>CAJDUP010000035.1_pt1 | contig 21087 bp, 20 predicted proteins | sample 7391181 | NCBI WGS metagenome assembly CAJDUP01 (sample SAMEA7055690, study PRJEB34461) | soil metagenome | biome: terrestrial ecosystem; feature: Peninsula; material: soil | place: Antarctica | collected 2016
GGTACACCTGATTTCGCGAAACACCCACTGTGCGCGAGGGGGGACTTGAACCCCCACGTCCGTTAAGACACTGGCACCTGAAGCCAGCGCGTCTGCCAATTCCGCCACTCGCGCGAACTCAAGTGACATTATCACCTCTTGGGGCCGAGCGCTATTTGGCGGCGTCTGCGTGATACAGCGACGGCGAATACAGGCGGAACTGCAGGTTCGTCACCGAAAACATGCGCGATTGCGCCGGATCAGAGCAGGGTGCCTGCTTTGTTAAGAGCGACACCTTCGGCGGGCCAATCAAGCCCACATATATAGGAAGGAGTGCTGCGGGAAACGGCATCCGAGCCTCAAACCACGCTCTTTCCAGCCCAGCCAAGTAGCATTCTCATAGTCACGAACCAGATCGGGAGACCTGTGGGCATACTGGACAACTTTGAGAGAGGCTTGGAACGCGTCGTCAACGGCGCCTTCGCCAAGACCTTTCGATCAGGGTTGCAGCCCGTCGAGTTGGCGTCGGCGCTGCGTCGCGAACTCGACACCAAAGCGGTGGTGGTCACGCGTGACCGCATTCTGGCGCCCAACAGTTTCACCATCTTCGTGTCTGCCGTCGACCATGATCGCCTGCGCCAGATCGGTCCGACCCTCGTCGACGAACTGACTTCGGTCGTGCAACAGCACGCGACGAAGCAGCACTACCAGTTCGCCGGCGGCATCAGCATCCGGCTCACCGAGGATCCGCAGCTGACCGAGGGGATGAGCCGCATCGAGTCGGTCAACGTGAAGGGCACCGTCGCCTGGACTCCTGTTATCGACATCGGTGCCAAGCGTTACCCGATCGTGAAATCGCGCACCGTGATCGGCCGCGGCTCGGATGCCGACATCACCGTCGACGACACCGGAACCAGCCGCAAACACGTCGAGATCCTGTGGGACGGCACCCGCGCCCAGGTGAACGACCTGGGCTCGACGAACGGCTCCCAGCTTGACGGGCAGCGCGTGACCCAGGCACCACTACCGCCGGACTCGGTGATTACCATCGGCCGAACGCGTATTGTGTTCCGAGTGCTCCCTCAGGCCTCAACGATCGACCAGTTCGCCGACCTCCGGGTCGACGAACAACCCGGTGACCACCAGAAACCCGGTCAGGGCGACCGCAAGAAACCGGGCGACAACTTCTGGGGCACGCCATGAGTGACGTATCCGAACTCACGCTCCTCGTTCTCCGCGTGGGCTTCCTCGCCCTTCTGTGGTTCTTCATCTTCGCCATCGTCTTCGCGCTGCGCAGCGACCTGTTCGGACAGCGCGCGCGAAAGATCACCGACCAACCACAGGTCGCAGCAGCCGGCCTTCCGGACAGCGCCGCCTTTCCGGGCGGTACCGCTCCCGCCGCGGCACCTGTCTCCGGCCATACCGCCGAGCCCACCGTCGGCTCGGGAACCATCGCCACCATCAACAACACCAGCCGCCTCATGATCACCTCCGGCCCCCGGGCCGGCACCGTCATCACCCTTGGCAGCGAACCCCTCACGATCGGACGGTCGAGTGATTCCGGCCTGGTCATCCGCGACGACTACACCTCCACCCACCACGCCCGTCTCATGCTCTGGAACAACGACTGGATGGTGCAGGATCTCGATTCCACCAACGGCACCCTGCTTGCCGGCAAACGGGTCAGCGTTCCCACCCCGATTCCGTTGGACACCCCGATCAAGATCGGTATGACCACGTTTGAGCTCCGGCGGTAGCGCATGACGATCGGTACCCTGAGCGCCGCGGTCTCCCATGTCGGCCGAATCCGCTCCAACAACCAGGATTCTGGCTACTCCGGAAACAAGTTGTTCGTGGTCGCCGATGGGATGGGTGGCCACGCCGGCGGTGACGTGGCCTCTGCCATCGCCATTCGACGGATTCGCGACGCCGACATGGAGTACACCTCTGCCCATGACGCCGAGTTCGCCCTGCAATCAGCCCTGATCGCCTCCAACTCCCTGCTGGCCGAAGCCGTCTTCGAGCACCCGGAACTCACCGGCATGGGCACGACCGTGTCGGGGTTCATTCGCGTCGGCGACCAGATCGCGATCGCCCACATCGGTGACTCCCGCATCTATCTCTACCGCGACGGTGAGCTCAGCCAGATCTCGGTCGACCACACGTTCGTGCAACGCCTGGTCGACTCCGGCCGCATCACGCCCGAGGAAGCCCTGGTGCACCCGCGCCGCTCGGTGCTGATGCGCGTGCTCGGTGACGTGGAATCGTCGCCGGAGATCGACACGATGATCCTGGACACGCGGCCCGGCGACCGCTGGCTGCTCTGCTCGGACGGACTCTCCGGCGTGGTCTCCGACACGGTCATCACAGGAATCCTTTCCCGACACTCCAACCCGGATGACGCCTGCCACCAGTTGGTTCGCAAGAGCCTCGACGGGGGAGCCCCCGACAACGTGACTGTGGTGCTCGTCGATGTGACCGCAGACCCGGATACACCGCCCGGCCGGCCGAACACTGTGGGCTCGGCGGCCTCGCCCCTCGTCTTCGAGACGGATTCCCGTACCAAGCCCGTGCGCCTGCCCCTGTTGCGCCTGCACACTCTCAAGCCGCCGCCCGAGTCGCACTTCGAGAGCCAGTCGGAAGAGTATCTCGACGAACTGATTGCCGAGGACAAGCGCAGGGCCCGGAGGCGCAAGCGCAATCTGGTGATCGGAATCGTCCTCATCGTCGCCGTCGTCGCGGTGGCGCTCAGTCTCGCCTACCAGTGGACCCAGACGCGATTCTTCGTCGGCACGAACGGCGAAACCGTCGTGGTCTTCCAGGGCGTGCAACAGAGCCTCGGGCCGATCTCCCTGTCGCACGAATACATGGTCACGTCTCTCACCCTCGACGAATTACGCCCCTACGACCGCGCGCGGGTAGAAGAGACCATCAGCGTCGACTCGTACAGCGAGGCAATCACGATCGTCAATTGGTTGACCGATGCCACCATCCGATAGCCGTGGCGGGCCCGTGGTCGAGGCCTCCCCCCTGAACCCGGCGCCCACCGGCGCGATGAAGCTCCTGAAGCCGTTACGCATCCCGCAGAAATTGCGCAACCGCGAACTGTTCCTGCTGGTCTTCGCCTGCGTGATCAACACCGCAGCAATCGTCCTCGTGCAACTCGGGGCGCTGCGGTCGATCGACACCTCCCTGGTGACCCTCGGAATCGGCCTGTCGGTGCTGGTGTTCGGCATGCACATCGTCATGCGGTATATCGCCCCCGACGCCGATCCATTCCTGTTGCCGGTCGCCACCGTGTTGAACGGCCTCGGAGTGGCGATGATCTATCGGATCGACCTGGCCGAGGGCGATAGCGGCTGGGACGCCGCATCGACTCGCCAGATCGTCTGGACCGCACTCGCCATTGTCATCGCCATCATCACGCTTGCCGTCGTCAGGAACCACCGCGTCCTTCAGCGTTACACCTATGTGGCCGGTTTCATCGCGCTGGTACTCCTGTTGCTGCCGATGCTGCCGTTCATCGGCACCGAGGTCTCTGGCGCCCGGGTATGGATATCCCTGGGTGCGTTCAGCTTCCAGCCCGGCGAAGTGGCGAAGATTGCCCTGGCAATCTTCTTCGCCGGGTACCTGGTGCAGCACCGGGACAGCCTGTCGATGGTGGGCAAGAAGGTGCTCGGCGTTCGCTTCCCCCGCCTACGCGACCTCGGCCCGCTCCTGGTGGTCTGGGCTCTGTCGATGTCGGTGATCATCTTTCAGCGTGACCTCGGTACATCGCTGCTCTACTTCGGCCTGTTCCTGGTCATGCTCTATGTCGCCACGGCCCGGCTCAGTTGGGTGCTGATCGGCCTCGGCCTGTTCGCGGCCGGCGCCTACATCGCCGCACAGTCGCTGAGTTATGTGCACGGCCGCATGATCAACTGGCTGGATGCGTTCCACCCGGAGGTCTTCGGCGCCGACCCGGGCAGCTACCAGCTCGTACAGGGCATCTTCGGGCTGTCCCACGGAGGCCTGATCGGTACGGGCCTCGGCGAGGGCGACCCCGACCTGGTGCCGCTCGCCAACAGCGACTTCATCATCACCAGCCTCGGCGAAGAGCTCGGCCTGATCGGTCTCTTCGCGATCTTCGGCCTCTACCTCCTGTTCGTCTCCCGGGGATTCCGCATCGGCTTCGCGGGGCAGGACGACTTCGGCAAACTTCTGGGCGTCGGCCTCGCCTTCGTCGTCGCGCTCCAGGTATTCATCGTCGTCGGCGGCGTCACCCGGGTCATCCCCCTCACCGGGCTCACCACGCCGTTCCTGGCCGCCGGTGGCTCATCGCTGGTCGCCAACTGGATCATTGTCGCCCTCCTGCTGCGCCTGTCCGACAGCGTGCGCAACCAGCCGAGAATGGTGATCTGACAGATGAATCGTGAACTGAAACGGGTCAGCATCGTCGTGCTGCTCATGTTCGTCGCCCTGATGACCTCCACATCGATCATCCAGGTGTTTCAGGCCGACAACCTGCAGGCGGATGCCCGGAACACGCGCGCCGTGACCGAGGCCTATTCGGCCAAACGCGGCCCGATTCTCGTCGAGGGTGAGGCGGTCGCACTCTCCAAACCCATCGACGACATGTACAAGTTCATCCGCGTCTACACCGACGGGCAGTTGTATGCCCCGGCCACCGGCTACTACACCATCGGACAGGGCAGCACCGGAATCGAGAACGCCCTCAACGCCGAACTCACCGGAACGGCCAACTCGCAGTTCTTCGAAAAGCTCAACAGCATCATCACGGGACAGGTTCCGCAGGGCGCCGCGGTCGAGCTCACCCTCGATCGGGTCGCCCAACAGGCCGCCTGGGACGCCCTCGGTGACCTGCAGGGTGCCGTCATCGTCACCGAGCCCAAGACCGGGCGGATTCTGGCCATGGTGTCGAAGCCGAGCTTCGACCCGAACGAGCTCGCCGTTCACAAGACGTCCAAGATCATCGAGAACTACGACGCGCTCATCGCAGACCCGGCGAACCCCCTCTACAACCGGGCCATCGCCGGAAACCTGAACCCTCCCGGCTCGGTGTTCAAACTCGTCGTCGCGTCAGCCGCATTCCAGTCGGGCAAATTCACCCCCGACAGCCAGTTCCCGAATCCGGCTTCTTTCACCCTGCCCGGCTCGACCGCCGTGATCTACAATTCTGGGCGAGGAACCTGCGGCGATGGGGCAACCGTGTCGATCGCCGACGCCGTGCGCCTCAGCTGCAACATCCCGATGGCCGAATTGGGAATCGCCCTCGGCAGCCGGGCGATCCTGGACGAGGCGGAGAAGTACGGGTTCAACAAGGAGCTCCAGGTTCCACTGGATGTGACCCCGAGCACGTATGAACACACCACGGACAAGGCCCAGTTGGCACTGTCGGCCTTCGGCCAGGGCAGTGACCGTGCCACCCCGTTGCAGATGGCGATGGTCACGGCCGGGATCGCCAACGGCGGCACGGTGATGAAGCCGAATCTGGTCGATTCGATCCTGTCACCCGACCTGCGTGTGCTGGACTCGTTCGCACCCGAGGTCTACAGCGACGCGATCAGCCCGGCGACAGCCAAGCAACTCACCGAGATCATGGTCTCCGGGGTCGAGAACGGCGCGGCCAGTAATGCAAGAATAGACGGAGTCAGCGTCGCCGGGAAGACGGGGACGGCAGAGAACGGGCCGGATGACCCGTACACACTGTGGTTCACCGGTTTTGCACCGGCGAACGATCCAGAATTTGCCATTACCGTTCTCATTGAGAATGGTGGCGGAATGGGCCAGGAGGGGTACGGCAACCTGCTTGCCGCTCCGATCGCAAAACAAGTACTAGAGGCGGTGCTGAATAAATGAGACCGACAGCGGGACTCACGTTCGGGGGACGGTACCAGCTGCTTTCGCGCATAGCGATCGGTGGCATGGGCGAAGTGTGGGAGGCGACCGATCTGGTGATCGGCCGGGTCATCGCGATCAAGATCCTCAAAGATGAATTCATGGGCGATCCCGGGTTCTTGGAGCGTTTCCGGGCCGAGGCCCGCCACGCCGCCCTCGTCAACCATGAGGGAATCGCCAATGTCTACGACTACGGCGAGGAAGAAGGCAGCGCCTTCTTGGTGATGGAGTTGGTGCCAGGGGAGGCCCTGTCGACGATCCTCGAACGCGAACGGGTGCTGTCGACCGACCGCGTGCTCGACATCGTCGCGCAGACCTCGGCGGCACTGCATGCCGCGCATTCCGCCGGTCTGGTGCACAGGGACATCAAACCCGGCAATCTGCTGATCACCCCCGATGGTCGCGTGAAGATCACCGACTTCGGTATCGCCCGCATCGCCGACCAGGTTCCGCTGACGGCCACCGGACAGGTGATGGGCACCGTGCAGTATCTCTCCCCGGAGCAGGCCTCGGGTCACCCCGCATCGCCCAGCACTGATATCTACTCCATCGGTATCGTCGCCTACGAGTCGCTCGCGGGTCGCCGGCCCTTCACCGGCGAGTCGCAGGTGGCGATCGCGATGGCGCAGATCAATGAGTCTCCTCCCGACCTGCCGGTGACCGTGTCCGAACCCGTACGCAACCTGGTCTACGCGTGCCTCGCGAAAGACCCCTCGGATCGGCCGGCCTCGGCTGCCCACCTCGCCCGGGCGGCACAGGCGTTGCGACGCGGGGATGTCGCGGTAGCCGCGGCATCCGTTCCCGCTGTCCTCGGGTCGAACACGGTCACTCAGGCCACGGCGCTGCTGCCGCAGGGCGCCTCCGACCAGACCACCATGCTGCTGCCCGCAGGCGCAAGCCTGCCCGAGCCGACGGCGCCGGTACAGACCACGACAGAAAAGAAGCGCAACCCGTGGACCTGGCCGCTGATCGCGTTGATCGCCATCCTGCTGATCGTCCTGATCGGTGGCATGATCGCCCTGTTCAACCGCCCGGTCACCCCGACAGCGGTCTCGCCGTCGCCGTCGCCGTCGGTCAGCGTGACACAGACACCGACCACGCCTCCGTCCACGGCGCCCACCACGGCCGAGGTCAATGCGAGCGACTTCGAGACGCTCACCAGCCAGGAGGCTACAGACAAGCTGAAGGCCCTCGGCATGAAGGTCAACGTGGAGCAGGGCAATCAGGCACCTGACCAGGGTTCGGTTGACACCGTCTATCGTGTGAACCCGACGGGGACTGTTCCGATCGGCTCGACCATCACCATCTTCGTCTATTCCGATATCGCAAAGCCGAACGCTCCCAGCTCACCGGCCTCGATGCAGTCAGACCCACCGAACACGGTGGTTGCCGGCAACGAGTTCAAGATCACGTTGTCGTCGGCCCAATGCCCCGCAGGGCAGACCCTGGCCGGATACAACATCACGGTCGACGGCGGCGGAAGCCTGGTCGGTGAGAACGGTTCCACCAGCCTGAACGCCACCGTCAAGGCAAAGGACGATGCGGCCGGCGAGTCCATACAGATCACTTATACGGTGATCTGCGGGGCCCAGGAGTCCGACCCGTCTCCAGGTCTGACCGTGCAGGTCGTTGCACCGCCCGTTGAACCGTCACAGCCCCCCGCGGGCGAGCCAGCGCCCGATCAGGGGTAGGCCCGCGAATAGACTGGGATCGAAATTACGCCGACTGGAGAAGATTTAGTGAGTGAAGATGGTCGCCTGCTCGCCGATCGATACCGAGTGGGCGAACTGATCGGTCGAGGCGGCATGAGCGACGTCTACGCCGGCACAGACACTCGGCTGGGCCGCACGGTCGCGATCAAGATCCTCAAGTCGTCGCTCGCGGCCGACCCCAGTTTTCGCACCCGATTTCGGCTGGAGGCGCAGGCCGCCGCCCGAATGGCGCACCCCACGATCGTGCGGGTGTTCGACGCCGGCGAAGAGACTGTCAACGATGAGCGCGGCCACGAAGTGCAATTGCCGTTCATCGTCATGGAACGGGTCTCCGGTCGCCTGTTGAAAGATGTGATCGGCCACGGACCGCTCGACCCATCCGAGGCAACCCGCATCATGGAGGGGATCCTGACCGCGTTGGAATACTCCCACCGGGCAGGCGTGGTGCACCGCGATATCAAACCGGGCAACATCATGCTCACCCAGTCCGGCCAGGTGAAGGTCATGGACTTCGGTATCGCACGCGCCATCTCCGACTCCTCGGCCACGGTCGCCCAGACCACCGCGATCCTCGGCACGGCCTCCTACTTCTCTCCAGAGCAGGCCAAGGGCGAGACGGTGGATGCCCGCACCGACCTGTATTCAGCCGGTGTCGTGTTGTTCGAGATGCTCACCGGCCGAGTGCCGTTTCGTGGCGACACCCCGGTGGCGATCGCCTACCAGCACGTCAGCGAACCGCCGGTGGCCCCCTCCACGCTCAACCCGAGAGTCTCCCCGGCGCTTGACCAGGTGGTGCTGCACGCGCTGGACAAAGACCGGTTCGCCCGATTCCAGTCGGCCGCGGAGTTCCGAGAAGATGTCATCATGGCCGGCAACGGCATCATTCCCCGTCGAAAGGTGGAGGAGCCCGGGGCGAACCTGTTCGGCGCGCCGCCCACCGCAGCCTCGTCGTCGGAACAGGCGATCCGCCAGTTGGCCGAGAACCAGACCGTGGTGCGCACCCAGAACCGCCCACCGGTGATCTGGATCTGGGCGGGTGTGGCCAGCGTGATCATCATCCTGGCGGCCGTGGTCTTCTGGGTCGTCTCGTTGAGCCCCTCGAACCTCGTCTCCGAATCGACCAGGGACGTGCCCGATTTCTCGGGGCAGACCTTCGACGCCGCCGCCTCCACCCTGGAGGGCCTGAAGCTGATTCCCAGCCGAGTGGATGAGGAGTCACCGACGATTCCCTCCGGCCAGGTACTGCGCTCGGAGCCGCCCGCGAATTCCACCGTCAAGGTCGGCGAGGTGATCAAGCTCTACGTCTCGCTCGGCACCCAGAAGGTTGAGATTCCCGACCTCACCGGCCAATCGGTCGACGACGCCAAAAAGGCCCTGCTCGACGCCAACCTCACACCGGGGACCGTGGACATGCGCAACTCACCCACGGTGGCGACGAACAAGGTGCTCGGCACCGAACCGGCCAGCGGCCAGGCGGTTGACGTGGGCACCACCATCAAGCTCCATGCCTCGAATGGAATGGTGAAACTGCAAGATCTGACAGGCCAATCGATGGCTGCCGCCACCGACATCCTCGACAGCGCCAATCTGCAGCTGACCGCTGTTCCCCAACCCGACCCGAACTGTCCGGCCGAGCCCAACACGCCGGTGTCTCACCAATCGTTGGCGCCCGGAGATGTTCCGCAGGGCTCCAGCGTGATTCTGCAGTACTGCTCCGGCTGATACCCTGCCCGCGTTTCTGCTCAGCACACTGCACAGCTCGGCAATACCGCTCAGTTCAGGCGCACCAGCGGATGCAGGGTGCGGGCCTTATCCCGCGCGCCAACGCATCCAGCGCGTTCGAGCCAGTTGCCGAGCATGGTGTACCCACCCTCGGTGAGCACCGACTCGGGGTGGAACTGCACCCCGTACAGCGGAGCCGTCCGATGCTGCAGGCCCATGATCACGCCGTCGTCGGTCCGCGCCGTCACTCTCAGGACGGCCGGCATTGTGGCGTCGACCACGGCCAGCGAGTGATACCGGGTTGCGGTGAAGCTCGTCGGAACGTCGAGGAACAATTCGCTGCCGTCGTGAGTGACTTCGGAGGTCTTTCCGTGCATCAGCTCGGCTGCAACGGCCACGGTTGCGCCGAACGCACTGGCGATGGCCTGGTGCCCGAGGCACACTCCGAAAAGCGGCGTGCCCGAGTCGAGTGCCGCGTGCACAATCGGAACGGAGATCCCCGCCTGTTCCGGGGTGCCGGGGCCCGGGGAGACCAGAACACCATCGAAGTCAGCCAGCACGCTGATCAGGTCGGCCTCGGCGATCTGGTCGTTGCGCACGACGTGCGTATCAGCACCGAGTTGGCCGAGATAGCCGTTCAGGGTGTAGACGAAACTGTCATAGTTGTCGATGACAAGTACTCGGGTCATGTTCTCAGCCTCATTGGTTGCCGACCGTCACCTGCTGGTCGTTGATGACGGAATCGACCCAGGGAAAGACCCAGGTCGACAACACTGCGAGCACGGCGACCACGAGCACCAGCACCAGCGCGATGCGCAGCCAGACCGGTCCGGGCAGGGTGCGCCAGATGGCTGCATACATTTCTCAGCCCTCCCCATGCGCGGCGACCGCCGACGTGATCTCAGCGGGAGCACCGGCGCCCCTCGGCCGGAACGAATCGAACACTCCGTAGGCGATCACACGTTCTGCCGTCGACCAGAGCGGGTTGCAGCTGGTGAGGGTGATGATCGAATCAGTCGGTGCAACGCCGGCATTGCGAGGAACAGGGGCAAGCACGTCGATCTGGGTATCCGGCACGAACTCGAGGTCCCGAAACGCATAGGAGTACCACCCGTCCGCGGTTTCGACATAGATCCGGTCGCCCAACCGGAAGTCGGTGATCCAATGCATGCCACCGCCGTAGGCGCTGCGATGGGCCGCCAGAACAAAGTTGCCGGCTTCTCCCGGCAATTGGGTGTCCGGGTAGTGCCCGACCCTTCCGGCGTTCAGAATCGCGACGTGGTCGACCCCTTCGGTGATGACCCGGGAATAGTTCTTTTCATGCTCGGCGAACCGCGGTACATACAAGATGGCGAAGTCGTCGCCGTGGTTCGCCTGCTCGGCGACGACGGGGTCAGCAGCCGTATCTGCGGGCTTTTCCGTCTCCTCCGGCTGCGCCGTTTTCGACGGAGCCGCCGGGTTGTCCTTGTTCCAGCTCTGACTGAGTTCGGTGGCATCGGTGCGCTGTTGGCCGGCAACGATAAAGTCGTTCCACCACAACTGCCAACCGAGGAACAGCAGAACCAGCACGCCGGCGGTGATCAAGAGTTCCCCGAGTACCCCAACGACACTCACCTGTCGCCGTTTTTGCCGTGGGCGCTGGAGTGGTGATTCTCGCCCCGAAGTCTCGGCACGCGGCGCAGGGATACCCGGCTCCTGAACATGCATAGAGGCAATTCTAGGGGAGGCGCCATGTGCATTTCCCCACAGTCTCCACGCGGCCGGGGCGCGTTCAACTGCTGGGGTGCGTCGCTGCCGTCAGGATCTTCAGCTGAAACCGACTAGAGTCGTATGTCATGGCACGAACTACGACTCCCCAGCCCGACCGCAACGAGGCTGCGCGCTCCAAGCACGATCAGCCCAACGCCGTCTGGTTCAAACCAGTGATGTTCGGCTTCATGCTGGTCGGCTTGGCCTGGATCATTGTCTTCTACGTGAGCAACAGCCAGTATCCGGTTCCCGCGCTCGGTTCGTGGAACATTCTTGTCGGGTTCGGGATCGCGTTCGTCGGATTCTTGATGACGACTCGGTGGCGCTGAGCACCGCTTCGAGTGAATGCGACAACCGGCCCGTGCAGGATCGCCAGAACTTAGAGGCCTTCGACAATTACACGGCTGTAATTATCCCCAATGTGGATAGACCTGTGGATAACTCTTAGAACAGTGCCTTCGAGAAACTGATCAGCAGCAACACCACGGCGACCGCGGAGACGCCGAGAATCTGGATCCGCTTCTTGCTGGGGCTTCGAGTCTCCAAATAGATGTAGCCGATCAGCGCGCCGACGACCAGACCGCCGACGTGGGCCTGCCAGGCGATGTTGAGGTTCGGGATGAACCCGATCACAAGGTTGATACCCACCAGAACCAGCAGTTGGGTCATGTTGCCACCCATGCGGTGCTGGATGACCACGAATGCGCCCACGAGGCCGAAGATGGCACCCGAGGCACCGAGAACGAACTGGTCAACCGGCGCCAGCAGCATCACCGCCACCGAACCGCCGAGGCCGCTGAGCAGGTACAGGGCGAGGTAGCGCCAGCGCCCCAACAGCGTTTCGAGGATCCGGCCGAAGATCCACAACATGTACATGTTCAACAGCAGGTGGAAGATGAAGCCCGTGGAATGCAGGAAGGTCGCGGTGATCATCCGCCACGGCTGGAACGAGACGTCGGAATATGGACTGTTCGGGTCGGAGAATGCGGGCGCGTAGATGAGAGCGTTGGTCACTCCCAGCCCGGGGATCCATTGAAGGATGTAGAGGAACACGCACAGCGCGATGATGGAATAGGTGATCACCGGTTTGCCCTCGCCGGCAACCCGGGTGAGGATCGCCGGTTTGGTGCGCGGCGCACTCGCCCGCTGCTCACGCATGCATTCCGGGCAGATCACACCCACCGCCGCCTGGGTCTGGCATTCCGGGCAGATCGTGCGTCCACAGCGTTGGCAGAGGATGAAGCTCTGCCGGTTCGGGTGCCGGTAACAGAAGTTCGCGGAACGCTGTTCCGCGCCGCTCACCGGGTGATAGCTCACCGAATCCGTACTTGCTAGACGTTCTCGACGGTCACAGAGACGATCTTGACGTCTTCGATCGGGCGGTCACGGCCGTCTGTGGCCACCTGGGCGAGCTTGTCCACCACTTTCTGGGATGCCTCGTCCTCGACGATGCCGAAGATGGTGTGCTTGCCCTGGAGCCACTCGGCCGGGCCGACCGTGATGAAGAACTGGGAACCGTTGGTCCCCCGCCCGCCACGCAGGCCGGCGTTGGCCATCGCGAACACGTAGGGCTTGGTGAAGTTCAGCTCGGGGTTGATTTCGTCGTCGAATTGATAGCCGGGGCCGCCGGTGCCGGTTCCGATCGGGTCGCCGCCCTGGATCATGAATCCCGGGATGATGCGGTGAAAGACGACACCGTTGTAGAGCGGGTCGGTCGAGGTCTTCCCGGTTTCCGGGTGGGTCCATTCGATCTGCCCGGTGGCGAGGCCGACGAAGTTCTTGACCGTTTTGGGGGCGTGGTTACCGAAGAGGTTGACCTTGATTTCGCCGACGGTGGTTTCAATGGTTGCGACTGCAGTATGCAAAGACATGAGACTCATTCTCGCACACCCCGGCTGGGTCGTTGCCCGAGTTGGCCAGTGCTCGCGGCAATCACAAAGTTTCGGCTGGTGGCCCCCGAGTATTTGTGCTCACCGGGATGCGTGGCAAGATGGAGGTGAAACGCTTCTTTACCCTATCGATGGAGGACGCAGTGGGTTTATCACGAAAGCGCAATAAGGAATTGAAGCGCCTGCGCGGCAATGCCGACGATTTGTGGCAGCAGCAGCAAGATGTGCTGGAACAGTCCCGGGAAGTCATGCGCGAGGCCAAACGCCAATTGTCGTTGCTTGCTCAAGAAGAGGTCTCACCCCGAGTGAAAGGTGTGATCGACCATCAAGTGCGCCCTCGTGTCGACCGGTCGGTCGAACTCGGCCGAAACGTCGCCGGTTCGGCCCGTCACGCGCTGGTTGACAACGTGTTGCCCTCGGTGGCCGCCGTAATCGGTTCCACTTTGTCTGTTGTGGACATGGCCCGGAGTGGAAACTTCGATAAGGCACTGAGCACCGCAAAGTCACGCGGAGCCGAGGCCCTGCGCGCGGCGCGGGTGCCGGTGCCCGAGCCGAAACGGCAAGTGGGCGTCGGCGGAGTACTCGGCATCATTGTCGGCATCACCGCACTGGCCGGCGTCGGGTACGCCCTCTGGCAGACATTCCGCGCCGACGACGAACTGTGGATCGCCGACGACGAACCCGAGGCGCCCTGAACCGTGTGAATCCTGATCGGCCAGACAGAGACGAATGGCCAGACAGAGACGAACGAGGGCCCCGACATCCAGTGGATGTCGGGGCCCTCGTTCGTTGCGATCTGTGGAGACGAGGGGAATCGAACCCCTAACCCCCGCCTTGCAAAGGCGGTGCTCTGCCAATTGAGCTACGTCCCCATTGGGGCAAGAAAACTTTTTCACGTTCCCTTGTGGGGCTACCAGGACTTGAACCTGGGACCTCTTCATTATCAGTGAAGCGCTCTAACCACCTGAGCTATAGCCCCTGAATGGGCAGGTTTACCTTACCGGAAAACCTGCCCTTACTCACAATCGAGAACCGATCAGTTGTTGCTGAACCCGAGCAAGAGCCCGCCCGTGATCTTCACGCTCAGGTTGTAGAGCAGGGCGATGACCGCACCGAGCACCGTCACCACGACCGTGTTCAGCACCGCGACGACCACGGTGAATCCCATCACCGTCTGCAGCGAGAGTATCTCCTTGAGACTGATCCCTTCAGCATCCTGGCCCGCCAACTGCGCCATCAACGAATCGACGGTGTCGAAGACGTGAGTCGTCGTCAGTACCGTGTGCACCAAGAATGTGACCACAATCATCATGACGGCCAGCGCCAAAGCAATCAAAAAGGACAATTTCAGGCTGGACCAGAAATCAACGTACACCAGCCGAAGCCGAACCTGCTTGGTGTTCGCAGATCGGGCAGACTTCTTGGCGAGTTTCTCCGCGACGCTACTGCTCATCTAGGGGTGTTTCCTTCTGGTTGTCGCTTGCGCTTTCCGGTGAAGCATCTTGTTTATCAGAGTTTTCCTGAAGATTGCCGGTATCGGCATCTGCATCGGCCGAGGCATCTGATTCTGCGTCGGCATCCTCGGGTACCAGGTTGCGCTCCGCGTTCCGTGCCACGGCGATGATCCGGTCGTCGTCGTCGAATCGGGCGAAGATGACACCCATGGTGTTTCGACCGGTTCCTGTCACCTCAGACACTGCAGAACGTACCACCTTGCCGCCTGCCATCACCACCAGGATCTCATCATCTTCGTCCACGATCAGCGACCCGACCAGGTCTCCGCGATCCTCGGCCAGTTTGGCGACCTTGATACCGATGCCGCCCCGGTTCTGGATTCGGTACTGGGACACCTCGGTGCGCTTCGCGTAACCGCCTTCCGTGACGACGAAGACGTATCCGTTGTCGCTGACCACAGCGGCATCCAGCAATTGATCCTCACCGCGGAAGTGCATTCCGATGACTCCCGAGGTCGAACGCCCCATCGGCCGCAGAGCCTCGTTCGATGCGGTGAACCGAATCGACATTCCCTTGCGGGAGAACAACATGATGTCCGAGTCTTCGTCGACCAGCAGCGCACTGACCAATTCGTCGCCCTCGCGCAGACGAATGGCAATGATTCCCCCGGAACGATTGGTGTCGTACTCGGTCAGCAGGGTCTTCTTGACCAGTCCGTCACGGGTCGCCAGGGCCAGGTAGGTGGCCGCCTGATAGTCAGGGATGTCCAGGATCTGGGCGATTTCTTCACCGGGCTCGAGAGCGAGCAGGTTCGCGACGTGCTGGCCCTTGGCGTCTCGGCCGGCTTCTTGCAGTTCGTAGGTCTTGGCCCGGTAGACCCGGCCCGTGTTCGTGAAGAACAACAGCCAGTGGTGGGTCGTGGTGACGAAGAAGTGCTCCACGACGTCGTCGGCGCGAAGGGTCGCGCCGCGCACGCCCTTGCCGCCACGGTGCTGACTGCGATAGTTGTCGCTGCGGGTGCGCTTGACATACCCGCCCCGAGTGACGGTGACAACCATCTCTTCTTCGGGGATCAGGTCTTCGACACTCATGTCGCCGTTGAAGCCGTACATGATCTCGCTGCGCCTGTCGTCGCCGAACTTGGTGACGATGTCGGCCAGTTCGGTGCTGACGATGTCGCGCTGCCTCTGCGGGCTGGCCAGGATCGCCTGGAATTCGGCGATCTGGCGCTCGAGTTCAGCAGCCTGATCGATGATCTTCTGGCGCTCGAGAGCCGCGAGACGGCGCAACTGCATGGACAGGATTGCGTTGGCCTGGAGCTGGTCGACGTCGAGTAGCTGCATCAGGCCCTCGCGGGCGTCATCGACAGTCGCCGAGCGGCGGATCAGGGCGATCACCTCGTCGAGGGCATCCAGGGCCTTCAGGTAGCCGCGCAGGATGTGGGCTTCCTCTTCGGCACGCTTGAGCCGGAACGCCGTGCGCCTGACGATGACATCGATCTGGTGCGCCACCCAGTGGGTGATGAAGCCGTCCAGCGGGAGAGTGCGCGGAACACCGTCGACGATGGCCAACATGTTGGCACCGAAGTTCTCCTGCAGCTGGGTGAACTTGTACAGGTTGTTCAGCACGACCTTGGCGATCGCATCACGCTTCAGCACGATCACCAGGCGCTGGCCGGTGCGGCCGGAGGTCTCGTCCCTGAGGTCGGCGATGCCGCCCAGTTTTCCGTCCTTGATCAGTTCGGCGATCCGGGTGGCAAGGTTGTCTGGGTTGACCTGGTAGGGCAGTTCGGTGACGACCAGGCAGGTGCGTCCCTGCAACTCTTCGACAGTGACGACCGCTCGCATGGTGATCGAGCCGCGGCCGGTGCGGTAGGCGTCCTGGATTCCCTTGACGCCGAGAATCTGCGCACCGGTGGGGAAGTCGGGGCCCTTGATGCGGTGCAGCAGGGCGTCGAGCAGTTCTTCACGGCTCGCCTCTGGATTCTCCAGGTACCACTGGGCACCGGATGCCACTTCCCGAAGGTTGTGTGGGGGGATGTTTGTGGCCATACCAACGGCGATTCCCACAGATCCGTTGACCAGCAGGTTGGGGAACCGTGCGGGGGTGACCACCGGCTCCAGGGTGCGCCCGTCGTAGTTGTCCTGAAAGTCGACGGTGTCCTCGTCGATGTCGCGCACCATTTCCAGCGCGAGCGGCGCCATCTTGGTCTCGGTGTACCGGGGGGCTGCTGCGCCATCGTTTCCGGGAGAACCGAAGTTTCCCTGGCCCAGGGCGAGCGGGTACCTGAGACTCCACGGCTGCACCAGACGCACCAGCGCATCGTAGATCGAAGAATCACCGTGGGGGTGGAACTGCCCCATCACGTCGCCGACGACGCGCGCACACTTGGAGAACGCCTTGTCGGGGCGGTAACCGCCGTCGTACATGGCGTAGATCACCCGGCGGTGCACCGGCTTCAGTCCGTCGCGCACATCGGGGAGGGCACGGCCCACGATGACGCTCATGGCGTAGTCGAGGTAAGACCGCTGCATCTCCAGCTGCAGGTCGACCTGCTTGATCTTGTCGTGGTTCAGAACGATCACCCCGGTGTCGGTGGTGATCGTCTCGATCTCACCCGCGGTGTCCTGCGGCTGGTCTGGAGTGTTCTCGTCGTCTGCCATGAATGTTGTCGTTTCGTCTCTCAGTTGTCCGAGTGTCTTGGCTTGGGCCCGGTCACCCGGACAGGTTTCTCGCTCGTCGGTCCTCGATGCCCACGGCGATCAGGATCCATCAGATGTCGAGGAAACGAACATCCTTGGCGTTGCGTTGGATGAAGTTTCTGCGTGACTCGACGTCTTCGCCCATCAGGGTGGAGAAGATCTCATCCGCGGCGGCCGCATCGTCAAGCGTCACCTGCAACAGGGTGCGGCTGGCCGGATTCATCGTGGTCTCCCACAATTCCTTGTAATCCATCTCACCCAGACCCTTGTAACGCTGGATGCCGTTGTCCTTGGGCACCCGCTTGCCCTTGGTCTGCCCGTGAGCGAGCACAGCATCGCGCTCGGCATCGCTGTAGACGTACTCGTGGGCCGCGTTGCTCCATTTGATGCGGTACAGCGGCGGTTGGGCCAGGTACACGTAGCCGAGTTCGATCAACGGCCGCATGTACCGGAACAGCAACGTCAACAGCAGCGTCGTGATGTGCTGCCCGTCGACATCGGCATCGGCCATCAGGATGATCTTGTGGTATCTGGCCTTGTCGGGCGCGAAGTCCTCACCGATGCCCGCGCCGAACGCGGTGATCATCGCCTGCACCTCGTTGTTGCCGAGGGCCCGGTCAAGCCTGGCCTTCTCCACGTTCAGGATCTTGCCCCGCAGGGGAAGGATCGCCTGGGTCTCCGGGTTGCGGCCCTGCACGGCGGAGCCGCCGGCCGAGTCACCCTCGACGATGAAGATCTCAGAAACGCTCGGGTCCTTGCTCTGGCAGTCCTTCAACTTACCGGGCATGCCCCCTGACTCCAGCAAGCCCTTGCGCCTGGTCTGCTCCCTGGCCTTGCGCGCCGCGATCCGCGCCTGGGATGCCTGGATGGCTTTGCGAATGATGTCCCTGGCCTGCGTGGGGTTGCGGTCGAACCAGTCGCCGAGCTGGCTGCCGGCGACCCTCTGCACGAATGCCTTCGCCTCGGTGTTGCCGAGTTTGGTCTTCGTCTGACCCTCGAACTGCGGTTCCGCCAGTTTCACCGAGATGACGGCGGTGAGTCCTTCACGAACATCATCACCGGACAGGTTCTCGTCCTTCTCCTTCAAGATGTTCTTGTCCCGCGCATAGCGATTGACCAGCGAGGTGAGTGCCGCACGGAATCCCTCTTCGTGGGTGCCGCCCTCGTGCGTGTTGATCGTGTTCGCGTAGGTATGAACGCTCTCGTTGTAACCGGTGGTCCACTGCATCGCCACTTCGAGCGAGATCTTGCGCTCGGTGTCTTCGGCCTCGAACGAGATGATGTCTTCGTTCACCAGATCGCCGCGCTTGGTGCGGTTGAGATACTCGACGTAGTCGACCAGCCCCTGTTCATAGAGGTAGGTGTCGCTGGCGTGCTCGCCGTTGTCATCGAGCTCGCGCTCGTCGGTGATCTTCAACGTGAGTCCCTTGTTCAGGAACGCCATCTGCTGGAACCTCGACCTCAGGGTCTCGTAGTCGAATTCGATCGTTTCGAAGATATCCGGGTTCGGCCAGAAGGTCACCATGGTTCCTGTGCTGTCGACCTCTTCTTCCTGGGCCAGCGGTGCCTGGGGAAAACCATCGCGATAACTCTGACGCCAGTAGTGGTTCCTGCGCCGAACCTCGACCTCGAGGCGGCTTGACAGGGCATTCACCACCGAGACGCCGACACCGTGCAATCCGCCGGAGACCGCGTAACCGCCGCCGCCGAACTTTCCGCCCGCGTGCAGGACCGTCAGTACCACCTCGACGGCTGATTTGCCTTCACTCTCAACAATGTCGACCGGAATTCCCCGGCCATTGTCGACCACTCGGATCGAGTTGTCGGGGCAGATGGTGATCTCAATGTGATCGCAGTGGCCGGCCAACGCCTCATCGACGGAGTTGTCGACCACCTCGTACACAAGGTGGTGCAGCCCCCTGGGGCCCGTTGACCCGATGTACATTCCCGGTCGTTTGCGTACCGCTTCCAACCCTTCGAGTACTTGAATCGCACTGGCACCGTATTCGCCATCGGGGACATAATTATTCGATTCAAGTGACATTGGGTGACGGGGCTCCTGACAGAATTTTTCTCGACTACTCATTCTAGCAAAGCCCGCACCCCAAAACCGCGTCAACGGCCTTCTGAGGCGACTTTTTCGATAGGGTGACCTCTTTTGTCTACTCAACCGTAAGTATCGCGCGGGCCCCGGCCTGGAATTGATCTGGGACCGCGTTTCCACGAGGGTACGTCCGGCCCCTGAAAGCGAATCGATTCAATGCCGGCATCCGGGAATCTCTCGATTATGTGGTTGAGGATGACGTGTCTCATGAGCCGCAACTGGGTCGCCCAGGCCGTCGACTCACATTGCACCGTCAACAACCCATCGGTGATTCCGACCGGTGACGAATGCCTGGCTGTGTCCTCACCCGCCACGTCGGGCCACGAATCCATCAGTTCTGACTGCGCAAGAGACGAGTTCCAGCCCATCGAACTGGTCAGGGCGCCAATGACGTCGTTCAATCCATGCGGATCTCGACCCGTGCCGAAAGGCACGCTCGCGCCCGGATCACGCGTGGCCCGTTTCCTCGCCGCGTAGGAACGTGACGCTCCATCACCGAAGACCTTCTTGAACCGCAGGTAGACCCGAACCGATTCACTCGCACGCGGATCAGACATCAACGGGCCCCTCGATGATGGTTCCGGCATGGATATGCACGGTGTGGGCACGCAGTGATTCCGGAATGTCCTCGAAAACTGCGGCGGTGATCAGAACCTGCTCATAATCGCCGATCGCTGCGGCCAGGCGCGCCCGGCGAAACGCGTCGAGTTCCGCGAAGACATCATCAAGGATGAGAACCGGATCCCCGACAGTCGATCGTCGCCTGAGAAGGTCGGCAGAAGCGAGTTTCAATGAAAGCGCGAACGACCAGCTCTCACCGTGGCTGGCATACCCCTTGGCCGGCAGCTGGTTGAGCGCGAAGTGCAGGTCATCCCGGTGGGGGCCGACCAAGGTCATTCCCCGATCCATCTCGTTTCGTCGAACAGAGGCCAGGGCGCTGCGAAAATTGTCCGAGGTGGTTTGCACGTCGTCCGTATCGGCCGGGACGGTCAACTCCATGGTCACATCGGGCCCGTGGTCGGCATCGACGATCGCCCGGTAGGCGGAGCGCATCGGTTCCCTCAGCTCGCGCACCAGGGAATTGCGCTCGGTGATGATGACCGTGCCGAATTCGATCAGCCGTTCATCCCAGATCTCGAGTGTGCTCAGTTGATTTCCGGCGAGGCCGGATGAGCGAGCAGACTTCAGCAGGGTATTACGCTGCTTCAGAACGCGTTCGTAGTCGGCGATGACCCCCGCCAGCCTGGGCGCCCGCAGAATCAACAACTGGTCGATGAATCGTCTTCGGTTCGCCGGTTCTCCCCTGACCAGGGCGAGGTCCTCCGGTGCAAAGAGCACACTGGAGAAATATCTCGGCAGCTCCCTGGGTCTGATCACACCTTTGTTGATCTGGGCACGGTTCGGGGTGGACCTGTTGATCTGCACCTCGGCCAGGATCTCGCGTTCGGCGTGGGAAAGCCGTGCCCGGATGATGGCCGCATCGGCCCCATTTCGAATGAGGGCCTGGTCCTGGGAGACCCGATGGGAGCCCAGTGTGCTCAGATAGCCCAATGCCTCGACGAGATTGGTTTTTCCCTGGCCGTTTTTTCCCACGAAGAGATTGGCGCCTCCAGCGAGTGCGACATCAACCGACCGGTAGTTTCTGTAGTCGACCAGATTCAGATGTCTAACCCACATCGTCGTCCACTCGACCTGTTCTCCCTGGTTGCTCCGTACCCGTTCTGCTCCCGTCCTAACGCAACAAGAGGTTTGGCTGCAGAAGGTATTTGTAACTGTCGGAACCGATCTGTTCCTTCGATGTCTGGCTGGTGATGAGCACCGGGCCCGGTTTGTTCGGATTCTCTGTCTTGGTGAAGGAGATCCGAACGAACTCCGAG
>CAJDUP010000036.1_pt1 | contig 21033 bp, 16 predicted proteins | sample 7391181 | NCBI WGS metagenome assembly CAJDUP01 (sample SAMEA7055690, study PRJEB34461) | soil metagenome | biome: terrestrial ecosystem; feature: Peninsula; material: soil | place: Antarctica | collected 2016
CGGATGGCATCGTTGAGCTTGCGGGCGTGGTCGGCCACGAACTGTGCGGTGCGGTCACCGATGACGCCCAGTCGGTGAGCGGCGGCCACCGACTGGGAGAAGGAGTGGATGTCCTGGTTGGTCACCTCCTTGTCGATCACCGTCGACAGGAGCCGGGCGGCCAGGCGCGAGTAGTTCGGTTCCTCCGACATGAGAGCCGCCGAGGTGCGGATGGACAGCGAGTCGAGCTCGTCGGTGGTGGCGCCGTCGCACAGGCCGCTGATGGTGCGGGTGGCGACCCGCAGGGGGTCGACTCGGTCGAGGCCGGTGGCGCAGCGGGCCACGGCCCGCACGATCTTGTTGACGTCGACCGCTTCGAGCGACCCGTCGCGCTTGCGGACCCGCATCAGGTTGTCGCCGACGGCCGCCGGAGTCTCGGTGGCGACCGGTGGTCGCGGGTCGATCTCGATGAGCGCCATGGTGTTCCTCTCTGCGGGCCAAGCGGCCCTCGTGAACACAACATGTGGGACGGCAGCTTCCGACACATCTACATGTTGTGGTTGGAGACGAACTACACCAGTGAAACTACGATGGCGTCAACGCCTTGGATTGAGTGGTAAACCCGACGACCGGTTCCACCCTGTCCATCGAACCCCTGACGGCGTAGGGTCGGGGTATGGCTACATTTCGTGTGGGTGGTTCTCGGTGACACGCCGATGGATTCGTTGGTTACCGGCCCTCGCGGTCCCCGCAGTCATCGCTGCGGGCGCGCTGATAGTGCCGCTTTCAGCCAACGCTGCAGTGGACCTGCCCGCGAAGACGCCGCAACAGGTTCTGGAAATGGTCGCTACGACCTCGGTCGACGCGTTCTCCGGCACTGTGGTGCAGACGGCTGACCTCGGCGTGCCCGAACTGCCGCAGATCGGGCAGACCGCCGGCTCCGGTTCGAACGCGCCGGGAACCGGCTCCGGCCCGACGGCTTCCATCGCTGCCGCCCTCGAATTCCTGACCGGCACCCACACGGCCCGGGTGTTTGTCGACGGGACGACGAAGACGCGTATTCAGGTGATGGATTCCCTTGCGGAACGAGACCTCGTGCAGAACGGCTCGAACGTGTGGTTGTACGACTCGGCCAAGAACGTCGCCACCCAGGTGACTGTGCCCCACGGCGATGCAACCGTGCCCACCGACGGCAGCACCATTCAGACCCCGGCCGAAATGGCCGACCGCCTCCTCGCTTCAGTGGGACCGAGCACCACCGTGATAGTGGGCGACAACACCCGAGTGGCCGGACGCCCCGTGTACGACCTGGTGCTGACCCCGAAGTCGACGGACACCCTCGTGGGATCGGTGTCGATCGGCGTCGACTCCGAAACCGGGCTTCCGCTGCAAGTACTGGTGCGGGCGCGCGGTCAGCAGAGCCCGGCATTCCGCGTCGCGTTCAGCGACGTGACGCTCACTGCGCCATCTGCCGGCCTGTTCGATTTCACCCCTCCGGCAGGCGCCACCGTCACGCAACAGGCGTTGCCCCAGTCAAACTCCGCAACCGGTCATGCGACCATGCCCACCGCCCCACCCACGGTCACCGGAACCGGCTGGGACACTGTGGTGTCGTTGCCCGCCGGTCAGGACGCGTCGACGCTGCTCGATTCGCCGATGCTGGCCCAGGTGACGACCTCCGTTTCAGGCGGGCGGCTGCTGTCAACCTCGCTGCTGAATGTGTACCTCAGCCAGGACGGGCGAGTCTTCGCCGGTGCCGTGCCACTGTCGGTGTTGCAGAGTGCGGCCACCGGACGGTGACCGCCGCGCCGGCCGCCGCGTTTGCTGTTGAAACCCGCGGTCTGACCAAACGATTCGGTGCCCATGCGGCCGTGGACGACGTGCATCTCGCCGTGCCACGGGGTTCGGTCTTCGGTTTTCTGGGGCCGAACGGTTCGGGCAAGACGACAACAATTCGAATGTTGCTCGGCCTCGCGTCGGCCACTGCGGGGGAGATCCGGGTGCTCGGCCGCGACATGCCGCACGAACTGAAAACCGTGTTGCCGCAGGTCGGGGCCCTGGTGGAGGGGCCCGCGTTCTATCCGTTCCTGTCGGGTGCCGCCAATCTGCAGCGGCTCGACACGGCCAACAGGTACGCCCCCGGGAGCACGCGGAACACACGGGTGCGTGATGCACTGGCCCGGGTCGGCCTCAGCCACGCCGAACACAAGAAGGTGCACGCATACTCTCTGGGGATGAAGCAGCGCCTCGGGCTGGCGAACGCACTGCTCAGCCCGCGCGAACTATTGGTGCTCGACGAGCCCACCAACGGGCTTGATCCCCAGGGCACACGCGAGGTGCGCCATCTGGTGCGCTCCCTCGCGGCTGACGGGGCCACCGTGTTCGTCTCCAGCCACCTGCTCAGCGAGATCGAACAGATGTGCACCCATGTCGGCGTGATGAGTGCCGGGCGCCTCGTCGCCCAGGGCACCCTCGACGAGTTGCGATCGACCTCCGACCGGCGGGTGCGGGTGGTCACCCCAGACCCGGAGGCTGCGACTCGGGTATTGAGCGGCCTGGGGATGCAGGCCGTGGCGTTCCCCGAAACTGACCTGCGGCCGGGTGACGGGAAACCGGGCGTGACAGCGGGATTGACAGATTCCGTGGCTCCGGAGGAGGTCGTCGCCGCATTGGTCACCGCCGGGGTGAGGGTGCGCGGTTTCGAGTTGGTCTCGTCCAGCCTCGAGGAGAGGTTCGTCGAATTGACCGGGGAGGGGTTTGACGTTGTCCAGTGATCCACCGGCTGATGTCACGCCCACACGGACGAGGCTGGGGTGGGCTCTACTTGCCTCCGAACTGAGCGTGCTCTATCGCCGTCGTCGCACGTGGGCGATGTTGGGGGCGTTGGCCGCCATCCCGGTGCTGATCGCCATCGCCGTTCGGGTGACGTCCGGCAGTTCCTCGGGCCGCGGCCCTGCGTTTCTGGATCAGGTCACCCAGAACGGCGTGTTCGTCGCACTGACCGCCGTGGTGGTCTCGACGCCACTGTTCCTCCCGCTGACTGTCGGTGTGGTCGCGGGCGACACCATCTCAGGGGAGGCGAGCCACGGCACATTGCGCTACCTGTTGACCGCGCCCGCCGGTCGGGTTCGCCTGCTCGTGGTCAAGTTCGTCGGTGCCGCCGTGTTCTGCCTGAGCGCCGCTCTCTCCGTCGTACTCGCCGGAATCCTCATCGGGGCGATCCTGTTCCCTGTCGGGCCGGTCACCCTGCTCTCCGGTGATACGGTCGACCCTGTCCAATCGATCGGCCGGCTCGCTCTGGTGGCGGCCTACGTCGCCGTCTCATTGCTCGGCCTGTGCGCCATCGGGCTGTTCATCTCCACGCTCACCGATGTTCCGGTCGGGGCCATGGCGGCCACCGTCGTGCTTGCCGTCACCGCCCAGGTGCTGGGTGCCCTGCCGCAACTCGACTGGCTGCACCCGTGGCTGTTCAGCAACTACTGGCTCGGCTTCGCCGACCTGCTGCGCCAGCCGATCGCCTGGGACTCGTTCGGGAGCAACGCGGTGCTGCAACTGGGCTACATCGTCGTCTTCGGTGCGTTGGCGTACTCGCGGTTCACGACGAAGGACGTGCTCTCCTGAGCCGAGCCGACCCTCCCGTGTCGGACTCATCGCTCAGCGGACTATCCGTTGGCTGAGGGATCGCGCAGCGATCGTCTCGAAGCCCTCACGAACGACCGAGGCTTGGCGGGGCGTTGATCTCGAGACGATTCTTCGTTCCTCAGAATCCCTCGATCAGCGAGCAGAGGCGATCAGTGCCCGCGCGCGATCCATTCGTCGAGCTGGGGGGCCTCGGCGCCAATAGACGTTGGGTCTCCATGCCCGGTGTTGACCACCGTATCGGCGGGCAGGGTCAGCAACCGTGTGCGGATCGACTCGATGATCGTCGCAAAGTCGCTGTGGCTGCGACCGGTTGCCCCCGGGCCGCCGTTGAACAACGTGTCGCCCGAGAACAGCACGCCCTCCGACTCCAGGTGGAAACAGGTCGAGCCGGGCGAGTGCCCTGGCGTATGCAGGGCAACCAGTGTCGCCCCGGCCACCTCGAATGTGTCGCCATCGGCTATCTCATGGTCGGGCGAGGAATCCGGGTAAACCGTGTCCCACAGCATCCGATCGTCTGGGTTCAAGTAGACCGGTGCGTCGACCAGTTCGCGGAACTCACCCACAGCGCGGATGTGGTCGTCATGCCCGTGGGTGAGCAGGATCGCCTTCACCGTGCGTCCGGCAACCGCTTCGCTGATGCGTGCGGGCTCGTGCGCCGGGTCGATCACAATCACCGACTGGTCGTCACCGACGATCCAGACGTTGTTGTCCACATCCCAGGTGCCGCCGTCCAGCGAAAAAGTGCCGCTGGTTACCAGGTTCTCAATTTGTAGCGTCATTTACAGTTCAACCACCGATCGTAGTACCGTGCCCTTGGCCATCGTGGCAAAGGCTTCTTCAATCTGGTCCAGGGTGATGCGCTCGGAGACGAACGCGTCGAGGTCCAGGTTTCCGAGCTTGTAGTGCTCGACGAGCATGGGGAAGTCACGCGACGGGAGGCAGTCGCCGTACCAGGAGGACTTCAGGGCGCCACCGCGGCCGAAGACATCCAGCAGGGGCAACTCCAGCGTCATCTCCGGGGTGGGCACTCCGACCAGCACGACGGTGCCGGCAAGGTCGCGCGCATAGAACGCCTGCTTATAGGTCTCGGGTCGCCCGACGGCCTCGATCACCACGTCGGCACCGTTCCCGTCGGTGAGGGCGCGAATCGCCTCGACCGCGTCTTCTTCGGACGAGTTCACGGATGCCGTGGCTCCGAGAGATTTCGCCATCTGCAACTTCTTCGCGTCGATGTCGACGGCGATGATCTTCGTCGCCCCGGCGAGCTTCGCACCGGCGATCGCCGCTATGCCCACACCGCCACAGCCGATCACGGCCACGGAGTCGCCGCGCTTGACCGCGCCGGTGTTGATGGCAGCACCGATGCCGGCCATCACGCCGCAGCCGAGCAGGCCGACGGCGGCCGGGTCGGCATCCTCATCGACTTTCGTGCATTGGCCAGCGGCAACGAGGGTCTTCTCGGCGAACGCGCCGATACCCAGCGCGGGGGAGAGCACGGTGCCGTCTTCCAGAGTCATCTTCTGGGTGGCGTTGTGCGTGTTGAAACAGTACTGGGCCTGACCGCGCTTGCACGCGCGGCACTGGCCGCAGACGGCGCGCCAGTTCAGGATCACCCGGTCGCCCACGGCGACTTCGGTGACATCGTCGCCGACGGCCGCAACCACACCCGTGGCCTCGTGGCCGAGCAGGAACGGGAAGTCATCGTTGATCGCACCCTGCTTGTAGTGCAGGTCGGTGTGGCAGACGCCGCAGGTGAGGATGTCGACCAGCGCCTCGCCCGGCCCCGGGTCGGGAACCAGAATGGTCTCCAACGTCACGGGTGCGTTCTTCGAGAGCACCACAGCGCCCTGAACCTTGTGAATCGCCATTCTGGTTTTCCTTACTGGGCGCACGCCTTCGCCCGGGCTCGAGTCGTTGAGTGGCGGCAGCCTCGGCCGAAACTGGCACGGCGCCGCTCCATACGAGCGTAGCCGGTTCAGATGCGGCCGGAGGAATGAAGGAGGCCGGGCTCCGTCAAACGGGGCCCGGCCTCAACTTCGGATTGTGGTGCCGGTGGTGGGAGTCGAACCCACACGTCCTTTCGAACAAAGCATTTTGAGTGCTCCGCGTCTGCCATTCCGCCACACCGGCTAACAACACCTGCATCAGAATATCGTAAGCTTTGAGCGTGACTGACCAATCGAGTGAAAAAGACCCCGCCCCGATCGCAAAACGACGCGTGGTCGTCGCGGAAGACGAATCGTTGATCCGCCTCGACATCGTCGAGATCCTCCGCGACAACGGGTTCGACGTTGTCGGCGAGGCCGGCGACGGCGAGACCGCCGTCGAATTGGCCACCGAGTTGCGCCCCGATCTGGTCGTGATGGACATCAAGATGCCCAAACTCGATGGGATCTCCGCCGCCGAGCGGCTCACCAAGGCCCGCATCGCGCCGGTCGTGCTGCTCACCGCGTTCAGCCAGAAAGACCTGGTCGAACGCGCCACCGAAGCCGGGGCGCTCGCCTACGTCGTGAAGCCGTTCACTCCGAACGACCTCTTGCCTGCGATCGAGATCGCCCTCAGTCGACACGCGCAGATCGTCGCACTCGAGAACGAGGTCAGCGACCTGGTCGAGCGTTTCGAGACCCGCAAGGTGGTCGACCGTGCCAAGGGACTCCTCAACGACAAGATGGGTCTGACCGAGCCGGAGGCGTTCCGCTGGATCCAGAAGGCGTCGATGGATCGCCGCCTCACCATGCACGACGTCGCCCAGGCGATCATCGAGCAGCTCACCGCCAAGAAGTAACGCCTGATCACGTTTCGCGCCACGGGGAACACCGCGCGCCTGTTTGAACCTGCGCGAAGCGTTCAAACTGGCGCGCGGTGTGATTTGTAGCGTCAGCGGTCTTTGATCAGGTTGGTCATTCTGATCGAGCAGCAGCGGCGGCCCTCGTCGTCTGAGATCGCGATCTCGTGTGTGGTCAGAGTACGGCCGAGGTGGATCGGCGTGCACACCCCGGTGACGAAACCCGATGTCGCACTTCTGGTGTGGCTGGCATTGATCTCGATCCCCACTGCGAGCCGGTCGGCCCCGGCGAACAGGTTCGCCGCCATCGACGCGAGCGACTCGCCGAGCACAACGAACGCCCCGCCGTGCAGCAGCATCGTCGGCTGGGTGTTGCCTTCAACAGGCATCCGAGCCACCGAGCGTTCGACCGTGAACTCGAGCATCTCGATGCCCATCGTGTCGGCCAGCTTGCCGAGGCCCACCCGCTTGACGAACTCCCAGGCATCCTGACTCATACATCCCTCTCACTCGAACACTGCGGGTCAGCCGCACGCCGCGGCCTGCTTGTAGGCTGGCAGGCGTGTCAGACTCCGAAAAGCCTACCCTCATGGTCATCGACGGCCACTCGCTCGCGTTCCGTGCCTTCTACGCCCTCCCTGTGGACAGTTTCGTCAACCGGGAAGGTCAGCACACGAACGCCATCCACGGTTTCATCGCAATGTTGATCAACCTGATCCGTGATGAGAAGCCGACGCACCTCGCCGTCGCCTTCGACATCTCCCGGTACTCGTTTCGCACCCGCGAATACCCGGAGTACAAAGGAACACGCGGTGAGACGCCGCAGGAGTTCGTCGGCCAGATCCCGCTGCTCGAAGAGGCACTGCACGCCATGAACATCGTGACGGTCTCGAAAGAGGACTACGAGGCCGACGACATTCTTGCCACTCTGTCAAGACAGGGGGCCGAACAGGGCTACCGGGTGCTGGTGGTCTCGGGCGACCGCGACTCGATCCAACTGGTGAACGACGATGTGACCCTCTTGTATCCCTCGGTACGCGGTGTGAGCGAACTCACCCGATACGACGCCGAGAAGGTCTTCGAGAAGTACGGAATCCAGCCGCACCAGTACCCCGACATCGCCGCCCTTGTGGGCGAGAGCAGCGACAACCTGATCGGTGTCGACAAGGTCGGCGAGAAGACTGCCGTCAAATGGATCAACCTCTACGGCAGCCTCGACGAAATCCTCGCCCACGCCGATGAGATCAAGGGAGTGGTCGGCAACAACCTGCGTGAACAGAAGGATCGGGCAATTCTCAACCGCAGGCTGAACCACCTGGTCACCGATGTCGAACTGCCCATCGCCCCGGGCGACCTCGCCGTGCAGCCGATCAACGAGGCAGCACTGCGAGACGTGTTCGGACGACTGCAGTTCCGCACCCTCCTCGACCGGGTGTTGAAGATCGCAGGCAGCGACGGCTCCACCGGGCCCGAGGCCGACGATGCAGCGCCCACCGTGCAGGCTCCGGTCGTTCGCACCATGGTCGACGAGGAGCTCGCGCACTGGCTGGCAACGACCTCCGTGAAGGGCACCGTGCCTCTGGCTGTGCACATCGAACACGACGGTGATGCGGTCACCGGGTTCGGCCTGGCCACCCTGACCGAGTCGGTGTATGTGCCATGGGCACTCGGCCGCCCCGACTACACCGCACTCGAACAATGGCTGGCGTCCGAGTCGCCCAAGGTCCTGGCGGATTCGAAACAGGTGGCGAAGACCCTCGCCTCCACCGAACTGAGGATCGCCGGCGTCGACTTCGACAACCGACTCGCGGCCTGGTTGATCAAACCCGGCAGCACCACCCAGTCGCTCGCCGCCCAGGTCCTCGACCTGTTCGATGAAACGTTGCCGGAAGCCGACCCGAACCAATTGGTTCCCGAAGACGACCCGGTCTCACCGGCCACCCGCGCCTGGTACGTGCTGCGCGTGGCAGGCGAACTTCGTGAACGACTCGGGGACAGTTCCACACGGGTTCTCCAGACAATCGAGCTGCCTCTGGCACCGATCCTGGCACTGATGGAGTTGACCGGCGTCACAGTCAACCGCACCGTGCTCTCGGAACTTCGTGACGAACTGACCACGCGCGCCGACCGGCTCGCGACCAGCGCGTACGCCGAGATCGGCCACGAGGTGAATCTGGGCTCGCCGAAGCAGCTGCAGCAGGTGTTGTTCGACGAGCTGGACATGCCCAAGACACGGGCAACCAAGACCGGCTACACCACCGACGCCTCAGCTCTGGCCGACCTTCAACTGAAGAACCCGCACCCGTTCCTCGACCTGCTCCTGAAGCATCGGGATGCGACCAAGTTGAAGCAGATCACCGAGACGCTGGAGAAATCGGTGGATGCCGGTGGCCGGGTGCACACCACCTACGATCAGACCGGCACCGCGACCGGACGGGTGTCGTCGACCGACCCGAACCTGCAGAACATCCCGGTGCGCACCGCCGAGGGCCGCCGAATCCGTTCGGCGTTCGAGAAGGGCGAGGGCTTCGAGACACTTCTCACCGCCGACTACTCGCAGATCGAGATGCGCATCATGGCGCACCTGTCCGAAGATGCCGGGCTCATCCAGGCGTTCCAGGAGGGTGAGGACCTGCACCGTTTCGTGGGTGCCCACATCTTTGGCGTGGAACCGGCAGAGGTGACCCCGGTGATGCGCACCAAGGTGAAGGCGATGAGCTACGGACTGGTCTACGGGTTGAGCGCGTTCGGCCTGTCCAAGCAGTTGCGCATCGAGCAGTCCGAGGCCAAACAGCTGATGACCGACTACTTCGCCCGGTTCGGTGCGGTGCGCGACTACCTGCGCAATGTGGTCGAGCAGGCGAGGGTCGACGGCTACACCGAGACGATTTACGGCCGCCGCCGCCCATTCACCGACCTCACCAGCACGAATCGTGTGCTGCGAGACAACGCGGAACGGCAGGCGTTGAACGCGCCGATCCAGGGGTCGGCGGCCGACATCATCAAGATTGCGATGATCGGGATCGCTGACGACATCCGGTCGAAGGATCTCCAGTCACGGATGCTGCTGCAGGTGCACGACGAGTTGATCTTCGAAGTGGCCGAGGGGGAGTGGGACACCCTGTCGGAGTTGGTGACGACGCGGATGTCGACTGCCGCCGAGCTGCGTGTGCCGCTCGATGTGCAGGTCGGACGCGGCGTGAACTGGGACGCCGCAGCCCACTGAGCCGCCTTCTGATGCGCCTGGCCGAGTTTTTCACGGATCGGCTGCGCCACAGTGCAGTAGGTGGGGTTTTCGCACGAGAATAACCCTGACTACTCACCTCTGGGCGGAGGGATGAGGGCTACCGGCCGAAAGCAGTACGGGTGCTGTCCGCGAAAAGGCGACGGTCAGCCGGATTAGGGTGGAGGCATGACGAATCCAGCAGAGCGCACCCCGACCCCCATCGATGCCATAGCCGAAGCGTGGGTCGACACCGAGCTCGACCTGTTCCCCGAATACCGGGTGTACCTGGGCAGGCCCGGCCGGGAGGGCGAGTACGCCGACTACTCTCCGGCCGGCGCCGAAGCAGCAGCGGCGGCCGCCCGCTCCACCCTGGCCGAGATCACTGCGGCCAGCCCGGCAGACGAGGTGGACCGGGTCACCAAGATGGATCTCTCCCGAGAACTGCAATTGCAGCTCGACAAGCACGAGGCCGGGTTCGAACAGCGCGACCTCAACGTGATCGCATCGCCGGCCCAGAGCCTGCGCGACATCTTCGACCTGATGCCCACCGATACCGAAGACGACTGGGCCCACGTCGCCACTCGCATGCACAACCTGCCTGCAGCGATGGATGGCTATATCGCAACCCTGCGTTCCGGAATCGCTGATGGGCACGTGCCGGCCATCCGTCAGGTGCGCGAGATCGTCACGCAGGCGAACAAACAGGTCGAGCGAACCGGGTTCTTCTTCACCTTGGCCGCGGGAGCACGCTCAGGCGACACCGACCTGCCCGACTCGTTGAAGAAAGACCTCGCCAGCGGCGCAGAAGCGTCCGCCGCGGCCTATGACAGGCTCGCTCGGTTCCTGGGCGACGAATTGGCCGAGCATGCTCCAGAACCCGACGCCGTAGGTCGCGAACTGTACTCGCTGGCCTCGCGCGACTTCCTCGGCGCAACCGTCGACCTGGACGAGACCTACGAGTGGGGGATCGAAGAGCTGGCGCGCATGGTCGCAGAGCAGGAGGCCATCGCCCAGGAGATCAAACCCGGCGCATCCGTGTTGGAGGCGATCGACCATCTCGACAAGGACGCCAGCCGCAAACTGCACGGCACGGATGCCCTCCAGAAGTGGATGCAGGCCACGAGCGACCGCGCGGTCGAAGAGCTCTCGCGCTCGCACTTCGACATTCCGGAGGAGGTCAAGCGCCTGGAGTGCATGATCGCGCCCACCCAGGAGGGCGGAATCTACTACACCGGGCCAACCGACGACTTCTCTCGTGCCGGCCGCATGTGGTGGAGCGTTCCCGAGGGTGTCACCGAGTTCGATACCTGGCGAGAGCTGACCACCGTGTATCACGAGGGCGTGCCTGGCCATCACCTGCAGATCGGTATGGCCACCTACAACAAGGCCATGCTCAACACCTGGCGGCGCAACGCCGGCACCTCCGGTCACGCAGAGGGCTGGGCGCTGTATGCCGAACGCCTGATGCAGGAGCTCGGCTACCTCGACGACCCGGCTGACAGGCTGGGCATGCTCGACGGGCAGCGCATGCGTGCCGCCCGCGTCGTTCTCGACATCGGGGTACACCTCGGCAAGACGTTGCCCGACGGCACGGGAAAGTGGACCGGGGAGTATGCGTTCGGGTTCATGGGCACGAACGTCAACATGAGCGAACAGTTCGTGCGTTTCGAGGTGAACCGCTACCTCGGCTGGCCCGGGCAGGCGCCGTCATACAAGATCGGCCAGCGCATCTGGGAGCAGCTGCGCGACGAGGCGAAACAGCGCGAGGGTGCCGCATTCGATATCAAGGCGTTCCACAAGCGGGCGCTCGACATCGGTGGGGTCGGTCTGGACACGCTCAGGGCCGCCCTGGCCCAGTAGCACGGCACCCCTGTGCGGGATCAGGGCTGGTCACCGTATGAGGCCGTGCTCGGCGACGAACTGTGGAGCTTGCAGCCGCGCCTACGCACCTATTTCTCTGTGATCGCTGACGGGTGTGAAGGTGTCGGCGAAGGTGTGTTCGCCACTGTGGGCACCCCACGACGCTGGCTGCACCCGTTCATCCGGGCGCTGGCACCTTCGGATGTCGTGTTCCCGGTGTGGGAGAAGAATGTGCCGTTCACCGTCATCAATTCCGCAGTGGTGGTGAACGGCAAACCCGCCGTCGCGGCCGAGCGAAGGTTTCATCTGGCCGGCGGAGACCGAGTCATGCGTGACCTCATCGTGCGGACGTCTGCTGGGCTCGTCGATGTGCTCGGCCGGCGCCGACGGATTCGCGTTCGGCTCGAAGCCCAAGTCATCGAGGGGGAGCTTCGAATGCGGTCGCGCCGGGTCGAGTTACGAATCGCCTCGTGGCACATCAGGCTTTTTGGCCCGCTGGCTCCGCGCGTCGAACTCACCGAACGGTTCTCACACACCGACGGGCGGCAGCACGTCACGGTCGAGATCCGAGTTCCGCTTCTCGGTAAGGTCTACGAGTACGAGGGTTCATTCGCGTACGAGATCCGGCCGGGGGACAGATGAAGACAGTGATCGCCGGGGCCTCCGGTTTCATGGGCTCCCACTTCACGGCCCGGCTTCGCGCCCTGGGCCACGAGGTGCTGCACATCGGGCGGTCGTCGCCGGTGCGTTGGGGCGAGAGCGCCGCGATGACCGACCTTCTGGAGGGCGCCGATCTCCTGGTGAACCTCGCTGGCACGAGCGTGAACTGCCGGTACACTCCGGAGAACCGCGCCGAGATTCTCAGGTCCCGCCTCGAGACGACCCGCGAACTCGCCGATGCTGTGCGCGCCTGTGAAGAACCGCCCGCACTGTGGATCAACTCGTCGACCGCGACGATCTACCGTCACGCGGACGATCGGCCGATGACAGAATCCACGGGAGAGTTGGGCACCGGGTTCTCCGTGGAGATCGCGAAGGCCTGGGAGAATGCCTTCTTCGAAGGCGAGCTGCCTGATACCCGCAGGGTCGCCCTGCGCATAGCGATCGTTCTCGGTGACGGGGGTGCTCTCACCCCGATGCGCCGCCTCGCGCGGTTCGGCCTCGGAGGCCCTCAACTCGATGGCCGCTGGTTCAGCACGGCGGCTCGCCGCGATGCCGGCACCTTTCACGAGTTCGGCACACGGTGTGGACGCCAGAAGTTCTCGTGGATTCACGTGGATGATGTACTCGGCATCATTCTGTTCCTCGCAGAGAACGCCGAACTCGATGGCATCATCAATGCGGCTTCTCCGAACCCGACGGATAACCGCACCCTGATGAAGTCGATCCGTGCGGTGAGTGGAATCCCATTCGGGTTCCCGGCGTTTCGGTGGGTGATCGAACTCGGGGCCATGCTCATCCGCACCGAGACCGAGCTGATTCTGAAGAGTCGGTGGGTGGTGCCGGAGCGCCTGCTCCAGGAAGGCTTTGTCTTCGAGCACCCGACGCTTGTGCCGGCTCTGAGGGAGATCATCACCGGCAGACCGGAGAAGTGAAGCCGACGTGGGCTCGTGTCCGACCCGCACGGTCAGCGGTTGGGTACGCCGCAGGAGATCCCATCGGGCGTTGTGTTCGTGTCCAGCCCGGTTTCAAGCCGTACCACGGGGGCAAACCGGTTGATCGACGGCGCCCAGACCCGTTCCGCGGCGCTTTTGCGCGGTTGCCCCGGCGTGTCGGCGTGGGCTAAGCTTGACCGGCGCAATTCTGCGCGTTCATCATCCATTTGTCACACGCGAGTGTGGCCCGATACAAGTCCATACTGGAGCAACTACTACATGACAACCGCAACGACCGACAGGGCATTCAAGCAGGTCGCAATCAACGATATTGGTTCTGCTGAAGATTTTCTCGCCGCGGTCGAAAAGACTCTCAAATTTTTCAACGACGGTGATCTGATCGAAGGCACCGTTGTCAAGATCGATCGTGACGAGGTTCTCCTCGACGTCGGTTACAAGACCGAGGGTGTCATTCCCTCTCGCGAACTCTCCATCAAGCACGATGTCGACCCGACCGAGGTTGTTCAGGTCGGCGACAAGGTCGAAGCCCTCGTCCTCCAGAAGGAAGACAAAGAAGGCCGCCTGATCCTCTCCAAGAAGCGCGCCCAGTACGAGCGTGCGTGGGGCGATGTGGAGCTCATCAAGGATTCCGACGGCGTCGTCACCGGAACGGTCATCGAGGTCGTCAAGGGTGGCCTCATCGTGGACATCGGCCTGCGCGGCTTCCTGCCGGCATCGCTCATCGAGCTGCGCCGCGTGCGCGACCTCACCCCGTACCTGGGCCAGGAGATCGAGGCGAAGATCCTCGAACTCGACAAGAACCGCAACAACGTGGTTCTGTCTCGCCGGGCACTGCTCGAGCAGACCCAGTCGGAGAGCCGCACCACGTTCCTGAACAACCTGCAAAAGGGTCAGGTTCGCAAGGGTGTCGTCTCCTCGATCGTCAACTTCGGTGCGTTCGTCGACCTGGGCGGAGTGGACGGCCTCGTGCACGTCTCCGAGCTCAGCTGGAAGCACATCGAGCACGCCAGCGAGGTTGTCGAGGTCGGCCAGGAGGTCACCGTCGAGATCCTCGAGGTCGACCTGGAGCGCGAGCGCGTCTCGTTGTCGCTCAAGGCGACCCAGGAAGACCCGTGGCAAGTGTTTGCCCGTACCCACGCGATCGGACAGGTCGCACCGGGCAAGGTCACCAAGCTGGTTCCCTTCGGTGCGTTCGTTCGGGTCGCCGACGGCATCGAGGGCCTCGTGCACATCTCCGAGCTCTCGGGCAAGCACGTCGAACTGGCCGAGCAGGTTGTCTCGGTCGGCGAAGAGGTCTTCGTCAAGGTCATCGACATCGACCTCGAGCGTCGCCGCATCTCGCTGAGCCTCAAGCAGGCCAACGATGGTGTCGACCCCGAGAGCACCGAGTTCGACCCGGCGCTGTACGGCATGCTCACCGAGTACGACGATCAGGGCAACTACAAGTACCCCGACGGCTTCGACCCGGAGACCAACGAGTGGCGCGAAGGGTTCGAGACCCAGCGCGAGAAGTGGGAGCAGGACTACGCTGCCGCCCAGGGCCGCTGGGAAGCGCACAAGAAGCAGGTGGCCGCCGCCAACGAGCAGGCTGCAACCGAGGGCGAAGCCGGTTCCACCGCTTCAGCCGGCAGTTCCTTCACGTCGGAGGGCTCGTCTGCTGGCACGCTGGCCGACGACGAGGCGCTGGCCGCGTTGCGCGAGAAGCTTTCGAGCAGCAACTAGGAACGACACAGTTTCATCCGAACGGCCGGTCCCGCCTGGGGCCGGCCGTTCGGCGATCTACGACATCCATACAGGGCGAGACGGGTCGCTTTGATGCGGCCGCTACGATTGCCCTGTGTATCTCATCGGACTCACCGGCGGCATCGCGGCCGGAAAATCAACCATCGCGGCCCGGCTCGCCAGCCACGGTGCGGTCATCATCGACGCCGACCAGGTTGCCCGGGAGGTGGTCGAGCCCGGGACTGAGGCACTGGAGCAGATCGTGCAGACCTTCGGCCCCGGTATGGTGCGCGCCGACGGTACGCTCAACCGGGCCGCGCTCGGCAGTCATGTCTTCCAGAACGCCGATGCCCTCACCCAGCTCAACCAGATCGTGCACCCGGCCGTGCGTAGGCGCACCGCGCAACTTATTGCGCGGGCATCCGCCATCGACCCCGACGCCATCGTGGTCTACGACGTGCCGCTTTTGGTCGAGGCCGCCATCGAGATCCCGTTCGACCTGATCGTCGTCGCCCATGCCCCTGCCGAAACCCGCGTGAAACGGCTGGTGACCCTGCGCGGGATGACTGAGGCGGATGCCCGGGCGCGCGTCTTGGCCCAGGCGGGGGATGACCAGCGGCTAGCCGTGGCCGACGTGGTCATCGACACGGGCGACACCAAGCAGCACACGCTGACCCAGACCGATGAGCTGTGGCAGAGGGTGCGGTCACGCGAGGGCTGAGCAAAGCCGCAGGCGGAGGCCGGGCCACAGCCCAGTGTCACCGGTGGTGCCTAGACTTGTTGCCATGCAACCCACCCGCTCAGTTCGCCCGTTCGAAGTCATCAGCGAATACACTCCGAGCGGGGACCAGCCGCAGGCGATCGCCGAGCTCACCCATCGCCTCAACGCCGGCGAGACCGACATCGTTCTGCTAGGCGCCACGGGTACCGGCAAGTCGGCCACCACCGCCTGGTTGATCGAGGCCGTGCAGCGCCCGACCCTGGTGCTCGCCCACAACAAGACGCTCGCGGCCCAACTGGCCACCGAGTTTCGCGAGCTGATGCCGAACAACGCGGTCGAGTACTTTGTCTCCTACTACGACTACTACCAGCCCGAGGCGTACGTGCCACAGACCGACACCTTCATCGAGAAGGACTCGTCGATCAACACCGAGGTGGAGCGACTTCGGCACTCCACCACGAACTCTCTGCTCAGTCGGCGAGACGTGATCGTCGTCTCGACCGTTTCGTGCATCTACGGGTTGGGCAGTTCCGAGGAGTACCTTGACGCGATGCTCGCGCTGCAGGTGGGCATGCGCATCGACCGGGACGCACTCATCCGTAAATTCGTCTCGATGCAGTACAACCGCAACGACATCGACTTCTCTCGCGGCAACTTCCGTGTGCGCGGCGACACGATCGAGATCATTCCGATGTACGAGGAGTTGGCGATTCGCATCGAGATGTTCGGCGACGAGATCGAGGCGCTGTACAGCCTGCACCCGCTCACCGGCGACATCGTCAAGACCCTGGACGCCGTATCGGTGTTTCCGGGCTCCCACTATGTCGCCAGTGACGTAGCGATGCGCCGCGCCATCGGCACCATCCAGGAGGAGCTTACCGAACGGCTGGGAGAGCTGGAGCGGCAGGGCAAGCTGCTCGAGGCGCAACGGTTGCGGATGCGCACCGCGTTCGACCTCGAGATGATGGAGCAGATCGGATTCTGTTCCGGCATCGAGAACTACTCGCGGCACATCGACGGCCGCAAGCAGGGAGAGCCGCCGCACTGCCTGCTCGACTACTTTCCCGATGACTTCTTGATGGTCATCGACGAGTCCCACGTAACCGTGCCGCAGATCGGCGCCATGTACGAGGGTGACTCTTCGCGCAAGCGCACCCTGGTCGAGCACGGTTTCCGATTGCCGAGTGCATTGGACAACCGACCGCTCAAATGGGACGAGTTCAAGAACCGTGTCGGCCAGACCGTCTACCTATCCGCCACCCCCGGCAAGTACGAGATGGGCATCGCAGACGGCGTGGTGGAGCAGATCATCCGCCCCACCGGCCTGGTCGACCCTGCCGTCATCGTCAAGCCCTCGAAGGGCCAGATCGACGACCTGCTCGAGGAGATCCGCCTGCGGGTGGCGCGCGACGAACGCGTTCTGGTCACCACGCTCACCAAGAAGATGGCCGAAGAGCTCACCGATTTCCTCTCCGAGGCCGGCGTGCGGGTGCGGTACCTGCACTCAGACGTCGACACCCTGCGCCGCGTGGAACTGCTGACAGAGCTTCGCGCTGGGGTCTACGACGTGCTGGTCGGCATCAACCTGCTTCGAGAGGGGCTCGACCTGCCCGAGGTCTCTCTGGTGGCGATTCTCGACGCCGATAAGGAGGGATTTCTGCGGTCGGCCACGTCGCTCATCCAGACGATCGGCCGCGCCGCCCGAAACGTCTCCGGCGAGGTGCACATGTATGCCGATGTCATGACCCGGTCGATGGCACAGGCGATCGATGAGACCACCAGGCGTCGCGAGAAGCAGGTCGAGTACAACGAGCTGCACGGGATCGATCCCACGCCGTTGCGCAAGCGGATCGCCGACATCACCGAGGTGCTCGCACGGGAGGAGGCCGACACGGCCGAACTCATCGGCAGTGTGGCGAAGGGCAAGCGGGGTGCATCACCCGTGCCACGGCGCGTGGGCGTCGCCGCCGAGGGCGCGACCGAGTTGGAGGCGATCATCACCGATCTGAACGAGCAGATGCTTGCGGCGGCCGGTGAACTGAAGTTCGAACTGGCTGCCCGGTTGCGTGACGAACTCTCCGAGCTCAAGCGCGACCTTCGCCAGATGTTCGCTGCGGGGCATGTGAAATGATCGAGGCTGCCTGGCACACGAGACCAGCGACGATCGAACTCATGTTCTCTTACAGCGTGCACCCGCGTGCCTTCACCGTCACCCGGATTGCATAGACTCGACTGGTGTCAATTACCGCCGTTACCGGCTCATCCAAGCTGAGCGTGCGTGGCGCGCGCGTTCACAACCTGCACGATGTCAACCTCGAGATCCCGCGCGATTCGCTCGTGGTGTTCACGGGACTTTCGGGTTCGGGCAAGTCTTCGCTCGCCTTCGACACTATTTTTGCCGAAGGGCAGCGACGTTATGTGGAGTCTCTCTCGGCGTATGCACGCCAGTTCCTCGGCCAGGTCGACCGACCCGATGTTGACTTCATCGAGGGTTTGAGCCCAGCGGTCTCGATCGACCAGAAGTCGACGAACCGCAACCCGAGGTCCACGGTCGGCACCATCACCGAGATCTATGACTACATGAGGCTGCTCTGGGCGCGCATCGGCGTGCCCCACTGTGCCGAGTGTGGCGAGAAGATCACTGCACAGACAGTGCAGCAGATCGCCGACCAGCTGATGGAACTCGACGAAGGCGTTCGATATCAGGTTCTCAGCCCTGTCGTGTCGCAGAAGAAGGGCGAATTCGTCGACCTGTTCGGCCAACTGACGGCAGCCGGATACTCCCGCGCGATCGTCGACGGCGAGGTCACCCAGCTCAACGACCCGCCCACGCTGAAGAAGCAGGTCAAACACGACATCCTGGTCGTCGTCGACCGTTTGGTCGCGGGCCCCGACATCCTCTCGAGGCTCACCGACTCTCTCGAGACCGCCCTGCGGCTCACCGACGGCGTCGTGCAGATCGACTTCGTCGACGCAGACGGCCCAGATTCCAGCCGCACCTTCTCCGAGAAACTGTCCTGCCCGAACAATCACCCGATCTCCCTGACGGAGATCGAGCCGCGCACCTTCTCGTTCAACGCTCCATTCGGCGCCTGCCCCGAGTGCTCCGGGCTCGGAACCCGCATGTCGGTTGATGAGCACCTGCTTCTGGGCGATGAAGAGCTCGCCATCACCGAGGGTGTCATCGTGCCCTGGACGACCCAGGGGAAGGGCCTGTACAGCTATTACGAGCGTTTGCTGGAGGGGTTGGCGCGAGACCTCGACTTCGACCTCGACACGCCCTGGAACAAGCTTCCGAAGAAGGTGCGCGAAGCAGTCATGCGCGGCAACAACTTCTCGGTCAAGGTCAAGTGGAAGAACCGCTACGGCCGCGAGGTCAGCTACACCTCCGGATTCGAGGGAGTCATCCCATACATCGAACGGCAATACCTGCAGGCCGAGACAGACAACCAACGCGCCCGCTGGTCAGAATATCTGCGGGAGGTGCCCTGCCAGGTCTGCGACGGCAAGCGCCTCAAACCCGAGGTACTGGCCGTTCTTGTCAACGGCAAAGACATTGCCGATGCCTGTTTCATGAGCCTCGCACACACCCGCGATTTCATGGACACGCTCGTGCTGAGCGAGCGTGAGAAGACCATCGCCGCCCAGGTGCTGCGAGAGATCAAGGCCAGGCTCGACTTTTTGATCGAGGTGGGTCTCAGCTACCTGAACCTCGCCCGAGCGGCGGCGACCCTTTCTGGCGGCGAAGCACAGCGGATCCGTCTGGCCACCCAGATCGGCTCCGGTCTCACCGGGGTGCTCTACGTCCTCGACGAGCCGAGCATCGGGCTGCACCAGCGGGACAACCGCCGCCTGATCGACACCCTGATCAAGTTGCGCGACCTCGGCAACACCCTGATCGTCGTCGAGCATGACGAAGACACCATCAGAAAAGCCGACTGGATCGTCGACATCGGCCCCGGCGCCGGCGTGAACGGCGGAAGGGTCGTCCACTCCGGCTCCTACGAGGGTCTGATCAAAAACCCCGACTCGCTCACCGGCGACTACCTTGCGGGCAGAAAGTCGATCGAGACCCCGGCGAAACGGCGGCCGGTTGACCCGGAGCGCGAGATCACCGTGGTGGGGGCACACGCCAACAACCTGAAGAAGGTGACCGTTTCGTTCCCACTGGGAACCTTCATCGCTGTGACCGGGGTGAGCGGTTCCGGCAAGTCCTCACTGGTCAACGATGTGCTCTACCGTGTGCTCGCGAACAAGCTCAACGGGGCCAAGAAGATCCCCGGCCGGCACACCCGAGTCACGGGGCTGGAGAACCTCGACAAGGTGATCCACGTCGACCAGAACCCGATCGGGCGCACCCCGCGGTCGAACCCGGCCACCTACACCGGGGTCTTCGATCGCATCCGCTCCCTGTTCGCCGACACCGTCGAAGCCAAGGCCAGGGGCTACCTGCCCGGCCGGTTCAGCTTCAACGTCAAGGGCGGACGCTGCGAGGCCTGTTCCGGCGACGGCACCCTGAAGATCGAGATGAACTTCCTCCCCGACGTGTATGTCTCCTGCGAGGTGTGTGGGGGAGCCCGGTACAACCGCGACACCCTGACCGTGCACTACAAGGGCAAGAACATCGCCGAGGTCCTGGACATGCCGATCGTGGAGGCGGCCGAGTTCTTCGAGCCGATCCAGGCCATCCACCGCTACCTGAAGACACTGGTGGATGTGGGGCTCGGCTATGTGCGTCTCGGTCAGAGCGCGACCACACTCTCCGGCGGCGAGGCGCAACGAGTCAAGCTGGCCACCGAGCTGCAACGCCGGTCGATGGGGCGCAGCGTCTACGTGCTCGACGAGCCCACCACCGGCCTGCACTTCGAAGACGTGCGCAAGCTGCTGCTCGTGCTTGGCGGTCTGGTCGACAAGGGCAACACCGTCATCGTGATCGAGCACAACCTCGACGTGATCAAGTCGGCCGACTGGCTGATCGATCTCGGGCCCGAAGGAGGCGACGCCGGCGGTCGCATCCTGGCGGTGGGCACCCCAGCCATACCGGCAAGTTCCTGAAGGAAGTGCTGGCGACGTAGCCTGAGGGGGCGGCCGGGGCTCGCGCCCGGGGGTGTTGACCGATGGCTACGCTGTGATCACCACCGCCTGATCACGACCGACCGATCACCACCGACCGATCACCACCGACCGATAACGACCGACTGATGAACACCGACTAATGAGCACGTACCGATGAGCACGTACCGATGAGCACGAACCGATGAGCACCGACGCTGTGGGGTACCGACCGAAGCCGGGGGAGGTTCCGACCGCGCCCGGGGTCTATCGCTTTCGGGATGCGAGCCGGCGAGTGCTCTACGTCGGAAAGGCCAAGAACCTCCGAGCTCGGCTGAGCAACTACTTCGCCCCGTTGCCGAGCCTGCACGAGCGCACCCGGCGCATGGTGACGACCGCGACCAGCGTGGAATGGACGGTCGTCGGCAAC
>CAJDUP010000038.1_pt1 | contig 20483 bp, 19 predicted proteins | sample 7391181 | NCBI WGS metagenome assembly CAJDUP01 (sample SAMEA7055690, study PRJEB34461) | soil metagenome | biome: terrestrial ecosystem; feature: Peninsula; material: soil | place: Antarctica | collected 2016
ACCTGCGCCGCGATCTCGGGCTCGAAGTAGAAGTCGATGAGTTCGTGCGCCCCGTCCGAGTTCTGTGCGTCCTTGGGAACCATCATCACGTCCTCCATGAGGACTGCCCCGGATTCGGGAATGAAGAACTTGATGGCGGGATTGTCCTTGGCCAGTTGCACCACGTCGCCGGCCCAGGCGAAGCAGGCGCCGATATTGCCCTGCGCCAGGTCGGCCGCATAGTCATTGCCCGTGAAACGGCGAAGCTGCCCGGTGGCACGTGCCTTCTCGATGTCTTCCAGCGACTGGTTGAACTGGTCTTCGGTGAAATTGCTCGGATCCGCCCCGTTGGCGAGCATCAGCGTGCCCGTCGTCTCCCGCAACTCGGTCAGCAGCGACACCTTGCCCTTGAGGTCGGGGTCGCCCAGCAACTCGTCGACCGTACGAACATCCTTGCCCGTCACGTCGGTGTTGACGGCAATGCCCACGAGCCACCCCTGCCACGGCAGGGAGTAGGTGCGTGTCGGGTCGAATGCCGGGCTCTCGAAGGCCGGTTGGAGGTTCTTCGCGTTCGGGATCTTCGCCTTGTCGAGTTTCTCTGCCCAGTCGAGGGTGATGAAACGCCCACCCATCCAGTCGGTCGGGCTCACCAGGCTCGCTGGAATCCCCTGCCCGCCCTGCATCAGCGGCTGCACCTTCGCGAACCACTCGTCATTGCTGTTGATCTCGGCGAGGTAGTTGACCTGGGTGCCGGTGCGCTTCTGGAACTCCGCAAGGCTGGGGATCGTGCCGTCATCTTCGGTGTCGACAGACAGCGGCCAGTTCGCCCAGATGAGCTCGCCCGTGGACCCACCGCCGGCGCCGGCGCCCGGAACCGTGCCAGCAGGCTTGGTGGAGCATGCGCTGAGCAGTGTCGCGCCACCGGCGGCTGCGGCGAACTGCATGAACTGGCGCCTGGAGAAGCCAGTCCGCGTTGACAGTTGTGGGCCTGGCCTGCTTAAGGGTGATCCGAACGACTTCATTATCTCTCCCACTGCCATAGTGTCGGCGGTAATCATCTTTACTGGTCACGGTTCGCGTTGATATTCAACACACCGTATCAACAAATCATCTGTTGACCGGACGCAACGCAACTGGATTCGTTGTTTGGACCCATCCCCTAATCGGTGATGGTCAGCAGCAGGTGCCCCGACGAGACCGTCGTGCCCACTATCGAGTGGATCGGGCCGATAATGCCGTCCTTGTGGGCGGTGAGCGGTTGCTCCATCTTCATCGCCTCCAGAACAAGGATCAGGTCGCCCTTGACGACATGGTCGCCCTCCGCCACCGCCAGCTTGACCACGGTGGCCTGCATCGGCGCGGCGACCGCGTCGCCGGTCATGGTGGAGACGGCCATGCCGAAGTTGCGACGCTTGGGAGAGGGGCCGGCAGTGGGACCGGAATCGGGGTGGCTGCCACCCAGGAACTTGGTGGGCAGGCTCACCTCGAGGCGGCGACCGTCGACCTCGACCACCACGGTGCGCCGGGGTGCGGCGGCAATCGCCTCCTCCAGCGAACCGCTCCACGGCTCGATGTCGTTCTCGAACTCATCCTCGATCCAGGTCGTGTAGATGCTGAACGGCGTGTCGCCCGCCGGGGCGAAAGCCTCATCCCGAACCACGGCGCGGTGGAATGGCAGCACCGTCGGCAGGCCGGTCACCTCGAACTCGTCGAGGGCACGCCGTGCGCGCTCCAGGGCTTCCTCGCGGGTGGCCCCCGTCACGATCAGTTTGGCCAGCAACGAGTCGAATGCGCCCGAGACCACGTCTCCGGCCTCGACCCCGCTGTCCACGCGCACACCGGGGCCGCCGGCGGGTTTGAAGACGTGCACGGGGCCCGGGCTCGGCATGAAGTTACGGCCGGCGTCTTCCCCGTTGATGCGAAACTCGAAGGAGTGCCCGCGGGGGGCCGGGTCGCCGTAGTCGAGCACGGCTCCCTCGGCGATGCGGAACTGTTCGCGCACGAGGTCGATACCGGTGATCTCCTCCGACACCGGATGCTCCACCTGCAGACGGGTGTTCACCTCGAGGAACGACACCGTGCCGTCATTGCCGACGAGAAACTCACAGGTGCCGGCGCCGACGTAGCCGACATCCTTCAGGATCGCCTTGGACGCCCGGTACAACTCGGCGTTCTGGGCGTCGGTGAGGAAGGGGGCCGGGGCCTCTTCGACGAGTTTCTGGTGCCTGCGCTGCAGCGAGCAGTCGCGGGTGGAAACGACGACAACGTTGCCATGCCCATCCGCCAGGCATTGGGTCTCCACGTGGCGGGGTTTGTCGAGGAACTTCTCGACGAAGCACTCTCCGCGGCCGAACGCGGCGATCGCCTCGCGGGTGGCCGACTCGAACAGTTCCGGCACTTCTTCTCGGGTGCGGGCGACTTTCAACCCGCGGCCGCCGCCCCCGAATGCGGCTTTGATCGCCACCGGCAGGCCGTGCGTGTCGACGAACTCCAAAACCTCGTCGGCACCCGTCACAGGGTTCAACGTTCCCGGTGCGAGTGGTGCTCCGACCTTCTCTGCCACGTGCCGGGCAGAGACCTTGTCGCCGAGTTGTTCAATCGCTTCGGGGGATGGGCCGATCCAGGTCAGCCCCGCCGCGATGACGGCGCGGGCGAAGTCGGCGTTCTCGGCCAGGAATCCGTAGCCGGGGTGCACGGCGTCGGCCCCGGAGCGGCGTGCGATCGACAGGAGTTTTTCGACCACCAGATAGGTCTCACTGCTGGTGGTGCCCTCGAGCGCATAGGATTCGTCGGCGAGTTTCGCGTGCAGTGCGTCTCGGTCGGTGTCGGCGTAGACCGCAACCGAGATGATTCCGGCATCCTTCGCCGCTCGAATCACCCGGACGGCGATTTCGCCGCGGTTTGCAATCAAGACCTTGTGTATTCGCGCCATGAGGCCCAAGCCTATTGGGCGCACGGCCACTTTGATTGGAGCACGTGCACAAGGAACCCGTATTTGATTAGTGGAAAACCACATATCTGCGCGTGGCGGACGCGATCATGCCCGGTTCCAGAGTGTCGGCCAGGCGACACCCAACTCGCGAAAAAGGCTGCGGAGGGTCGGGAGGGAGAGGCCGACAACGGTGCTCGGATCGCCGTCGATGTGACTGATGAACGGTGCACCCAGGCTGTCGATCGTGAACGCCCCGGCGACGAAGAGCGGCTCACCGGTGGCGACATAGGCGTCGATCTCGGCATCCGAGATGTCGGAGGCGAAGGTGACGGATGCCACCGAAACGGCCGTGGCCGACGGGCCTGCCGTTCCGTTCCGGTGGTCGATGAGCCAGTGCCCGGAATACAACTGGCCGGTGCGGCCGCGCTGTGCATGCCAGCGTTCTGCGGCCACGTGCGGGGTGTGCGGCTTGCCGTAGATGACCTCGTCGAGCACGAAGGCCGAGTCGCCGCCGAGGATGAACCCGTCGATGCCATCGCCTTGGACGGCTTCGGCCTTGGCCCGGGCGAGCAGACGCACCATGGCCTCCGGGCCGAGAGGTTCGCCGCCGTGCTCCGCATCACGTACCACCTGATCTTCATCCACACCGGGCGAGAGCAACACCGGTTCGATGCCGGCCGAACGCAGCAGGGCGAGCCGGGCGGGCGAGGTGGAGGCGAGGTACAAGCGCATGAGGGCCTTTCGTGGACGCGGTACACACCCTAACGAACAAACCCGGCACCCCCGGCTGAGCCCTGCCGTTGCTCCTTCGCGCCATCGGGAACGCTTCGCGCCTGTTCGAACTGTGGCAAAGCGTGCCAACTGGCGCGCGGGCTGTTTTGGGCCGGGTGTGGAATGCTCTAGGAATGACTTTCCCTCGTGAACCCCGGCCCGATTCCCGCGCGGGTGACCTCGCTGAAGGCGATACCGTCGAACTCGAGATCACGAATGTGGCCCACGGCGGGGTCTTCGTCGCCCGCCACCTGGGCCGCGTGGTCTTCGTCAGCGACACCGTTCCCGGTGAACGGGTGCTCGCGCGCATCAGCGACACCACCCACGACACGTTCTGGCGGGCCGACACCGTCGAGGTGCTCGAGGCCTCCGTTCACCGTCGCCCGCACCTGTGGGCCGAGGCGAGTGTGGATCGCTCCCCCGAGCAGCGCCCCGGTGGCGCCGAGTTCGGACACATCCAGCCCGGCCACCAGCGGGAACTAAAACGCGTGGTGCTGACCGAGGCGCTCAGCCGTATGGCCGGCCACGAATCGGACGTCTCGGTAGAGGCACTGCCCGACCACTTCGACGCGGGTTGGCGCACCCGCGTGCGGTTGCACGTCGACGACGAGGGCCGGGTCGGACCATACGCTGCACGCTCCCACCAGGTGGTGGCTGTGGACTCGCTTCCGCTTGCGGTCGATGCCCTGGCCGAGATCGCACCGTTGGGTCTGAGTCTGCCCGATGTGGCCACGATCGACCTGGTCGCGACGAGTCTGGGCCAGACGCACGTTCTCACGACTGCACGGTCTGAACGCCGTGCCTCCCCGCGTGGCTCGCGCACGGACCGGCGCAGGCGCGGGGGCCCGGCCAGGCGGCCCGCCTCGGGATCGGCACCCGCCGCGCAGACCATCGTCGAAGCGGTCGGCAACCGAGAGTTCCAGCTCGATGTGCGCGGTTTCTGGCAGGTGCACGCCGGGGCCGCCACGCGCCTCAGCCAGGCAGTCGTCGAGGGCCTCGACCGTGACCTGTTCGACCCCCAGGCCGACAACCTCGACCTCTACGGCGGTGTGGGGCTTCTCGCAGCCGCGGTCGGCGACTTCGCTGCCAGTCCGGGGTTGCGAATCACGACGGTGGAGTCCGACGCCCGTGCCACCGGCCACGCGAAGCACAACCTGCGCGAGTGGGGCGCCCAGGCGGTCACCGCCCGGGTCGACAGCTACCTCGACTACCTGGGGGAGGAGTCGAACCAGAACGAGAGGGCCAGGCTATCGGCCGGCACCGTGATCCTCGACCCGCCGCGTGCCGGCGCCGGCAAGAAAGTGGTGCGGGCACTCGGCCGCCTGCAGCCGGCACAGATCCTCTACGTCGCCTGCGACCCCGTGGCGCTGGCCCGGGATGTCGCGCTTTTGGCAGCAGAGGGGTATCGGCTGCGCAGCCTGCGCGCCTTCGACCTGTTCCCGAACACCCACCACCTGGAGTCGGTGGCCCTCCTCACCCGCTGAATTCGCCCCAACCCGGATGACCGGGCCCGATCGGTTCCCGCAACTTGCGGGCGACCTGTTGCCACGGAATGCGGCCAGGTGCTGGCTCCGCCGCCTCCGCAGCGAGTTCTTTCAAGACGCCTTCCAGCACTGCGGTCGCCGCCACGATCTCGACTTCAGTGGCCCCGGGGGTGAGCACAATGATGTCGGGAAGCTCTTTCTGCCCCTGCTCGTTCTGCCCGGTCGCGTTCACAGTGGAATGTTCCCGTGCTTCTTCGGCGGCGCACTCGCCCGCTTGCCGCGCAGTGCCCTGAGAGCCTTGATCACCGAGACCCGGGTGGCAGACGGTTCGATCACGTTGTCGAGTTCCCCGCGCTCGGCGGCGAGAAACGGGCTGGCGACGTTGTAGGTGTACTCGTTCGCAAGCTTGGTGCGAACCGCCGACACGTCTTCATCATTCGCCTCTGCCGCCTTGATCTCATTGCGGTACAGAATATTGACCGCACCCTGTCCACCCATCACGGCGATCTCAGCGGTCGGCCAGGCCAGGTTGATGTCGGCACCCAACTGCTTGGAGCCCATCACGATGTAGGCGCCGCCGTAGGCCTTGCGGGTGATCACGGTGACCAGCGGCACCGTCGCCTCGGCGTAGGCGTAGAGCAGCTTCGCACCACGCCGGATGATGCCGGTCCACTCCTGATCGGTGCCGGGCAGGAAGCCGGGAACGTCGACGAAGGTGAGGATCGGAATCGAGAACGCGTCGCAGAAGCGCACGAACCGGGCCGCCTTCTCGCCCGCCTCGATATTGAGTGTGCCGGCCATGGCGTTGGGTTGGTTCGCCACGATTCCGACGGAGCGCCCCTCGACGCGCGCGAACCCGACAACGATGTTCGGAGCGTACAACGGTTGCGTCTCGAGAAAATCCCCGTCGTCGACGACATGTTCGATCACCGTCTTCATGTCGTACGGCTGGTTCGGGCTGTCGGGGATCAGCGTGTTCAGTTTTCGGTCGGCGTCCGTGGTCTCGAGGTCGACATCGCTGTCGTAGACAGGCAGCTGCGCCAGGTTGTTGTCGGGCAGGAACCCGAGCAGGGTGCGCGCATAGTCGAGCGCATCGTTCTCGTCGCTGGCCAGGAAGTGCGAGACCCCTGAGGTCTTGTTATGGGTGAGCGCCCCACCGAGCTCCTCAAAGCCGACGTCTTCGCCGGTGACCGTCTTGATGACATCCGGGCCCGTGACGAACATATGACTGGTCTTGTCGACCATGATCACGAAGTCGGTGAGTGCGGGCGAGTAGACCGCCCCGCCGGCCGCCGGCCCCATGATGATCGAGATCTGGGGAATGACCCCGGATGCCGCGGTGTTGCGCCGGAAGATCTCCCCGTACTTGCCGAGCGCGACCACACCCTCCTGGATGCGCGCACCACCGGAGTCGAGCATTCCGATGATCGGCACACCCGTCTTCAGCGCCAGATCCATGACCTTGAGGATCTTCTCGCCGGCCACCTCGCCGAGCGAGCCGCCGAAAATGGTGAAGTCCTGTGAGTAGACGGCGACCTGGCGGCCGTGGATGGTGCCCACCCCGGTGACCACCGAATCACCGTACGGGCGGCGCTTGTCCATTCCGAACGCGTGGGTGCGATGCCGCACGAACTCGTCCAGCTCCACGAAGGAACCGTGGTCGAGCAAGAGCTCGATGCGCTCTCGGGCGGTCATCTTGCCTTTGGCGTGCTGCTTCTCGACCGCGACCGCACTCGGTGCCGTCACAGCCTCGTGGTACCGGTTCTTGAGGTCGGCGATCTTGCCGGCAGTCGTGTACAGGTCGGTGGGTTCGGAAGCTTGGGGTACAGTCACGCGTTTCACTCTAGCTGTGACTTGCCCCTGTGAGCTTGTGGAGAACGCACAAAGCCTGACGAGTCCACTGGTTGAGAATCCCCGACGGGGCAGTCGCCGAACTTCCGGGCTCCAACGCGTACGCTGAAAACCATGCAGCTTCCCGAGTCACGAACCCTCGTCCCCGGACTGGTCTACCGAGCCGAAGTGGGCTCCACCAACGAAGAACTGGTCACTCTCGCGTCTGGCCCGTCGGCCGCCGACTGGCCCGACCTCTCCGGTATCGTCACCGACAACCAGACCAGCGGGCGCGGCCGCCATGGCCGTCAGTGGACCTCCGCATCCTCCAGCCTTGCCGCGTCGATCCTGCTTCGGCCGGTCGACCGGATGGGAGTTCCGCTGCCGATCGACCGATTCACGTGGTATCCGTTGCTCGCCGGCCTCGCCATGACCCGGGCCGTGGCAGTGCTGGTAGACGGTGATGTCGGCCTCAAGTGGCCGAACGACGTAACTGTCGGGGAGCAGAAGGTCAGTGGCATCCTCTGCGAACTGCTGCCCGGTGCCGCGGGGGTCGTGATCGGTGCGGGCGTCAACCTCAGCCAGGCACCGGATGAGATCCCCGGAGCAACCTCCCTGGCTGCTGTCGGGGCAGCGGAGACCTCGTTCGACACCGTGCTCGCCACCTATTTGAGTGAACTCATCGCCCTCACCGGGCAGTATGCGGCCGAGGGCGGAGACGCGGAGTCGAGCGGCCTCCGTTCCGCTGTCGAAGACGCCTGCGAGAGCCTCGGCCGTGAGGTGCGAGTGCTACTGCCCGGCGGCGCTGACCTCACCGGGGTGGCCGCCGGAATCGATGAGTATGGCCAGATCGTGATCAAGCGAGCCTCGGATGGCGAACTCGTGGCTGTCGGAGCCGGCGATGTCACGCATCTGCGGTATTAATGGAGTCAGTGGATGTGCGCGGCACGAACCACAGTGAACCATGAGCAGAGCGAGAGACGAGATGGTTGAGGCCCAGGCGCCGCAGGAGGCGGAGCGGGTGGTCGCACGGTTGCGCCCGAATGCCCGCAGGCTGTTCCTGCCGGCGATTCTCGTGATCGCCACCGTCGGGGCCCTTGGCTACTTCTACGGAAACTTCACCGAGGCGTGGATCAACCTTGTGCTGCTGGCCGGCGGCGCGGTGATCATCCTGCTCGTGGGGGTGCTGCCGTTGATCGGCTGGCTGAGCCGGCGGTACACGATCACCACCCGGCGCATCATCGTTCGGCACGGCTTCTTCGTGCGGATCCGGCAGGAACTGTTGCACAGCCGCGGCTACGACATCACGGTGCGAAAGCACGGGCTGCAGTCGGTGTTCGGCTCGGGCGACGTACTCATCAACGCCGGGCTGGATGCCCCGTTCGTTCTTGCCGATGTGCCGGGGCCCTCGCTGGTGGTGAGCGCGCTCAGCGACCTGATGGAGCACAGCCAGAACACGATCGCGACCAATCGGCAGAAGTTCGAAGCGGACTCCGACCACACGATCGCGCTGGGCGCCCGGTAGCCGGGGTCGCCGCGGCCGTCACGGCCCCGCGTGGCGTCAGGGCCGCGCATGGTGTCAGGGCCGCGCATGGTGTCAGGGCCGCAGGGACCGTCCAGACCGTCGTCGCAGCACGCGGCGCTGCCATCCCCACCCCGTGATGCGCCACATCGCCTCCGCGACGATGTCCCCGCTCATCTTCGACTCGCCGTGCTGGCGTTCCTGGAAGTTGATCGGCATTTCCACCACGCGGTATCCGGCATCGATGACTCGGAGCGTCATATCGACCTGGAAGCAGTATCCCCTCGAGTCGATTGCCTGCAGCGGCAGTTCGCGCAGCACCTCGGCGCGGAACACCCGGAAGCCCGCCGTCGAGTCTTTCACCCGGATGCCCAGCACCAGCCCGGCATACGTATTCGCCGCCCGAGACAACCACATGCGCCTCTTCGGCCAGTTGGTGACTTCGCCGCCGGGCACCCAGCGGGAGCCGATCACCAGGCCGACAGGTTTGCCGGCCCCCGGCTCCGCGCCGGCTCGGGGAGCCGCTTCTCGCACGGACTCTGCTCCCCGCACGGGCCTTGCTCCACGCGCGGACTCTGCTCCAGGCACTGATGTTGCAGGCCTGCTCGCGGCCTCGAGCATCGCCGGGAGTCGCTCGGGCGGGTGTGAGCCGTCGGCATCCATCTCCACGAGCAAGTCGTAGCCGCGCGCCAGGCCCCATTCGAACGCAGCGACGTAGGCCGAGCCCAGGCCGAGCTTGCCGGTGCGGTGCAGCACATGCACCCGAGAATCATCGGCGGCCAACCGGTCGGCGATCTCGCCGGTGCCGTCGGGGGATGAGTCGTCGATGACCAGCACGTCGGCGGTCGGTACAGCGTCGAGAACCCGAAAGACCATCTCGGCCAGGTTCTCCCTCTCGTTGTAGGTGGGAATGAGGACCACGGTGCGGCTCATACGATGTCACCGACCTGTGCTGGGCTCGGTACCCGTGCACCGACGCGACCCGGGCGATACACCCAGTAGCGGTAGAGCATGAAGCGGAACGCGGTTCCGAGGACGAGCCCGACCACGTTCGTGGAGATGTTATCGGCAAGCAGGCTGGTGTAGCCCATCACGTAGTGGCTGATCCACAGGCAGAGCACGGCGATAGCCATTCCGCCGAGGGAGACGACAACGAACTCGAAGAACTCCTTCAGCACGTTCGTGCTCCGGTGCGCCCGGAAGGTCCAATACCGGTTGCCGACCCAATTGAAGACGATCGCCACTGACGTGCTGATCACCTTCGCGGCGATGGCCCCCTGCCAGAACCCGTCTCCGAACACCCCCAGGCGGAGCATGTTGTAGAGCCCCACGTCGATGACGAGGCCGATGATGCCGACGACGCCGAACTTGAGCGCGTAAATGATGAAAGTGCTCCACAGCCGACTGACCCAGTCGCTCAGCATTCGGTTGGTCCCAATTGTTTCCCTGCGTCAGTTGTACTGTATGAGGTGGTCATCGAATTGGCCGTGAGATCAATTGCCAACAGGAAAGTTCTGATGTGAGTAGCGTAATCGGCGTTATCGGTGCGGGCCAACTGGCTCGAATGATGATATCCCCCGCCACGAATCTGGGGGTGGAGATTCGGGTGCTCGCGGCCAGCGAGGGGGAACCCGCTCACCTGGCAACAACGGTCGTCGGCGACTACCGCGACTGGGAGACGGTACTCGCGTTCGCCGAGGGCGTGGATGTGATCACTTTCGACCACGAACACGTGCCCCAGGCGATCCTCCGTGAGTTGGTCTCCCGCGGGGTCGCGGTGCATCCGGGGCCGGATGCGCTGCAGTTCGCGCAGGACAAACTGTTGATGCGAGAACGGTTGACCGAGCTCGGAATCGCCTGCCCCGCCTGGGGCCGGGCCTCGAACGCCGACGAATTGGGCCGATTCCTCGACCAGCACGGTGGGCGCGCGGTCGTCAAGACCCCCCGCGGTGGCTATGACGGCAAGGGTGTGCGTGTGGTGAGCGAGGCCCACGAGGTCGATGACTGGTTTCTGGCGCTCGCCGAAGACGGCCGTGGCGGTGACCTGCTGGTGGAGGAAGTGGTCGATTTTCGCCGGGAGTTGGCCCAGTTGGTCGCTCGCCGGCCGAGCGGTGAAGTCGCGGCTTGGCCGGTGGTCGAGACGGTGCAGCTGGATGGCATCTGCACCGAGGTGTTGGCCCCTGCGCCGCGCTGCTCGGCACGGCTTGCTCGCGTTGCCGAGGAGACGGCCGTGGCCATCGCCGAGGGGATCGGGGCCACCGGTGTCCTCGCGGTGGAACTGTTCGAGACGACTGACGACCGGCTCCTGGTCAACGAGCTGGCAATGCGCCCGCACAACAGCGGGCACTGGACCATCGACGGGTCCATCACCAGCCAGTTCGAGCAGCACCTGCGGGCCATTCTCGATCTGCCGCTCGGCTCCACCCGATGCCGCGAGAGGTGGTCGGTGATGACGAACATCCTGGGTGGGCCGACGACCGGCACGTTGTACGACCGCTACGAGAGGGTGCTCAGGGAGCATCCGAACGTCAAGATCCACGACTATGGAAAGCAGCCGCGCCCCGGCCGCAAGATCGGGCACGTCACCGTCTCGGGCGACGATTTGGACCAGGTTGCCTACGAAGCGCGTGCCGCTCAGGACATATTGACCGACTGACGTTTAGCATGGGTCGAACCGTTTTTCGTCCTGCGGCGATGGTTCCCACGAACAGGAGCAACGCGTGAACTACGCCACGGCAGACACCCCGATCATCGGTGTCGTGATGGGGTCGGATTCCGACTGGCCGGTGATGAGTGACGCGTCCCAGCAGTTGAGCGACTTCCGCATCGCCCACGAGGTGGAGGTGGTCTCGGCGCATCGCACGCCGCTCCGCCTGGTGGAATACGGTGAGACGGCCCGGGAGCGCGGACTCAGGGCGATCATCGCCGGGGCCGGAGGCGCCGCACACCTGCCCGGCATGCTCGCCTCGGTCACGACCCTGCCGGTGATCGGTGTGCCCATCCCGCTGGCCAGGCTCGACGGCCTTGATTCGCTGCTGTCGATCGTGCAGATGCCCGCGGGGGTTCCGGTGGCCACTGTATCGATCGGTGGCGCGAAAAACGCCGCCCTCCTGGCGATCCGCATGCTCGCCACCGGCGATGAGGAATTGGCGGGCCGGCTTGCGGACTACCAGGCGGGGCTCGCCCGGATGGTGGAACAAAAGAACGAGAGTCTTCAGTCCCGATTATGAGCATCGCCCTGCCGATCAGGCACTCCGACGGTCTCCCGCGCCCGCTCATGACCCGGCGCGGGTGGTGGTTGGTGGTGCTGAACTTTGTGCTGCCCGGTTCGGCGCAGGTGCTTGCCGGCAACCGTCGGCTCGGCCGGGTCGGGCTGGGCATGACGTTGGGGCTGTGGGGCGCGGCACTGATTGTCGGCATCGGCTATCTCATCTGGCCGGTCGCCGTGCTGACGGCCGCAACCAACACGATCGGGCTGGTGGCCGCGCAGATCATTCTGGCCGCCTACGCAGTGCTCTGGGTTGTGCTCACGGTCGACACGTTGCGCCTGGTGAAGCTGGTTCGCACAGCTCCGAGCGCTCGCGCCTGGATCGCCGCCCTCGGCGTGCTCCTCATGGTGGGAACTGCGGGCACGGCCGTCTACGGCGTGACGGTGATCGGATCCACCCTCGGCTTTCTCGGATCGGTGTTCCAGAATCAGGCCGTGGTGCCGCCGATCGACGGCCGGTACAACATCATGCTGCTGGGCAGTGACGCGGGGCCCGACAGGGACGGGGCCAGACCTGACAGCATCTCGGTGGTCTCGATCGACGCCGAAACCGGGCGGGCCACCATGATCGGGCTGCCGCGCAACCTGGAAGACGTGCCCTTTCCCACCGACTCACCGATGTACGAGACCTACCCCGACGGCTACTACGACTGCGACGTCGACGTGTGCATGTTGAACTCGATCTATACCGAGGTTCAGTTGAAGAGCCCCGAACGGTACCCGAATGCCGAGAGCCATGGCAGCGCCCCCGGCATCGAGGCCACCCGGGATGCGGTGGAAGGGGCCCTGGGCATCCAGGTGCAATACTTCGTGTCGATCGATATGCAGGGGTTCTCCGATCTGATCGATGCGCTCGGCGGGGTGGAGATCACGGTCGACGAGCGCCTGCCGATCGGCGGCGACGAAGATTTCAACAACGTCGACGGCTGGGTGGAAGCGGGCACCCAGCACATGAACGGCTTCACCGCGCTCTGGTATGCGCGCGCCAGGCACGGCACCAGCGACTACGACCGCATGGCCCGGCAGCGTGTGCTGCAGGAGGCAGTGCTCAAACAGTTCAACCCGGCCAATGTGGTGACCAAGTTCCAAGCGGTGGCCAAGGCGGGGGAGGACGTGGTGAAGACCGACATCCCGCAGTCGATGCTGGGTGTGTTCGCCGACCTGGCGATGAAGACCCGGGCGTTGCCGATCGATCGGCTCGAACTCGTGCCCCCCGCCGTCGACCCGGAGGATCCCGACTTCGATGTGATCCACCAGATGGTGGCCAAGGCCCTGGCCCCGGTCACGCCGACTCCAAAGCCCTGACCGGGCAACGGGCTACAGGTCGGCGTGCAACTGCCACACGCGCTGGGCGCTGTCGAACCAGCTGTAGGCGCGCGCCCGGTCTGACCCGGAGACGGAGAGCCGGTCGGCCAGGGCGCTGTCATCGAGCACACTCGTGATGGCCTCGCTCAAGCGGTGCGGGTAGCCGATCGGTTCGTCCCGTTCCACGACCAATCCGGCGTCGCCCGCAACCTCGAGAAGTGCCGGTGCGTCGGAATGCACCACCGGGGTGCCGAACGTGAACGCTTCCAGGACGGGTAGACCGAAGCCGGAGGCCAGAGACGGGTAGACGAACACCGCGGCCCGGTCATAGATGACGGCGAGGTCACCGTCGTCGAGGTGCCCGAACGTGCGCACACGGTCCTCGGGGAGCCCTGCCGCCGCCACCGCAGCGGCCAGGTCGGGGTCATTGGCCTCTGGACCGCCGACGATCACGAGCGGCAGCTCTGAGGCTCCCGGCAGCCCCAGCGCGGTAATGAGCTCGGTAACGCCCTTGCGCGGCCTGAGACCACCCATGGTCAGGATGTAGCGCTCGGGCAGCGCGAGGTCGCGGGCGCGGGCATCCGCATCAGAGGGCAGTTGCAGGCTTTCGGCGGCGGCACCGCTGATCACCCGGATCCGGTCACCGAAGTTGTCGATGTCAGCCAGTTCGGCAGCGACGGCGTGACTGGGCACGACGATGGCGTCGGCGAATTTGCGAGCCCGCTTGATCACTGCCTTCTGCCAGGCGATGTTCTGTGGGCTGAGGGACGACGGGTCGGTCCAGGCGAAGACGTTGTGCACGGTGATGGCGACCTGGGTGCCTGTCACGTGATTGTTCTTGCGCAGCGGCGCGAGCAGGCTCGGGGCGTGGATCAAACCGTTCATCGCGGAGGAACGCAGCCCGAGTTGCCAGGCCGCAGCGAGTTCCCGGCGGCCGAGACTCGTTTTGTGCAGGCGCGTCAGCCCGGGCAGGCTGCGCTCGATCAGCGCGTAGTTCTCCTCGGTCGTTGCGGCCACGATCCCCTCGACGTCGCAGCCGGCGGGGGCCGCGGCGATCAGACCTCGGGTGAGTTCATGGGTGTACCTGCCGATGCCGCCGGGGTGGGCGGCGACCATCTGGTCAACGATCACGCGCAGTGTTGTCATCTCGCTTCAGCACTCCCTCGCCCACTGCTTCGTTCAACGCGGTGCGCCAGTGGCGCATCGGACCAAGTCCTGCCCGTTCCCAACCGCTGTGTCCAAGTACAGAGTACGACGGTCGGGGGGCTGGCCTGCGGAACGTGGCACTTTCGGTTCGAGTGACCCTATCAGGGTCGAGACCGACCAGCCTGAATGCCTCCTGAGCGAACTCGAACCATGAGCTGAGACCGGAATTGGTTCCGTGGTAGGCGCCGGCGACCGCGTCGGCATCGATCAACTCACGGATGCGGCAGGCCAGATCCCAGGTCCAGGTGGGCTGGCCGAATTGATCGTCGACGACCGGGAGGCTCTCGTGGCTGCGGGCCAGCCGCAGCATGGTGTTCGGAAAACTCACGCCGTGCTCCCCGTAGAGCCAGGCGGTGCGAACGATGAAGGTTGCATTCGGGTTGGCGGCCACGGCTCGCCGTTCCCCCTCGGCCTTGGTGCGCCCGTAGGCGGAGATCGGGTTCAGCGGTGCATCTTCGGGGTACGGTGTCGTTGCCCGGCCGTCGAACACGTAGTCGGTCGAGAGCTGCACGAGGCGTGCCTGGTTCTTCGCTGCGGCCATCGCCAGGTTCTCGGCTCCGAGGGCATTCACCCGGCGGGCATCCTCCTCGTGGGATTCGGCGTCATCGACGGCGGTGTATGCGGCGGCGTTGATGATGACATCGTGGTCGGCTGCGGCATTCCCTACCGCCCGCGGGTCGGTGATGTCGAGCTCGGTTCGGCCGAGCGCGGTCACGTTCCGCCCGGCGAACGCGCGCTGCAGGTCACGGCCGAGCATCCCGGTGGCCCCGGTGATCAGGTACCTCATGGGGTCGCTCCCTTCGGTGGCACCGTTGCAGCAGGGTCGCCATCGTGTGTTCGCCGCGTCATGATTGAAGAGCCGCGCGTGCTTTCAACGGTTCCCACCAGGTGCGATTCTCGCGGTACCAGTCGACGACCTCGGTGAGCCCGCGCTCGAACGGAACCTCAGGTCGGTAGCCCAGCTCGGCCTGGATCTTCGTGATGTCCACCGAATAGCGCAGGTCGTGGCCCAGCCGGTCGTCGACCCGGTCGACGAAGGACCAGTCGTGATCGGTGGCATCCAGCAGCAGTTGGGTCAGCTCGGTGTTGCTGAGCTCGGTGCCGCCGCCGATGTTGTAGATCTCACCGGCGCGGCCGCCCGCCAGCACGAGGGCGATCCCCCGGCAGTGGTCGTCGACGTGCAACCAGTCACGAATGTTTTCACCGGTTCCGTAGAGCGGAACGTGCTGGTCGTCGATCAGGTTGGTGACGAACAGCGGGATCACCTTCTCGGGAAAATGGTACGGGCCGTAGTTGTTCGAACAGCGGGTGATCGACACGTTGAGCCCGTGCGTGCGGTGATAGCTCCGTGCGAGCAGGTCGCTGCCGGCCTTTGACGCGGAGTACGGCGAGTTCGGTTCGAGGGGGCATTCTTCGTTCCAGGAGCCGGTCGCGATGGAGCCGTACACCTCATCGGTCGACACGTGCACGAACCGGGGCACGTTGCATCTCAGTGCGGCATCGAGCAGTTGCTGGGTGCCGAGTACGTTGGTCTCGACGAAGATCGTTGCGTCGCGTACCGAGCGGTCCACGTGGGATTCGGCGGCGAAATGCACGATCGCATCGATTCCGGGCAGAAGGGTGTCGAGGAGTGCGGCGTCTCGAATGTCACCGTGCACGAACCGGTAGCGGGGCGACGATTCGACAGGGGACAGGTTGGCCAGGTTTCCGGAGTACGTGAGCGCATCCAACACGATCACATCAGCCTCGGCGAGTTCCGGGTACGCTCCCTCGATCGTGCGGCGTACAAAGTTCGAGCCGATGAACCCGGCTCCGCCGGTGACCAGAATCTTCACGTGTGTTCTCCCTTGGGTTCTGAGGCAATCCTACGCACGGCGCCGCGTGCGCCGGAGAGTCCGGGCCCAGGTGTCGCGGTTTACGAGAGGGCGCCGGCCAGCGGGATGAACCATAGACTGGCGGGGTGCAGATCCGTGAGTTGAGTATTCCTGATTCCTACGAAATCACGCCGAAGCAGTTTCGTGATGAGCGGGGTGTGTTCCTCGAGTGGTACCGTTTCGACGCGCTGGAGGAGACGATCGGGCATCCGCTCACCCTGGCGCAGGCGAACACGTCGGTGTCGAGGCGCGGCGTGGTTCGCGGCATTCACTTTGCCGACATCCCACCGGGACAGGCCAAATATGTGACCTGTACGCACGGCGCGATCGTCGATTTCGTCGTCGACATCCGGGTCGGCTCGCCGACGTTCGGCCAGTGGGATCAGGTGCTGCTCGACGACACCGACCGCCGGGCCCTGTACATCGCCGAGGGCCTCGGCCACGCCTTCGTGGCCTTGACCGAGGACGCGACCGTGAGCTACCTCGTCTCGAGCCGGTTCGATGCGACCCGGGAGCACGGCATCAACCCGCTGGATTCTCAGGTCGCCCTGCAGTTTCCGAAGGAGGCGGGCGAGCTGATCCTTTCCGCGAAAGATACGGATGCGCCCGGCCTGGCCGAGGCCGCCGAGCAGGGCCTGCTGCCCACCTGGGCGGCCACCCGCGAGTTCTACGAGGGGTTGAACCGCCCCGCGGGTGATTAGGCTCCTCGGGCCAGCGGCATACGGCAGATGCTTTCCGTAGTGGACCGCTGTTTTGCAGAGCAGGGCGTTGCGCTGCAGGGTGTTGCGTAGCAGGGTGTTGCGCTGATCACGGCGACTGGCGCGGCCCGGCTTGGATCTTGGCCTGCATTTCGGCCAGGGTCGCCTGGATTCCGACAGGCAACGGTGTCTGGGGGCGCGCATCCAACTCCGGCCACACGATCGAGGCCAACCGCAGGTCTACGGCCTGCGCCGCGGCGAGCGACGACGCGCCGAGAGTGACATTCGGCTTGCGTTTGCCGAGCACCCGGAACGCGCCGAGCAGGCTGCCGATGGTCACTGCGGAACCGCTGACCAGGTTCTTCACCACCGTCATTGAGAGTGCATCCCGGGGCTCGGAGGCCAGGCGTTCGAGTCCGGCACAGATCAGGGCGGCGCAGTCGTCGACGTAGATGTAGTCGCGCATCGTGTCCAACGGAACGTAGATCGCCATCGGCGCACGGGTCAGTTCCGCCCGCGCCAGGTGGGAGATGACGCCCTGGAGTTTCGCCATACTCTGGCCGGGGCCGTACAGATTGGCGATCCGGCCGATCAGCGCCGGGGTGTCGGAGCCACGGGAGAACGCGGTGATCGCCTGTTCAGCGCCGAGTTTGAACCGGCCGTATCCGGCGAGCGGAACCGGCACGGTTTCTTCGGTGAATGGGGGGTGGATCGAACCGCCGTACACGCCGCCTGCACTGGATGCGTAGAAGAACACGCCGCGTGCGGGGGAGGGGGTTGGCCGAGGCTCCACGGTGGACTCGGAACGCGGGCGGCCCGAACCTGCGCCCGAAACCACGGCGAGTTCCGCGGCGATCGCGTCCAACACCAGTTGCAGCTGGGTGTGTTCGTGGTCGAGCTGGGATTCGGGGGAGGAGGTCACGGCCGCCCCGGCCGCCCAGATGATCGCCCAGTCGAAGCCGCTTCGGGCGTCGACCGGATCTGCCGACGGGGAGCCAGCACACCGTAACGTCTCGGCGCCCGACCGCTCCAGAAGCGCGCGGGTGTTCCGGCTCGCCACCTCCGCCATTCGCGTGTCTTCTGCCCAGGGCAATGGTTCGGCATCACACAACGTCCAACCGGGTCGAGCGCGTACCGCGCGGCAGATCGCGCGACCGAGCAGACCGCGTGAGCCGATCACCCAGACGAGCGGCATCGGTCACTCTTCGCGCGGTGCGTCGGCGTAGCCGAGTGGACCGAGCGCGGGGTCACTGACGATCAGGTACGGCGGTTTTCCGAGGGCCATATTCACGATCACGCCGACGTACTGCGCAATGACCCCGAGGGAGAACAAAATGGCGCCAGAGGAGACCAGCAGAACGATGATTATCGACGACCAGCCCTCCGCGATCGTCGCGCCGGCCATCAACTGGATCAGGATCACAATCGCCCAGATCGCGCCGATGGTGGCAAACGCGATGCCCACGACGCTGATCAGGCGCAGCGCGCGTGTTCCGCTGGAAAGCACCATGCGCCAGAAGTGCGACAGAAGCAGCCGGTTGGTGTAACCCGAGGGCCGGTCGCCCTCGGCCCGCAGGGTGACCGGGCTCGTGACACTGCGGCCCGTGACCCAGCCCAGCGCAACGTCGAGGTACACCCCTGATCCGGCGTACGCGGCAACACTGCGCCCGACGCTGCCGACCACCAACCTGAAACTCTGGTAGTCGGGCGCGTCGGAGCCGGAAAAGAGTTTCTGCAACAGCCATTTAGCGGTGTGCGACGCCCAGTTTCGAAACGCGCTGTGCGGTGCCGGGTTGGTGGGAAACGCGTACACGACGGTCGCCTGCTCCCGCATCGCTGTGTCGAGCAAACCGGCGATGTCATGCGGATCGTGCTGGCCGTCTTCATCGATGGTTGCGATCCAGTCGCCGCCGGCCGAGGCCATTCCGGCCAGTGTCGCTGCATGCTGGCCATAGTTGCGGCTCAGCCAGACGCCTCGAACGATCGAATGCTCGCGCTCGAGTTCGCGGATCACGCGTGCCGAGCCATCCGGTCCGTTGTCGTACACCAGCAAAACCTCGTCGATGACGTAATCGTGGCCCGCCGGACTGGTGCAGGTTTCGGCGAACTCGTGAAGTTCAGCGAGCACCCCGGCCAGGGTGCGCTCTCCCTGATAGACGGGGATGACAACCGAGATTCGGTGAACGGGCCGAACCGGTTCTGCCACGGTGTTCATATCCCTGAATTTACCCTGAAGTGTCCAGCCGGGCGCGTGCAATCCAGGAAGAGGTGCCCCATGAGAGTCCTGATCGCCGCGCTCGACGCCCGGGCGCACGTGGTCACGCACGCCCAGAGGGCGTCTTCTCGCGACTGCTCAGAATCGTTGGCGGTTGACCCTGAGGCCGGTAAAATGGGCGGGAAGGCGTCAGCCTTTCGGGGGATGCGCACATCGAGGTGTCCAGCCAGATTCGATTTCGTGCATTCTCGACCCTCACGGGACTGTGTCGGCGTAGCGAAGCGGTGCTCCCGCCCCACCCGACAGTCGTTGTTTCAACCCTCCCGAAGGACTTTTCGTGTTCCATTGGTTGCTGACACCGCCGGATGACAGGGTGCGTGGTGAGCGGAGACGAGCTCGACCCGCACAACGCGTGCGTCTGGAGCGGGGCCGTTGAGCAAAACTCCTGCATCCGGCGCCGGCGGGCGGGCGCGACTGAGCGCATCCACGGGTGCGGTGGGAAGGTGGATCCTTTCTCGACCGTTCAGTTCCGCTGTGACGGCGCTGATCCTGCTGCTGGCTCTGACATCAGGCCTCATCTTCGGAACCCGGGGCACCCTTGTCTGGGACATGGGAACCGGCTCTGAACCACTCCTTGACCATGGCCACTGGTGGAGCCCCGCGACTTCTGCCTTCTTCACCAGCTCACTTCTAGAGTTGGTCGTTTCGCTCATTCTGGCGATCATCTTGCTCGGCATTACGGAAGGGATCCTCGGCTCGTGGCGCACAATCGTTGCGTTCATGACGACGGCAATTCTCGGCCCCCTCGCGGGAATTGGGTTGCAGTTCCTTGGCAACGGAATCAAGGAGTTTTGGTCACGGCATGTCGCTGAGGCTGTCGTTCTCGACCCAACGATCGGGATTGTCGGCGCACTCATGGCGGCAAGCGGAAGCGCGAGTGTGCTCTGGCGTCGCCGCATCCGAATTGTCACAATACTCATACTTTTGGTGTTCGTCCTCTACTCGGGTCAACCCGATGATCTCTATAGGTTGCTTGCAGGAATTGCGGGACTCCTTCTTGGCCTCTTGATGAGAAAGGAGAAACACTTGATCAGTTGGGCCCGCAGTTCTTCACACGAAATTCGGGTTCTGACCGCCACGATGGTGGCCATCACCGCGATTGGACCGGTGATTGCCCTTCTCTCATCCTCCCGGTTTGGGCTGTTAGCTCCCATTGCACTGTTGGTCGGGAATCAGGGGTCGGATACCGCACAAACGCCAGACCGATGCGACGTTTTTGCCGTGACGACAGGTTGCGTTCGCCAACTGACTCTCCAGCGAATCAGCAGTCCTGGCGCAATCCTCGTCTCCATTCTTCCCCTACTTTTGCTGATGCTTGCGGCCTACGGACTCCTGCAAG
>CAJDUP010000014.1_pt2 | contig 20143 bp, 18 predicted proteins | sample 7391181 | NCBI WGS metagenome assembly CAJDUP01 (sample SAMEA7055690, study PRJEB34461) | soil metagenome | biome: terrestrial ecosystem; feature: Peninsula; material: soil | place: Antarctica | collected 2016
CGTATCGGATGAATTTAGTTCTTTCGCTTCCGGGAATTTCGAACGTCCCGAAGAACTTGGACTTTTCCCCGACTTTGTCGTCGATGCCCTGGATGCCCAGACTCAGGAGTACGACCTGTTCCTCGCGGGCGACGGAGTTGACTATTTGCGTACTGCGAGTTTCGGTGCCTGAACCAGAGAACACTGTGGTTGCCCAAAGCGCTGAAAATGCTCCCAACGCAAATACGAAAATACCAACGATCAGCTTTACAACCAGTGACTTCACGAAAGGCCCCAAACTCTCTTTTATCCGATTTTCCGGTTGTAATCATGCGCAACTGGCTGTCCTGAGCGTGCCGGAGAGTTGGACTGTTCCGCTCAAGCCATCCGCTGCATATGAGGAGCCTAGGCTATCGCCGCAGGCATCCTGAGGCATCCTGAGGCATCTCTGATGGGAACGGGCTGCGGACCAGCGCTCGTGAGCCGGGCTGGCGCGGAAAAAGTCACCTGCCCCCCAATTCGAGGGACTGGAAGCAGATGGCGTTGTATCGGCCAGTCTTTTGCGATGTATCCTGGCCAGCCAGGCGCGGCGAAGGGCTAGATGGGACGACCACTGCTGGTTGGGTGAACTCTGCTGTGTGACGTGACCTCTACAGCCCGGGACTCGAGTGCATGAGCCCGCCGTCAACGAATACCGTGGTGGCGTTGAGGTAGGCGCCAGCGTCCGAGGCCAAGAACGCCACCACACCCGCGATCTCCTCCGGCTGCGCCATCCGACCCAGCGGGATCGCGGTGTCGAGCGTCTTCATCTTCTCGGGGTCGGATGATCGCCCCGCCGTCTCCCTGTGCGATCATCTGTTTGGCCGCGATCTGTGTACCGAAGAAGGCGCTCTTGAGGTTGACGTTCATGACGAAGTCGTACTGCTCCTCGGTGGTAGACAGCACATCGGTGCGGGTTTCGACACCGGCGTTGTTGACCATGATGTCCACGCGTCCGAACGCTTCCACCGACTTGTCGATGAGCCTCTGCAGGTCTGCGACCTTGCTCACGTCAGCTTCGACGCCGATGACCTTGTCGTCGCCGAGCGCGGCGAGCTGCTTCTCGAGCGCCTCAGTCGCCTCGGGGTGCGACACGTAGTCGACGACGACACTCGCCCCCTGGGCGGCGAGTTCGAGAACGATCGCCTTGCCGATTCCACTGTTGCCGCCCGTGACGATGGCGACTTTTCCTTCGAGAGTCATTTCTCTACTCCTGTTGTTGTTGCGGACGCGGAACGGGCCGCGCGGGGGTCGCCGTGGAAATATTCGTGAAACGGAATGTTGTCCTTCCATCGGGGGTCGGTCGCGAGCAGGGCGATCAACACCGGTTCGAACAGAACGCAAGCTGAGTCCAACGCGTCCATGGTGGCTCCTCTGCACGGGGTGGACGGTCGGCCATTGCGGCAAATCATCCCTGCCATGCTCGCGGTCCTCGGGAAAAAAGAGGAGGGAATGTGGCCAGTGTATGCCCGCGCGAAGTTCGCGGCACAGGGCAGTATCGTCTTCTTCAGATGATGTTTCGACAGGCTGCGGCAGCTGGCCTGCTCAGATCGAATCGCGGTAGCCGAAGAACTCGTGATCTTCGTTGTAGTCGCCCTGGTCTGCAAGGCTGAGTTCGATGGGATTGGCCGCCAAACCGTCGAGTGCCAACACAGGACCAGCCTGCCGACTGGTGGAAGCGTCAGCCCGCCGACGGGATCAGGCCCAGCGAGGCCACATGGAAGGGGCCGCCGACGTTCGTCTGCCCGTAGCACTCCCAGCCGATGAAACCCGGGCCGAACCACTCGAACTGTGCCCCGGCGCCGGTCGCACCCGGAGCATCACGCTGCACTGCCTGGACGCAGGCCCGCTGGGCGGTGTTCGACGCCATGGAGCCGATGCTGAGCACGCCGGGCAACACCATGGCGGCGACGACCACCAACACCAGAACGCGCAACCTGCGCTGACGCTTCCGGCTGCGCAGTGGGCGATCGTCGGAGCTGCCGGTGGAGAGCTCCGGGTGAGAGTCGTACATCAACCCTGCTCGACCTCGGTGCGATCGCCCGACCACAGCGTGTGGAAGGTGCCGTCACGGTCGACCCGCTTGTAGGTGTGGGCCCCGAAGAAGTCTCGTTGCGCCTGCACCAGGGCGGCGGGCAGGCGTTCGGCGCGCAGGCCGTCGTAGTAGGCCAGCGACGAGGAGAAGCCCGGCGTCGGAATGCCCGCCTGGGCGGCCCCGGCGACCACGCGCCGCCACGACTCCTGGGCGCCGGCGACCGCGTCGGCGAAGTACGGAGCCGTCACCAGTGCCACCAGGTCGGGGTTCTCGGCGTAGGCCTCGGTGATGCGATTCAGGAACGCGGCCCGGATGATGCAGCCGCCGCGCCAGATCGTCGCCACGTCCCCCTTCTTGATGTCCCAGCCATACTCGTTTGCCCCCGCGATGATCGTGTCGAAGCCCTGCGAGTATGCGATGATTTTCGACGCGTACAGGGCACGGCGCACATCCTCGATGAAGGCTGCCTGGTCGGTGACCTCCCAACCGGTTGCCGGGCCCGGCAGGCCGGCGGCCGCCTGCCGTTGGGCGGGCTTCGACGACAGTGCGCGGGCGAACACCGCCTCGGCAATGCCTGAGACCGGAACGCCCAGACCCAGTGCGGTCTGAACCGTCCACACCCCTGTGCCCTTCGAGCCGGCCTGGTCGAGCACCACGTCGACGAACGGGCGACCGGTTCTGGCATCCACCTGGCGTAACACTTCGGCGGTGATCTCGATCAGGTACGACTCCAGCTCGCCCGTGTTCCACTCGGCGAACACATCGGCGATCTCGGCGGGAGATAGCCCTGCTGCGCTCCGCAACAGGTCGAACGCCTCGGCGATCAACTGCATGTCGGCGTACTCGATGCCGTTGTGGATGGTCTTGACGAAGTGACCAGCGCCGTCGGTGCCGATGTGCGTCACGCAGGGCGTGCCGTCAACGACCGCAGCGATCGACTCCAAGATGGGGCCGAGCGTCTTATACGCTTCGGCCGAGCCACCCGGCATGATGCTCGGGCCGAGCAGGGCGCCCTCTTCTCCGCCTGAAATGCCGGTGCCCACGAAATGGATGCCGGTTTCGCTGACTGCCTTCTCCCTGGCGATCGTGTCGTGGAAGTTCGCGTTGCCGCCATCGACAATGATGTCGCCGGGCTCGAAGCGCTCCGTCAACTGGGCGATAACCGCATCGGTTCCTGCACCTGCCTGTACCATGATGATCGCAGTGCGCGGGGTGGTCAGGGACGCCACGAACTCGTCGATGGTCTCTGCGGCCACGAAGCCCGCCTCCGGATGCTCGGCCACGAGCGTCTCCGTGCGGCCATAGGAGCGGTTGTACACGGCGACCGTGTTGCCTTCCCGGCTGGCCAGGTTTCTGGCCAGGTTGGAGCCCATCACCGCCATTCCCACGACTCCGATGTTGGCGACGGCGGCATCCGCCTGGGATGTGGACTGACTCATGAAAGCGCGTCTCCTCGTGTGACTGCGGTGCCGGCGTGTGGGCTGACCAATAGCTTAGTGAGCCGGGATGTGTACTCTACAAAGCCAGTTCCCAGATGCCACGGAGGAGCACCAGGACGGCGCCGGCCCACGCCATCACCAGCATTCCCATTCGGGCGGTCCTGGCCGTGATGCGGCGAGAGGCGACCGAGCCGGCGAACAGTCCCCTGAGCGGAGTGCCAGGTGACGATCGCGCCCAACGGGGCAATGAGCAGGCCGGGCAGCACAAGGGTCGCGGCCCGCCGCCATTCGACAGTGCGCCAGCGCGAGGCCAGCATGATCGCCGACGCGGTCATCGCGGTCACGGTGACGACCAGCACACCGTCGTGCGGCCCGTACAGGAGCACCAGGATCGGGGTGGCGCAGAGCGCAAAGCCCATCCCGGTGATGCGATGAATGGCGGCGGCCACCACAAGCACGGCTGCCGTGGCCAGAATCAGCTCTATAGCGCGTCCTGAGGCGCGGCCTGCGCCCTGAACTCATCGAGGACGGCATCCGAGTACGCCGGCCAGGCCTCAGCAGCCCAGGTGCCGAACGCCCTGTCTGTCAGGGTGACGCACGCGAGCCGTGCCACCGGGTCAACCCACATAAAAGTACCGGTCTGGCCGAAGTGGCCGAATGTGGCGGGTGAGTTGCCAGAGCCCGTCCAGTGCGGGCTCTTGTGCCCGCGGATCTCGAAACCAAGGCCCCAGTCGTTCGGTGACTGCCGGCCGAAGCCGGGCAGCACGCCGTCGAGCCCGGGAAAAGACACGGTCGTCGCCGCAGCGAGCGTGCTGTGGTGTAACAGGGTGGGGCGCTGCAGTTCGGCCGCGAACCTTGCCAGGTCGGCGACGGTTGAACTGGCGCCGGCGCCGGCCGAACCCTCGAACACGGTTGCGGTCATGCCCAACGGTTCCAGAACTCCCTGGCGCACGTAGTCGCTGAAGCGGATGCCGGAATGGTTTTCCACCGCCCGGGCCAACAGCTCGAAGCCTGTATTGGAGTAGATTCGCCGCGTGCCCGGCTGCGCGAGTACCTTCTGGCTGGCGAAATCGAGCCCCGAGGCGTGCGCGAGCAGGTGCCTGACGGTCGAGCCCGTGGGGCCGGCCGGGGTGTCCAGAGAGATTGCCTCCTCCTCGACGGCGACCAAGGCGGCGTAGGCGGTGAGCGGTTTGGTCACCGAGGCGAGGGGAAAGACCCGGCGCACATCCCCGTGTTCTGCGAGCACTTCTCCGGTTGCGGCGATGACGGCCGTCGCCGCATTGGTGACCGGCCAGGGGTCGATCTGTGAGACAGAGTTCATAACCTCCGAGGATACGGGATGAGCCCTTCGTCCGCCCCCAACGGCGTGGCAGCAGATGATGGGCAAACCGTGTAAACTAAGCCGTTGAACTTCGGCGAGGGATGCGCGAACATGGCGGAAGAATCCGCTTCGAGCATCCGTAATCGACGCGGTGGGCCAGGCTTGTAAAGTCTTTCCTCTCGCTTCACGCGGTCGAGTTGAAAACCATACAGATCACACGATGCGGCCAACGCCGCCACTTGAGGAGTACATCATGGCCAAGGCCACCAATAAGGTTATCGGCGAGGTGCGCGAGCAGTTCGGCAAGGGAGCGGCGCGCAAGATGCGGGTCGCTGGTCGCATCCCAGCCGTCATCTACGGCCACGGCGCCGCCACCCAGCACATCTCGCTGCCCGCGCACGAGGTGACACTGATTCTTCGTAAGGCCAACCAGGTTCTCACGATTGATGTCGACGGCACCACTGAGCTGACCCTGGTCAAGGATGTGCAACGGGATCCCGTGCGCCGGATCATCGAGCACCTCGACCTGGTCGCGATCAAGAAGGGCGAAAAGGTTCACGTGGAGGTGAATGTTCACATTGAAGGCGAGCCGTACCCAGGCACGCTCGCGATGCTCGAGGTTCCGACCCTGCGCGTCGAGGTCGAGGCCACGCACATCCCCGAAAGCGTGATCGTTGACGTCGAGGGCGCCGTGGAGGGCACCCAGTACCTCGCCGGAGAGATCGAGTTGCCCAAGGGTGCAACACTGCTCGACGACGATGACCTGCTGATCGTGAACATCGTGACCCCCGCCGCCCCGGCCCTTCCTGACGAAGACGAGGTCGAGGGCGCTGCCGCGTCTGTCGGCGGTGCTGCGGAGGAGGAAGTAGCCGCCGAATAGGAGGCTGTTTCAGGCTCAAGGCTCTCGTCAGATTAAGATCTGTGTCAGATTAAGAGCTGTGTCAGATTGAAGGCTGAGTCAGATTGAAGGCTGAGTCAGATTGAAGGCTGAGTCAGATAGAGGACTGTGTCAAATAGAAGACTCCGCCGAATAGCGGAAGCAGCACTTCGTGTGGCGTGAAAAATTCTCCTGGAAAGCACCGCAATTGAACGCTGACGATTTTCTGGTGGTCGGGCTCGGTAATCCCGGGCCCGACTATCAGGGTCATCGGCACAACGTGGGGCAGATGGTACTGGTAGAACTGGCCGAACGAATGCACGCCACATTCAAGTCTCAGAAGACCCAGTGTCAGGTGGCGGAGGGTCGCCTCGTCCCCGGCGGCCCCAAACTGGTGCTCGCCAAACCCAACTCCTTCATGAATGTGTCCGGTGCGCCGGTCGCCGCACTCACCCGGTTCTACTCCAGCGCGCCGTCCCGGCTGATCGTCATCCACGACGAGCTGGACATCCCATTCGACACAGTCAGATTGAAGCTCGGCGGTGGGCACGGGGGACACAACGGCCTGCGCAGCATCATTCAATCCCTCGGAACCGGTGACTTCATCCGCGTTCGCGTCGGTATCGGGCGCCCGCCCGGCCGGCAGAGTGCGGCCGATTTCGTGTTGCGAAATTTCTCCTCGACCGAGCGTTCAGCGTTGCCGAACCTGATCGCGGATGCCGCAGATGCCGTCGAACTCATCGCAGCCGATGGTCTCACCGCCGCCCAACTCAAGGTGCACACCCGGCCGTCCGATTGAGCGTCAGCGGTCTCTGAATGGCCCCGAACCAATCCTATCGGCCGACGTGCGTAAACTGGGACGAGTGATCCTTCAGGGCTTTGTTACCGCGCTCACCGGTGCCACCACGTTCGACGACGCGCTCGCGCACGCCGATCGTGACGCCGATTTCTCCCTGACCGATGGTCTGCGCGCTCCGCTGATCGCCGGCCTCCTGCGGGAGCGGGGGGCCGAGGCCCCGCCGTCTGTACTTGTGATCACGCCCACCACGCGAGAGGCCGAGGGGTTGCGGGCGTCGCTTTCCAGCGTGCTCCCCGATGCCCAAGTCGTCGACTTCCCGGCGTGGGAGACGCTGCCGCATGAGAGGCTGAGCCCGAGCGCCGAGATTGTCGGGCATCGGATCGACGCACTGCACCGCATCAGCCAATGGAGTGATGGTGCTGATTCGGCTGCTCCGTTGGTCGTCGTCGCGTCGGTGCGGGCCGCGTTGCAGCCGTTGGCCGACAATCTCACCAGCGTCGCCCCGGTGCGACTGGCCGTCGGCAGCCGCGGTCACGATCTGCGCGCACTGACCGAGCATCTGGTAGAACTGGCGTACTCACGTGTGGATATGGTCACCCGGAGGGGTGAGTTCGCCGTGCGCGGCGGGATCGTCGATGTGTTCTCCGCCATCGCCGAGCATCCGTATCGGATCGATTTCTTCGGCGACGAGGTGGACTCGATCCATTCGTTCTCGGTGGCTGACCAGCGATCACTGCCCGGGGCGGTCAGCGAAATCCGTCTCCTGCCCGGCCGGGAAATGCTCCTGTCTGACGACGTCAGACAGCGGGCGCGAGAAATGCAGCATGAGTTTCCGAACCTCGGAGACATTCTTGCCAAGGTCGCGGAGGGCATCCCGGTCGAGGGGATGGAGTCGCTGGCCCCCGCGTTGCTCGATCGGTTGGTTCCGCTGGCACATTACCTGCCCCAGTCAATGGCGGTGGCGGTCATCTCCCCGGAGCGAGTCGCCAGCCGTGCGCTCAGCCTGACGGAGACGAACCGGGAGTTCCTGGCCGCGGCGTGGAGTGCGGCGACCGCAGGCGCTGAGGCGCCCATCGACCTTGCTGCCGGCGAATTTCTCACGTTGAACCAACTGCACGATGCCATGCGCTTCACCGCCCCCGGGGCCGAAGCCGCCGACCACCCGTGGTGGACGATGAGCAGTTTTCAAGCTGGGCCCGCTGAACCCTTCCCGGGATCAACCGACCACCCCGACTCCGCACAGCTCGATTCCGTTCGCCTCGATGCCGTTGCGGTACCCAGTTTTCACGGCAATGTGAACGGGGCGATCGAGCATGTGTCAGCCCGGCTGAAGGCGGGCTGGCGAATGGCGATAGTCGCGGAGGGCATCGGGTTGCTGGAGCGCGCGGCCGACGTGCTCGCCGAGCAGGAAGTGCCGGCGCGGCTGGTCGACCATTTTCCAGATCCCTCGGCGGGAGAAGAGGTCGAGCCGGGAATCGCCTATCTCGTGCGGGCCTCGGCCGACCACGGATTCGAGATCCCAGATGCCCGCATCGCGCTCATCTCCGAGGCCGAGTTCTACGGGCGCACGGCGAATTATGACCCCAGGCGCTCAAGCAGGGTCGCCACCCGCAGCAAGAACGTGGTTGACCCGTTACAGCTGAAAGCCGGGGACTTCGTCGTGCACAACAGTCACGGCATCGGCAAGTTTGTGGAACTCACCCAGCGCCAGGTGTCATCGGGCGGCCGCAACCCGGTGAAGACCATGCGCGAATACCTCGCGATCGAGTATGCGCCGTCGAAACGTGGCTACCCGGGTGACAAATTGTATGTTCCCACCGACCAACTCGACCTGTTGTCGCGTTATGTCGGGGGCGAGACCCCCGCCCTGTCGAAGATGGGTGGCAGCGATTGGGCCCAGGCGAAGGGCCGTGCGCGCAAGGCCGTGCGCGACATTGCGGTCGAACTGGTCAAGTTGTACTCGGCGAGAATGGCCAGCATCGGGCACGCGTTCGGGCCAGACACTCCCTGGCAGCGCGAACTCGAGGAGGCGTTTCCATTCACAGAGACGCCCGACCAGTTGACCACCATCGACGAGGTGAAAGCCGACATGGAGCGGGCGATCCCGATGGACAGGCTCATCTCCGGCGACGTCGGTTTCGGCAAGACCGAGATCGCGGTGCGAGCGGCATTCAAGGCGATCCAAGAGGGCAAGCAGGTGGTCATGCTGGTGCCCACAACGCTTTTGGTGCGCCAGCACCTGGAGACCTTCCAGGACCGGTTCGCCGGGTTCCCGATCCAGTTGCGGGCACTCAGCCGTTTTCAGAGCGACAAAGAGGCCCAGGAGACCCTCGCGGGTCTGGCCGACGGCACCGTCGACCTGGTCATCGGAACCCACCGGTTGCTCGCCAAGGGCGTCACGATCAAATCGCTCGGCCTGGTCATCATCGACGAGGAACAGCGTTTCGGCGTCGAGCACAAGGATGCCCTGAAGAAGCTGAAGACCAACGTCGACATCCTTGCGATGAGTGCAACGCCGATCCCGCGCACGCTGGAGATGGCGGTCACCGGCATCAGGGAGATGTCGACGCTGGCGACTCCCCCCGAGGACCGACACCCGATTCTCACGTTCGTCGGGCCGTACTCCGAGCGGCAGGTGGGGGCTGCGATCCGGCGTGAACTGCTGCGTGAGGGACAGGTCTTCTTCGTGCACAACCGGGTGTCGAGCATCAACAGGGTCGCCGCCCAGATTGCCGAACTCGTGCCGGAGGCGCGGATCGCCGTCGCGCACGGACAATTGCCCGAACACGTCTTGGAGCGGGTCATCATCGACTTCTGGGAACGTCGATTCGATGTGCTCGTCTCGACCACGATCATTGAAACCGGGTTGGACATCCCGAACGCCAACACACTGATCATCGACCGGGCAGACAAGTACGGGTTGAGCCAGCTGCACCAGTTGCGCGGGCGAGTCGGTCGAGGCCGGGAGCGGGCATACGCCTACTTCCTCTACGACGCGGACAAGCCGTTGTCTGAGACTGCGCACGATCGCTTGGCCACGATCGCGGCCAACAACGAACTGGGCAGTGGCATGCAGGTGGCGTTGAAGGACTTGGAGATTCGCGGCGCCGGAAACCTGCTCGGCGGTGAACAGTCCGGCCACATCGCCGGAGTCGGCTTCGACCTGTATCTGCGCATGATCGGGGAGGCCGTCAGCACGTTTCGGGGCGACGAGACGTCGGGCCCGACCGAGTTGCGGCTCGAGTTGCCGGTCGACGCGCACATCCCCGAGGACTATGTCGACAGCGAGCGCCTGCGACTGGAGGCGTACCAGAAGTTGTCTGCTGCCAGCAGCACGGCCGCTTCCGACGGCCAGATCGACCTGGTGCAGGAAGAGCTCGTCGACCGCTACGGTTCGCTCCCGGAGGCTGTGGAGAACTTGATCGCAATCTCCCGGCTGCGGAGAATGGCCGGCCAGGCGAACCTCGCCGAGGTCGTGGCAATGGGATCGAAACTGCGGGTGGCGCCGGCCGACCTCGCCGACTCGATCCAGGTGCGCCTGCAACGTATGTATCCCGGCTCCCGATATCTGAAACAGACGAATTCGCTGGTGGTGCCCATGCCTGTGCGTGATGGCGAGCCGCTTTCGGATGCGGCCCTGATCGCCTGGGTCACCGGATTCTTCACGGCAATCTTCGCTCCGGTCGAACCGGCCACGGAACCGGCCGGCTGACATCCGCCGGTGTTCTGGCCCACCTGTTGCACACCGGTGGGCGGCCGGGAACACTGGGGGAATGACGATTGCACCCTCGGGCGAACAGTTCACCATTCGGCACGGAGAGATGGAGGCGACGGTCGTCGAGGTCGGAGGCGGTGTTCGCAGCTTTCGGGACGCCGAACGTGATGTGTTGGAACCCTACGCGGTGGATGCCCTGTGCGACGGCGGCCGCGGCCAGGTGCTCGCCCCGTGGCCGAACCGACTCGCCGATGGCCGATACACCTTCGACGGCGCCGACCACCAGCTCGCGCTGACCGAGCCGGCCGCGCATAACGCGATGCACGGGCTGCTGCGCTGGCAGCCCTGGCGTTCTGATGGGCTCGACTCCGACCGCGTGAGCATGACCACGACCCTGTTTCCCACCCCGGGTTACCCGTTTCTGCTCGGTATGCGCGTCGACTACCTACTCGACGACTCGGGGCTCACGGTCACGACCACCGCGACCAATCTCGGTGACCGGGCGTTGCCGTACGGCTCGGGCCAACACCCCTACCTCGCGGTCGGTGGCGGCGTTCTGGACGAGTGCGCGCTGAGGTTCGAGGCCGAGACCCGGATCACCACAGATCCCGAACGTCAACTGCCTATCGGATCAGAACGGGTGGCCGAGGGAGCGTTCGATTTTCGGGAGATGCGCGTCTTGGGCGACCTGGCGATCGATCACGCGTTCACCGGCCTGGCCAGAGACAACGATGGAGCGGCGTGGGTTCACCTGACCGGTACCGACGGGCGCACGGTCGCGTTCTGGGCGGGGGCGGGCTATCCGCTGGTGCAGTTGTACACCGCCGACACCCTGGCACCGGCCAAGCGCCGGCGCAGCCTGGCCTGTGAGCCGATGACCTGCCCTCCGAACGCACTGGCCACGGGCGACGGCGTCATCCGGCTGCAGCCGGGGCAATCGTCATCAGCGGCCTGGGGGGTGGGCTTACTGCCCGTCTGACCGGGGCGCCGAATCCGATTCATTCGAATCCGAGGTTGCCGCAGGCTCGGCAGCTGTTCCGGCCGCAGTCTCGGCTTGCGCTGCGGCCTCAATTCGCAGGTACCGTCGGGATTCGATGCTCACCACCACGGCGGCGATCACCATCGAGATTCCCGAGCCCAGCAGCACGGCCAGCGTGCCCTCGTCGATGACCTCGTGTTCGCGACCGAACGCCAACTCGTTCATCAGCAGCGACACGGTGAAACCGATCCCGCCGAGGCAGGCAACCATGACAATGTTGCGCACCGTCAACGCCTGGCTGGATCCACGCCACTTCGCGACCGCGGCGCCCAGCGCCCCCGCGGCAGTGATCCCGATCAGTTTGCCGACCGGCAACGCGATCAGGATCCCCCAGAACGCCGGGCTGAGCTCGCTCATTCGCACCTGCGGAATGGCAACCATGGCCGCAGAGAAAGCGAACAGCGGCAACACGACCCCGTTGGAGAACGGCTGCAGGGCATGGGCCGCGGCACTGCCCGGCCACCGGTTCATGGCCAGCCCGAGCGCCACTCCGGCAATGGTCGCGTGCACGCCCGATTGCAGGGTGAAATACCAGGTGAGGATCCCCACCACGATCATCGCGGCGACAAGCGGCCACTGCGGTCGACCTACGATGCCCCAGGTGCCCTCCGGCCGAATCAACCAGCTCAGGTACCAGAACACGGCGCAGCCGATCGCGGCCAGGCCGAGCGGTAGGAATGCGACGTTGTCCGTGAAGAAGGTGGCGATGATGATGATGGCGACGAGGTCATCGAGCACAGCCAGGGCGAGGAGGAAGATGCGCACCGGACTGGGGATGCCCTTGCCGAAGACCGCCAGGACACCAAGCGCGAAGGCAATGTCGGTGGCGGTCGGGATCGGCCAGCCCTGCGCGAGCCCGCTTCCGGTGGTGACCAGCAGGTAGACACCGGCCGGAACCACAACGCCGCCGAGGGCCGCGATGGCCGGCAGGGTCGCCTTTGCGGCGCTGCTCAGCTCGCCCACCACCAGCTCGTGCTTGAGTTCGATCGCGACGATGAAGAAGAAGATTGCCAGCAGGCCGTCACTGATCCAATGCCGGATCGACAGGTCGATGCCGAGCCACCCCAACGGATGCGTCTCACCGGCGAAACGGAGCAGGTCGGGCCCGAGCACGGTGTTCGCAATTATCAGCCCGGCCACTGCGGAGCCCAACAGGAGGGCCGCGGCGTAGCGTTCGGAACGGATTATGCGCATACGGCTTCTTTCTGGTCGCCTCCGGGTGATCCCGAAGTGTACTGCGCGGTCTCGCGCAGGCCGACCAGACTTCCCGGCACTCCGCGTGTAATCCTACTCTGGCCGAGCGATCCCCGTTTGCCCGGGACGAGAGTTCCGCTCAGCAGGTCACGAGCTCGGGTCGACCGCGTGCCGTTCGAGAAACTCGTAGACCTCGGTGTCATCCACGCCGGGGTAACTGCCGCCGGGCAGCGGGGAGAGAATGTGGGCGTGCGTCTTGGCGCTCGGCCAGGCCTGGTCGGACCAGCGTGCATAGAGGTCGTCGGGCGGACGGCGGCAGCACGACTCGTCGGGGCATTCCGACTTCACCCTCCGAAGTGTTTCTCGGCCACGGAACCACTTGGCGTCTGCGAAGGGAACCCCCAGGGTGATCGAGAACTCACCCGTCTGCCCGGAGCTTGTCTGCGCTGTGCACCAGAACGTTCCCGATGGGGTATCGGTGTACTGGTGGAACTCGGTGGTGCGGGTAGCGCGCTCGTACGCCGTTCTTGCCGCCCACTTGCGGCAGACCAGCTGCCCCTCGATCGCCCCGTTGATGTCCCGGGGGAGAGGCAGCCCATCATTCTCATAGGCCTTGTACAGGGTGCCATCGTCGCCAGTGCGCAGAAAGTGGGTGCGCAGGTCGAGGTGTGAGGTGGCAAGATTCGTCAGTCGCAGCGCTGCGGTCTCCTGGGTGACCCCGAACGCGTCACGAAAATCTTCGACGGCGAGGTTCTTCTCGGCCTTGGCCGCCCGCAGGTATTCCAGGGCCGGGGTTCGCGGCATCAGGCAGGCGGAGGCGAAGTAGTTCGTTTCCAGCCGCTGTTTCAGGAACTCGGCATAACTGGTGGGCTGCGGGTGTTCGAGAAGCCGGTTCGCCAGGGCCTGCAGCGCGAGAGAGCGCAGTCCGTGGCCGCCGGGAATGGACGCCGGTGGCAGGTAGATGCGCCCATTGGCAATATCGGTGACAGAACGAGTGGAGTGCGGCAAGTCGTCGACGTGAATCAGGGTGAAGCCCAGCTTCTGCGCCATGATCGCGACCGTGCGGTGCGTCAGCGCACCGCCCTTGCCGCGATCGCACGCCCGCAGAAGGTCGTCGGCGACCTTCTCGAGCTCTGGCAGATAGTTGTCCTTCTGTCTCATCTCGGCACGCTGCTCGGCCACCGCTCGCCTGGTCTCCTCCGGAGTGGCGGCCGCTTCTTTCTCTCGGCGCTCGATCTCGCGATGCAGACCCACCAGTGCCTCCAGCGCGGCGGTCGGCATCGACTTGCCGGGTCGCACGTGCGCCGCGCGGTGATCGGGGGCGCCGCCCGTGAGCAGGTCGGCGAGGCTCACACCCAGCGCTTGGGCGACCGCGGTCAGCAAGGAGATCTTGGGTTCCCGCTTGCCGTTCTCCACCTGCGACAGTTGGCTGGCTACCACTCCGACAGCATCCCCCAGTTGGTCGAGCGTGAGTCCGGATGCGGTGCGGAAGTGTCGCATCCTCTTGCCGAGGGTTAAAAGATCTTGTGCCATCTATTCACTATATGTAAAGAATCGCGAATATTCACGCCCAAATTTGCCCATTTTTTAACAGTTTTGCGCCATAGTTAGGGGATAAGGCATGATATTCCAGCGGATCACCCTCTTTCGTGGGGGGTTAGTTTAGAGAACAGATCCCAAATGCAGGAGGTAAGAGAGAATGACTCACGTTGCGAGCGCTCGAACCGAAAGTACTGCGGCTGGCTATCCGCTGTCATTGGTGCAGAGCACAGAGCCGTTGACCTTCGTCGCCGGGATCGACGGTGTTCCCGCTGAGGTGGACAACGATGAGCTGTTGGCCTGGGTGGCGGAAGTCGCCGCGATGACACAGCCGGCTCAGATCCATTGGTGTGACGGGTCTGAAGAGGAATGGACCGCCATCACCGACGGGATGGTCGATGCCGGTACCCTCATACGGCTCAACCCCGAGCTTCGCCCCAACAGTTTTCTCGCCCGCTCGGATGCCGCCGATGTGGCGCGGGTCGAGGACCGCACGTTTATCTGCTCGAAGACCGAGGCAGACGCCGGGCCGACCAACAACTGGCGTGAACCGACCGCGATGAAGAACACGCTGGTCGAACTGTTCACCGGTAGCATGCGCGGCCGCACGATGTACGTCGTGCCCTTTTCGATGGGGCCGCTGGGCGGCCCGATCTCTCAGCTCGGTGTTCAGATCACCGACTCGCCCTATGCGGTGATCAACCTGCGCATCATGGCGAAGATCGGGCTGGAACCTCTGCGGCAGATCCACCAGGACACCGAGTGGGTTTCCGCCCTGCACGGAGTCGGACACCCGTTGATCGATGATGAAGGCAATGCGGTGCCGGAGTTGACGTGGCCGAGCAACGACACCAAGTACATCACCCACTTCCCGGAGTCCCGAGAGATCTGGTCGTATGGCTCCGGTTACGGCGGGAACGCGTTGTTGTCAAAGAAGTGCTTTGCCCTGCGGATCGGCTCGGCGATGGGCCGTGACGAAGGCTGGTTGGCCGAGCACATGCTGGTGCTCAAACTGACCAGTCCTGCCGGTCGGAACTACCACATCGTCGCGGCCTTCCCCTCGGCCTGCGGCAAGACCAACCTGGCCATGATGGCTCCGACCGTCCCCGGCTGGACCTCACAGACCATTGGCGATGACATTGCCTGGCTGCGGCCGGGATCCGACGGCAGGCTCTGGGCGATCAACCCGGAGGCCGGCTTCTTCGGGGTCGCGCCCGGAACGTCGCCGGAGACGAACCCGGTGGCACTGGCGACGATGGAAGCGAATACGGTCTTCACGAATGTCGCCCTCACCGATGACGGCGACGTCTGGTGGGAGGGGCTGACGCCCGAGGCTCCCCAACATCTGCTCGACTGGGAGGGCAACGACTGGACCCCCGAATCGGGCACGCTGGCAGCCCACCCGAACTCGCGCTTCACGGTGCCGATCGAGCAGTGCCCAACGATGGCGCCCGAATGGTACGCGCCGGAAGGAGTGCCGATCGACGCGATCGTGTTCGGCGGCCGACGTGCAAGCAATGTGCCGCTGGTGGCCGAGGCCTACGACTGGCAGCACGGGGTGTTCCTTGGTGCCACTGTGGCCAGTGAGCAGACCGCAGCGGCTGAGGGCCCGGTGGGCGAATTGCGCAGGGATCCATTCGCCATGCTGCCGTTCTGTGGCTACAACATGGCCGATTACTGGTCGCACTGGCTTGACATGGGTCGCAGGCTCGGCGAGAAGGCGCCGCGTATCTATCAGGTCAATTGGTTCCGGAAGGGCCCCGACGGCCGCTACCTCTGGCCCGGGTTCGGCGAGAACTCCCGGGTATTGGAATGGATCGCGCGGCGCGTGGACGGCCTCACCGATGCGGTGGACGCCCCGACCGGCCGGGTACCGGGGGACGGTCTGAACCTGGACGGCCTCGAGGTTGCCGCCGAAGACCTGGCGGAAATGTTCAGGGTGGACCGAGAGTCGTGGGAGATCGAGAGTGACCTCACCGAAGAGTATTTCGAACAATTCGGCGACGCGATGCCCGACGAGCTGCTCGACGAACTGAAATCCCTTCGGAACAGGCTCTCGAAAATCTGAACACCGGCTCAGGCGGCGTGTTCGGTTGACGCCGCACGCGCGTTCTGCGCGACGGAGTTGACACCGCGGTATCTACCCGGCCAACGTCTTCACCGCCACCGTCTGAACACTGCGACTGCCTACTCACAGTGATTGCGCGATGGCGTCTGCCGCCGCCTCGGTAACTTTTCGATCGACCATTTCCGGAGTCGCGGGGGAGTAGCGTGGCCCGCCGAAGGTGGACCACACGGTTGGCAACAGCAGAGATGCCGCACGAGCGTAGCCGGCGCTGGACGGGTGAAAATGGTCCGCGCCGAACATCAGTTGCGGCTGCCTGACGAAGATCGGCCCGAGGACTATCCCGAGTGGTACCGCGCTGCCCCCGGCTCGCAGCACCACCACCATCTGTGCCCGAGCCAGCGCGCGGCTGGCTCGGTGGGCCAGATAGCGCAGCGGTTGGATCAGAGTCGGCACGGTCCCCATGTCCGGACAGGTGGCGACCACGACGCGGCTCCCGGCACGGTGCAGTTTGACCACCGCGCTATAGAGATGCCGCGCCGCGATAGGGATCGACTCGCGCTGCATGACGTCGTTACCGCCGATCACGATCACGGCCACGTCCGGGGGCTCGGTGATTGAGTCAAGTACCTGCAGTTGCAGGTCGAGGTCGGTCGAGATGCTGCCGGTGACCGCCACGTTGACCAGATCGACCGGTCGCTCAGCCAAGGTGGCCAGACCGCAGGCGAGCAGAGCTCCAACCGTTTGGGACGGTTTGTCGGCACCCACACCGACCGCCAGCGAGTCTCCGATCATGGCCATTGTGAGGGGCGCTCCGGTGAACTCCTCGCCGAAACGCCCGGAGGCACGGGGCTCAGGCTGTTCGGAATCGATGCGTAGCGCGCGCTCTGCGCGGTAGATCTCCAGCCCTCCGACTGCCACGAGAACCGCGGCAGCAGCGGCGAAAGCACCGGCGATTCCGGCGGCGATGGCAGCCGGATGCATCCCTGAAAGGATGTCTCCGAGCCGTTTGAATTCCTTGGCGCTGGATCCAGACACGCTCTGTCCCCTCTCTCTACTACTTCTCAGTATGTCCCCCGTCGCGGCTTCAGCCACCACGGTGGTTCGAAGTAGCATGAACGCCATGGGTGATTCCGCTGTACACAACACAGGCCAGAGCCGGGCTGACCAAGATCGACCAGATCAGAGCCGAGCGCACCAGGATCGTTCGGGAGAGTCTGGACTCGATGAGTTGGTGCGGGTTCTGGCTCGATTGCGAGGCCCGGGCGGTTGCGCGTGGGATGCCGAACAGACCCACTCCTCGCTGGTCAAACATTTGATCGAGGAGACGTACGAATTGGTCGAGGCAATCGAGCAGGGCTCACGCGAAGACCTGATCGAAGAGCTGGGTGACGTGCTCTATCAGGTGCTGTTCCACTCGGACATCGCCGCCCACACGCCCGGGGAGGAGTTCGACATCAATGACGTGGCACAGGCGATGACCCGCAAGATGGTCGCCAGGCATCCGCACGTGTTCGGAGACGAGGTCGCCGATTCTGCCGAACTCGTGATGCTCAAATGGGATCAGTTGAAGGCGCAGGAGAAGCCGGAACGCACCAGCGTTCTCGATGGGATTCCCCTCGGCATGCCGTCGCTGCTGCTCGCCGACAAGATCATCGGCCGGGCCGCCAAAGTGGGAGTGGCCGTCAAAGAGCTCGACGGTCGGGGTCATTTCGGGCCCGTGGGGGAATTCGACACGGAGGAGGCCCTCGGAGAAGTGCTGCTCTCGATAGCGGCCACAGCCAGGGGCAGAGGATGGGACGCAGAGCGGGCATTACGCGGCGCACTTCGCGATCTGCAGGCCGAGGTCGGCGCCGCTGAAGGCGCCGCTGGGTCGGATCGCACGGATGGCGTCGGGTTTGCGCCAGGCACACAGGGCTGAGCACCGACACGTGGCTGAGCACGCCGGCCTCTCAGGCGGGCAGTCTTGCCGACAGAGCTCTATTCAACAGAGCTGTATTCGACAGAGCTTTGTGCGACAGAGCTTTGTGCGACAGAGCTTTGTGCGACAGAGCTTTGTGCAACAAAATGGTGCCCCTTCCAACCCGAATGGAAGGGGCACCCATGTTTTGAACACACCGGCGGATTTCCCGATCCCCCAGTGACAAAAATCAGTGTATTACATAACAACCGTTAGCGCAATCATCCGTTATGTTTATGTCCATGGCACGTAAACCGGACCCGGCGAGAAAGCAGGAACTCCTCGCCCAGATACTCGACTACCTGCTTGATCGCTCCCTGGCCACGCTCTCCCTTCGCACCCTCGCGAACGCGTTGGACGTGAGCACCGGAACGTTGGTCTACCAGTTCGGAACTCGTGCCGAGATGGTTCAGGAGATTGTTCAGGCGATCTCGTCCCGGCAGGTGGAAATCCAGGAGAAGCTCGCCCAGAACCCGGGTGACCTGGATGCCTATTTCGATGGGCTTCACATGTCTTGGGACTGGACGCTGCAGTTGCGCAACCGCAAACTGCAGCGGATGGAGTTCGAGGCGGCCATGGTGGAGACGCTGGACCGTGACTCGTATACGATCATCCGCACGCTCTATTCGACCTGGCTCGACGATGGAATCACAGCGTTACTTGCCCTGGGGCTGAGCCCGAGCGACGCAGAGATCGAAGCACGGGTACTGGTCAACTTCATCTATGGCGCGCAGTACGACCTCGTTGTCAATGACAACGCAGAGGCGGCAACCCTCGCGTTCAATCGCGTCGTTGCGAGGCATCGCCGACACCTGGAGGAGTTGATCCGCGAGAGCAACGACGCCGACTGACCTCACTCGTCAAACCCTCCCGGTGAATCCTCTCGGGCGGTAGATGGAAGAATGGGCTCATGGCTCGTGACATCAATCCTCCGCGCGGCATGCGCGATTTCCTGCCTGACGAGAAAGCGAAGCGAGAGCACGTGCTCCGGGTGATCCGTCGGGTGTATGCCACGCACGGTTTCGACGAGATCGAGACCCCGATGATGGAAGACATCGAAAGGTTGCACTCCGGGCTGGGCGGCGACAACGAGAAGCTCGCATTCAGCGTGCTCAAGCGGGGGCTCAATGCTGCCGACATCGCCCGGGCGGTCGATGACCCGAGACAGCTCGCAGACCTCGGTCTTCGCTACGATTTGACGGTGCCGCTGGCCCGTTTCTACGCCTCTCACCGGGGCGAGCTGCCGAGTGTCTTCCGGGCGCTGCAGATCGCACCGGTCTGGCGGGCGGAGCGTCCGCAGAAGGGGCGCTATCGCCAGTTCGTACAATGCGACATCGACATCATCGGCGAGAGTGGGTTGCTTGCCGAGGTGGAACTCATCACGGCCACCGCCGCCGCGATTGCCGAGCTGGGGCTCGCCGACTGCATCATCCGGATCAACGACCGCCGCATCCTGGTCGGGCTCCTGGAGTATTGCGGGTTCGCAGCCGACGCGCACGCTCCCGCCCTGATCTCGATCGACAAGCTCGACAAGATCGGATCGGCCGGCGTGATTTCCGAGCTGAACGAACTCAGCACCGAGGCGGCGGCGATTTTGGGCCAGTTCTTGACAAAGATGGAGGCCGGCGCCGCGGCCGGTGTGACACTCGATGAAGCGTCGATCATGGCCGTCCTGCCCGCAGGGATAGACCCGGCCGCGGTGGACGACCTGGTGAGGCTCGCGGCATCTCTGGGCGCACTGCCCGATGGAGTGACCCTCAGGTTCGACCCCACCCTCGTTCGTGGAATGGGGTACTACACCGGAACCATCTTCGAGATCGCACACCCCGGCTCAGGTTCTTCGGTCGCTGGGGGCGGCCGCTACGACGGGATGATCGGCCGTTTCCTCGGAACCGACGTGCCGGCGTGCGGCTTCTCGATCGGCTTCGAGCGGGTCATCGACCTGATCGAGGTGCCGCCGGAGCAGGCCAGAGATGCCGTATTGCTGATCCATGACCCGATCACGCCCGATGGGGTGAGCGTGGAACAGTTGGTCGCAATCAAGGACGGCTTCGTCGCGGACGGATGCCGCGTGCGGCTGGAGCGACGCACCAAGAACGTGCGCAGTCTGTTGGAGCGCGGACTGGCTTCCGGGTTCACGAC
>CAJDUP010000040.1_pt1 | contig 19719 bp, 14 predicted proteins | sample 7391181 | NCBI WGS metagenome assembly CAJDUP01 (sample SAMEA7055690, study PRJEB34461) | soil metagenome | biome: terrestrial ecosystem; feature: Peninsula; material: soil | place: Antarctica | collected 2016
GAGCTCCCTGAGCGCCTCGGCACCGGCCTCGAACGACGGGAACGACCACGCCCCGAACGCCTTCTCCAGGGGCTTCGGCACGATACTCACGGTCACCTCGGTGATGATGCCGTACACGCCCTCGCTGCCGATCAGCAGGTCGAGCAGGCCCGGCCCGGTCGCGGAGGCGGGCGCGTGGCCGCCCAGCCGCAGGGTGCCGGCCGGTGCCTCCACCCGCAACGCGGTGATCAGTTCGTCGCTGCGCCCGTATCCCGCCGATGACTGTCCGGCCGAACGGGTGGCCGCATAGCCGCCGAGGCTCGCCTCCTGGTGGCTCTGCGGCAGGTGCCCGAGGGTGAACCCCCGGTCGGCCAGGGCAGCCTCGAGGGCGGGTCCGCGAATCCCGGCCTGAAAAACCGCGGTGCGCGAGACCGGATCCAGCGACAACAGACGGTTGAGGCGATGCAGGTCGACGCTCACCACCGCATCGAAGCGGCCGGGCGTTGCTCTGACGCCCCCGACAACGCTGGTGCCGCCGCCGAACGGTACGACAGCGATCTTCTCCGCCGCGCACACCCGCAGAAGATCGGCCACCTGCTCGCTGGTCTCGGGGCAGATGACGGCATCAGGGGCTTCACCGGCGACGCCTGCGCGAATGCGCAGCAGGTCGACCGTGCTCTTGCCGCCAGCATGCCGGATCCGCTCGGTGCGGTCGGTGAACACGGCATCGCTTCCGACTGCATTCCGCAGCATGGACAGTCGCCGTTCGTCCAATCGGCTGTCGCCGAGGCGCACCTGGGACAGCTGTACCGGCAAACGAGTGGGCGCAATCGAGCCCAGCCGCAGCTCCTCGGTCAGATAGGCCAGCGCGTGCTCGCTGATCGGCTCGGCCAGGGCGGGGTCTCCCCAGCCGTACCAGACCGAATCAGCGATCGATTGGGTGATGTCGGCCATGGGATACAGTGTGTCATGTGTGGCCGTCGCCCGAGAGTGATCGCCGGTTTCCGGCGTCCTGGATCAACGATGCCACCCGCGCCGCCGCGCTGAAACACGTCGCCGAACACCGTCTCGATGTAATCGTCATCGGGGGCGGGATCACCGGTGCAGGCGTCGCGCTGGATGCGGCAAGTCGCGGCCTGAGCGTGGCCCTTGTCGAGTCACACGATCTGGCATCCGGCACCAGCGGGTTCAGCTCGAAACTGGTACATGGGGGCCTGCGCTACCTCGCCAGCGGTGACGTTGCGGTGGCCTGGGAGAGCGCCATCGAACGGGCACGGCTGATGCGTTTCATCGCCCCGCATCTCGTGCACCGGCGTGCCTTCCTGATTCCGAGTGAGCACGGCTCACCGCGCAGCGAATACGTGCTCTCGGGGATTGGGGTCGCGATTGCCGACCTGATGCGGCACGCCACCGGGCTGCCTGGCAGCATCCTGCCAGGGCCCCGACACGTCAACGCGGCCACCGCGCACCGGCTTGCACCGGCTCTTGCTGCGGGGAGCCTGCGCGGCGGCGTTCTCTATTTCGACGGCCAACTCGAAGACGACGCCCGACTGGTTCTGGCAGTCGCCCGCACGGCCGCAAAGCTCGGAGCCCACATCATCCGCGATGCCCTGGCGGTGAGCGCCACTGATACGAGTGTGATCATCGACGATCGGCGAAGCGACACCCGACTCGTTCTCGAGGCACAGGCGGTGATCAATGCAACCGGGGTCTGGGCGGCCGACCTCGACCCTCAGTTGAGCGTGTTGCCCAGCCGGGGCTCCCACCTGGTGGTGCGCTCCGCGCGATTGGGACACCCGAAGGTTGCTTACACCGCACCGGTTCCCGGCCACTTCGGCCGGTTCGTATTCGTCCTGCCGCAGCCGGACGGCCTCTGCTACATCGGGATCACCGATCAGGAAGACCACACCATGGACGGCCGTCACCCCGTGGTGCCGGATTCCGACGTCGCCTTTCTGCTCGACATCGTCGGCCGGACCATGGAGCACCCGCTCACGCCAGTCGACGTGGTCGGCACCTTTGCCGGGTTGCGGCCACTGGCTGGCGCCGGCGGCGACACCTCCGATGTGTCCCGCCGTCACCTTGTGAACGACATCCCCGGGAATCCGATCAGCATCATCGGCGGCAAGCTCACCACGTACCGCCGCATGGCTGAGGATGCGGTCGACGCCGCCGTGACCAGAATCGAATCCGGGGATCACCCCTGCCGAACGAACCGCTTGCCGCTGGTGGGTGCCGCAGACGCACGCTACCTGTCTCAGCTGCGGGCGCGATCGGCTGCCCGGCTGGTACGCCGGTTCGGCACAGAGGCTCCGGAGGTCACAGCGCTCGCCGGTCAGATTCCCGATGTGGCCGGCCCGTTGTACGAGGGCTGCCCGGTTCTGGGCGAGGAACTGCTGTTCGGTGTCCTGGCCGAGGGGGCGAGCGACATCGATGACCTGTTGGAGCGCCGCACCCGGCTGAGCCTGGTTCCGACGGAGGCCGCCCGGGCGCGTGGTAAGGCCGAGCGCATTCTGGGCCGCGGCCGCGAGCTTTTGCAATCAGGCTGAATAGCCTTCGCACGTCGCATCAGTGCCCAGGGCCCGGCATTGTCGGTTCAGGTTCTTTGATGGTGCCAGAGTGGGAACATGCAGAACCTCACCTTGCGCGGCGGCGTCGGCGCCCGTGTCGACGCCGAGATCGAGATCAAACGCTCCCGCTTCCTGACGAGGCTCGTACGGGTCGAGCGTGAGGAGGAGGCTCGGTTCGTGGTCGATGAAGCTCGCCGCGAGCATTGGAAGGCGCGCCATCATTGCACCGCTTTCGTGCTCGGCGCAAACGGCTCGCCCGAACAGATTCGCCGATCCAACGATGATGGGGAACCCTCCGGTACGGCCGGTGCGCCTATGTTGGCCGCACTACAGGGGGCGGAGTTCGTCGACTGCATCGCGGTGGTGAGCCGCTATTTTGGCGGTGTACTGCTCGGTGCCGGCGGGCTGGCCCGCGCCTACTGTGAAGCTGTGGCCGCCGCGCTCGATCAGGCGCTGGAGCAACGCACGGTGGTGCAACGGGAAGAACGCGTTCTGCACGCACTCCTGCTCGACCATGCGAATGCCGGGCAGGTCGAAGCCGAATTGCGCGCCCGACGGGTCGAAGTGCTGGCGGCTGAATACGGGGAGCAGGTCGAGCTCCTGCTCAGTCATTCAGACGCCAGCGTCCTCGAGGCCATCGTCGCTGACCTCACCGCCGGTCAGGCAGTACTCGAATCCCGTGGCACCCGATGGATCGATGCCGACCGGGACGCCTAGCCCCCGAGCGTTCCCCACCGCGAAAACAGGTTGCCAATTCCACGTCGGCGGTTGCGCGTAGCCGGGCGTGATCTCGACGAGAATCTGTCGACGCGTCCGTAGCCCGAGCGCGCCTTCCACACCGTCCCGCTGCCCGCCGAGGAGGAGATTGTTGCCCTGGAGATCCCACTGACCGGCTCATCAACGCTGTTCCTCGCCGGAGGCGAGCTGCGACTTCTCGTCGCCGAGCATCGAGTGTGTTGCCGCCCTCAGATCGCCTTCGCCTGCTCCGAAGCAATCGGCCGGGTCACCCGAACCGGCATTGTGACCGGTTCGGTGTGCGGGCCGTCAACCATGGTCGACAACTCACTGCGCTCGGGCTTCGACAGGTAGCGCTCACTGCAGTCGTCCAACTCGCGCAGCCACGGCGTGTGGTGCCTGGCCGCCATCGTTCCGGTTATCACCGAGCGGTGCCGGCCATCGCGATAGGTGAGCACATTGGCCTGCTTGTCCTGCGTCCACTGCACGAAGATTTCGACCACGGTGTCGAGGTCGAACATCGGGTAGTCGGTGGCGCCGATCAGGTCGCGGATGTAGTCGGCCTGGAACTGGATCTGCTCCCGGGTGGTGCTGAGGGCATCCTGCCGGGCGAGCCAGGAGTCGATCGAATCACGCTGCGCGGCCGCATCGGGCAGCGACACCTCGCCGAGGATCACGTCACGCACGAACCACGCCTGCGCATCGAACATGTTGAACGTGAACCACTGGTCCTGGGCGCCGAGGTAGAACAACTTGTTGTTCTTCTCGGAGACGACGCCGCGGTACAGCGTGTCGGGGTACAGGCAGTTCGGCGAGTCCAACGCCAACTCCGTCGGCAGGAATGGGTAATGGTGCAGGTAGCCGGTGCAGAGCACCACAGCATCGAAGCGCCGCGACACCCCGTTGGAGAAATGGGCGACCGAACCCTCGAAGCGGTCGATCAGCGGCAACTCTTCCATGCCTTCGGGCCAATCGAGTCCCATCGGCTGGGTGCGGTAGCTGAAGGTCACCGAGCGGGCGCCCATCTTGTAGGCCTGCACGCCGATGTCCTCGGCCGAATAGCTGGCGCCGATCAGCAGCACGTCTGTGCCGGCCAACGACTCCGCGCCGCGGAAGTCGTGTGCGTGACGCAGGCTCCCGGGAAACGTCTCGATGCCCTCAAAGTGAGGCACGTTCGGCACACTGAAATGGCCGGAACCGACGATGACGTGGTCGAACTCCGAGGTCTCGGTGACCTTGTTGACCAGGTCTTCCACGGTCACGAAGAACGTGCCCGTGGATTCGTTGTACTGCACCCAGCGCACCGCGGTCGAGAATCGAACGTAGTCGCGCACGCCGGTCTTCTCGACCCGGCCGTTGATATATTCCCAGAGAACCTCGCGGGGCGGGTAAGACGAGATCGGCTTGCCGAAGTGCTCATCGAAGGTGTACTCGGCGAATTCAAGTGCTTCTTTCGGCCCGTTCGACCAGAGGTTGCGGTACATGCTTGAGTGCACGGGCTCGCCGTACTGGTCGATACCGGTGCGCCAGTCGTAGTTCCATTGGCCACCCCAATCACCTTGCTTCTCGAAACAGACGATCTCGGGAATTTCACGCCCGGCCCGTTTCGCTGACTCAAAGGCTCGTAGTTGAGCCATCCCGCTGGGTCCTGCTCCGATGATTGCGATGCGCTTCTGCAAATATTCCTCTCCGGTTCCAACCTTTTCGGCCACCACGGCAACAACTCGGGCGGAACTCGTGCCACACCCGGCGCCATGGAAAGCATTCGCCGAGCCAGTCGCGAAAGGCGTCGCAACACCACTGCTCAGCAGAAATCCCGCAACGGTGGCCGCGCGGGGAGAACTCTTCAAATCTAGCATGGCTGTCTGAACCCCCTCTGGGCGCGCGCCGCCCATCGCGAAACTGGGAGCTCTCCGCGACTTTTTGCCTGATACCCCCATGGGGTATAGGATTGGAGGTAGTCACCCACTGGCAACAATCAGGAATGAGGCCTCGCATCATGGTTCAAACCGTCTATACCGTGACCGGCATGACCTGTGCGCACTGTGAACGCGCGGTCGCTGAAGAAGTGGAACAAATCGTCGGCGTGACCGCTACCGAGGTGAGCGCGAAGACGGGGCTGCTTCGGATTTCCAGCGACGCGACGATCGACGATACCTCGGTTCTCGCGGCTGTGGATGAGGCCGGCTACGAGGCGGCGCGAGCATCATGAACGTCGTCATCCAGGCAGGCCCGCCCGCGGCGAAACGAGAAGGCAACTGATGGCTCTGGAACTTGATCTCGATATTCAGGGAATGACCTGCGCTTCGTGTGCGATGCGCATCGAGAAGAAGCTGAATCGGCTCGACGGCGTGAGGGCATCGGTGAACTACGCCACCGAGAAGGCCCACGTGATGGCAACCGGCGATGTCACCTCCGAAGCGATCATCCGTGAGGTCGAGAAGACCGGGTATTCCGCGAACCTCCCCACGCCGCCGTCCCCAGATATCGTTGACGACGCTTCGGACACTCCGGTGGACCACGAACTCACATCGCTTCGGCAACGCCTGATCGGCAGCATCGTGCTGTCGGTGCCGGTGATCGTGTTGGCGATGGTTCCCGCATTTCAGTTCACCTATTGGCAATGGGCCTCATTGACCCTGGCCGCACCGGTCATCGTCTGGGCCGCCTGGCCGTTCCACAAGGCGACCTGGGCCAATCTGCGCCACGGCACCGCCACAATGGACACGCTCATCTCGGTCGGAACGGGCGCAGCGTTCCTCTGGTCGCTGTATGCCCTGTTCCTCGGAACCGCCGGCGAACCCGGCATGACGCACGCGTTCGAGTTCATCATCGCGCCGAGCGATGGTGCCGGGAACATCTACCTCGAGGTCGCCGCCGGTGTGACCATGTTCGTATTGGCCGGCCGCTATTTCGAGAAGCGCGCCAAACGAACAGCCGGCGCCGCCCTGCGAGCCCTTCTCGAGCTGGGGGCGAAAGACGTGGCGGTCATGCGCGACGGCGCCTCGGTGCGCATCCCCATTGCTGACCTGGTGGTGGGCGATGAGTTCATCGTGCGACCGGGCGAGAAGGTGGCCACCGACGGGGTGGTGGTCGAAGGCGCGAGTGCGATTGACGCCAGCATGCTCACCGGTGAGTCAGTACCGGTCGAGGTGGCGGAGGGCGACACCGTGGTGGGCGCCACGATCAATGCCGGGGGCCGGCTGCTCGTGCGCGCCACCCGCGTGGGCGCCGATACCCAGTTGGCGCAGATGGCCGCCCTGGTGGAGAACGCCCAGTCGGGGAAAGCGGACGTGCAGCGGCTGGCCGACCGCATTTCTTCTGTGTTCGTACCAATCGTGATCGGCATCGCGCTGGTGACCCTGGCAGTCTGGCTGCTGCTCGGATTCCCGGCGCAGGCTGCGTTCACCGCGGCCGTGGCCGTACTGATCATCGCCTGCCCGTGCGCGCTGGGTCTTGCGACCCCCACGGCGTTGCTGGTCGGTACCGGGCGTGGAGCCCAATTGGGCATCCTGATCAGGGGCCCCGAGGTTCTCGAGTCCACACGCAAGGTCGACACCATCGTGCTCGACAAGACCGGCACCGTTACCACCGGCCGGATGACGCTCGGCGGGGTGCATATCGGCACCGGTACCACCGAGACCGAACTGCTGCGGCGGGCCGGCGCTGTAGAGCACTATTCCGAACACCCGATCGCCCAGGCGATCGCCGACGGGGCGGCCGAACAGGTGGGCGAACTTCCTCCAGTCGAGTCGTTTGAGAACGTGCCCGGCAAGGGCGTGCAGGGCATCGTCGACGGCGAACCGGTGTTGGTCGGGCGTGACACGCTGATGACCGACTGGGCGCTCGAGATCGAACCAGAGCTCGCCGCAGCGAAAGCGGCCGCAGAGGCAGCCGGCCAGACCGCAGTGCTGGTCGCCTGGGGTGGTCGGTCGCGCGGAGTGCTCACGGTCGCCGATGCGCTGAAGCCAACCAGCGCGGAGGCGATCGCCCAGTTTCGAACTCTCGGACTCACGCCGGTGCTGCTCACCGGCGACAACAAGGCGGTCGCCGACGAGATCGCCGGCCAGGTCGGCATCACCGAGGTGTACGCCGAAGTGATGCCCCACGAGAAGGTCGCCGTGATCGAACGGCTGCAGGCCCAGGGCAAAGTGGTGGCGATGGTCGGCGACGGCGTCAACGACGCGGCCGCATTGGCAACCGCCGACCTGGGTCTGGCGATGGGCACGGGCACGGATGTCGCGATCGAAGCCGCCGACCTCACCCTGGTGCGCGGCGACCTGCGAGCCGCGGCCGACGCGATCCGGCTCTCGCGCAGAACTCTCAGGACCATCAAGGGCAACCTCTTCTGGGCGTTCGCCTACAATGTGGCCGCGATCCCATTGGCAGCACTCGGGCTGTTGAACCCGATGCTCGCTGGGGCGGCCATGGCGTTCTCCAGCGTCTTCGTGGTCGGCAACAGCCTGCGCCTGCGCCGATTCCGCTCCCTCAATCCCCGCTAGGCAACCTCCCGGGAACCCGGCACGGGTTGTACGTTGGTATTTGGCAGAAGGCCTGTGATCCAGGGAGAGAAGATGCAACCGATTCGCATTGGCATCGCCGGTTACGGCAACCTTGGCCGCGGTGTGGAAGCGGCCATCGCCCAGACCGAAGACCTCGAACTGGTGGCGGTCTTCACCCGGCGCCCGCCAGAAAGCGTCACCGTGGCCGGGGAGGAGACCCCCGTACTGGCCTGGGACACGATCGAGGAACACCGCGAGAAGCTCGACGTGATGATCCTCTGCGGCGGCTCCCAGACTGACCTACCCGAGCAGTCGCCGGCAGTGGCCGCGTTGGTCAACACGGTCGACAGTTTCGACACTCACGCGCGCATCCCCGAGCATTTCGAAGCCGTCGACCACGCGGCTCGCGCCAACGGCACCACCGCCCTGATCTCGGTCGGTTGGGATCCCGGCCTGTTCTCGCTGAACCGGCTTCTTGGTGAAGCGATCCTTCCCGAGGGCAGCACCTACACCTTCTGGGGCCGCGGGCTCAGCCAGGGCCATTCCGATGCCCTGCGCCGCGTTCCCGGCGTCGCCGACGCCGTGCAGTACACGGTGCCGCAACCTACGGCAGTCAACTCCGTTCGGGCAGGCCACCAGCCCACACTGAGCACCAGGGACAAACACACCCGACAGTGTTTCGTCGTGCTGGACCACGGCGCCGACGAGGCCGTCGTGCGGGAGCATATCGTCACGATGCCCGATTATTTCGCCGACTATGACACCGAGGTCAACTTCATCTCGCTTGAAGAGTTGAAGCGCGACCATTCCGCGATGCCGCACGGTGGCTTCGTGATTCGAAGTGGCACGACGGCTGATGAGCACACGCAGACGATCGAGTATGCCCTGACGCTCGACAGCAATCCCGAGTTCACCGCCAGCGTTCTGGTGGCGTACGCGAGGGCCGCACACCGCATGAATGCTCTCGGCCAGATCGGGGCCAAGACCGTGTTCGACGTGCCGCCGGGTCTTCTCTCACCGAAGACACCCGATCAGTTGCGGGCCGGGCTGCTGTAGCCCGTGCAGTGGCGGGGCCAGGCACGGCGCAGAGCACGCCCGTATCCGGCAACGGGACTAACCCGACGCCTCAACTGCAGAATCAGCGCCATGCCCATCGCGAATTCGATGCAGGCTGTGTTGATATCTCTCTTTGCGGATCCGCGCGTGCAGCCATTGTTCGAGAACGCGCACCTCGGGAAGTGACCGGGTCGCCTCGGTGAAGACGTTGAAATCTTGCAGGCTGCCGAATGCGATGGTGGCTACAAAATCGAACCGTCCGACAGTTCGGGCCATGAATTCCGTGCCCGGCTGCGCCTCGACCAGGGCGATCACGTTTTCCGGATCACCAACTGTGCTGAATCCGAGGCCAAACACCAACTGGTCAGTCGAATCGGCCCGCTCTCTCAGCAACCCGATTCGCATGGCACCGGTCTCGGTCAGCCGGTTGATTCTCGTTCGGCACCCGCTGATCGACAAACCCACCTTCTCCCCCAGTTCGGCGTAACCGAGACGGCCATCATCTTGCAGCAGTTCCATCAGCTTGAGGTCGGTGCTGTCGATATCGAGATTGACGATCTGGGGCTCTTCCCCGAGGAAGAAGCTCTGAAGCATCCGCTCATAGATGATGACCTGCAGTTCTATCACCCCGGGCAATGCCCTGATCTTACGAATCTCTCCCTGAAGCTCACGCATGGAGGCTGTGTGCAGTTCGGTCACAAGCTGATAGTGCCCGGCAATCTCGGAGACGAAGACGGGAGTGTCCAACTCGCAGATCCGGTCGCTGAGCTCGGCCGTGCTGCCTTCTGCACGAATGCTCAGGTGCGCCAGGACATGAAGCCCCAGCAACCGCGGATGCACCGCTGCAACCACCCGGACATCCCCCGAACTCAACAAGGGGTTGAGCCGCTTCGCGATGTTCGTGCGATTCGTGCCCAGTTTGCGCGCGATATCGCTGAAGGATGCCCTGCCGTCTCGCTTCAACAGGGCCAGGGACTGTTCGGTGAGTTCATCCACGACCCCACTGTAACGCAACACCTCAAAGATCGTCACAACTTTGCGCCCGGCCATCCTGCTTCACCAAATAGTGTGATCATCTATCGGGCATTATTAGTCATGATTACGATGTTTCAGGAATCTCGCCGCAAAGTTGTCTTGACAATCCGACGAAGGGCTGTCCACAATGGTGTCTATCCCAACACCGAATCGGGACAGTACCCGGTGAGAACCCAATGCCGTCAATGGAGAAGCAATGAAAAAGTCAATGATGGGCCTCGTCGCAGGCGTATCCCTCGTCCTCGTACTCGCAGGTTGCGCCGCAGGAACCCCTGCCGCCGATCAGCCGGCTTCGGGCAGTGCCAACCCCGCCGGGTCGAACGCTCCCACGGGCCTGGTCAAGGAAGGCACATTCACTGCCTGCATCGACCCCGAGTATCCGCCTCTGGAGTATTACGCCGATTCGACCGGCGGCGACATCATCGGGTTCGACGCTGACGGGGTGCGTGCAATCGCAAAGCTCTGGGGCGTTGATTCCAAGTTCGAGGTGACGTCATTCGACGGCCTCATGCCCGGGCTTCAATCAGGAAAATGTGACGTGATCTTCGGCGGGCTCTACATGAGCGAGGAGCGCCTTCAGATCGCCGATGCGAACGCCGTCATGAACGCCGGCCCCGCCGCGCTGGCCGCGCCAGATCTGGCCGCCACGTTGTCAAAGCCTGAAGACCTGTGCGGCCTCAAAGTCGTCACGCAGTCTGCTTCGAGCAACTCCGCAAGCGTGGAAGCGCTCAGCAAGAAGTGCGTCGACGACGGCAAGGATGCGATCAAGCACACGGACTACCCGAAGACGGCCGAAACCGTTTTGGCCGTGCTCAACGGAAAGGCCGACGTCTTGGTGGAGACCAACGTCGCCGCAGCGTACATGTCTAGCCAGAACGAGGGCAAACTGACGGTCGCGAACGGTGTCTTCGAACCCGACACCACGTTCGGCGTCTTCACGCCGAAGGACGGAAAGCTCACCCCCGAGATTGCCAAGGCACTTCGCACGCTGTACGACGATGGCACCTTTGCGAAGATCGCCGCCGAGTACAACCTCGACGCGTCGATCCTCGACGTCTACTGATTCATCCGCGATCGGGTGGTCACCGCCAGGTGACCACCCATCGACAAGGAGCACAATCGCATGGTATTCGACCCCCAGATCTTCCTGGAACAACTGTTCAACCCGGCCTACCTGATGGGCGCGTTCCTCTCCGTAAGCGTGGCTGTCCTCTCTTTGATCATCGCCACCGTCATAGGTTTCTTCCTTGCGATCGGGCGCACGTCGAAGAAGGCGTACCTTCGCGGCCCATCTCACACCTACGTCTGGTTCTTTCGAGCGCTGCCCGCACTACTCGTGCTGCTCATCATGTGGAACGCGCTTCCCCAGGTGATTCCTGCGTTGCAAGCAGACTGGTACACGCCGTTCATCGCTGCAGCGGTCGGGCTGGGGCTCGTTGAGTCCGCATTCATGGCGGAGATCATCCGCTCCGCACTGAGCAGTGTCGACGAGGGCCAAGAACTTGCAGCCCGTGCGCTGGGCATGAAGCCCGCTTCGGTCATGCGAAAGGTTGTTCTCCCCCAGGCGATTCGCACGGCGTTGCCGCCGACCGGGAATGAGTTCATCGGCTTGATCAAGTATTCGTCGCTGGCATCGGTGATCTCGCTGAAAGAGCTGTTGACCACGGCGCAGATCGGGGTCAACATCACATTTCGTTATGCCGAGTACTACACGGTCGCAATTATCTATTACCTGATCATCGTCACCATAATCACGCTTATCCAGAGCAGGGTCGAGAAGAAGTTCCTCTGGACTTCTCGAGGCGTCAAGAAAGTCGCGGCTCCGATCGCGTTGAGCACCGAAGCGATCGCCACGAGTTCAAAGGAGATCTCGGTATGACCACACCACACCAGGCGGCCGGACTCCGCGCCGGGTCCACGGAGACCACACCGACGCTGCAGGTATCGGATCTCCACAAGTCCTACGGCGGCAATGAGGTGTTGAAGGGTGTCGAGTTCGCGATTGACAAGGGCCAGGTCAAGGCGGTCCTCGGGCCTTCTGGTTCGGGCAAGTCGACGATGCTGCGACTGATGGCCCTCCTCGAACCGGCCGACCGCGGATCAATCATGCTCGACGGCACACGAATCGGCGCCGCGACCCAGAACGGCAAGATTGTTCATCACTCCGAGCGGAAACTCGCGGTGCAGCGTCGTGACATCGGCATGGTCTTTCAGAAGTTCAACCTGTTCCCGCACTTGACGGCATTACAGAATGTCGTTGTCGGGCTCACTGACGTGCAGGGTATGCACAAGGCCCAGGCCCGCGACGTGGCTTACCAGATGCTCACGAAGGTCGGCCTGGCAGATCGCGACGGTCATTTCCCTTCAGAGCTCTCCGGCGGGCAGCAGCAGCGGGTCGCGATCGCGCGTGCACTCGTGCTCAATCCCCAGGTCATGCTGTTCGACGAGCCCACCTCGGCCCTCGACCCAGAGTTGGTCGGTGAGGTGCTCGAGGTCATGGAGAATCTCGCGGCCGCCGGCATGACCATGATCGTGGTCACCCACGAGGTTCGGTTCGCCCGGCGGGCTGCGGACGAGGTGACGCTTTTCGACAGCGGTGTCATCGTCGAGCAGGCAGACCCGACCAGTTTCTTCGAGAATCCCCAGCACGAGCGCACCAAGAGGTTCCTGAGCCATGTCCACTAGCGCGACGGGTCAGCCGCTGGCCGTCTACACGGACCTCGATGCCACTGACTTTTCTGGCGGGCGCGCCCTCCTGCAGGCAAATGGCTTTCAGGTGAGCTACCTCGGTTCTCAGGATGCTGACACGATCGTCAGCGGGTCGCGCGATGCGGTGGCGCTTCTCGTCGGTTATGCGACCATCACCCGTGAGATGATCGCCGAGATGCCGCGTCTGAAGATCATCGCGCTCATGTCGATGGGTTTCGACAATGTCGACGTCGACGCGGCCACCGAGCGCGGGATCTGGGTCACCAACATCCTGGGCGCGGCGACGGAGGAAGTGGCAACACATGCGCTCGCCCTTGCACTGCACGTCACGCGCGGCCTTACGTTCTACAGCGACTCGGCAACGAACCAATCGTGGAACTCACGTGACAACATAACTCCGCCGCGACTCAGCGAATGCACCTTGGGAATCATTGGGCTCGGACGAATAGGTCTCAAATTGGCCACCCTGGCCCGGCCGCTGTTCGGTGAGATCATCGGCTACGATCCTCTCCTTCCCGACACCGACGAGACCCGACTTCGGTTGGCTGAAGTCGGTGTGAGGCGCGAAAGTCTGACGAATGTGCGCTCTGGGTCCACGGTTCTCTCACTGCACCTGCCCTTGACACCCGACACCGAGAAGACGGTAGATGAGGATTTCTTGGCCGCGATGAGGAATGATGCCTTTCTGGTCAACGTCAGCCGCGGAGCACTGATCGACAGCACCGCGCTGGCGAACGCAGTTTCAGCAGGGCTGATCGCCGGAGCAGCACTCGACGTGCTGGACGAGGAGCCTCCCCGCCCAGATCATCCCCTGCTCGGTCTGCCGCGGGTGCTGATCACGGCGCACGTCGCCTACCTCTCAACGCGCAGCGACGCCGAGTATGTTCGCATGCAGGCGCAGAACGTCGTCTCATGGTCCACAAACGGCACCCCAGACACCCCGGTTGCCACCATCGCCGCCTGACCGGAAATCTTCCACTCTCCATCGACCCTTGCCCGGAGCCTCCCCATGCGCACACTCAGCACCTTCGAAAAGCCCCTGTCGGAGTTCGTCCCCCACATCATCACCGCACGCACCGTGCACACCCTTTCGACCGACAACCGTGTCGCTCAGGCACTGGTCGTCTTCGCGGGCCAGGTTGCAGCGATCGGCTCGGTCGACGAGTGCGTCGCCGCGGCAGCACGACTCTCCCCCCAGGAGCCGCTACGAACCGACTTGGGCGAGCAAGTCGTGGTTCCGGGGTTCATCGACGCCCACGCGCATCCCCTGATGCTGGGCCAGATGATGAGCTGGGTCGACTGCGGCCCCGACAAGGCCGGCAGCATCCCAGAGATCGTGGACCTCTTGAAGGCGGCCCGCGACCGGGTTCCGGCAGGGTTGCCGATTCGCGGTTTCGGCTACGAACAGCGCAATCTGGCCGAGAAGCGCCACCCCCACCGCACCGAGCTCGATGAGGTCGCCACCGACCGCGAGGTCTACCTGATGAACGCATCCGGCCACGGCGGCGTGGTCAACACCTTCACCCTCGAGCAATACGGGGTGACGCGAGACACCCCGAACCCGCAGGGCGGCGAGTACTTTCGCGACGCCGACGGCGAACTCACCGGCGAGCTGTCCGATGCCGCCTGCAACATTCTCACCGGCGTCGACGGCGTGAAGATCGGTCACCACGGGCCAAACTTCCACCTCGCCGACGCACCCGAGGAGCACGTCAGGCAGTTGGCTGTCGCGCAAGCAGTTTTTCTTCGTGGCGGGGTGACGACCATCGGCGACGCGCAGGTGTCCCGGCGCGAGTTCGACACCTACCTGCGGCTGGCCGAACAGAACCAGTTGACCACTCGCGTGTCGATGTACCTTCTCTCGCACCTTCTTGACGAAGTGATCGAGACGGGCATGCACGGTCCGTTCGGAAATTCTCACCTCAGTTTCGCCGGGATCAAGTTCTACGCCGACGGAACCCTGGGCGGCTGGACGGCCTATTTCCCCGACGGTTACGTCGGTGACCCGTGCCGCACCGGGCAGCTCTACCATGAGCCTGCCGAATACAAGGCGCTCATCAAGAAAGCCCATGCCGTCGGCCTTCAGACTGCGACACACGCGCAATCTCCGACCGCGATCGAGATGGTCATCGATGCGATCGAGTCGGCACTGGCCGACGATCCCCGCCCCGATTCCCGCCACCGAATCGAACACTGCGGGTTGCCGACCCCCGACCAGATCACCCGCATGGCGGCAGCGGGCATCCACCCGGTCAACCAGCCTCAACACCATTTCAACTGGGGCGAAGGCGTCGAAGAAGCGATCGGCACCCCCGGCGAACGGTTCAACCCGCTGGGAGAGTTCCACGCCGCGAGCGTGCACATCACAATCAGTTCGGATGCCCCGGTCGCAGACCCCCGACCGTTGGAAGCCATCCAGGCTGCAGTGAGTCGCATCACCCGGCGTGGCACCCAGCTCGGCCCGGACTCCCTCGCGATCACGCGGGAGCAGGCGCTCCGGGCGCATACTATTAACGCCGCACGCACCTTGGGCCGCGAGCAGGATCTGGGCAGCCTTGAGGTCGGCAAACGCGCCGACTTCGCGGTGCTCGACGCCGACCTCTTCGACGTCGAGACCGAATCGATCAGCCAGATCGCCGTGACCCAGACCTGGGTCGACGGAACCTGCCACTACCACGCCGAATAGGACTGAAACATGAACTACAGTGACGTATCCGTCGAAGCCGCCCGCACAGCCGGGGTCGAGGTCGATAACGCCGGCCTCGCGGTGATGACAGTTCTGCGCAACTACGGCATCGACACCGTGTTCGGCATCCCGGGCACCCACAACCTTGAGCTGTATCGGCCGTTGGAGCGCCTCGGCATGCACCCGGTCACCAGCCGCCACGAGCAGGGCGCCGGCTACGGTGCAGACGGTTGGGCCCAGCAGAAGGGGCTGCCCGGCGTGGTCATCACCACCTCCGGTCCCGGCCTGCTGAACGCGCTGTCGGCCGTGGGAACCGCGTATTGCGAGTCCCGACCGCTCATCGTCATCTCCCCCGGCGTCGCCGAGGGCGACGAGTTCGCCGACAACGGTTCGCTGCACGAGACCAAAGACTCCACCGGTGCGGCTGGGGCCATCGCCGAATGGAGCCGGCGGGTGCACAGTGCCAGTGAGGCTGTTCAAGCGGTGCACGATGCATTCGAGCTGTTTCGTTATGGTCGGCCGCGCCCCGTGCACATCGAGATTCCGCTCAACGTGTTGGAATCGGCCAGCGATGCCCCGGCCGAACTTCTCGCCGCTGTTCCTGTTCGTGACAAGGCCGTGGCGGGTGAAGCCGACCTGGAACGGGCGATCTCAGTGCTTCAGGGCGCCGAGCGGCCGGTGATCATCGCCGGCGGCGGAGCCAGTCGAATCGGGTCGCAGTTGACCATGCTTGCTGAGAAGCTCTCCTCTCCCGTCGTGACAACCCTCAACGGCAAGGCCTCCGTCTCCGAGAAGCACCCGCTGTCGCTGGCATCCGACATTCGTCTGCCGTCGGTGCTGGAAGTGATCAACGGCTCCGATGCGGTTCTGATCATCGGCTCGAAGCTCGGCGAGGCCGAGTTGTGGGGCGGGGTCATTGCCCCTGCGGGAACGGTCATCAGGATTGACGTTCTTGAGTCACAGATGCAGAAGAACGTCTCCTCAGACATCTCTTTGCTGGGCGACAGTGCCGCCATCGTGACCAGGCTCGTCACCGCCCTCAGCGAGGAACCGCCGGCCCACCGGGCCGACCCGAGCCACCAACTGGACGAGGTTCGCCGGCGTGCCAGAGATGAGGCGCGGGAGATCTCCCCCGCACTGTATTCGTTGTCGGAACAGATTGAGGCTGCACTTCCCGAAGACGCGATCGTCGGCGGAGACTCCTCACAGATCACCTACTTCGGGATGGCGAGTGTCCTGCGTCAGCGCAGGCCCCACTCCTTCCTGTACACCCCCGCCTACGCCACGCTCGGCTACGGTCTGCCGGCATCCATCGGCGCAAAAGTGGCCAGCCCAGAGCGCCCGGTGGTGTGTGTTCTCGGGGATGGGGCACTCATGTTCGCGGTGCAGGAATTCGTCACAGCGGTGGAACAGGGTCTCGACCTGACCGTCGTCTGCGTCGACAACGGCGGCTACGGCGAGATCAACCAGAATGAGCGCGACCGCGGCATCGAGCCTGTCGGGGTGGTGCTCACCCAACCGAATTGGGTCGCACTGGCCGACGCGTTCGGCGGCACCGGTCACACGGTCGAATCACCCGAAGACGTGACCACCGTCGTCGCCCGCGCCATTGCAGCCCCCGGGCTGAACGTGGTGCATGTTCCACTGAAAATCTTCGACGCCCCCACGGGCACCTGAGCAGACCGCAACCACACTTTTGAATCGCTTGAAGGAGCACCCAGTGACCGAAGTACAGTTGGACGCCGCCGCGAAAGAGACCGCGCGCCAGTGGATTGATGAGAACATGCCGCGGCTCTCACAATGGCACAGTCACATCTGGGAATTGGCCGAGCCGGCCTGGCGCGAGTTCCGTTCGGCCCATTGGTATGTGGAGCAGCTGCGCACCGAGGGCTTCACCGTAGAGGCGGGTTCGGCGGGAATGCCCACGGCGTTCAGCGCCGAATGGACGCACGGCGCCGGCGGCCCCACGCTGCTGACCTACGCCGAATACGATGCTGTTCCGGGAAACAACCAGTCGGCCTCCGTCACCGAAGACAGCAGGGAAGGCATGAGCCGGTTCGCACCGGGGCACACCGACCCGCATTCGGCACTGGGCATCTCGACCCTGGCCGGGCTGTTGGGCACCAAGCACGCCATGGAGACCCATGACATTTCCGGGACACTCAAATACACCGGTGAGCCAGCCGAGAAGATGCACGGTTCCAAAGTGGTGCACGGGTTGCGCGGCTACTACGACAACGTCGACGCGATCGTGAGCTTCCACCCCTTCTACATGTTGCCACTGTGCAACACCGCCCGCTGGGACACCCAGTGCGGGGCGTATTACAGCAAGGTCTACACCTTTGTGTGCGATGAGCCCGAGTCGTGGCAGTTGTCGGCGAACCCCAACTCGCCCATTCCCGCCTCACACTCGGCCGCCCGCGCTCCCGGCGCCAACGTGGCGCTGATGTCGATGTACACGTCATCGCGCATCATGCACGATGCCATGCTGCCGAGCTTCGGCGGCTGGAGCCTGAGCGACGCTATTCTGCTCGATGGGCAGGCGACCGCAGACAACCTCCCGGCACGGGTGGCGCGCATCCAGTATTCCTGGCGCACACCGAACGTGGAGATGGCCGAGCACGTGTTGGCGGTGCTCGACCGCAATGCCGAGCACGCGGCGCTCATGGCCCACTGCTCGCTGGAGGTCACCTGGGTCGCTCGCAGCCGGCCCGGTCGCACCAACCACTCACTGTCGACGGTGCTCTACGACAACCTCGCAGCAGTCGGAGCCCCGACGTACGATTCGGCGGCGATCGAGGTGGCGCAGGAGATCCAACGCAACCTCGGCATGGAACCGATGGAGAGGCCGTTTCTCGACGAGTGTGAACAGCTGATCACACCACAGGATGCCGAAGAGGCCCTGCGCCAGCATCTTGCCCCGTGGCAGCTGAATTGGACCAGCGACGACTATGTGGAAATGACCCACTACGCACCGACCGTGCGGTTCTATGTCTCCCGCCCGGCGTTGAAACCGGCGCCGGGCGCGGGCGCCTACCCGGGTTGGGTGATGAACGCCCTGGGCGGGATCCCCGCCACCATTGACCCCACGATCGAGGTGGCAGGCAAGACCGTCGCCGGCACCTTCATCGACCTGTTGACCTCGCCCGAGTTGGTTGCCGAGGCCAGGGCCGAGTTCGATCGCCGCGTGGCCGCTGATCCGATGCCAGCCCTGCTGGACGCAGATTTCGAACCACCGATCGAGTTGCCGTGGCCCGATTACCGCACTCGCGACGACGTGCGCAGCTGGGGTTGAACGCCAGACGTCGTGGGAACAACATCTCTCCGTCACGACCGGGGGCGGCGCATACACTGGAAACCATGAGCGCGGACAGCATGACAGGCCCTGCCGGAAACGACCGCGACGGGTCTTTGCACGGCGCCCGATTCGCGGCGAGAGCGAGCGGGTTCCACCCCTCACCCGTGCGCGCCGTGTTCGAAGTCAGCATGTTGCCCGGCATGATCTCGCTGGCAGGAGGAAATCCTGATCTCTCTGCCCTGCCCATGGCCGAGATTGCGGATGCCGCTCGTACCCTCCTCGTGGAAGAAGGTTTGGACGCGCTGCAGTACGGATCCGGCGCCGGCACCGAAACGCTTCGGCAGGCCATCTGTGAGGTGATGGCGATCGAAGGCGCGCACACCTCCCCCGCAAACGTGCAGGTCACCGCCGGTTCCCAGATGGCCCTCGAACTCGTGACCACGATGTTCTGCGACCCCGGTGACGTCGTGCTGGCCGAGGGCCCGACGTATGTGGGCGCGCTCTCAGTCTTCGAAGGGCTGCAGGCAGAGGTCGCCCACGTGGCGATGGATGACGACGGTCTCGACCCGGTACTCCTCCAGGAGCGGATCGACGAGGTGAAGTCCGCCGGTAAGACGATCAAATTTCTTTACACGATTCCGAACTTCAACAACCCCGCCGGAGTGAGCCTGGCGGTGCACCGTCGCCAGGCCGTTGTCGACATCTGCCGCGCCGAGAACATCGCGATCGTCGAAGATAATCCGTACGGCATGATCAGTTTCGACGGCAGCTACATGCCCACGCTCTACTCCCTCGACCCCGACAACGTCTTCTATCTCGGCTCCTTCTCGAAGATCTTCTCCCCGGGCGTGCGAATCGGCTGGGTTGTGGCACCGGAGCAGGTTCGAGGGCGGCTGCAGATTGCGGCCGAGGCAACCACGATCTGCCCGTCGATGCTCAGCCAGATGCTCGTTGTGCGCTATGTGCGCAACTTCGATTGGCGCGACTACGTCGAGAAGTCGAGTGCCACCTATGCGGCTCGCTGTGCGGCGACAATGGCTGCCCTCGAGGAGCACATGCCTTCCGGCACGACCTGGACGGTGCCGACCGGTGGTTTCTTCACCTGGATCACGTTGCCCGAGGGCTGCTCCGTCACAGAGTTGCTCCAGC
>CAJDUP010000065.1_pt1 | contig 19709 bp, 13 predicted proteins | sample 7391181 | NCBI WGS metagenome assembly CAJDUP01 (sample SAMEA7055690, study PRJEB34461) | soil metagenome | biome: terrestrial ecosystem; feature: Peninsula; material: soil | place: Antarctica | collected 2016
GGTGACCGCATCCTGGACCGACCTGATGGGTGACGTGCAGCAGAGGGCCGTGGAGGTCACGGTTGGCATGCCGACCGTGATCGACAACCTGCCGCTCGGGGTCGCGATACGCCTCACCGAGAACGAGGCAGACCTGCCGGACAACACCCGCTGGGATGGCGTCATCTGGGCCGCATTGAGTGACAACGTGACCGTTGAGGGTGAAGGCGCAGAAGCCGTCGCCACAGTCGTTGGCGAGAGCGGTTCGACCGTTTCGATCTCCATGACCAATGAGATCGCGGAACTCCCCGACCTTGACTCGACCGATGAGGAGACGCCGACGAGTGACCAGACGCCGACGGGTGACCAGGGGCCGACGGGTGATCTGGCATCGACGGGTGATCTGGCATCGACGGGCGTGAATTTCGGTCCCTGGCAGCTGGGCGGGATCGTCGGTGTCGGCCTGTCGCTCCTGGTGGCTGGAGCAGTGCTCATCCTGGTGCGTCGTTCTCGCCGTGACAGGATGAGCGGGTAAATACTCTCGGGCCGGTGCCTTCACGGCACCGGCCCGAGTATCGTCACGGCTGGCTCAGTGCCGGCACTCTTATTTCTTCTTCGCTTTGCGCGGAGACTTCTCCTTTGCGGGCTCCTGGCCCGAGGCGCGAAGTTCTGCGTAGTAGGCGCGCGCCTCGTCCTGGCGTTCCTGCTCGATGCCGCTGGTGATCGTCGCCCGCAGGTGGTCCTGCGTGTAGCCGAAGGCCGACACCAGGTCTTGCGCGTGCGGGCGAAGTCTGGCAACCAGGCGGTCGATGTACGCCGTCACCGCCTGTGCCCGTTGCGGGGAAAGACGGCCGTTGATCAGGTACCAGGCGGCGTGCTTCTCGACCAGGCCCAGGCCGAACAGGTCGCGCAACCAGGTCAACACCGCAGCGGTGCACGGGTCGGTGACCTTATCCAACGCGTCGGTGAACGCCTCCCATTGGAGCAGTTCCGTGTGAGCCCTGGCCGCCTCGATCAATTCGTTCTGGTTCGCGTTGAACAGGGCCGCCGCATCCGCCTGGGACGCGTGCTGTGCCGACCGCAACCGGCCGGCGACCGTCGCCACCATTGCCTCGACCCGGTCGGTCAGGAGGGCGCGCTGCGCGATCGGGTGGCGCAGCTGTTCGACCGAACGCGCGGTCGATCCGAAGTCGGCCACCATCTGGCCGAAGCGACGCAATCCACTGCCGTGGTACGTGCGCTCCGCGGCCTGCTCGACAGCGTATTTGGCCAATTCGCCCGCATCCGCCTTGGCAAACTTGCGGCTGTAGTCGGTGAGCAGACGTTTGGCCACCAATTGCAGGAGCACCGTGTTGTCGCCCTCGAAGGTGACATAGACGTCCATGTCGGCGCGCAGGCCCACCAGGCGATTCTCAGCCATGTACCCGGCGCCACCGCAGGCCTCGCGTGACTCCTGCAGGGTCTCGAGCGCGTGCCACGTCGACAGTGCTTTGAAGCCCGCTGCCAGGGTCTCCAGATCTTGCCGGTCGGCATCCGTGTCGGTGGTGCCCGAGAACACCCCGTCGAAGGCGACGAGTAGCTGCTCGTGTGCGAAGGAGGTCGCATAGGTGGTGGCCAGCAAAGGGATCAGACGACGCTGATGACGCTGGTAGTCCAGAAGCACCTGTTCGGTGTCATCGTCGGCCGTTGTGAACTGGCGGCGCTGATTGCCGTAGGTGATCGCGATCTGCAACCCGAGCTTCGACGCCGCAACTGCGGCCCCGTCGAGTGAGACCCGCCCCTGCACCAGGGTGCCGAGCATGGTGAAGAATCGGCGCCCCGGGCTCGAGATCTCCGAGCTGTAGGTGCCGTCGACCGCCACATCGCCGTATCGGTTCAGCAGATTCGTGCGGGGGATGCGCACGTGGTCGAAGTGCAGACGACCGTTGTCGATTCCGTTCAGCCCGCCCTTCAGCCCGTCATCCTCGCCTCCGATACCGGCCAAGAACTCCCCGTCGTCATCGCGCAGCGGCACGTAGAAGGCGTGCACGCCGTGGTTCATGCCGGCGGTGATCAGTTGGGCGAAGACGACCGCGGCCTTGCCGTCCCTGGCGGCGTTGCCGAGATACTCCTTCCACGCGGCGCGGAATGGGGTGTGGATGACGAATTCTTGAGCTTCGGGGTCGTAGGTCGCGGTGGTGCCGATGGAGGCGACATCCGAACCGTGGCCGATCTCGGTCATCGCGAACGCCCCCGGAACCTTGAGGCTCATGATGTCGGGCAGAAGCTCATGGTGATGCTTCTCGGTGCCGAGGTGCACGACCGCGGAGCCGAACAGGCCCCACTGCACCCCGGCCTTGATCTGCAGGGACGGGTCTGCCGTGACGAGTTCTTCGAATGAGGCGATGTTGCCGCCGTGATCGTCGTGTCCGCCGAGAAATGTGGGGAACGCACGGTGCACCGCCCCGTGCTTGACCAGGAGCCCCAGTTGATCGAAGACGCGGGCGCGATGTTCGTCCATGGGGAGACCCTCGATGCGGTGCAGCGCGGGATCAGCGGCGAGTTCCCGGGCGGCCAGGCGCTCGTCGGCCCAGGCGCCGAGCAAGTAGTTGTTCAGGTAGTCGACGTCGACCTTGGGGGTGTCCTGCTCGCCGGCGACCTGGTCGAGTTGAAGGTCGACCTCGGTTTCCACGGCGTCCTGGTCGGGGAGGGCCGAGGTGACGGCCTTCGTCGGAATGGTGGTGGTAGTCGCCTTCTGGGCGGCGTGTGCGGTCTTGCGTGTGGCGTGTGCCATCGAATCCTCGTAACTGATCGGGGGAGCTCTTGATCTGCATCCACGTTACGATCCCGAGCCCGGGAGTGGAAACGTGCAGTGGTGCGGCTACAACCGCACGGGACAATCGCCCCCAGATCGGCTGTGGAAACCTACTAAGCCTGCCCCAACCCACCGTGGATAATCCACAAGATCGGGCCGCGCGACCCGTTCAGTCGGCCGGAGGAATCGCCAGGCGCGGCTTGCGGCCGGCGAGCCAGGTGACCGCGGCGCCGGCGATCACGATCAGCACGATGCCCACGATCACCCCGAAGGCCAGGGTTTGGCCGAGAATGACGACGCCTATGAGTGATCCGATGACGGGGTCGATCGAGAACAGGGTGGCCACGACGCGCGCCGAGACCAGTTTGACGGCGGTGAAATCCAACGTGAACGCGAGCGCGACACCGAGCAGCCCCGAGAGCGCGAGGACAAACCACCCGCTGGGCTGCACCCGGCCGGCCGCTTCGACGGAGAACGGCAACAATGCGACAGCGGCGATGGCGACGGCCAGAACCAGACCATCGACACCGGTGCTGTGGCGGCCGACCCTCTCAGCGAGTACCGTGTACAGCCCGAACATGACGGCCGTTCCGATCCCGAACGCGAAGCCCAGAGCATCCATCTCGCCGCCCGGGTTGCTGATCAGAATCACGCCGGTCAACGCGATCACGGGAAAGACCATCTCCCAGCGCCGGGTGACCCCGGTGACGGCGATCGCGAACGGTCCAAGGTATTCGAGGGTGACGGCCACGCCGAGAGGCAGCCGTTCGACCGTGAGATAGAAGAGCACATTCATGGCGGCCATCGCCAGCCCGAAGGCGAGGATGTGCCCCCAGGCCCGCTTTGTGCGGCCATGCAGTCGCGGGCGCACGATCGCGAACAGCACAACGCCCGCGAACAGCATTCGCAGTCCGTTCACCCCGTAGGTGCCCACGGTCGCGAACAACGCGGTGACGATCGCCACCGAATACTGCACGCCGATCGAACCGCCGATCACGCAGAGCACGCCGACGACCGCACGGGCGGCCGGATGCTGCGGAAGGAGGCGACGTGGCACTCGGCGGCTACCCCTGACGTGCCAGCTGCTGGAGCAGCTCGGGCCCGCGACGCTCCAGCAGGGCGCCGCCGATACGGATTCCCGCCAGAAGCACACCGCCACCCAGCACAAGGCCGACGGCAAGCGTGATCCACCCGAACGTCTGGCTCTGGAGCGTGAAACCGATGATCGCCAGCACCATTTCGGGCACGATGAGCACGAGCAGGATGCCCCAGGTGGCAAAGGTGGTCAGTGAGGAGATCAGCCCCGCGCCCGGCGGCGACTTGAAGGGGCTGTCTCCGGCCGCGGGAACCGGGAACACGATCCGGGCGCTGGTGATGCTGGCCACGCCGAAACCGGTGAGCAGGATTCCGAGCGTCAGGCCGAGCAGGCCGGGCAGGTGCAACCAACTGTTCGAGACCCAGACTGAACCGACGGTGATAACAGTGACGATCGGCACGGCAAAGAGGGCGACGGCGAGGATGCGGCCGCTACGATCGGCCCGACCGCGGATGCCTGTGGACAGGTGCAGCGCGAATGCGGTGCCGTCATAGGAGACATCAGTGAAGATCGACAGTGACAGCAGGAAGGCGACCATCGGCCCTGCCGCGTTGACAAGGCCCGGTGAGTCTGCGGTGCTGGCATAGAAGTACAGCAACACAGGGATGATCGGCACCAGGATCAACTGCTTGCCGTACCGCGGGTCGCGCACCCAATAGGTCAGTGAGCGTGCGGCGACCGCGCCCGTCGCAGTGTCCGGAAGAAGACGAAAGAAGCCGAGGGCCCCGCGTGCCACCCGCCTCGAAGCGCCGTGGGCCGGGCTGGACAGGGCGTGGTCGAGGGAGCGACGCCAGACCAGGACCAACAGCACGGGCCAGGCCAGCGCGATCGCGAACTGGAGCGCTGCCACCAGGTGATTGCCGAGTGCGATCTGGGCCGGAACAGACCAGACGGCTCCCAGCGGGGTCCAGCCAAGCCCTGCGGCGACCTGGGGCAGGGCATCCACGGCACCCCGAACGCCGGTGCCGAGAACGATGATGATCGGGCCGAGCAGAACCAGGGGTATGAACAGCAGCACCCCGCTGATCTCCCGGAAGCGGCGCCCCGAGACCAGGCCGGTGGTCATCGCGGCAACCGTGCGCGCGCCGATGACGCAACTGAGCGTGCCGACCACGGCACAGACCAGTGCGGCCACGGCAGCAGCCGGATGCTGCCACCAGGCGACCGTGATCGCTCCGGTGGCCAGCAGGGTGAGGATCCCGGGGATTCCGAGCACCCCGCCCACGGTGATCCCGGCCAGCACCTGGCTTGTCGTCAGCGGGAACGGGGCCAATCGGGCCGGATCCAGGGTCTGGTCGATACCGACGGTGATCAACGGGCCGATCATCCAGCCGATCACCAAGGCGGAGCCGGCCAGAACCAGTACCGTTCGGATGAAGAGCGTGTCTGTGCCGCCCAGGGTGACCAGGCCGACCGTGATCAGGCCGAGCATGCCGAGGCCGTACGCCGCACCGAGAACAACGGCGACCAACTGCCAGGGGCTGCGCCTCCAGGAGTTGACGAGCAGCAGCAGCCGCAGTCTTACGAGATGCGCAACCATGCGGGGCCCTCCCCGTGGGTGCGGCCGCCGACGAGCTCGACGAAGCGGTCCTCGAGGGTGGAACCCGCGCGCACATCGTCGGTGGTGCCGGCAGCGACCACCCGTCCGGCATTGATGATCGCCACGTGGTCGCACATGCGCTGCACCAGGTCCATCGAGTGACTGGAAACGATGACGGTTCCCCCGCTTGCGACATAGCCGTCGAGCAGGTGGCGAATGTTCGCGGCCGAGACCGGGTCGACCGACTCGAACGGCTCATCGAGCACCATCAGGCGGGGAGCATGCACCAGGGCGCAGGCAATGGCAACCTTCTTGGTCATCCCGGCCGAGTAGTCGACCACGAGAGTTCCGGCGGCGTCCTCCAGGTCAAGCAGTTCAAGCAGATCGGCAACGCGCTCGCCGGTCGTCTGCCGGTCCATGCCGCTGAGCAGGCCCGAGTATGTGACCAGTTGCTCGCCCGTGAGCCGGTCGAAGAGCTTCACCCCGTCGGCAAGGACCCCGATCTGCCGTTTGGCCTCTGTCAGGTTGCGCCAGAGGTCGATGCCGTGAATCAACACCTGTCCGGCGTTCGGCCGGAGCAGCCCGGTGGACATGGAGAGAGTCGTTGTCTTGCCGGCGCCGTTCGGGCCGACCAGACCGTAGAAGGAGCCTGTCGGAACATCGAGGTCGATCGCGTCGACCGCCGCCGTGTCGCCGTACCATTTGGTCAGGCCGCGAATCGAGAGCGCCGCGCTCGGGTCGGGTGCGGCCCACGCTGCCGTTTCGCGAGCAGGGGGTTTCGACCCGGAGTTCTCCGGGGTGCGATCGTCGGGGGTGGGGATCTCTGGAATAGACATTCGCTCCGGCCTGGAAGGGGTTCGTCGATTGGATACCGGTTCAGTGGAGGTCGACTCCGTTGCTCGGGGATACAGCCTACGGGACGACGGGTGTCCATCGGAGATACCGGCAGTCGGAACCCACGCGCAGTAGCCTCATCACATGGCTCGATATGTGGCGCTGTTGCGCGGGGTGAACGTGGGCGGCGTGAACCTGAAGATGGCCGACGTGCGGGCAGCGTTCACCGCCATCGGCTTCGGGAACGTCAGTACAGTGCTGGCCAGCGGCAACGTGATGTTCGACACCGAGGACGGGCCGGCCGCCACCAAACCGCGAATCGAACGGGCGCTCGCCGACACCTTCGGCTACCCGGCGCGGGTGCACGTGCTCTCGCTGGCCGAGATCGAGAGAGTCATCACAGACTTTCCGTTCGACGCCGACCGGGAGGGCTGGCATCCGTACGTGATCTTCCTGATGGGGGACGAACCGCGAGACGTGCTGCTTTCGGTCGATCTCGATGCCGACCTGGAGGCGGTCTCCCCAGGTGACGGCGTGATCTACTGGACCGTCGAGCGCGGGCGCACCCTCACGAGCGCGATCGGAAAGGCGACCGCGCGTGCCCGCATCAAGGAGCTGACGACCACCCGCAACCTGCGCACCCTGAAGAAGCTGGTCGGGTGACCGGTCACGCTGGGTGCGCGGCGACCACTTCGAGCAGCATCGCCCCGTATGATTCCAGTTTCTTGGCACCGATCCCGGTAATGGTGCTGAGGTCGGCCTCAGAGGCCGGGCGCTCCACCGCGACGGCGCGCAGGGTCGCGTCGCCGAACACGATGTAGGCCGGCACCGATTGCTCCCTGGCCTGCTCTGCCCGCCAGGCGCGCAACTGCTCGAACAGTGACGCCGCAGACTCGGGGAGGTCTGCGGCTGCCTTCTTCGCCGCCTTCGTCGCTCGTGATCTGGTCACCTTCTCGGGCTCTGCACGCAACATCACGCTCTCGCTGCCGGCCAGCACGGCCGCGCTCGCCTCGGTCGTGACCAGCGTGCCGTAGCCGTCGTCGTTCACCGCCAGCATCCCCTTTGCCAGCAGTTGTCGCACCACGCCGCGCCACTGCTGTTCGCCGAGTTCTTGGCCGATCCCCCACGTCGCCAGGCGTTCGTGCCCGTGCTGCAGGGTGCGCGGTGTTTCCTTTCCACGCAGGATGTCGATCAGCTGTCCGGCCCCGAACCGCTGCCCGCGCTCCCGCTGCAGCCGGACAACGGTCGACAGCAGCTTCTGCGCCGCGACCGTGCCGTCCCAGCCGGTGACCGGGTCGAGGCAGGTGTCGCAATTGCCGCACGGTGCGCTCGTCTGCCCGAAGTACGCCAGCAGGTTCACGCGGCGGCACTCGAGGGTTTCGCAGAGCGCGAGCATCGCGTCCAGGTGGGCCGACATGCGCCGACGGTGGGCCAGGTCGCCAGGGGACGAGTCGATCATCCGCCGTTGTTGCACCACGTCTTGCAGGCCGTAGGTGAGCCAGGCGGTCGACGGCTGGCCGTCCCGTCCCGCCCGCCCGGTCTCCTGGTAATAGCCCTCGACGGCCTTCGGCAGGTCGATGTGGGCGACGAAGCGCACATCCGGTTTGTCGATGCCCATGCCGAACGCGATCGTCGCGACCACGACGACGCCGTCTTCGCGCAGAAACCGTGACTGGGTGCGGGCACGCGACGCCGCATCCATCCCCGCGTGGTAGGCAAGCGCGGTCACGCCGTGGCTGCCCAGGAACTCGGCCGTCTGCTCCACCGATTTGCGGGAGAGGGCATAGACGATGCCCGCATCCCCCGCGTGCTCGGTGCGGATGAAGTCGAGCAGCTGCTTGCGCGGTTCGTTCTTGGAAACGATGCGGTACTGAATGTTGGGGCGGTCGAAGTCGGAGACGAAATGGCGGGCGCGGCCCAGCTGCAGTCTGGCCGTGATGTCTTTGTGGGTGGCCTCGGTGGCGGTAGCGGTGAGGGCGATGCGGGGCACGTCGGGCCAACGGTCGGCGAGTTCGGACAGGGCCAGGTAGTCGGGCCGGAAGTCGTGGCCCCACTGCGACACGCAGTGCGCCTCATCGATCGCGAACAGAGCGATCCGGCCGTTCGACAGGAAACGCTTCGTCTGCTCCTGGGAAAGCCGCTCCGGCGCCACGTACAGCAGGTCGAGCTCGCCGGCCAGATACGCCTGCTCCACCCGACCCTGCTCTGAGGCATCCTGGGTCGAGTTGAGAAATGCCGCCCGCACCCCGACGGCGGTGAGGGCATCCACCTGGTCTTGCATCAGGGCGATCAGCGGTGAGATGACGACGCCCGTGCCGTCTCGCACGATCGACGGGATCTGGTAGCACAGGCTTTTGCCCGCACCGGTGGGCATGAGCACAACGGCATCGCCGCCGTCGATCACATGCTGGATGATCTCCTGTTGCTGCCCCCGGAACGAGTCGTAGCCGAAGGTCTGCTCGAGAACGGAAAGTGCCGAGTTCATCCCCCCAGCGTAGGCGAGCCGGGAGATGCCGACGTGCGGGGCCGGTGACCCGTGCAGAGCGGGCCCGGGCCCCGGTGATCGCGGGCCGGTGACCTGCGGCGCCCACAGATCGCTGTGATAAGTTCGGGGCGGTTGAACTTGGGGTTGGCTGGGGAGAACCCGGCCGGCAGAACCCCGAACGGCAAGCGCCGCGGGCAGACCGAACCCCGGACAGACAGCGGAGCAGACATGACCTCACGGCACGCGCGTGTGATGCGCGCGATGCTCGCGGCCGGATTCGCCACGTTCATGGCCGTGCTGTCACACTCGGTGGCAGCAGCCGGGGCGCCCGGCGCGCTCGCGGTTGTGCTCTCGGTGGTTTTCTCGGTTCTGGTGTGCCTTGCCTTGACCGGTCGCCGACTCTCGCTCTGGCGGCTCTCGATCGCGGTGATCGCCAGTCAGGCGATCTACCACGGCCTGTTCACGCTCTTCGGCACCCCGTCGGCCGGGGCCGTCGGCGTGGCCGGCCGATCCGGCGGACTTTTCGCGCCGCACGACCACGCCGCCATGATGGCCCAGATTCACGCGCTCTCTCGTGGGGCCCAGGCCGCGTCTCCCGAGCTGGTCGCCGCCGGCTGGATGCTCGTGGCACACGCTCTCGCGGCCGTCACGACCATTGCCGTGCTGCGCTACTTCGAGCGCGCTTTCTGGGGGATCGTTGAGGGAACGCGGCTGCAGCTGCGGGCACTGTTCACGCCTGCGGTGCAGCCTGTCGAGGTCGTTGGCAGCCCGGCGCGGACGGTGCTCGGGTGGAACGACGCATTTCGACAGAAACGTGAGCATCTGATCTCGTCGATGTGTCACCGCGGGCCCCCGTTAGCTGCTGCTGGGTAGTCGGCATCGACCCAAGCGGTCGACCGAACCTGTTTTTTGGCCAACTCCGGCCAGAACAGCCCGGGCACCTCAGCCCTTTCGCCGAATCAGCCGCGCTTCGCACCGGCCGAAACACTCGACGACACACCTCTCACGCAGGGGCACGCCTCGACCGGCGTCGCCCGCTTCTCAAAGGACAACGCGCATGAAACACGCTTCAAAAAAACCAGTTCGCTCCCTCGTCACCGGGGGCACGGCCATGGCCGCCGCCGCCCTCATCGCCCTCGCCGCCCCGCTTGCAGCCCAGGCCCACGTGACGGTCGCACCGGGTCAGGCAGACGTGGGCTCCTGGACCACCCTCACCTTCAAGGTTCCGAATGAATCGGCGACCGCAGGAACCGTGGGGCTCGCGGTGATGCTGCCGACCGACACTCCGTTCACGTCGGTCAGCTACCAGCCCGTGCCCGGCTGGAGCGCGCAGATCGAAACCGCGAAACTGCCCCAGCCGATCGAGGTGCACGGGGCCAGTATCACCGAGGCGCCCAGCAAGATCACCTGGACCGCCGATGAGGGAACGTCGATCGCTGCCGGCCAGTTCCAGCAGTTCGTCATCTCGGCCGGGCCGGTGCCTGACACAGGACACATCATCCTGCCGGCACACCAGACCTATTCGGATGGCTCCGTCGTTGCCTGGGATGAGGTTGCTGGGGCAGATGGCGCCGAACCCGCGCATCCGGCCCCGACCCTGTACGTGAATGACGAGCCCGCCGGCGACGGCCACAGTCATGACGACTCCGATGATATGGCCAGCGTGACCCCGTCTGCGCCGGTGGCTCCCGGGTCGGATGACAGCGCGTCAGCTGAGGGCGCAACGTCTGGCGACGTGCCGTCGGCCGAGTCCGATGACACCGGCGTATCGCTCTGGGTGGCATTCGCCGGCCTCGGGCTGGGTGCCATAGCGCTGGTGGTGGCAGTCGCCGCCTTTGCGGGGCGCAATAAGCGCGACGGCGGCGTAGCGAACGGTGCTGCGCAAAACGGTGCTGCGCCGAAAGGTGCTGCGCCGAAAGGGGACGTGACGAAGTGACACGCTCACCCTTGGTGCGCCCCGCACGGTCGCGCAACACCATGGTGGTCGTGTTCGCCTTCGTCGCGTTGGTCACCATGGTCGGGCTGGGAGCGGGGCCGGCATCAGCCCACAACTACTTGGTCACGTCGACCCCAGCCCCGGGGAGCGTGGTGACCGAGCCGTTGGGTGCCGTCACCCTGGAATTCAACGATGTGGTGCTGAACCTGGTCACCAATACCTCGTTCGTCGAGGTCACTGATGCGCAGGGCGCCCACTTCGAGACCGCATGCCCGACGACCTCCGACCGCATGGTGACCGCTCCGATCGCGCTCGGTGCCGCCGGCGAGTACCGGATCGTCTGGCAGATCGTCTCCGCCGACGGGCACGTGGTCTCCGACCAACAGGTGTTCACCTACGAGCCAGCAGCCGGTGTGCCCGCGGCTGCAGGTTCGGCCACGGCCCCGTGCCAAAGCGCGGATGCCGGGTCGGGGTCTGGACCGGAGGAGGCGAACCCCGCTCCGACCGATGCCGACCGGCAAGCCAGCGGTTCGAACACGATGCTGATCCTGTCGGTCGCGGGCGGGATCGTGCTGCTCGCGCTGATCGGGGTCGGCGTGGTGATGTTTCTGGCGCGTTCGAAGAATCATGCCGGTAACGGCTGATAGGCGATAGCGCGGCGCACCAGAAGGCGTCGGATGGGGCGGTGGAGCGAAAGAAAGGGGGCCGCGGGAATCCCACGGCCCCCTTCCGGCGCCTTCAGGCGCCCGCCGGCGGAGCTGCTAACCCGAATAGCTGCTCGGCCGGGCCTGGCGAACGGGCGGCGCTCCCCTGAGGGCGCGTGCCCGTTCGCGACCAAATCGGCCGACTTCTGCCAGGGCAGACGTCGACCGAGGTCGCAAATCTTCATCTACTGTGCCACAGTTCCACGGCCATGTACGACTCCCACACGCCGTGTATCGGACGAACGTCGCCCGACGTGAAACCTCGGGGCAAAAAAGTGGGACCGTGACTTTCGCCCGGTCCCACTTGTCCGCCTTTCGGTGGTTCCCCCCACGCGAGCCGACTAACCCGAATAGTCGTCACGCCCGTTTGAATAAGTCAACGGTAACACTGGCTCACCAGCGATTCCTATACCCCACTTCAGGCGACATCCCGGGTTGAACCGAGGAACTCTCATAATATTGTCAGGAACTGGTCAATGGTTGAGTTAGCCGCACTGATCCTGCGTGAACGGATCGCTCCGGGTGCAGATCGTGGGTCTCGTGGTGGCGATCGCTGCAGTGGGCCTGCTCGCAATCGGCTGAGCCGGTCCGACTGCCCTGGGTGGGCGGCGCCGGAGCGGCTCAGCCGTGTTGCCTAAAGTGCGGCCAACTCGTCCAATACGGTGTCGCCCGGAGCAACCTCACGGAAGCTCGCCGTGATTTCGGCCCGGTCGAGCAGTTCCTCCATGCGGCGGCGGCGGCCACGAGGGATCAGCGTCACGACCGTCCCCTGCTTGCCCGCGCGTCCGGTGCGCCCCGCACGGTGCAGGTAGGCCTTGTACTCGTCGGGAGCATCCGCCTGGATCACCAGCGAGATGTCGTCGACGTGGATGCCGCGGGCAGCGACATCCGTCGCCACCAGCACGTTCACCCGGCCGCTGGTCAGTTGTGAGAGGTTGCGTGTGCGGCGTGACTGGTTGAGATCGCCGTGCAGGCTGGTGGCCGGGATGCCCTGGTCCTCGAGTTGGTCTGCGAGCTGCTCTGCAAAAGAGCGAGTGCGCGAGAAGATCAGGGTCTTGCCGGCGCCGTGGGCGAGTTGGGAGATGATCCTCGCCTTGTCGCGGTGCTCGATCAGGAACACCTTGTGGTCGATCGTCGACGACGCCTGATCTTCGCCGGCGACCTCGTGTACCGCGGGCTCCGGCAGGAACTCGTTCACCAGCTGGGCAACACCCTTGTCGAGGGTCGCCGAGAACAACAGCCGTTGGCCGTCGTCTGCGGTCTCCTTCAGGATGCGCTGCACCGGTTCGAGAAAACCGAGGTCGCACATGTGGTCGGCTTCGTCGAGCACGGTGATGGTCACCTCGCTGAGGTCGAGCCGGCCCTGCTCGATCAGGTCTTCCATGCGGCCCGGGGTGCCGATCACGATGTCGACTCCGCGCTGCAGAGCACCAACCTGCCGGTACTGGGGCACACCGCCGTAGATCTGGGTGGTGAACAGTCCCACGCTGCGGGCGATCGGCTGCACGGTGCGGTCGATCTGCAGCGCGAGCTCACGGGTGGGGGCGAGGATCAGCGCGCGCGGCTTGCGGCCGGGCTTGCGATTCTTGCCGCCGTCGTTCTCCATCAGTCGCTCCACCAGGGGGGCGCCGAAGGCAATGGTCTTGCCGCTGCCGGTCTTGCCCCGGCCGAGTACATTCTTGCCGGCAAGCACGTCAGGAATGGTGGCCGCCTGGATGGGGAACGGCTTGTCGGCGCCGAGCTCAGCGAGCTGGCGTACGATGTTGCCGCCGAGGCCGAGGTCGGCGAAGGTCACGCCTTCAACTTCGGCCGCGGTGATCGCTTCGGCCGCGAGACGTCCCAGTACGACGTCTTCGACCGGCGCGTGGCCGTGCCCGCGCTGGTTCGATTCAGGGCGTGCCTGCTTCTCGGAGCTTGGGTAGAACTTGGAGGCGCTGCGCTCGGAGGCGTGAAAGCCGGGTCGATCGAAGTCGCGCTTGGGCGGCCGGGTGTCGAAATCGCGACGACGGGCCGGACGTTCTGGCGCGGAGGCGCGATCCGAGTAGGAGGCGCGGTCCTCGCGGCGCGGACGGTCGTCGTGGGACGGCCGGTCTCCGTAGGCGGGACGGTCACCATACGAGGGCCGTTCAGTGCGCTGCGGCCGTTCCGCCGAATGCCGTGGGCGCTCGCCGTAGGTGGGGCGCTCGGTGTGCGGTGCCCTGTCGCCGTACGAGGGGCGTTCGCTGCGCTGGTTGCGGTCTCCGTATGCGGGGCGTTCGCCGCGCTGCGGGCGATCGGCCGAGTAGCGGGGGCGGTCTCCCTGGCCGGTGCGCTCGCCGCCGCGGCCCGAGCGGTCGCCGTACGACGAGCGATCGTCGGTGCGGTTCGGCCGGTCGCCGTAGCTTGGGCGCTCGGTGCGTTGCGGGCGGTCGCCGTAGGAGGGGCGCTCTGAGCGCTGCGGGCGGTCTCCGTAGGAGGGAGCGTTCGAGTCGCGGTTGGGGCGGTCGCCGTAGGAGGGGCGTTCGGTGCGTTGGGGGCGGTCGCCGTATGAGGGGCGTTCGGTGCGTTGGGGGCGGTCGCCGTATGAGGGGCGTTCGGTGCTGGGCGCGGTCCCCGTACGCGGGTCGCTCGGAGCGGCGCGCCTGGTCTGGGTATGAAGAACGGTTCGAGTCGCGGTTGGGGCGACTGCTGTAGTCGGGGCGTTCGGTGCGGGCCTGCCGGTCGCCATACGGGGCGCGATCGTTGTTGCGGCCCGCGCGGTCGCCATAGGACGAGCGCTCGGAGGAGGCGCCACGCGTGGGGCGAGCACCACCGTGGTTCGGTCGGTCGCCGTAGGCGGGGCGTGCACCCTTACCCGTGGGCCGATTCTCCCGTGGCTCCCAGTTGGGGCGCTCGCCGGATCGTCCGCTGGCGCGGGCGGCACGTTCGTCGGCATTCCAGCGGGCCTTTTTGGGCGCACCGGAGGTCGCCTCGGAGGCGCGGTAGCCCCGATGACTCGGACTGTGGCCGCCGACCTTGGCCGGGCCGGAGCGAGGGGAGGACTTCTTGCCGTGAGACGGCTTCTTGTATTCAGACATAGTGCTTTCCGGGTTGTTTTCATTGCATGGCAGCACAGCGCTTCACGCGCTGAGTTATTGCTGTAGAAACCCGGGCAATCAATGGCCGGGCCGTTCACATACGTGATCATTCCCAGTGGCCAGCGCGTCCATAACGCTGAAAGGGAAACCGGCCCACCTGACTTACAAACCCATCCGCGCATACGTGCGCGGTGTCAAGAGCCGACCTGCCTACGCTACACCACCGATCTCGGAATAGATAGGCTCGGCTCGGTTGTTGGTTGCCGGTTGCCGGTTGTCAGTTGTCAGTTGTCAGTTGGAGTCACGCCGCACACTGTCGAAAATTCAGGAGGTCAGTGCTTCGGACGCGTAGAGCCGGCCCGCACCCGTCCCATCCTGAACTCTTTGGTTCGGCGACGCCGGGGTTCGGCGACGCTGGCGAGGTGACGTCGGTTCGGTGACGCAAGGAGTGAGCGACGCCGACGGTCGCTGGAGCAGCGCTGAAGCCGAGCTGAACCGCGTTGAACCGCGCTGGAGCCGCGCTGCAGTGAGGGCAGGTCGGCGCCGTGCGGGGCTGGCTGTGCGGAGAGCGGGTCAGAGCTCCAGAACGAGGCGCTTGCCCTTGCAGCGCGAGACACACACCATCATGGTCTCGTTCGAGGCGCGCTCCTCGTCGCTGAGCAACTGGTCGCGATGATCGGGAACGCCCTCCAGCACGACCGTCTCGCACGTTCCGCAGATGCCCTCCTGGCACGAGTTCAGCACCGGGATGCCGACTCGCACCAGTGCGGTCAGGATGGTTTCATCGGCAGCCACCTCGATCTCGGTACCGTCGGAGGTCTCCACGGTGAACGCGGTGTCGCCTTCCTGCGGTTCGGTCGCGGTTGCAGTGAACCGTTCCACGTGCAGTCGGTGCGCGCGTTCGTCGCTGCACCAATCGGCCAGGGCTTCGAGCATCCGCTCCGGCCCGCAGGCGTAGACCTCGGGGTCGTCGAGGCGGGTGGCGAGCAGCTCATCGAGGGCGCCCGACAACATCATCGAGCCGAGGGCGGCGCTCGGATGCACCGTCACCCGGTTGCCATAGTCGGCCAACTCCGGCAGAAAGCTCATGGCCTCCCGGCTGCGGCCCAAGTAGACCAGGTGCCAGTTGACCCCGGCCCTCGCCGCCGCGTGCACCATGGGCAGCATCGGGGTGATACCGATCCCGCCGGCTACGAAGAGCAGGTCGGAGGCACCCGGCCGATATCCGAAATTATCCTTCGGTTGCGAGACCTGCACCATGTCGCCCACCTGGATCTTCTCGTGCACGGCCACCGAGCCGCCGCGGCCGTCGGGCTCGTGCAACACGGCGATGCGCCACCGGGAGCGCTCGCCCGGGTCGGAGCAGAGAGAGTATTGGCGCAGGATGTCGCCGGGCAGGTGCAGGTCGATGTGGCTGCCGGGCTGCCAATCCGGCAGGTCGCCTCCGTCGGGCAGGCCGAGGGTCAGGGCGCGCACGCGTTCGGCGACCGGCTCGATGCCGATGACGCACAGGTGAAGCAGCTGGTGGGTGCTGGTCATTTCAGGTTCTCATTTTTCGGCTTGTTGGTGGCCGCGGTCCCCGCCAGCGCGGCGTTGACGTGGTCTACGACCGCGCCGGAGGAGACCAGAACGCCAGCTGTGCGGATGCGCGGATAGAGCACGGTGTCTTGGGCCAGGTGCCCGATCGGGCGGCCGTCACTGGCCGGGGTGGCGCGCACGAGTTCCAGTGCGGCGCGGCCGGCAGTGCTCAGGGCGTCTTTGCCCACCCCGCGCTCGTTCATTCGCAATTCGAGTGCCTGCGCAGCCATCAGAAGCTCGACGGCCACCACCGATTGGATGTTCGTCACGATCTGGCGCGCGTGCCGGCCGGCGTTGTTCGCCATCGACACGTGGTCTTCTTGGTTGGCGCTGGTGGGGATCGAATCGACGCTGTCGGGATGCGCGAGGGTCTTGCAGTCGGACACCAGCGCCGCCGCGAGGTACTGCGGCATCATGTAGCCGCAGTCGAGCCCCACCTTGGTGCTGGCCACCAGCATGTCGGGTAGGCCGCGGTTCAGCGTGCCGTCGTCGAGGCGGAACAGGCGGCGCTCGGTGATGTTGCCGATCTCGGTGACCACGATCGAAATGAAGTCAGCGGCGAACGCCACGTATTCGGCGTGAAAGTTTCCGCCGGAGACCGCCTTCAACGTGCGCGAGGCCGGCAGGGACGGGAAGATCAGCGGGTTGTCGGTGGCCGCGTTGATCTCTGTCTCCAGGATGCCGGCCGCGAAGTCAAGGGTGTCACTCACCGGGCCGAACACCTGCGGCACGCAGCGCAGCGAGTAGGCGTCCTGCGGCGGCTGCCGGGCCGGGTCGGTGTCGCGGTCGCCGTTGATGAACGTGCTGCCGGCGAGCAGTTCGCGAATGCGCGCGGCAACCTGGATCTGCCCCTTCTGGCCGCGGGCCTGGTGCAACTCGTCGATGAAGGCGTCGCCGAAGCCGGTCAACGCCTCGATCGACATGGCCGCCGTGATCTGCGCGGTCTCCAGCAGCACCCGCGCGTCCCAGAGGGCCAGCGCCGCCTGCGCGGCCGAGAACGAGGTGCCGTTGAGCAGGGCCAGCCCGTCTTTGGCGCTGACCGGAATGCGGGCAAGGCCCGCGTGCGCCATGGCCTCAACGCCGGAGACGATGTGGCCGTCGACGATCGCTTCGCCCGAGTCGAGTGGGTCATCCGCCCCCGTAGGCGGACCGGTGAGCACCAGGGCGATGTGGGCGAGCGGGATCAGGTCGCCGCTCGCGCCGAGCGAACCGTACTCGGGCACGGCCGGGTAGACGTCATGGTTGAGCATGTCGACCAGCCCCTGCACCAGGTCGACACGGATGCCGGAATGCCCCTGCACCAGGCTGATCGCCCGAATGAGGATGGTGGCGCGCACGACCTCCTCGTCGACGTTCCTGCCCACCCCGGCGGCGTCGGCCAAGATGACCCGGCGGCTGAGCTCGGCCGCATCCGCCGGGTCGTCGAATGCCTGCTTTCCGGCCAGTGAACCGAATCCGGTGTTGATGCTGTAGATCGGCTGGGTCTTCTCGCCGTCGGCCATGCGATCGAGGGTGCCCTGGATCCAGTCTCGGCTGGGCGCCATGCGCTCGGCGACTCCGGCCGCCAGCGACACCCGTCGCCGGTGCCGGGCAACGGCGACCAGATCGGCGAGGGTGGCGGGCGCGGCGCCGATCTCCAGTGTCGGCTCTGTCGGTGTCATGGCGTCTCCCCTGTCGGTGATGTTTCGGTCTGCCGGTCGCGGCCCAGGTCTCGAGCGCGTCGGACAGGTCGGCGGCCGCCTCGAGCAGAATCTTCACCACGCGCTTCGCCCAGTCGCGGGAGCCGCAGCGCGACTGGGGGCCGGCCACGTTGAGGGAGCAGACCACCTCGCCGCCGAAGAACACCGGCACCGCAATCGAGACCGATCCGGCATCGTACTCGCCGCGGGACACGGCCCAGCCGGTCTGCCGAACGATGGGGATGCTCTGCAGCAACTGCTCGCGACTGAGCGTCTTCTCGGTGTAGCGGGGCAGGTCGTGATCGGGTGCGAGCAGGCGGTCGACCACCGCATCCGGGGCCCAAGAAAGCAGCACGCGCTGCCCGGCTCCCGCGTGCAGCGGCAACAATTCGTTCACGCCGAAGGTGTACCGGATCGCCTTGTCGGGTTCGACCCGGCGCAGGCAGAGGGCGCGGGTGCCGACCCGGATGACGAGAACGCAGGTCTCGCCGACCAGATCGACGATGGCGCCCAGCACCGCCGGGCCGATCTCGGCCAGATGCGACTGGGCGAAGTGCCGGCCGGTGAGGGCGAGCAGGGCGGGTCCCGGTTCGTAGCGGCTGCGGTCTTCCCGCACGAAGCCCCGCTCGCGCAACGTGCGCAGGTAGCGATAGACGGTGCTCACCGGCAGCCCGGTCGCCTGGGCCAGGCTCGCCGGAGTGTGGTCGCTAACGGCGGCGATCTCTTCGAGGATCGCCAGGCCGCGCTCGAGCGAGGAGTCGGCCGGGGGACGTGCGGTGGTTTTCATCTGCGCTCATACTCCTGCGGCGACATCCGGGCTGACAACTGATGTTCTCATTCAGTGAGAATCAGACTAGCTGCCATTTTCGGTGATCGATAAGTTGAATTGTTTGCAGCCCCGCCACGATAAGGATCCTGATGCAGCACCCCGAGAACATCCAGCACTCCGAGCACTCGCAGCTCGCCGAGAACACGCAGCTCCCCGAGAACATTGCCGTGATCGACGACGATCCGTATTCCGAAGAGAACCTGGCCAACCCGTATCCGTTGTTCGAGCGGATGCGTGCGGCCGGCCCCGCCGTCTGGCTGAGTCTCTATGACGTGTTGGCGTTCACCCACCATCAGAGTGTGCGCGACATCCTCGTCGACCACGAGGGGTTCATCTCCAGCGCCGGGGTGGGGCCGAAGAACCTGCACACCGAGCCGGCCTGGCGGCCGCAGGGCATCCTCGAATCTGACCCGCCGATCCACACGCCGATGCGCAAGGCGATGGCCGACGTGATCTCGCCCCGCGGCGTGCGGGTGCTGCGGGCCCAGTTTCAGGAGTACGCCGATCAACTGGTCGACCAGCTGATCGCGAAAGGCGAGGTCGACGCGGTGCCCGAGATGGCCGAGCTGTTTCCGCTGCGGGCGTTCGGCGATGCCGTCGGCATCCCGCGCGAGGGGCGGGCCGAGCACCTGCTGCCGCACGGTGCGATGAACTTCAGTGCATTCGGGCCGGTCAACGAGCGCTACCAGAAGACGTTCGAGCGCGGTGAGCCCAGCCGGCCGTGGGTGGTCGCGATGTGCGCGCGCGAGAACCTGACGCCGGATGGCCTCGGGTCGCAGATCTGGGCGCACGCCGATGCGGGTGAGATCACGTCAGACCAGGCGGTGCTGCTCGTACGCGCGATGCTCTCGGCGGGGCTCGACAGCACCGTGCTCGCGATCGGCAACACGCTCGGCTGCCTCGTGGACAACCCCGACCAGTGGGAGAGGTTGCGTGAGAAGCCGATGCTGGCGAAGTTTGCGATCGATGAGGCGCTCCGGCTCGAGTCGCCGTTCCAGTCGTTCTTCCGCACCACCAGCCGCGCGATGACCTTCCACGGGATCGACCTCGCCGAGGGGCAGAAGGTGCTCGTGTTTCCCGGCTCGGCGAACCGCGACGCAGAGCAGTGGGGGCCAGAGGCTGACAGCTACCAGATCGAGCGGCAGGCCGGCGGGCACCTGGCCTTCGGTATGGGCATCCACCAGTGCGTCGGCCAGCCG
>CAJDUP010000046.1_pt1 | contig 19274 bp, 15 predicted proteins | sample 7391181 | NCBI WGS metagenome assembly CAJDUP01 (sample SAMEA7055690, study PRJEB34461) | soil metagenome | biome: terrestrial ecosystem; feature: Peninsula; material: soil | place: Antarctica | collected 2016
AACTGTGGCGGTCACCTTAGGCTGCCACTTGCTTGAGGATGTGACGGTGGTGGCGTTATCCAGGTCTCCGATGTGGTGCGTCGCCGGTACCGGTGTTGGGGTCGGCGTTGGTGTGGGTGTGCCTGTTCCAGCCGGCTTGTTGAGGGTGACGTACACGGAATGTCCGTCCCACTGCATCCCGTCTTTGATAAGCCAAATCGCCCGGAAGGTGTCGTCTATGTGCGAAATAGTGGATTGTGCGCTGACCGTGCACGTGCCGTCCGCTGTGGTGACGCAACTTTGCCCGTAGGAATCACCGAACGCTCCGTTCACGGTTGCTCCTGCGACGGGAGCTCCTGCGGCATCCTTGATCGTGACGATCGCTTGCGGGAGCCAATACCCCACTTCGGCGGCAGGAACACTCGCATCGCGGGCGCTATCGATGATGATGGCGGGTGGGGCGGGAGGCGCGGGGAAATCAGCACATTGACCAGCCTGGAAGTAGTTCGACGCGGTCTCGGCCAGGTTATAGGTGATGCTTGCCGAGCCCAGCAATTCGTGTGAACCGGTGGCATAGACGAGGTCAGTGGCTGCGTCGTACTCGACCAGCGGGGTGCCCTTTCCCGCAGACCAGTCGGTGCACACGAATGATATACCCTTCTTCATTATCAGCGGCGAGCTTGTGCGGCTGCCGAAGTATGAGGTGATGGTGTCCGGGCTGGAAACGAGACCACTGTACCGGTAGGAGTGGTTGCTGCCGTCGGCTCCGTAGAAGTCCACGTACGCGTTGGAGCCTCGTTGAAAGGTGCCCGAGGGCGACGGGCACCAGGCGTCGGCGTAGCCGGGTGTGAGCTGGCAGGTGGAGGTGTAAGTGCCGTCAATGTTAAGGATGACCTGCCCGGTTCCGCCGTGCACCACGGTCCAGACCCCATCGAGGTTGGTCAATGCCTGGGCTGGTTGCGGTGCGCTCATCATGGCAAAGCCCATGGCGAGTGCTGACGTAATGGCCAGCACGGCGCCGAGTCGCTTCATTTTGACTCGGCGCCGTGAGGAGTCGGGTGGTTCACTGTCAATGTGGCCGCTTGCGGCCAGTGCCTTCAACATGGCTATCCCTTCGGACTGGTCAGTGGCGGCCCAGTCCGAAGGACAGATCGCCTCTAACGTTAATGGATGTTATTTTTAGATTGTAACCGCCATCAATGTTTTGTCAATACTCTTTAGTTTTAGAGTTTGTTCATGACTGTCGCTGGATTTGGCAGCAACGGCGCAAAAGGTAGCGAGTGGCGGGAATCGAACCAATGTCGATGATGCTGGAAAAGTCTGAAAACATCGGGAAACGGCTGATGATCGGAGTCGAGAAGTCCCTCGATTAGCCGCGTGTCGCGGGCTTTGAGTAGTCGTGACTACGTTCCGAACCCCGGCCCGTCACTGAGGCCGTTCATCCGCGGAGGAGCCGCAATAAGTGCATGACGGTGGATGCCCGATTGGCAAACGACAACAGAGATGTTCACTCAGCCGAAACTGGATACAGGGCCTACGGACAAACTGTCGACCACATCGATGTCGCGACCTTTAGTCTCACCTTGTTTGAGAAAAGTCTCATCTTGCTTGAGAACTGACAATGGAGCGAGTGACGGGAATCGAACCCGCGCTATCAGCTTGGGAAGCTGAAGTTCTACCACTGAACTACACTCGCGTGCCCTGCGATTCCAACGAAAACTCGGAATTTCAGGCGACTCCAACACTAGTCGGTCGAAAGTTCTCGGCCAAACTCGTTTCTCCTGAAAATGGCCGCGGCTATTCCCCGACCAGTGGGCAGTGACCGCAGGGATGCCGCGCCCACGACCCAGCGGAAATGTTGTTCGTTTTTCGCCCTCCGCCGGCGTCAGATCCGGCGTCGCCTGGGCGTGACCACGGCCCCGACCACAGCGGCTTTGGCCACTGGTGAGCGACCCGGGGACACCGCTCTGCCGACGACGGCTGCTTTGGCGACGGGCGCGCGAACAACACCGACCCGCCCAATTCGTGCTGCTCTGAGCATGTCAGTCTCCTACTGTTTCGAGTGCGCCATCAGCTTCAAGCGAAGCAGCGATGGCCTGGATGGGGATTCGGCCGGTCGCGATGAGTTGTCCACCCGCTCGCCGTGCGGCGGCCCCGAATGGTGCGGCCCACACGTTCTCGTAGACGAGCACGCCGGCCACGCTTCCCGGGTCCATCGCCGCGGCCAGGTTCTCGACGTCTTCTTCTGCCAGAAGTTCTGCGAGTTCGGTCTCGATCTGCTGCAGGGCTCCCAGGTTGTCGAAGTCTGAGAGTTCAGATGCCTCGACGTTGCCGTCGGCGTCTTTGGCGAGGATCAGAATGTCGATGACGCGGATGGTACCCGCGTCGACGAGTGCGACAAGTTCGTTGATCATCTCACCGGTGAAGTTGGATTCGCCCACAGGAAACTCGACGATTATGAAATCGACTGGCCCGAGATGATCCAGTTCAAGGTCTGACATGGTGCGTCCATTCTGTGATTGCGCCCATCCGGGTAACGAGTGCCGATGTCGACCAACGTATGCCAGTCGAGATGCGCGCACATCACCGAAAACGGGTGATGCTTCGAAATTGGGCGGGGTCATGACACGGGAAGACCTCATCCCGTTCGGATGACGCCGAGAGTGGCCGAGACTCTTACGCTTGCGATAAGTAGGCACAGCTTCGTATGGCCCGCGCGAACCCAGACACGAATGGTCGAGCGATGGGCGCGGGCTGGGACGACCCCCTGAAATCCCGGTTAGGCGGCAGCGAAATGGCTCGAGCAACAGCTGCGAGGGCGCAAAGCGAAGGAGAACGCGCGTGACCCCATTCAACTTTGCACTGCTTGCGTTCGTCATCGATCTCGCCATCAAGATCGCGGCGCTGATCATCATTCCCAAGGGCCGAAAACCCACCGCGGCGATGGCGTGGATTCTCGCCATCTTCTTCATCCCCTACCTGGGTCTTCTTTTCTTCTTCCTACTCGGCAGTCCGAAATTGCCGAAGAAACGCCTGGACAAGCAGGTGAAGATCAATGAGATGATCGCCGCAAGCGTGCCGAACGTCGACCTGGTCTCGGATCGGTCGGCCTGGCCATCCTGGCTTGAGAACATCACCCGGATGAACCAGAACCTGGGGGCTGTGCCCATGGTCAGCGGCAACACCGCTCGGCTGATCGACGACTACAACGGCGGCTTCGTTCAGATGGCCGCCGAGATCGACACAGCGACCACCTTCGTGCACGTCGAGTACTTCATCGTTTCGTGCGACGCCTCCACCCAACCCTTCTTCACCGCCTTGGAGAACGCGGTGAAACGCGGAGTGACAGTGCGGGTGCTGGCCGACCACCTGTCTTCGCGCAAAGTGCCGGGGAGCAAGGAAACATTCGCCCTCCTGGACCGGATCGGCGTCAAGTGGGCCTACATGCTGCCGGTGATGCCGTTCAAGGGCAAGTATCAGCGGCCCGACCTGCGCAACCACCGCAAGCTGGTGGTGATTGACGGCCGAGTGGCGTATATGGGCTCACAGAACCTGATCGACCGCACCTACAACTCGCCCAAGAACATCAAACGCGGACTGTTGTGGCAAGAGCTCATCACCAGGGTGGAAGGCCCGGTCGTCTCGGGAATCAACGCGATCTTCCTGAGCGACTGGTACGCCGAGACCGACGAGTTGATCGAAAATGAACGCGTTGTGGTCACGGATATCGCCGCGAGCTCAGGCAGTGACGCACTCGACTGTCAGGTTGTTCCGAGTGGCCCCGGCTACGAGGGTGAGAACAACCTCCAACTCTTTCTCGGGCTGCTGCACTCGGCTCAGAAGAAGGTCATCATCACCAGCCCGTACTTCGTGCCCAATGAGGCGATGTTGTACGCGATCATTGCGGCCAGGAAACGTGGCCTGGAAGTGCAGCTGTTCGTTTCAGCGATCGGTGACCAGGGCCCGGTTTTTCACGCCCAGCGCTCCTACTACAGCCCCCTCCTCGAGGCAGGAGTCGAGATCTGGCGCTACCCGGCACCGTACATCCTGCATGCCAAGCATCTTTCGATTGACGACGATGTCGCGGTCATCGGTTCGAGCAACATGGACATCAGATCGTTCTTGCTCGACATGGAGATCTCGATGCTGGTGTACGGCACGAGTTTCGTCGACGAGATGCGAGCGGTCGAAGCCCACTACCGCGAGATCGGCAGCCAACTCACACTTGAAGAATGGAACAAGGAACCGTGGCAGTCGACAGCCCTAGACGGCCTGGCGCGGCTGACTTCGGCGCTGGAGTAGCGGTGAGGAATGCCCTTCAGAAGTGGGCCTGGTGGATCGCAGATTATGCGTTCGTCGCCTATTGGCAATGCCGCGCCATTTTCGGGCGTGCCCGCGTCAATGACTACCGTTCGGGCCAGAAGCGGCCCGTATTGGTGCTTCCGGGGGTCTGGGAAAGATGGTCGTTCATGCTTCCGCTGGTGCGGGCCGCACACAGCGCCGGTCACCCCGTCTTCGTGGTGACAGCGCTCGGCGGAAACCGCGCGCCCGTCGACGAATCTGCCCAGAAGGTGGCGGGATTCATCGAGGCGAATGACCTCGAAGACGTTCTGATCGTTGCGCACAGCAAGGGCGGACTCATAGGAAAGTACGTCATGGCCTACAGGGATGAGCGGTGTCGAATCACCGGAATGGTCGCCGTCAGTACCCCGTTCAACGGCTCCAACTATGCGCGGTTCCTGATGCTCCCCAGCCTTCGGGCTTTTTCTCCGGCTGACCCCACCGTCCGTCGCCTGGCTGCTTCGTGTGAGGTCAACCCGCGGATAGTCTCCGTTTATGCACAATTCGACCCTCACATTCCGGGAGGCAGCGAGTTGATCGGGGCCCAGAACATCGAGCTTCCGACAGGCGGCCACTTTCGAATCCTTGCACAGCCGCAAACGTTCGAGATCGTGCGTGAAACGGCGTCGGCGCCCCCATCAGCCGGCCGGGCGGCTCGGCGGGTGGAGTGAGCCGCGGTGAACCTCGACCAGCCGAGAGAACCCCGGGGAGTCGGGGTCGCCTACGATCGGCTGGTCGGCCATGAACAGCCGGATGATGTGTGACAATTCCCGCGGGTTGCTGAAGTTGATCGCGTGCGCGGCGCCCTCCATCAGCACCACGAGAACGTGATTGTCGGTGCGGCTGGCGACTTCCTGGACGCGGTCGGAATGCGGCATCAGCGGATCTCTTTCGCCGAGGACCACCAGGGTGGGGATGTGCAGGGCGAGCAGGCGCTCCAGAGAGGGGTACCGGGTGAGTGCCTTGAACATGCGCACTGTGCTCGGAACCCCGAATCGTAGGTAATCCGGCGTGGCCACTTGAATCATCTTTCGAGGTTCACGGGAACCATCGCGGGCGAGCTGGCCGACGGCGACCCGCAGCGGCTGGTTGTAGATTCCGCCCGCCGGCGACACCAGCACCGCACGATCGATGCGTTCGGGATAGTGGTAGGCGAACTCACAGATGATGGGACAACCCATCGAGTTGCCTACCAGCGTCGCCTTTTCGACGCCGCGATCGTCGAGGAACCTGGCCGCGGCGTGGGCGAGGTCGACGACGTCAAGGGGGTGCGGTGGCTTACCACTTCGACCGAATCCCGGCAGGTCGGGCACAAATGTGTGAAACTCGTCCTTGAGCAGCTCTGCGGTCGGAAGCAGGTAGCGCCCCGAGAGCCCGAACCCGTGCAGGTGCATCATCACGCGGGCATCCGGCGGAACCTCGGACTCCCGGTAGAAGATGTCGATGCCGTCGACGCTCGTCCATCGTTCTGCCAGCGCAGAGGCCGGGTGCCTCGGGAGCTTGCGCTCTCGTGCTCCGGATGCGGAAACCTTCCGAGACTTCGCGGCCACTTTCGACTCCGATCACATAGAGGTGTTTCACGCACCGATTCCCGCTTGCTGCCAGCGTGGAGCGTGAGGCTGACCCAACCTCTCAAGCCGATTGTGCGCTCCTTGAACGGGGGTCGCATCATCCGCACTGGGTGATCCGACGCGGCAATCGCGGCGGTCTCTCAGGCGCACTCCCGGCGTACCCGCCGAGTAGCCCTGTCGTCGTGGATCCATCGGTAGAGTATCAACTGTGCTTCTCTCAGATCGCGATATCAAAGCGGAACTCGCAGCAGGCCGCATCCGGCTCGACCCGTTCGTGCCCGAGATGATCCAGCCGGCGAGCGTCGACGTGCGCATCGATCGGTATTTTCGGCTGTTCGACAATCACAAGTACCCCTATATCGACCCGGCCGAGGACCAGCCTGAGCTCACCCGCCTCATCGAGGCGAAGCCGAACGAGCCGTTCATCCTGCACCCCGGCGAATTCGTGCTGGGCTCCACCTACGAGGAAGTCACCCTGCCCGATGACATCGCAGCGCGGTTGGAGGGAAAAAGCTCACTCGGCCGACTCGGACTGCTCACCCATTCGACCGCTGGGTTCGTCGACCCCGGGTTCTCGGGCCACGTCACGCTGGAGCTGAGCAACATGGCCACCCTGCCGATCAAGCTCTGGCCCGGCATGAAGGTCGGGCAACTGTGCTTCTTTCGCCTCACCTCGCCGACCGAGCGGCCTTATGGCTCGAGCGAGTACAAGTCGCGCTACCAGAACCAACGCGGCCCCACGGCCTCCCGCTCACACCTCAACTTTCACCGCACCGACGTGTCTGCCACCGACGCGGGCAAGGCCGGCGAATAGCCCCCACCACCGCGATTTCGTCGCGTGTGAGCGGCGAGCGACAGCCGTGCGGTCGAGTGATGGGCGCGCGCGGACAACTTTCGGCCGGATGGGTATCGGTGAGCGGTGAGGGGAGGTCAGCCTTCGGCCCTGCGGTCAGCCCTCGGTCCAGCCGAGGTTGCGGGCCATGCGCTCCAGCACTCTCACGGTGGTGGCATACTCCTCGTCGCTGACACCGTCGCCGACCAGGGTGCGGTAGTCAGCCACCACCACAGCAAGCCTCGTGCACGCCATGCGGCCGCGGTCGGTCAGGGCATAGGTCGATGCGTCCAGGGTCACCCAGCCGCTTTCCACCAGTTCACCCAAATGGTCGGCGGATGTCTCACCCGCTGCCTGGTCGAGGAACGGGGCGACCTGCGCATCGAGCTCGGCCACCGAGGCGGAGGCCGATGAGAGCAGGTTGAGCAGTTGCCACTGTCGCCTGGTCACTCCGTGTTCGTGGAGGGTGACAGCGAACTGTTCGTCGACCAGTCTCCCCAGCAGGGTGAGCCAGAATCCGATCGGGCGTTCGGGTGGGGCCTCGTCGGACCCGGGGGGTACGGTGCTCATGTCGCCAGCCTAACCAAGCCGCCGGCGGGTGTCACGAACGTGCGCCGTGCGTCGCGGTAGCCACTGTTGCCCGCCGAATCACGGGGGGCGTGACGAAGACCGGGGCAGGCTTGAGTCGACCTCACTCAAGTTTTCCGTTTGTGACTTGACAGTAAATCGTGCTGATGGCAGACTTGAGCGAGTGAGACTCAAGTCTCGTGAGAACTTTTAACGGACATCCACTATTGAAGGAGCAAATATGTCTCGTGCCGTAGGTATTGACCTCGGAACCACCAACTCGGTCGTAGCCGTCCTCGAAGGCGGAGAGCCGAAGGTGATCGCAAACGCGGAAGGCTTCCGCACCACCCCATCGGTGGTCGCATTCACCAAGGACGGCGAGGTGCTGGTCGGTGAAACTGCCAAGCGCCAGAACGTCACCAACGTCGACCGCACCATCTCCAGCGTGAAGCGCCACATGGGCACCGACTGGAAGGTCGACATCGACAGCAAGAAGTACACGCCGCAGGAGATCTCGGCCCGTATCCTCGCCAAGCTGAAGCACGACGCCGAGCAGTACCTCGGCGACAAGGTCACCGACGCAGTCGTGACCGTGCCCGCCTACTTCAACGACGCGGAGCGCCAGGCCACCAAGGAGGCCGGAGAGATCGCCGGCCTCAACGTGCTGCGCATCATCAACGAGCCCACCGCCGCCGCGCTGGCGTACGGCCTCGACAAGGGCAAGGAAGACGAGCTGATCCTGGTCTTCGACCTGGGTGGCGGAACCTTCGACGTGTCCCTGCTCGAGGTGGGCAAGGACGACGACTTCTCCACCATTCAGGTGCGTTCAACCGCGGGCGACAACCGCCTCGGCGGCGACGACTGGGACCAGCGCGTGGTCGACTACCTGATCAAGAAGTTCAAGGACACCACCGGCGTCGACGTCTCCAAGGACAAGATCGCCCTGCAGCGCCTCAAGGAGGCTTCTGAGCAGGCCAAGAAGGAACTCAGTTCGTCGACCACGACGAGCATCCAGCTGCCCTACCTCTCGTTGACCGAGAACGGGCCGGCGAACCTCGACGAGACGCTGTCGCGCGCCAAGTTCGAGGAGCTCACCGGCGACCTGCTGGCGCGCACCGAGAAGCCGTTCAAGGACGTCATCAAGGAGGCCGGCATCTCGGTCGGCGACATCGCCCATGTGGTGCTGGTGGGCGGCTCCACCCGTATGCCGAGCGTGGTCGAATTGGTCACCAAGCTCACCGGTGGCCAGGAGCCCAACAAGGGTGTCAACCCCGACGAGGTTGTTGCCGTCGGCGCCGCACTCCAGGCCGGTGTGCTGAAGGGCGAGCGCAAGGACGTTCTGCTCATTGACGTCACTCCGCTGTCCCTCGGCATCGAGACCAAGGGCGGCATGATGACCAAGCTGATCGAGCGCAACACCGCGATCCCGACCAAGCGCAGTGAGACCTTCACCACCGCCGACGACAACCAGCCGTCGGTTGCCATCCAGGTTTTCCAGGGCGAGCGTGAGTTCACCCGCGACAACAAGCCGCTCGGCACGTTCGAGCTCACGGGCATCGCCCCGGCGCCCCGCGGCATCCCGCAGGTCGAGGTCACCTTTGACATCGACGCCAACGGTATCGTGCACGTGTCTGCCAAGGACAAGGGCACGGGCAAGGAGCAGTCGATGACTATCACCGGCGGATCCTCGCTGGCGAAGGAAGACATCGAGCGTATGGTGCGCGAGGGCGAGGAGCACGCGGCCGAGGACAAGCGTCTGCGTGAAGAGGCGGAGGTTCGCAACAGCGCCGAGCAGCTCGCCTACTCGATCGAGAAGATGATCAAGGACAACGAGGACAAGCTGCCGGAAGAGGTCAAGACCGAGGTGCAGGCCGATGTCGACGCTCTGAAGTCGGCGCTCGCCGGTGATGACAAGGATGCGGTCAAGCCCGCGTTCGAGAAGTTGCAGACGAGCCAGTCCAAACTCGGCGAGGCCATCTACAAGCAGGCCCAGGAAGAGTCCGAGGCCACCGCCACGGGCGATGCCTCAGAGGGTGCCGAGGGTGCTGGGGAGCCGGGCACTGACGAAGACGTGGTTGACGCCGAGGTTGTCGAAGACGAAGAAGAGGCCAAGTAACAATGGCTCCCAAATCGTCCGGGCGAAACGGTCGCGACCCCGACGACCGCGACGCCGAGCAGCCCGAAGAGCCGATCATCCGGAACAACCGAAAGGTCGATCCGACGACCGGCAAGGTGCGAAAGCCCGCGAAGGCAGCCAAGGAAGAAGCCACCGCGAACGCTGCGGCAGATTCCGAAGCCGACTCCGACGGCGGCCTGATCGAGGCGGAGGGTCCCGACATCGAGACCTCCCTCTCAGACTCGGATCTCGGGTTTCTCTCCGGCCAGGTGTCGGCTGAGGAGCTCGCGGCCGAGCGGGAGCGGGAGCTCAAGCGCGTGCAGGCGGAGTTCTTCAATTACCGCAAGGCTCGCGAGGCCAACCACGAGTTGGAGCGTGACCGCACCGCCGGCGAGATCGCCAAGGAGCTCCTGCCGGTGCTCGACGACCTCGACCGCGCCGAGAAGCACGGTGACCTGGTCGACGGTTCTCCGCTCGCTGTGATCGCGGCGAAGATCCGAGGCAGCGTCGAGCGGCTGGGAATGACTCCATTCGGTGCCGCCGGCGAGGCGTTCGACCCCAACCTGCACGAGGCGCTGTTCCAGCAGCCGAGTGCCGAGGTCGAGGTCGACACGATCGCTGACGTGATCGAGACTGGCTACACCATCGGTTCGGTGCTGCTGCGCGCAGCCCGAGTGGTTGTGGCCGTTCCCCAGGAATAAAGTGTCAACAAGCTCCTCGGCCCGACCGCGGTCGGGAACGGATGCGGGTGCATCCGGTTCCCGGCCGCGGCGGCCGGCAGCGTGTGACACCCAGAAAACCATGAACGATGAGAAGAAGGGAGATGCCGATGGCCAGCCAGGACTGGTTTGACAAGGACTTCTACAAGACCCTCGGTGTCTCCAAAGACGTTTCGCAGGCCGAGCTCAAGAAGACCTACCGCAAGCTTGCACGCAAGTACCACCCGGACTCGAACCCTGGTGACGCGAAGGCGGAAGAGAAGTTCAAAGAGATCTCCGAGGCCAATTCGGTGCTCAGCGACCCCGAGCAGCGCAAGGAATACGACCAGGTGCGCGCCATGGGTTCCGGTGCTCGATTCACGTCGGGGGGCAGGGGCCAGGCGGGTGGCTTTGAAGACGTGTTCGGGGGCATGTTCGGCGGTCAGCAGAACGTGCGATACGAGAGCCGCGGCTCCTCCGGCCACGGTTTCGAAGACCTGTTGGGTGGAATGTTCGGCGGTGGCGGCTTCGGCCAGCCGTCCGGCGGCTACCGTGGCGCCGGCGGACCCACCAAGGGACGCGACGTCACGGCAACGACCACTCTGGATTTCATCACGGCGACTCAGGGTGACACCATCACCCTGCAGACCTCAGACGGTCGGCCGCTGACGGTGAAGATCCCGGCCGGAGTGGCCGACCAGCAGAAGATCCGCCTGCGCGGCAAGGGTGAGCCCAGCCGCGACGGCGGCACTCCCGGCGACATCGTGCTCACCGTCACCGTGCGCAAGCATCCTGTCTTCGAACGCGATGGGTTGAATCTGCGCGTGACCGTGCCGGTCACCTTCGCCGAGGCGGTTCTCGGTGCGACCATCGAAGTGCCCACCCTGGGCGGTGCGCCGGTGAAGCTCAAGGTGGCCCCCGGTACACCGAGCGGCCGCATACTCCGCGTCAAAGGGCGGGGCGTGGCCACGAGCAAGGGCACCGGAGACTTACTGGCCGAGGTGCAGGTCGCCGTGCCGTCACACGTCAGCACCGAGGCGAAAGAAGCGCTTGAGCATTTCAGCACCCTGTTGCCACCCGAGAACCCCCGACTGGAACTGATCGACCGGGCGAGGCGGTGACCATGGAGGAGTCGACACCTGTCTTCGTCATCTCGGTTGCGGCTGAACTCTCCGGTATGCACGCGCAGACCCTGCGCCAGTATGATCGCCTCGGCCTCGTGTCGCCCACGCGTACGGCGGGCAAATCACGCCGGTACTCGATGCGCAACATTCTGCAACTGCGGGAGATCGCGCGCCTCTCGGCCGAGGGCGTGAGCCTGGAGGGCATCAGGCGCGTGCTCGAACTGGAGAATCAGGTGCTCACTTTGACTGCACGGGTGCGCGAACTCGAGGCCACCCTCGCCGATGAACTGCTCAACCGGCCCGGCCGACGAGTGTTCGCGGCCGGTTCGGCAGGTGATGTGATCACACTGCGGCACGGCGTGCGCCCGGAACGCAGCAACCAGGTCGTCGTCTGGCGACCGCAGTCCCGCTGAACGGCCTCTGGGTCAACCAGAGCGGGTTCTGCCGGTTGCCTCCTCATAGCCTGAGATCAGGGCGGATGTGAACCGAGCCGGTTGGATCACGCTCACCATGTGGGTCGCGCCCGGGATCGTGACCAACCGCCCCGACCGGGCGGCCGCCAGGTAGCGGTGCGCGTGCAACCGGAAGTGATCGAGCCGCCCATTGACCAGCAGCACCGGCACGTCGAGGGTTCGCAACTGGGCGACCGAGCGCAATCCCGTGAGCTCGCGCAGGGTGTCGTCCATCACATCGAGCGGCACACCCCCAGCCAGCACATCGCTGGCGCCGGGTTCGGGCACCGCCAGGTGCACCATGAAGTCGTTCAACGCGCGTCCGCGATCGGGCAGGGTGTGGATCAGCCGGGCCAACAGGCGATAGGGAGTGACGAAGATCGCGCGGGGTTCGGTGCCGCAACTGGAGGCGAGCAGCCCGCACACGTGTCCCGGGTTGCGTGCCACCCAATCGATCGCGAGGTAGCCGCCGAGGGAGAAACCGACCAGATAGGGTCTTCCCCCGGATTCCCGGGCCCGGGCGACAGCCTCACCGATCACGGTTCTGGCTGCGGTCAGGCTGAACTTCTCGTTGATGCGCGTGCCGTGTCCCGGCAGGTCAATGGCGGTCGCCGGGATCCCGGCGGCGGCCAGCGCCTCCAGTTGGCCGCGCCACATCGTGTGCGAGGTGCGCAGGCCATGCAGAAAGATCACGCTGGGCGCGACCTGCGGCTTCAGCGGTGCCTCGACTCATCGGCAAGGACCTCTGCCGGCTGAGGGTGTCCTGCTGGTGCTCGCCGTCTCTTGGCCCTGGCGAGCGGGCTCGCGACGGATGCCGGGAGTTGCAACGGGCCCGCGCTTCGCATGAGTTGCACCAGCTGACGCGTCGCCCACACCAAAAGCCAGATGATCATGCCGTTTCGCGCCGTGAGCAGAATGACGGCGAAGATGTTCCGATCGATGAGAGGCAGATAGAACACCGGGAAGACCAGTGAGGTCAACAGCGCGATCGGCAGCAGCAGCACAGCAGCTGGCCGCCATGCGCGCCAATCGGAGACGAGACCGACGGCCACGATCGGCGTCAGCCAGAGAATGTATTGGGGCGAGCCGACCTTGTTGAAAGCAATCAGGGCGGTGACCATGGTGAGGGAGCCAAGAAGCACGAGCCGGCCGGAGTCGGCCCCTTTCAGCATGGCGATGATCAGAACCGCGCACAGAGCCGCGATGGCCACAAACATCAGCGGGGTCATGAGCGTTGCCGCGAAGTCTGCGCCCGGTCCGGTCACTTCTTCAGTGGCCAGGGGAACGTTGTGGTAAATGGCATTGTCAGGAAGCCTGAATGCGGCCGCCCAGACCCAGAATGTGGTGATCGGCGCCTCGAGTTGCAGGGCTCGATCCGACTGTGCCGTAATGAAGCTGAAGATGTTGCGGGCACCGCCCAGCGCGATCATTGTGGCGATGACGGCGATTGAAAGGCCAGCGGCCGAGAGCGCGACGGTGAGACGCCGCCTGCTGGCGATGACGATGGCCAGCAGCACGGCGGCGGGCCACACCTTGATCCAGGCGCCGAGGGCGAGCATTACTGCCGCCAGGGCGGGCTTCCGCCCCAGGATCACCAGTGCCACTACCACCAGCGGGGCGACAATACCTTCCAGCCGCAGCAGGGCAACGGGGCTGAGCACGAGGGTCACCGCGAGAAACCACCAGGCTGCCTTGATCCCGTTGCGGTTGCGCCCGAAGCTGCTCAGGGCAGCCACGGCAATGGCGTTCAGCACGAGTGTCAACAGAAACCAGACGAGCTGGAAATGGTACGGGCCGAGCAGGTTCGACAGCAGGATGGGTAGCAGGGCTCCGAACGGGTAGACCCAGGGGCCGGAGATTCCGGGCATTTCAGCAAGCTGGCGGCTGTGCTCGGCCCACGTGCGGTACAGCGGAAGGTCGCCCAGAGTCTGGCCGGTCAGGATCGCCGGGAGCAGACTCATGAAGAAGACCGCGTGCACGGCGAGAAACGCGAAGACCAAGTTCTGTGGATTCAGAAACCATGCTCGCCGAGATTCGGTCCACAGGTCCCGGGCGCGCGCGTGCACCCTCGCGGGGAGCGCGCTGAGGGTGGGAAACCCAGTCACCGGAATCCTTTCGGCTGCGGACGTGCCCCATTCGGGGGCGAGCACCAATTCAGTGTACGTGCAGGCGAGGCAAAGAGCACAGGGGTGGTGGCGCCCTGTGCGCCAATACGCTAAACTTGAGCGTAGTTGACTCAAGTTTGAAGGATGGTGTCATGCAACAAGGCCAACAGCCCTCGCAGGACGAGGCGAAGAGCGCACTTGAAATGTACGGCGTGAACCTGACCGAGGTGGCGCGCAGCGGAAAGCTCGACCCGGTGATCGGGCGGGATGCCGAGATTCGGCGGGTGAGCCAGGTGCTCACCCGGCGCACGAAGAACAATCCGGTTCTCATCGGTGACCCCGGGGTGGGAAAGACCGCCGTGGTGGAGGGGCTTGCCCAGAGGATCGTCGCGGGTGACGTTGCCGATTCGCTCAAGGACAAACAGCTGGTTTCCCTCGACCTGGCCGCGCTGGTGGCCGGAGCGAAGTACCGGGGCGAGTTCGAGGAGCGCCTCAAGGCGGTGCTGAAAGAGATCAACGATGCTGATGGCACGATCATCACCTTCGTCGACGAACTGCACACCCTGATGGGCGCGGGCGGCGGCGAGGGGTCGGTGGCGGCATCCAACATGCTGAAGCCCATGCTCGCCCGCGGTGAGTTGCGGCTGATCGGCGCCACCACGCTTGACGAATACCGGGAGTTCATCGAGAAAGATGCCGCACTTGAGCGACGCTTCCAGCAGGTGTTCGTGGGCGAACCGTCGGTCGAAGACACGGTGGCCATCCTGCGAGGGCTCAAGGAACGGTACGAGGCACATCACAAGGTGACCATCACCGACTCCGCACTGGTCGCCGCGGCCACGCTTTCCAGCCGCTACATAGCCGCCAGGCAACTACCCGACAAGGCCATCGACCTGATCGACGAGGCTGCGAGCCGTTTGCGGATGGAGATCGACTCGTCACCGGTCGAGATCGACGAGTTGAAGCGCAGCGTTGACCGGCTCAAGCTCGAAGAGCTCGCACTGAAGAAGGAGAAGGACGAGGCCTCGAAGCAGCGACTGGCGAAACTGCGCGAAGATCTGGCCGAGCGCACAGAGACCCTCACGGAGTTGCAGGCTCGCTGGGATGCGGAACGCGGGGCACTGAACCGCGTGGGCGAGTTGAAGAAGCAACTCGATGACGTGAAGATCCGCCGTGAGCGGGCCTACCGCGAAGCGGATTTCAAGGAGACCTCCAGGCTCGACTACGAGGTCATCCCACCGATCCTCAAAGAGATCGAGGCTGCGGAGGCGGCTGGCTCTTCAGATTCACGCATGGTCAACGACCAGGTCACCGAGGAGGACATCGCCTCGGTGATAGCCGCGTGGACGGGTATTCCGCTGGGGCGCCTGCTGCAGGGGGAAACCGAGAAGCTGCTCAACCTGGAAGGTGAGCTGGGTAAAAGGCTGATCGGCCAGAAGGCGGCCGTCAAGGCCGTGTCTGAGGCCGTTCGACGCTCGCGCGCCGGCATCGCCGACCCGAACCGCCCCACCGGGTCGTTTCTCTTCCTCGGCCCCACCGGCGTCGGAAAGACCGAGCTCGCGAAGGCGCTCGCCGAGTTCCTGTTCGACGACGAGAAGGCCATGGTGCGCATCGACATGTCGGAGTACGGCGAGAAACACACCGTCTCGCGCCTGGTCGGCGCGCCTCCCGGCTACATCGGCTATGAACAGGGCGGGCAACTGACCGAAGCGGTCAGGCGCAGGCCGTACTCGGTGATCTTGTTCGACGAGGTGGAGAAGGCGCACCCCGAGGTCTTCGATGTTCTGTTGCAAGTGCTCGATGACGGTCGGCTGACCGATGGCCAGGGTCGCACGGTCGACTTCCGCAACACGATCCTGATCCTCACGTCGAACCTGGGGTCGCAGTACATGGTCGACCCGGAATTGACCCGCGAGGCGAAGGAAGATGCGGTGAACCAGCTGGTGCGCCAGGCGTTCAAACCGGAGTTCGTCAACCGGTTGGACGACATTGTGATCTTCCAGGCTTTGAGCCTCGAGGATCTCGCCCAGATCGTCGAACTGTACATCGACAGGCTCGAGGCACGCCTGGCCGAACGCCGCCTGACGGTGGCGGTCACCCCGGAAGCCCGCACCTGGCTGGCCGAGCACGGCTACGACCCGAGCTACGGGGCGAGGCCGCTGCGCCGCCTGATGCAGCGTGAGATCGACGACAAACTGGCGACCGGACTGCTCTCGGGCAGTATTCGCGACGGTGACCTGGTGCGCGTGGACCTCGCCCCCGGTGCGGATGGACTGGTGGTGGCAGCGGCCCCCATCCAGTGACCGAATCTTTCGCCGCTTGTGGCCCACCGGCGGAGGGAGCGTTCAGATGTGCAGAACTCGGCCAGCTGTCCACAGGGACGGCTGGCCGAGTTCGTCGTGCGAGGAAGCCGTCTCAGGCGACTTCTGCAGGCTATGCTCGCGTGATCAACTGAGCCCTTTGCACTGTCCGAGAACCTTGCCGGACACCACATTGGGGGTTCCGTGCGAGTCACCCACCTGCGGCGCAGTGTTGTTGCCGTAGCAGATCAGGTTTCCGCGGATGGTGTTGGTGGCGATCTCCATGGAGTCGGAATCCGCTGTCTTGTTGTTGAGCAGAACCGTGCTGCCGTGCTGAGCAATGCGGAACACGCCCATCCAGCATCCGTGCCACCCGACGACGGTGATATTGCCGTCCACCGTGCTGTCTTTGATCGGGAGGTTGAGAGCGCCGGGATGTTCTTCGCAACTTGACGCGTTCGGGCCGGTCACAGTCTGTCCCCCGCCGAGAACTGTGATGTTGCCACGCACATTGTTCAGCCCGTAAAGACGCATCGTCAACGCGCCGAAGCCGGTGATGTTGCCGTGCACCGTGGTGTCGGAGACGCCGTTCGGGCACTCAGGGGGGGTTCCGCCCTGTCCCGGTTGGGTGAGTTGGACAGAGCAACCCAGCTCCAGAAGCGCGCCACGCAAGACGTTGACGTTACCGATGATGTGCACGGTAGAGGTCGTTATCGCGTTCAAGGTGGCTTTCGGCTGCACGGTGACAGGTCCCTTGATCGTCACCTGCGCACCGTCGGGGATCGTGCAGGTGCCTGTGACCGTCAGTCCATGACTGTAGGTTCCTGACTGCAGCATCTCGTTGTTGCAGGTGGTCGCTCGATGGTAGCTGTTTGAGGCAGGCAAGCTCGTCGAGACGGTGCTGATCACCGGTTCTACCAGCGTGGGACTCGCATATGCGGCACCGACCGTCGACACCAGGAGTGTCGCCGACGCTGCCACGATAAGGAGCACTCGCAATGACTTCATCACGTTTCCTTTCGGGTATGAAATAGCACGGGCGCCCAGAATCAGTCAGCTGGGCGAACCCATGTAACAGCCTGTTCCGCCGACGCTTCCGGTGCATAGGGGTGCGACCCTCAACGGAACCCGAAAGATCACTGCGGCTACCCGAGACTTGACCCAAAATGTCAGCTGAAATTCAGGTCGGTCCTCAGCCCAGGTTTTCTGTCAGAGTCGTGGGCTTGGCTCTCATGCCGCGGCGATGCGTTGAGCGCAGCGGCCAAGTCGAAGCGCGAATGGATGTTGAGCTTTCGATAGCTGTTCGAAAGGTGCACCTCAACCGTCTTGAGGGTGACATAGAGAGTCTCGGCGATGTGGCGGTTGCTGTGTCCCTCCGCGGCCAGGTCCGCCACCCGTCTTTCGCTTCGGGTCAACGACCGCACACCAGTATTCGCGTTAGGCCGCCCGCCGGCGGCGTACAACTGGGAGCGAGCGCGTTTGGCCAGCGGCCCAGCTCCACACTCGTTCGCCACGTCGTATGCAAGCCTCAGCGCCGCCTTGGCTTCCGCACTGCGGCTGTCGGCCAGCAGCGCCTCGCCCCAGGATTCCAACGACAACGCGTGTTCCAAGCGGGCGATCGAGCCGGCCGTCAGCTCGACGGCTTCGTGCAATTCGTCAAACCCGTGCGGATGCAGAGAGCCGAGCTGGCGCAGGGCCCGAGCAAGGGCGCTCGGTGCGCCCCACCGCCGGGCCGAGAGAAGTTCGGCCTGCAACAGCAGCCGCGCTTCGGCCGGGCGGCCCAACGGGACGAGGGCACGGGCCAGCCCCGAGCGCCACGGCGCCCACGCCGGGTTCGTCTCGACGGGAACGAGTCTGCCGCAGGCGGCAGCATGCTCGGCGGCCTCTGGCCACCGGCGCTCGCCGAGCAGCACTTCCATCTCGCTGACCCGGTACAGGATGCCGGCGTCAGAGTCGTCGGGCACAGGCCCACACCGGCGCAGGGCGGCTCTAGCGCCGGTCAGGTCGCCTCTGGCCACGAGTGCCCGTGAGAGCAGGGCCGCCGCGGTGGCAGCCCGCCCCGACCCAGAACCTGTCTGTGGCTCCGCGAACTCCGGCCCGTGAAAATGGAAGGATGTCTCCTCGTCCACGGCGAATTGCAGTGCCCTCGTGGCGTCGACCAGGGCACCGCGCTGAAGGTGCACCCATCCGCTCCAGAGGTGAATGCTTGCACCGGGAGACCTATTGGCGGAACCGGGGTTTACGAGCGCACTCGTCCAGATTGCCCCGGCCTCCGGGCGATCTGCCAGAATCAGGGTGCTGGCGGCGTGGAGCATGAACGAGGGGTCTGCACGAATCAGGCGGTGATCGGTGAGCGCTGCCAACGCCAACGTGGAGCTTTCGGCGGCGTTGCCCGCTCCGCGGGCCCCGCGCCAGGCGAGCATGGCCCGCAGCATGGCCGTTCCGGTCTCAGCTCCAGACCCGGTCCCGGTTCCGAGCAACGGCGGGAAGTCAGAGGGCCGAGAACTATCGATGAGGCGGTTCACGTCGTCTTCAACTGGTCCTGGCCCGGCCGCGAACAGGCCGATTGCGGCCAAGCGCCTGCGCTCGCCCAGATACGGGTCCTCGGCGGCGCCCTGTTCTGGGTTTGGTGCCGCAGGCAACTCTCGGGCCGCCGCAATGATGAGAGCGGTCGCCCGGTCACGCGAGCCGCGGGTCACAAGCGTTCGAGCCAAAACAGCCGCGACGCGAGCCCGTGAACCTGGATCGTCTTGCGCCGCCAGCGCCACGGAAAGATGCTCATGGGCCCGCGGGTCATTCACGAGAGCCTCGGCGGTACCCAACTCGAGAAGTAGGCCCGGATATTGCTGTTCCGCGGCAGGCTCGGCAAGTGCTCGCCGCAACCAGTGGGCTGCACGATAGGAGTCTCCCCGGTCAACGGCCACCTGGGCAGCCTGCCGGAGAAGATCGACGATCCACCTGGCGCCTCGTGGTGGAACACGTACGAGTTGCGCGGCCACCTGACTCACCGGTTCGCCGGCATCGAGCAGAACCCGGGCGGCGCGCGCGTGCTGCAGTTCCCTCTCGCCCGGGGCGAGGTCGTGGTACACAGCAGCACCGATCACGGGGTAGAGAAACTCCAACGGCGGCTCAGGGTTGAGCAATTCCCCGTCGATCAGACTGTGGCAGGCCAACGCCACCCGCGACTCG
>CAJDUP010000086.1_pt1 | contig 19021 bp, 19 predicted proteins | sample 7391181 | NCBI WGS metagenome assembly CAJDUP01 (sample SAMEA7055690, study PRJEB34461) | soil metagenome | biome: terrestrial ecosystem; feature: Peninsula; material: soil | place: Antarctica | collected 2016
TCGGCAATGGCGTGATCTACGTGCGCCGCTCGACACGAAGCGCAACGTTCCGGGGCACCGCCTAACACCGCTCAAGCAACGCCAGCTGGAGGTCATCGACTTCCGCCACGCACCCCTGTCTTTACCCGTTCCGGGTAGTGCGCCGTAAAGGCAATGGTCGCGGGGCCGCCCAGATTGAGGCATGCCGGTGGGTCTACCCGGCAATGGTCCCGTTTGCGGGTGCGCGATCTAGACTTGGGTCCGGGCTCGATCGCGCCGCCGGGAGTAGTTGCAACGTTGCGCGCCGGTGGTCCCCGAAAGAGAGGCGCAGAGATGACCCACACCGCGACATCCGCCGACGGCACCACAATCGCTTACGATCTTGTCGGCGACGGGCCGACTCTGATCGTGATCGGCGGCGCGTTCAACACACGCCAATCTCCCGGCGCCCTCGTGCCTCTGCTCGCCCCGCACATGCGCGTCGTCACGTACGACCGGCGCGGGAGGGTCGACAGCGGAGACGCGGACGCCGTGGGAGGCGTGCCGCCATTTGCCGTGGAGCGCGAGATCGAAGATCTTGCCGCCCTCATCGACGCGGTCGGCGGCGAGGTCTTCGCGTACGGCCACTCCTCGGGCGCGATCCTCGGGCTTGAGGCCGCCTCCCGCGGGCTGCCGATCAGCCGCCTTGCCGCCTATGAGCCGCCGTACACGGCAGACCCGAGTGACTCGACCCCTCTCACAGACGGCGGCGTGCGAGCAGCAATCGCGGCGGACGATCGTGAAGCGGCGGCCACAGCATTCATGCGCCTGACCGGAATGCCCGACCAGGCCATCGAGGGCGCGAAGCACGCCCCGTTCTGGCCGGGCCTGCTCGCCGTCGCGCACACCCTCCCCTACGATCTGGCGCTCACCGGCGACGGTGTCGTGCCCGCCACGCGGCTTGGCTCGATCGCGGCAGAAGTCCTCGTCATGGATGGCGGGGCGAGCCCGGCGTGGGCGGCCCGTGCCGCCGAGGCGGTCGTCAAAGTGGTGCCCGGCGCGCGCCGTTTCACGGTGGCGGGCCAGGATCACAACGTCGACCCCGAGGTGCTGGCACCGCACCTGATCGATTTTTTCAGCTGAGCCAGGCCGCTCGGAGTGCGACTCGGTGCATGTCCAGTGCGCGTGTGAATGGGAATCACCACGCCCGTCGCCAGTCGCCGAGCGAGGTTGCGACGCGCGGCTGGAACATGAGTTCCATGGTGGACAGGTCTACAATCTGCGTGCGGATTCGGTGATCTCCGGCCACAGCGACATCCTGGGGCCGGAGGTGGCTCATGCGATCCTCGCCGCAATCGCCGCCGCTTGAGGCGGATGCCTCAAGCGGCGGCGCAGGCCCCTGATCGAGACTGGGTCATGGTTTCGACGACGAATCCACGACATTCGGTCGCTGACGCGGAAGTCGAAGCACACACGAAGTGGACCACCGTGAACCGTAAGGCAGTGACCAGTCTCACAACAGGTCTTTTGTGAACTCGAGGAGGGTTTGCCATGTCCATCATTGAAACACCTGACGAAACCGTCGGACTCGTGGCCGACCTGTATGCCGCGGAGATCTCGGAGATCGGCTACGTGCCGAGCCACACCCGCATGATGGCGGTGAACCCCGAGGCCTTCCGCGCTTTCCAGCAATTGGTGCGCGCCATTGTGTCGCAGCTCGGAGTGCGTCGCTTCGAGCTCGCAACGTTGGCCGCCGCGGATGCGGTCGGCTCGCAGGCGTGCCGGTACGCGCACGGCCGCAAGTCGTTGAAGCTGTTCGAGGAGGAGCAGCTGGAGCGCATCGCCCGCGACTACCACGACGCACTCCTCAGCGAAGCGGAAGTTGCTCTGATGGACTTCGCCGCGAAACTCAGCCGGGATTCGGCGTCGATGACGGATGCGGACAGCCTGCGGCTGCGCGAGATGGGGTTCACCGACCGCGAGATTGTCGACATCGCCCTGGCCGCATCCGTACGCAACTACTTCAGTCGAGCCCTGCACGCCCTCGCCGTCGAGGTCGACGTCCCGCCGGGGCTCAGCCCGAGTCTCAAAGATGCGTTGACGGTGTAGCGACCTCGATCACTCCGAAACCGACAGGTGCACCAACCGGCAGTGCGCCCTGATGTTCGGCCCGTATCGCAGGCGGTGGCCGACATCAGTCGATGGGCTGCGAGAGGCGCGAGGTCGTTCGTTCCTGGCCGCTGTGGGGCCCGTCCTGATTCTTCACGAGGCGCGCGAGAGCGATCCGGTTCCTGGCCCCGGTCTTTCTCAACAGGTTCGAAACATGTGAACTCACCGTCTTCTCACTGATGAAGAGTTCCCGAGCGATCTCACCATACGTGCGACCCGCCACAAGATGACTGAGGACGACCCGCTCCCGGTCGGTGAGTACAGATCGGATGGGGTCATCCGCGAAGCGCATCTCGGGTCGGACCTCCTCGACCGGTATGTGGGCCGCATCCACGAGAACGTTCAAGGCGTCGATCACCGGATCAGCTCCGAGAGAGCGTGCGAGGGAGAGGCCCGCCCGCACGGCCAATGCAGCCTCCGCACGACGACCAATCCCGTCGATCAACAGCGCCTCCGCACAGCGCTGGTAACAATACGCCTCCTCCCACGGGAGTGTGGCCGCGTTCAACAGTGCGGCAGCGGTATTCCACAGCGCAGCGGCAGCAGGCAACCGGTGCGCGCGGGCCACCTCCGCTCCGTACAGTGCTGCCAAGGCTTCGATCTGGCGCTTCAAGGTCTCGGTCGGCTCACCGGAGTCTCTGACGATGTCGGGAAACCGTGCTACCAGCGAGTCAACGGCGTCACTGTGCGGCATTGGGTTCTGGCCCTGGTCGCGTGCATGCTCCGCGAGATCAGCCAGGGCGCGTGCGGCGAGCGGAAGCAACCATTCGCAGAGGTTCGGCGGAACCCCGCTTGACTCCAACCCCGACATGGCCGCCCCGTACGCGTCCGCGGGCCGCCCTTCCGCCAAGCAGACTTCTGCGCGAACAACGTCGAATTCGAATGAACGATATGCGGAGAACTCCCGGAAAATCTCTTCAGCACGATCCAGGTGCCCGCGAGCTTCCTGTGCGCGACCTTGGATAACCGCCAACTTCGCCGCCGCCAATCGTGCCTGCACGTCAGCCATCGGCCCGGGGTTGGCACCGAGCGCGACTCGGAGACAGCGAAGCCCCTCCTGCCATTCTCCGATGCCTATCCACGCTGTTGCTTCCCACGCGGCCAGGATCGCGACGTAGGGATGGGGCGCATTCATCTCGGTCATCTGCAGGCGGCGTTTTCGAATGGATTCTGCGAAACCGCGGGTCGTCACGGCGTCGACGCCTTGCGCTTCCACTATGGCGGCCCCAACGAGGGTCATGGGGTCTTTGGCTTCACGTGCCATTTCGGCACTCTGAGCGGCCAGTGCCACGCATCGGTCATTGTGCCCGTCGAAGAGGGCAGCCCAACCATTCACGTAGAGCGCGTATGACAGTGCCCGCGGGTCACCGATACGGGAAGCTATCTCGAGAGACTCCGCCGCGTGAGCGTGCCCTTTGGGATCGTCATTCCAATACTCGGCCAACGCCAATGATGCCAGCGCACGCGCGTACTGGGCGCTTTCCGGGCGATTCTCGGTCAAGTTCACTACTTCGCGGGCTTCGTCTATGGAATGGAACGACACCCCGGTTCTCAGGCGAAGCCAGGAGCGGCGCATGAGAAGATCGGCGACCTGCAGCGGCTCTACTGCCGGGTCGATCTCCTCGAGGAGCGCTTCGATTGCCTTCAGCTGGTCAACGTCAGCGCCAGTGATCTGGGCCGCAGAGATCAAGCGTGCGAGCAGATCTCGACGGCTCAGGGCACCCGTTGACACTTCACCGCGGAGGGCCAATGCCCTGGTGAGGAGTCGCAGCATTTCTGCGTTTCCGCCGGCGGCTTGGGTCGCGTCCGCGGCTTTCAGCGCCCAGGCGAATGCCTGATCCGGCTGGCCGGCCGCGTGCCGGTGGTCGGCGATAGCGACAATCGTCTCCACAGGGCTGTGCACGCTGGATACCAGTTCCTGTTCGAGGTCATCAGCAAAGGCCGCATGCCACGTCTGGCGCTCGTCGGAAGGCGTTGATTGATGGAGTGCTTCTGCGATCATCGGATGGTGAAAACAGTACCGACCGTCCGGCGTCGATTCGAGCACTCCAGCTTCTACGGCTTCGTGCAACATCTCCGTGATGCCGTTCCCGCTGTGGGCGGCATCAACGAGGCGGGAAAGTCGAACGGTTGAGATCGGCGCGCCGCCGATTGCGACGATCCGGCACAACTGACGTGCCGGCGGTGACAATCTCGTCCAGGAGCGAAGGACCGCCCCAGCCAGATCAGACGGTAAACCAGAGGCGATGTGGCGCGAATTGGGGCGGAGACCGGCCACCAGGAGGCGAGTGAGATACGCATTGCCGCGGGTGTGGGAGAACACGTCCTCGACCAGAGACTCGTGGGGAGGCTGACCGAGAATGCCCGAGATCTGGAGGGCAGTGGCGTGCCGATCCAAGGGATCCAGGAAAAGGTCTTGGGTGCCAGGCATTCGGCGCACGTCGGCGAGCCAGCGGTGGAGGGGGTGGCCCTCAGCCGCCTCGCCGTGGCGGATCGTCGCCACAAGGGCAAGCCGGCGGGTGCGGGGACCGGCGACGAGGTACATGATCACATCGAGCGTGCTCTGGTCGGCCCAGTGCAGGTCGTCGACGAATAGAGCGACCGGGTGATCTTCGCACTGCGCCTCGAGCCACGCGTCCAGCAGCACGGGCACGCTATCTTTCGATTGGCCGTTCTCGAAGGTGGGGGTGGCCAAATCGCCCGGACGGCCGGCGCCGAGGGTGCGCAGAGCAGACCGCAGCGGCAGGAACGGTACGGACATGTTCGTCAGAGGCAGACAGCCGCCGGCCAACACAGTCATCTGGTCGGCGAACTCTGCGCAGGCATGCTCCACGAGCGCAGTCTTCCCGACCCCGGGTTCTCCGGTGACCAGCAACATCCCGGCATTCCCGTTGACAGCGTCTTCGAGAAACCGGAGCACCTCAGACGTCTCCGCCTCGCGACCAGCGAAGACGCCCCCCGCCACGCGTGAGCCACTGCTCATCCTCTAATTCTCCCACCTCGCCACAATCGACGCTCGATTAAATCGACGCTCGTTTAAGTGTTTCTCGCCGATATCTGAGGGGGTGTGCCCGATGCCCGAATCCGCTGGTGCGACAACTGTTGAAGATGTTCCAGAACTCACACCAGAAGGGCCAGATCGTGAAAATTTCAACCACCAGGGCCACCGCAATCGCCACCTTGACCATCGCCCTCATCGCCGCCTCGAGCGTCTCAGCAGCGTTCGCGTTCCCTGACCCGGGTGAGCCCGGTTCGCCCGGCGCTGGGCGCCAGGTGGATTCTCCGTACCGCTTCCCCACCGTCTCAGGCGTTGGGCTCCTCGAACGGGTCGGCACCCAGTTCGTACGCGGCGACGATCTCACAGGTGCGGGTGTTCCCGCCCCGAACTGGGTGCCCGAAGAACAGTAGTCTCCGACCACCGGACGGCTCCACGCGATGGGAGCGCAGATACCAGAATGATCAATGGTCGACAGAATTGAGTGCTCAGGGTGCGCAAGAAATGCGCGTTGACCCGCTCGCGCACGCGAATCGCAGGTCAGTCCTCAGCATGCTGACCTACCGCGAAGCTCTCGACGCCTCGAGCTCTGCCGCCTGCTCGAATTCGGATGCGCTCACGCATCCACCACCTCAGCCTCGTGCCAGCCGTCGCCGGAACGATAGTAATGCTGAAGTGCGCCATCGGTGGTTTCGACGATGACCTCGAGGTTGAAGCCGAAGCTTCCCTGCAGAAGCCCCCACACATGCTTGACATCATGTCCGAACGTGGCCGACTGGTGCCATCGGTTCATCGGCTCCACTGTCGCGGCGTGGATCGGATCGGACACCTTCACGTGAGATTCACCTGCGGAGGAGTTCGCCAGGGATTCGCCGGTCGTCGACTCCTTGCCGAGCGTCATCCTGCCAAGCGTCACATTGCCGAGCGCCGATCGTGTTGCGCGCGCAACCACCTCATTCGTCTTGTCGGCGAGCAGAATCTGCAGATCGTCGGGAACCGATTTCCGATCGCTTGCGTGAGCGAGCAACGGTCCATCGACCTTGAGGTGGGCGACGTCACTCACCAGGGGGTTGGCGAAGTCTGCTCGGGGAATTTCACTGCGCAATGCAGAGTTGTCACGCCACCAATGCTGAACCTGACCGTTGACGGCCACGCAGAGTTCGAAGTTTCCCGGAGTGAGCTCATCTGTCGCACCGAATTGGCCCTGGATCATACAGATCGGGGTCTCTCCGACCCGGTGGCCGAAGACTTCGCCTCGTTTCCACGTGTGATCGCCGTCGTCGTCGCGCCACCACAATTGCATGGTGCCGAAATTGCTCACGCACGCGAGGTATAGGTTGCCCTGGGTGCCGATGTTCGCCTGCACGAGAGAGGGTCCGCTCATCTTGACTTCGTCGGTGATTGTGCCGCCTCCATGCCAGACAAAGTTTGGCGCTCCCTCACGCCACCAGTGCTCCAGGATGCCGCCGCGTCGTCGCACGACAACCTCAAGGTTGCCCGGGGCGCCGTAGTTGCTTTGAATGAGCGCAGGAAAACCTTCGGTGTCGGTGGGGCCGAACCGCCCGCCATCATGCCAGATCTTGTCGTCCTGCCCCATCCACCAGTGCCGGAGTTGACCGGAGAGCTCCCAATAGACCGCTTCGAAATTGCGGTCGTAAGTGGTGGATGTTGCGGCTGGTTCACCGACGCATCCGGCTCCGGCCGCTATGTCATTCGGATTCTCAAGCGTGGCCGCCTCGGCCCAGACAAACCCACCGCTGCCGCCGTCACGCCACAGATGGCGTGCTCGAGGCGCTGACGCCCGTACCATCTCGAAATTTCGGTGCTCGGGCCCATTGCCGCTCTCGAAGAAGTTACCGGTGTGCAGGCGTCGCTTCGTCCACGGATCTGGGTTCGTGCCAGTCAGTCCCTGCTTGGAATAGGCATCGATTTTGCATTCCCCGAACCCGACGAGACCGTACCCACCCATCCCCCAGCCCGCCCCCCAGGAGTTGCGCACGATCCAGCACTGCTGGCCATCGTCGTAGCCGACCACGAGCATGATGTGACCCTGGGGGTTAGCCGCCATTGGCGACTGATGATAAACGTCGGGCCCGGTGTACGCGCTGAATTCGTCGTACGCGTCGAACCCTGCGATAACCGGTCCGACGCTGTCGAGCCACCTCTTCGCGTCGTCGACGCTGCCCAGGCTCGTGTACTTCGGCACGCGTACCGTTCGTCCGTTTCGATCGGCGGTGGGCGAATAGTTCTTGTCGACCGACGACCACGCGTAGCAGTCAGGATCTGCAATTCCGTTGGCTGTCACCCAATCCAGCGCGCCGGTAACGCCGGCCCCGTGTGCGCAGGGTGTGGCTTTCGGACCGTCACGAACCACCCAGTTCTCGCCCGTCGGGCCGCCCCAACCATCGCGAAGGTCGCCCTCCGAGCGCTTAGCCCACACGCCATGCTCAATGCGAACCATCGTCTCCACGAGAGCGGCCGTCGCAAACGCCCAACAGCTGAGGCACGGGTTCTGATCTTGCATAGTGGCGAGCCAGTTGCCGCCCCAGCGCGTGCGCCAGTCCACACCTATGTGAACTTCGGCCTGGAGGTCGGCCTGGATCTGGAGGTTGCGCGCACGAAGAAGAGGGTTCGCCACCGGCCTTGACACAAAATCGGGCAGGTTGAGTGGGGGCACGTCACGTGCCAGGGGGATTTGGCTCAGATCTCCACCAGTTGGGAATTGTGGAATCGGATCGTCATCTTTCAACTCGGGAGCGACGCGCCACGCGCGTTCTCCCATCGTTGCAACGGATGCCTTGAGTTCGCCAATTGTAGAAACCATCAGGTTCCTCCCGAGCAAAGAAACTGACTGGATTACCGGTTTCTGCTGGCTTGATTTTACGCGCGTCGAGTCGCATTGCCTATGGGAAAACGACGACGACCATCGTCCGAAGCAACTCCGCGGAAGCGGGGGTCAACCAAGATGGAATTGGATGATGGCAACTCTATCCATTTGCGACGCTCATACCACCAGGAATGGCCGCACCTCGACCCTCCGATTGCAGGCCTTCGAGCCTTCCGCGGCGAGCTTGAGCGCCACGTCCAGGTCGGGGGCCTCGAAAACCCAGAAACCGATGACGAACTCCTTCGATTCCGTGTGCGGCCCGTCTGTGAAGGTCGGCTCCGCGCTCCGGCCGTCAACGACGGTGGTCGCGCTGGGCGCTGCGAGGCCGCCGGCGAAGACCCAGTGGCCCTCGGCCACCATTCGGTCGTTGAATACATCAATGGCAGCCATCTCGGCCGCGGTGGCGGGGCCGCTCTGGTCGTGGATCACTGAAACCAGGTATTGCATGTTGATCATCTCCTGTGGTCGGGAAGCCTGCCCGTGCCGTTGGCGAAGACGTGGACATCGCCTTGTACGACACCTTTGCTGCCACCCGCGGAGACCGGTCCGAGGTTCGAGACCTCGTCTCGAACCCATTGGTAGGCCTGCTTGTTCAGATCGAGCTCAACCACGTGGATCCTGCTTCGATACGTGCGCAACATCTCCGCGACCCCGCGCGCGACCACCTCGTAGTCGTTCACCAGGGCAACGCGCACCGCATCCATATCCCCACGATATGGGATCACGCGGTTCGCGCAAGGTTCACCCTTTGGGGTGAACCGCTCGGTTGGCGTCGGGAGGTAATTTCCAATTACGGGGAATGGCGGCTGAAGCTCCCCGCGATCAGCCGCGATTGGCGAGTGACTCACAGTTCACAAAAACCTCAAAAAAGGAGACCCACCATGGGCAATGACAATCCCGTCAGGCTGAACCCCGCCGAAAAGCCGGGCCACGCCGAATCAAACAACCCGACCCAGGTGCCACGTGATCAACGTCCCGGCAGCGGCGCATCGACTGCGCCCGACCGATCGACCGAAGACGGCGTCCACAGACTCGACTCCGATGACGGTGAATCCGGTCACGGTTCGAACGGGAAGACTGGGCCAGGATCGTACGTTTCGGGAGAGCCGCTAGGAACGAGCGTGCCGTCCCACGGCGGCGAGGACAAACTCGAGACGGTGAAGCACGAGTCCCGTGAAACGACGAAAGTTGCGAAGGATCAGGCCGGCAATGTGGCAGAAACTGCCCAAGCCGAGGTGGGTTCTGTTGCAGCTGAAGCGAAGTCCCAAGCGAAGGATCTTTTTGCGCAAACCCAGCGTGAGATCAAGGACCAGGCCGATGCTCAGCAGAGCAAAGCAGCGGCAGGTCTCCGAGCGATGGGTGAACAGTTGCGTGGTATGTCAGATAACTCAGACCAGGGTGGTCTCGCGGTTGACTTGGTCCACGAGGTTTCGGGCCGACTCTCGGGTGCCGGCTCTTGGCTCGAGCAGCGCGATTCTGGTTCTCTGGTCAGAGAGGTGAAATCGTATGCGCGTCGGAATCCTGGCACCTTTGTTGCGATCGCCGCAGTCGCTGGGGTTGTCGTCGGTCGGCTGACCAAAGCGTTGACAGCCGGTGACAACGACGAGTCCGGTGAAAGCCGAATCTCCACGACGCCGCGCGACACCAAGCACGTGCCGCCACAGCCTTCAATCATGCACGCGGGGGCCGAGCCACTCGGCGTCGCTGACACGCCACTGTATACGCAGCACGCTGCCTCAACGCTTGATGATGTCGACCCAGGAAGCACCGGTCATGACCGACGCCACACCCTCTGAACAGAAAGCGGCGACGACATCTCTCGGTGATCTGCTCGGTGAGGTCACCAGGGATCTGTCAACGCTGATCCGGCAGGAGCTGGCCCTGGCGCGCGCTGAGCTGAAGGAATCTGCAACCGTTCATGGTGGGCCGCAGCCAGCTGAAGCAGATCAAGGGGGCTCCGCAAACTGTGGAGACCATGCAGGAGATCCCGAAAACATTGAAAAGAAATGAGGAGAACCGATGAGTGATTCACCCGACGCCATCCGCGCCGATATCGAACGGACCCAGCGAGACCTTGGCGAGAACGTCGATGCTTTAGCCGACAAGGTGGACCCGTCCAAAATCATGGACCGCCAGGCCGACAAGGTCAAGAACGCGGTTGGGTCCGTCAAGGACCGCATACTGGGCACCGATGACAGCGACAATTCCTCGGCGACGGACGGCGTCTCGGACGCGAAGGACCGCGTCGTCGCCAAAGCGCAGGGAAGCCCGCTCGCTGTAGGGTTGATCGCTTTCGGGGTCGGCCTGGCCGTGGCGTCTCTGTTTCCTGCATCCCGCGTGGAAAGGGATGCCGCATCGACCGTGAAGGATCAGGCTCAGCCGCTGATCGATGAAGCAACGGAGACGGCCAAAGAAATCGGCGAACATCTCAAGGAGCCCGCCCACGACGCCGCCGCCGCCGTGAAGGACGCCGCGACCGACGCCGTCGCGAATGTTCAGGCAACCGGCCAGACGGCGGCTCACGCGGTCTCCGATCGAGCGCAGGACGCGCAGGCGAATATTTCCGACAGCTGACACCTGTGGATAAGTGTCTCGCCGGATGTGGTTGCGTCAGCCGCGTCGCATCCCGAAGAGGGAGATCGAGGAGTTCATGAGCACACGAGGTGGTACGCGCGCGGATAATCCCGGTCCGCCTGACCCGGAGGACTCACGCAAGCCGGACAGCCCCGTCGATTTGAGCAAACGGTCCTGGAAATATGTGTTCGTCAAGACAGCTCGCGAATTCTCGTCTGACCAGTGCACCGATATTGCGGCGGCACTGACGTACTTCGCCGTACTTTCGATCTTTCCCGCAACGCTCGCCTTATTCTCATTGCTGGGCGTGTTCGGGCAGAGTGGAGCGGCCACTGTCGCGATTCTCGACGTGGTGCGGCAGTTGGTACCCGGTGAACTGGCCAACACGCTGAAAGACCCAATCGAGCAGATTGCACATGCACCGGCGGCGGGGTTCGCCTTGGTGACCGGGGTCGTTGTGGCAATTTGGTCAGCGTCGGGGTACGTAGGCGCTTTCAGCCGGGGAATGAACCGCATCTACGAGATTCCCGAGGGGCGTCCGTTCTGGAAGCTGAAGCCTGCGCAGTTGCTGGTGACCGTGATCGTTCTTGTCCTGGTGCTGATTGTGGTCGTCATTCTCATAATCTCCGGGCCGGTGGCCGATACTGTCGGTTCGGTGCTGGGCATCGGTGAAGTCGCGACCACTGTGTGGTCGATCGCGAAGTGGCCGGTCTTGGCATTGGCGGTAGTGCTGGTTGTGGCGATCTTGTACTATGCCACCCCGAACGTGAAGCAACCCAAGTTCCGCTGGTTGAGCCTGGGCGCGGGCCTCGCGATCCTGGTGCTCGCGGTCGCGACTTTTGCCTTCGGGATCTATATCGCGAACTTTTCCAATTACGACAGGACGTACGGGTCATTGGCTGGAGTGATCATCTTCTTGCTGTGGCTGTGGATAGCGAACCTCGCCCTCTTGTTCGGTGCGGAGTTTGACGCGGAATTGGAGCGCGGACGACAACTGCAAGCCGGTATCGCCGCGGAAGAGAACGTGCAGCTCCCACCCCGTGACACACAAAAGAGTGACAAAGCCGAAGAGCGCGAAGCGAAGGACGTCGATGAGGGCCGACGTATCCGTCACCTGGCCGAAGAACCGGGCCCGGCGTGCAAGGAGCGAGACTGAGCGCCGGGGTCTTGATGCCGCTTCCATCAGCAGATCGAGAGTTTGAGTAACCGTGAAAACTATCAGTGACGTTCAGGCGCCGCCTATGCGCATCGCCTCCGTCCCATCCGACCATGTGTATGTTCGACATCTTTCGCCTCCGGACGGTAACGATCGGAGCGTGACGCGACTACCAGATCCGACGCCGCCAGGAGCAGAGTCGGAGCCGTCTCGATGGTGGCCACCCACAATGCTGCAAGCCGACTGGGTACGGGAGCATCACCGCGAGTTCGATGTGTTCCACGTACACTTCGGCTTCGACGCCCGGGCGCCCGAAGACCTACAAGAAATGGTGACCGTACTTCGTCAAAACGACAAGCCTCTTGTTCTGACCATGCACGACTTGCGTAATCCACATCACCACGGGCGAAAGGAGCACGACGCCCAGCTCGACGTGCTGGTGCCTGCCGCCGACGCGCTGATCACGTTGACCGGCGGGGCCGGTGATGAGATCAAACGCCGTTGGGGTCGCAATGCGTGCGTCATTCCGCATCCGCATGTAGTCGAGCTGGACCGGCTGTCGGCGTTGCGCGCGGAACGTTCTTCCGGTAACGGAACTCCGTATCGCGTGGGGATGCATGTCAAGAGCCTGCGCGCGTGCATGGACCCGAGTGCGCTCCTGCCCGCCCTGGAACGGGCCGTCATCGAGATGGGTGATGCTCGTCTTCAGATCAATGGGCACCGCGACGTTCTGGACCCGCGAGGTGAACGCTATGATCCGCACCTGGCTCAGTTGCTGCACGACTGCGGCGATCTGGTCGATGTCAGAATTCATGACTTTTTCGACGATGAAGCCTTGTGGCGCTACTTGTCCTCGATCGACGTCTCAGTGCTGCCTTATCGATTCGGGACCCATTCGGGATGGTTGGAGGCGTGCAGAGACCTTGGTACGCGTGTCGTGGCTCCGTCGTGTGGCTATTACGCCGAGCAGGGGCCGGTGCAGAGTTTTGTGTTCGACGAAGATGGCTTTGACGAGACGACGCTGATCGATGCCGTCCTGGGCGCCCGTGAGATGGACGTCGAACCATTACCAGCTCTCGACCGTCTCGGGCAGCGACGGGCCATCTCCGCCGCTCATCGTGATCTTTACAATTCGCTTCTCCGATGAGAATTTGCCTGATCGCGTCGAGTCGTTTCCCGGTCCGGGAGCCATATCAGGGCGGGCTGGAGGCGCATACCGCAATGCTCGCAGACCAGCTCATCCGGCGAGGTCACACCGTTAGTCTCTTTGCGGCGCCGTCATCTGATGAGAGGTTCAACATCGAACATTTGGACGTCGGGCAGTTCGAATCCAGCAGAGCATCTCGTCGCGACGTCGGTGCGTTGCCCGAGGAATGGATGCGAGAACACCACGCCTACCTCAAGCTGATGCTCATGTTGATCAAAGATGGTCAAGATCGGTTTGACGTCGTGCACAACAATTCTTTGCATCATCTTCCTGTCGCGATGGCCGGTGCACTCCCGGTGCCGATGGTTTCCACACTGCACACACCCCCGTTGGCCTGGCTCGAGTCCGCGATCACCGTGAATACCGGAAACATCGCGTTCACGTCGGTCAGTCGGTACACAGCCAAAGCATGGGCCCATGTCACGCCCTCACACACCATTCTCAATGGCGTCGACACCCACCTCTGGAAAGCCGGGCCCGGCGGGTCGGCGGCCGTATGGACTGGTCGTTTGGTTCCGGAGAAAGCGCCGCACTTCGCCGTATTGGCTGCACGGAAAGCGGGCATGTCCCTGAGACTTGCCGGGGCTCGATTGGACCCAAATTATTTCGAGCACGTGCTGGCGCCCCTGCTGGGTGACGGCATCGAGTACGTCGGTCACTTGTGCCAACAAGAGCTCGTGACTCTGGTCGGTGAATCCGCGGTAGCGCTGGTTTCGCCGGCTTGGGACGAACCATTCGGGCTAGTCGCGGCGGAGGCGATGGCCTGTGGCACTCCAGTTGCGGCGTTCGCTCGCGGTGCGTTGCCGGAGATCGTCGACCGCGTCGCTGGGCGTCTGGCCACCCCCGACGATGTGGGATCTCTTGCTGAAGCAACGATCGAGGCACGGCGGATCGATCGCACGAAGGTTCGTGCGTACGCGGTTGAACAACTCGGAGTCGACCCCATGGTGGATGGATACCAGCGTCTCTACAAGTCGGAGATTGAAGGGCCGACCAGATGATTGGGTACTACGTGCACCACCACGGGACGGGACACCTGCACCGCGCGATCGCGATCGCGTCGGAGCTCGAAACCACCGTCACTGGTATCAGCTCCCTCCGCCGTCCTGCCACGTGGGCCGGACCGTGGCTCGAACTCCCCCGCGATGATGACGGAAGTGATGAGTTTGTCGACGTCGACGGGGGCGGCCGACTCCACTGGGCTCCGGAATACCACGACGGTCTCCGGAAACGGATGGCCAAGATATCCACGTGGATCGACGAGGCAGACCCTGACCTGATGATCGTCGACGTTTCAGTAGAAGTAGCACTTTTGGCACGCCTTCACGGGGTTCCCGTGGTGACAATTGTCCTCCCCGGTGAGCGGGAAGATCCCGCCCACGAACTTGTGCATTCGATATCTCGGCGCATCATCGCTGCCTGGCCGCCCTCGGTGTCGGGGATGGTTCGAGGACTCGATGAGCAGTCGTCCCGACTTGCCTGGGCCGGGGGCGTCTCGCGTTTCGACCATCGAGACACAGTGGAGAAACCTCCCACCGACGGTCCGCGACGTGTCGTCATGCTAACGGGCTCAGGCGGGCTCGATGTCACGACAGACCAGCTCGCGATCGCTCGGCGACAGACCCCCGGCTGGGAATGGATCATCTTGGGAGAAGCAGGTATTTGGGCTGATGACCCATGGGACTGGCTCACCAGTGCGCACGTCGTGGTGACTCACGCAGGCCAGAACGCGATTGCAGAGGTCGCGGCCGCGCGCCGCCCCGCTGTGGTGTTGCCGCAGAGCCGTCCGTTCCGTGAGCAGGAGGTTACCGCCGCCGCGATTGCAGCATACGGACAGTACCCCGTGAAGGTGTTCGATGCTTTTCCCAGCCGAGGGTGGTCAGACCTGCTTGATTCGGTCGCTCGTTTGGATGGGGCAACGTGGGAGGCATGGAACGATTGTGACGGGATTGAACGTGCCGTCGCGGTAATCGAAGCAGAGTTGCGGCCCACCGCCGACACGGTACTGCCGTGACAGGAACGATTGTGATAACAGTCGTGCATGGACGACATGACCATCTTGAACTTCAGCGTGAGGGTTTGGCAGAATCGTCACGACCCATAGCGAACCATGTCATCGTGGCAATTGACGATCCCGGGCTGGGGCCCGTGGCCCGCCGCGGTCGACTTCCCTATGATGTCGTCGCAGTCGACGGATCCCCTGCGGGGCTTCCGCTGGCCCTCGCCCGGAATGTCGGCGCTCGAGTTGCCATCGATGCCGGCGCCGATCTTCTGGTGTTTCTCGACGTGGATTGCGTGCCCTCCAGACAGTTGATTGCAGCGTACGAGAGGGCCACTCGCATCGTGCCGCAGAATCTTTTGTGCGGCCCGGTAGCGTATCTTCCACCAGCCCCTCCCGGCGGCTACCGTCTTCGGAGGCTGAACCTCATGGCCGATCCTCACCCGGACAGACCCAGTCCCCCTCCAGGAGCGTTGCTCCACGACCGCCACCACTACGACCTGTTCTGGTCGTTGTCGTTTGCCATCACGGCCGCGCAGTGGAGTCGACTCGGCGGATTTTGTGAGAGTTACCGAGGGTACGGTGCCGAGGACACAGATTTTGCTTACGTCGCTCGCGAGCGTCAATGCGCGCTGACGTGGGTCGGAGGCGCTCGCGCGTTCCATCAACATCATTGGGTGAGTTCGCCGCCCATTGAGCATTTGGAAGACATTGTCCGAAACGCTTCGGTGTTCTACCAGCGCTGGGGTCGCTGGCCGATGGGCGGCTGGCTAGAACAATTCAGCCAGAAGGGTTTGGTGGAGTGGACCGAACACTCCCTGCGGATCAGCGGTGACTGACACGTTCTTGCAGGCAGAAAGGTGGTTCTGGCTCCTCACCCGCACGAATGAAGACGTCCGATGCCTGGCGCCGGTGCGGCACATCCTCAGTGTGATTGGCTCCCACGGCCTGCCGATAGGTGAGACGGTCGCGACGAAGCCTCTGTCCTGCGATCGAAGGAACAGCCACATGACTCACCGATCCGCAGGGTGACCGAACCGAACTCTGTTGTCTGCGTTCCGGCGGTCGGCCTCGGACGCGTGGCTTCCCGCACCACGGCCTCTACTGCCACGGATGCCATCGCGGGGATGCTCTGTACGACAGTGGTGAGGCTCGGGTTGAGGTAACGCGCGAACTCGGTGCCGTCGTAGGACACGAGGGATGCGTCTTGGGGAACGCGGATGCCCAGGTCGGCACAGGCGCGCATCGCTCCCATTGCCTGAGCGTCGCTGAAGGAAAATATGGCATCGAATGACGTGTCTTCCGTGATGGCACGCGCTGTCATTTCGTAGCCGGAAGCGAATGAGAAGTCTCCATGTGCGAAGTTTGAGCTCGCGCCCGGGACACGGTCGATGATGGACTGGGCGCCCGTGCTGCGCCGTGACGTGCTGTCGAGCGCCTCCGGCCCAGCTAGGAGCAACACTGTGCGCCGCCTGTGCTCGAGCAACAGGTGTTCGACCGCCATCTGACTGCCCTTGTGGTCATCCGATTGAGCAACCGCCTTGGGGCCGGAGCGTGGTGTGCGGTCGATGAATACTGCGGGAATAGTCGGACGTTTGTCTCCGATCCATTCCGACGCGGCGGAGACCACGATGATGCCGTCGACGCGGCGATCCTCAAACGAGCGCAGGGATTCGCGTTCGCGTTCCGGGTCGTTGTCGGTCGTGGCGATGAAAAGCGCATAGCCACGGTTGCTGCATTCCCACTCTATTCTCTCCACAAGCTCCCAGAAGAAGGGGTTGAGAACATCGGGAAGCAGCATCCCGAGGCTGAATGTTTGGGTCGCCCGCAACGCGCGCGCCACCTGGTTGGGCCGGTATCCGAGCTGCCGGATAGCCGCCTCGACCTTCTTTCGGCTGAGCTCACTGACGCCGCGTGGCCCACCGTTGACCACATAACTCACGACGGCTGGTGAAACGCCGGCTACTCTGGCGACGTCTGATCGGGTGGGTTGCGACATCTACTTGTCGGCCGCCTCGGCAATAGATTGCTTCGAAAACATCTGGAGCACAAACATGATTATTGCAGGGATGAGAGAAATCATCAGCGCACCGGCAAAGTTCTGCCCGAAGTTGCTCGTTTGCAGTGTGAACGTCTTGCTCAGTGCGATCGGGGCAACTTGTAGGGCCGGGTCCGGAGCGATCAAGAGTGGCCACAAGTATGCCATCCACTGGCTCAGGAAGATGATAAGCGCCGCGTTTGCCAGTGCCGGTGTCGACAGGGGCAGGTACATCCTGCGCAGAATTGAAAACTCGCCGGCACCGTCGATGAGTGCTGCTTCGCGGATGCTCGCGGGGATTCCAAGGAAATGTTGGCGCAGATAGAAGATCGCCAACCCGCTGCCTATGCCGGGCAGGATCAGCCCGATGTATGTGTTATTGAGGCCAGCGTCATTGAAGATTTGCGCGAGCGGAACGGCAATCGACTCGAACGGGATCAGGAAGCCGACCACCACGAGGCCGAACACGATCTCGCGCCCGCGGAATTCCACGACTGAGAAACCATACGCAGCCAGCGCGGAAACCGCCACTCCGACGATCACGGAAACGACGACGACTATGAGGGAGTTGATCAGCGCGCGGCCGAAATCCAATGGCCCCAACATCTGGACGAAATTGTCGAGCGTCCACACGTCTGGCCAAAATGTGTTCCAAGACAATGGGGTAACAGCGTCGATCACGGCATTGCCTGGCCGGAACGCGCCAAGGAACATCCAGGCTGCAGGCAGGATGAATACGAGCCCGACGGCTGCGGCGAGTAGAGTCCACAGGATGCGAACTTGGCTACGCGAGCGGAGCATCAGTTCTTCTCCTTCATGAGCCGGAACTGGATGGCCACGATGGTGAGCATCAACGCCGTGAGAATCACCGTCTCAGCCGCACCCATATTGGGGTTGGAGTACTGGTAGGTCTGTCGGTAGATGTCATACATGAGCAGAGTGGTTGAACTCTCCGGCCCCCCGCCGGTGAGCACCTGCATGGGGACGAAGAGCGCGAAGTTGACGACCGTGTCTGCTACAAGAACGAACAGCAACGGTCTTTTCAGCAACGGGAGTGTGATCGAGAAGAACTGGCGCAGGGTGCCTGCACCGTCAATTTTTGCCGCTTCGTAAACATCGCCGCCGATATCGTCGAGTCCGGCCACGAGGAATACCATCCAATAGCCAATACCAACCCAACTCGCAATGGCGATGATGGACCAAAGTGCCTGATCTGGTGACGTGAGAAAAGGTTGGGAGCCGATCCCGACGAGCCCAAGCAGTGCGTTGATCGGCCCATCGCTTCGCAGTGCGATCCCAGCCGCGATACTCGCGCCGACCAGTGGGATAGTGGTGGGAATGAAGACAAGCATGCGCCAAAAGGCTTTGCCGTAAATGCGCTGTCGCACCAGCAGCGCAACAAGCAAGGCAAGGCCGATCTGCAACGGGTTGATGACGACCGCGAACAGGAGAGTCCTCAATATCGTCTGTTGGAACTCCGGAATCGTGAAAAGGTCAACGTAGTTGGCGAGACCAACGAATTCCACTGAGCCGAGCGGGCCAAAAGGTGCGAAATAGAGGCTGCTGGAGATAGCTTGACCAAATGGCATGAGACGCAATACCACGATAAGTATGATCGCGGGACCGACGAATCCCAGGATCGTCAGCAGACCAGGTCTTAACGCGCTTCGGCGTCTGCCCGTCACGATATCTCCAGCAACCCGTCAGCCTACTTCTTGTACTTTGCCCAGGCGGTGTCCAACTCGCGCTCCGCCGTCTTCAGCGCAGTTGTTGGATCTGTTCCATTACTGATGTCACTGAACATGCGCCCTGTAATCTCCTCGAACTCAAGGTAACCGACAGTGGCAGGTCGCGGTAATGCTGTGTCCGTCTGCTCTTTGATGACCTGCGCCACCTCTTTTCCGGAAGGCGTGGTGAAGTCGGGCTGGGTCAGGTAGAAATCGAGCGCTTTGCGTTGCGGCGGCAGTACGCCTCCCGGACGGTTCTTTGCGTAGCCGGTGACGCCGTCGGCACCATCGACAAGCATCCACTGAAGGAA
>CAJDUP010000079.1_pt2 | contig 18918 bp, 12 predicted proteins | sample 7391181 | NCBI WGS metagenome assembly CAJDUP01 (sample SAMEA7055690, study PRJEB34461) | soil metagenome | biome: terrestrial ecosystem; feature: Peninsula; material: soil | place: Antarctica | collected 2016
GCCAGGCTGAACCTCCACGGGCTCGCCCTGACCGATCACGATGGGCTCTACGGCGTGGTGCGGCTGGCCGAGGCAGCCGAGGCCCACCCCGCGGTCAAGACGGTGTTCGGTGCCGAACTCTCCCTCGGGCTGGGTGCCCCGCAGAACGGCAATCCCGACCCGGAGGGCAGCCACCTACTCGTGCTGGCCCGCGGCCAGGCCGGTTACCATCGGCTGGCCGGGGCGATCACCGATGCCCAACTCGCTGACGGCGCCGAGAAGGGGCGGCCGGTGTATGACCTCGACGCTCTGGCGGAGCAGGCCGCCGGCGACTGGATGATTCTGACCGGCTGCCGCAAGGGCGCGGTGCGCCAGGCACTCGAATCCGCTACAACCGAAGCCGAGGCCTGTGCCGCCCGCGAGCTCGACCACCTCGTCGAACTGTTCGGCCGGGAGAACGTGCTCGTCGAACTGTACGATCACGGGCATCCGCTCGACAGTGCCAACAATGACCTGCTCGCCGACCTCGCCACCCGTCGCCGGCTGCCCACGGTGGCAACCAACAATGTGCACTATGCCACCCCGGGCGAACGCCGACTGGCGACCGCGATCGCCGCCGTGCGCGCCCGCCGCGGCCTGGATGACATCGACGGCTGGCTGCCGGCAGCGGGCAGCGCCCACCTTCGAAGCGGGGCCGAAATGGCCGCCCGTTTTGCCCGTTACCCCGGGGCCGTCGAACGCACCGTCGAAGTGGCCGACGATCTCTCGTTCGCGCTGCGCACCGCGCGCCCCCGCCTGCCGAAACTCGACGTGCCCGCCGGGCACACCCCGATGAGCTGGCTGCGTGATCTGGTGCGTCACGGTGCGGCCGAACGGTATCCGCGGGCGACGGATGCCGTCTGGGCGCGTCTGGAGAAAGAGCTCCAGGTGATCGAGGCCAAAGACTTTCCGGGCTATTTTCTGATCGTGCGCGATATCGTCGAGTTCGCTAAGGGGCGTGGCATCCTCTGCCAGGGGCGCGGGTCGGCGGCGAATTCCGCCGTCTGTTACGCGCTCGGAATCACCGCGGTCGACTCGATCTACTACAACCTTCCGTTCGAGCGTTTCCTGTCGAGCATCCGCGACGAGGAGCCCGACATCGACGTCGACTTCGACTCCGACCGGCGTGAGGAGGTGATCCAGTACGTGTACCGCACCTACGGCCGCCGCAACGCCGCACAGGTGGCCAACGTGATCTCCTACCGACCCAAGTTCGCGGTGCGCGACATGGCCAAGGCGCTCGGGCACAGCCCCGGCCAGCAAGACGCCTGGTCGAAGCAGGTGGAGCGTGGCGGGCCGATCGGCGGGGCCGACCAGGACATTCCCGCGCCGGTGGCGGCACTGGCCACCGAATTGTTGAAGACACCCCGGCACCTGGGCATCCATTCCGGTGGCATGGTGCTCACCGAGCGGCCTGTGGGTGAGGTGTGCCCGATCGAACACGCCCGCATGGAGAACCGCACGGTGCTGCAATGGGACAAGGAGGACTGCGAATGGATGGGGCTGGTCAAATTCGACCTGCTCGGCCTCGGCATGCTCGCCGCGCTGCAGTACACCTTCGACCTTGCCGACGAGCACCTGGGTGAGAGGTGGCAGCTCGATACGATTCCGCGTGAGGAGGCAGCGGTCTACGACATGCTCTGCCGGGCCGACTCGATCGGCGTGTTCCAGGTGGAGAGCCGGGCCCAGATGAGCACTCTCCCAAGGCTTCAGCCACGCGAGTTCTACGACCTCGTGATCGAGATCGCCCTGATCAGGCCGGGCCCGATCCAAGGTGGGGCGGTGCATCCGTACATCAGGCGGCGCACCGGAGAAGAGAAGGTCAGCTACCTGCACCCGGCATTGGAACCGGTGCTCGAGCGCACCCTCGGGGTGCCCCTGTTTCAGGAGCAGCTGATGCAGATGGCGATGGCCGTCGGCGGCTGCAGCGCCGAAGACGCCGACCTGTTGCGTCGGGCGATGGGCTCCAAACGCGGGGTGGAACACATCGACACGCTCAGGGCCAAGCTCTACGCCGGAATGGCGCAGAACGGGATCTCGGCCGCAGACGCCGATGTGATCTACCAGAAGATCGAGGCGTTCGCGAGCTTCGGCTTCGCCGAAAGTCACTCCCTCGCGTTCGCCCTGCTGGTCTACGCGAGCAGCTGGTTGAAACTGCACTATCCGGCTGCATTCCTCGCTGCGCTCTTGCGCGCACAGCCGATGGGTTTCTATGCCCCACACACCCTGGTGGCCGATGCGCGCCGGCACGGCGTGCGGGTGCTGCAACCCGACATCCTGGCCTCTGGGGTGCACGCCGGGCTGGTGCCCATCAGCGACGAGGGCCCGACCTGTTCAACCGGACTGGCCGACTGCCTGCACCTCGAGCAGCCACCGGTCGCCGCCTTCGACCGGGCCGCCCGCGACGAGTCGGCGGACCACAGGCGCGACGGCCGCTTCGCGGTGCGGCTGGGGCTCGCCGAGGTCACGTCCATAGGCGCCTTGCTCGCCGAGCGGATCGTTGTCGAACGCGAGCGGGGCGATTATCGGGATCTCGCCGACCTCGCCAGGCGGGTGGGGCTGACCGCGCCACAATTGGAGGCGTTGGCGGCGGCCGGCGCCTTCGACTCGCTGGACCTGAGCAGGCGGGCCGCACTGTGGAGTGCCGGCGATGCGGCCGGTGAGCGCGCCGACCAGTTGCTCGGCAGCGCTGTCAGCGTGCAGCCGCCCCTGCTGCCGATGCTGACCGCGGCGGAGCAGACCAGTTACGACATGTGGGCGACAGGCATCCCCAGCGGAGAGCACCCGATGCGGCATGTGCGTGAGCCTCTGGCCGACCGCGGAGTGCTGCAGGTTGCGCAGTTGGCCCACGCGGAGTCCGACCGGAGAATCCACGTGGCCGGGGTGATCACCCACCGGCAACGACCGGCGACCGCCGGCGGGGTCACCTTTCTCAATCTGGAGGACGAGACCGGCACTCTCAACGTGATCGTCGGTGTGGGGGTGTGGAACAGGTTTCGCCGGGTCGCCCGCGAGTCACCGGCCATGGTCGTGCGCGGCATCCTGGAACGTTCTCCAGAGGGGGTCATCAATCTCATCGCCGATCAGCTGGAGTCCCTGCCGCTGCGGGTCGCGATCACCTCGCGCGACTTCCGGTGAATCCACGGAGCCGGTGAATCCACGAACCGCTGAGCTCACGGACAACTGAGCTCACGGACAACGGAGCCCACGAATCACAGGGCTTACGAAGAAAAAGCCCTAGGGAACCGAAGAGCACTTAGGGTAGGCTTACCTATATGTTGAGCGTGCGTGGCGTCTTTCGAACCTTCGCCGCCCGGACAGGCCCTGTCGAGGCCCTCCGCGGCGTCGACCTCGACGTCGAGCGCGGCCGACGTCATCGCCGGCCCCAAACACGTCGTGCCCGAGCATCGTGGCGTCGGGATCGTCCCTCAGGAGGGCGCCCTTTTTCCGCACCTGAGCGTCGCACGCAACATCGACTTCGGCCTCACCTCGCGCTCACGCGGCGCAATGCGCACCCCCCGGCTCTCTGCAGCCGGGCGTCGCGAGCGCGTGCAGGAACTGCTCGAACTGATCGGTCTGCCCGGCTACGCCGACCGCTACCCGGCCGAACTCTCTGGTGGGCAACAGCAACGCGTCGCCCTCGCCCGTGCTCTCGCCCCCGGCCCGAGGCTCGTACTGCTCGATGAACCATTTGCCGCGCTTGACGCCGCACTGCGCAGCGACCTGCGTGAAGAGGTGCGCGAGGTGCTCGCCGCGGTGCAGGCCACGGCCGTCCTGGTCACTCACGACCAGGAAGAAGCCCTGTCGCTGGCCGACCATGTCGCGGTCATGCGCCGCGGACAGGTCGTGCGCGTCGGAGGCCCGGTCGAGGTGTATCAGCAGCCCGGTGACCGGGAGACTGCAGCATTCCTTGGCGATGTTGTCTTTCTGCCCGGCCGGCTCGTCGCCGATCTGAGCGCCCCGCCCTCCCCCACCGCAACGACCACGACAACCACCGCGAGCCCGTCATCGCCCGCCGCCACCTACGCCCAATGCGCACTCGGGTGCCTCGCCGTGAGCCTGCGATCGGGGGGTGCAGAGCACTCCGCCGTGCCTGCGACGGCCGGTCCCGCAAAGACCCCGTGTCAGGATGACTGCCTGATCATGTTGCGCCCGGAGCAGATCCGGTTGAGCGATTCCGGCCACCCGGCTCGAGTGACCGCCGTCACCTTTTTCGGCCATGATGCCTTGGTCACCGTTCGACTCGGTGCCGACGGGCGCGGGCCCTCTGTACTGCTGCGCACGCTCGGGCACGACCTGCCCCAGGTCGGCGACACCGTCGCCGTTGACGTCGTGGGTGCGAGCACCGCCTTCTCCTCCCCCACCGACTCATCGGTCGCCGCAAATTCCACCACCAAACAGCTTGCAGGTTAGGTAAGCCTACCCTTACAGTGGTGAGTGCCGTATCTGAACGGCGCCCCGACGAAAGGCCCTCTGTGGTTCATCTCCCGCGCTCCCTTCACCTGATCGGTGGTCTGGCCGCTGCCGCCCTGCTTGCAACTGCCCTCACCGCGTGCAGCGCAGGCACGACCGACGAACCCGGGGCCGAGACGGGAAGCCAATCGTCCAGTGCCGCGGCCACGCCGGCCACGCTGACCATTTACTCCGGCCAGCACGAGGCCTTCGCGCAATCCCTGGCGGACGCGTTCACCGCGGATACCGGAATCGCCACCCAACTCCGGGCCGGAAGCGACGTGGAACTGGTCAACCAGATCATCGAGGAGGGCGACCACTCCAGGGCCGACGTGATTCTCACGGAGGAACCCGGACCGATCGACACCCTCGCCGCCGCCGGCGTTCTGAGCCCGGTCGCCCCCCAGACCCTGGCAAAGACCGTTACCCAGTACAATCCCGGCAACGGCCTCTGGGTGGCGTGGGCCGCCCGTGCACGCTCCGTGGTCTACAACCCGACCATGATCTCCGCCGGCGAGCTTCCGGCACACCTGCTCGACCTCGCCGACCCGAAGTGGAAGGGCACCTTCGCCTACGCCCCGAGCGGGGCCTTCGTCGGCACCGTCACCTACCTGATCGACACGATCGGCGAGGATAAGACGCGCACCTGGTTGGAGGGAATTCGCGACAACGGCGAGAACCTGGGAAAGAACGCGGCCGTCCGTGACGCCGTGGAGGCCGGCCAGATCGCGTTCGGACTGATCAACCACTACTACTGGTTCCTCAAGGCAGACGAGGTCGGTGCCGAGAACATGGTGTCGAAACAGCACTACATGGGCAACCAGGATGCGGGCGCCCTGGTCTTTCCCTCGGGCGCAGGGGTGCTGAAGACGAGCAGTCACCAGGCCGAGGCGCAACAGTTTCTCGGCTGGCTGGCCGACGCCGACGGCGGCCAGAAGATCGTGGCGAGCGACAGCCCCCAATATCCTCTCGGAATCGGCGTGACCAGCACCCAAGATCTGGAGCCCTTGGAGAACCTCGATCCGCCGGTGGTCGACTCGGGCGACTTCGCCAACCCGGAGAACGCGCAGCAACTCCTCGTAGAGGTCGGCATCATCTGAGCAATCCCGCGAGCAGGCCGAAACGACGGGCCAGGATGCGCGCGCCGCGCCTCCTGGCCCTCGTTGCCGTGCTCGTGGCCGGATTTGCCCTGATCCCTGTGGGCTACGTGTTGCTGCGCGGCGGGGTGAGCCTCGGCGCACTCGTTGACACCCTGACACTGCCCACGACCATGGGTTATCTGGTCAACACGGTTCTGCTCACCATTCTGGTGCCGCTGGCCTCTGTCGTGCTCGGCGTCCTGCTGGCCGTGCTGGTGGTGCGCACCGACCTGCCGGGCCGCCGAATCTGGTCGATGCTGTTCGCACTGCCCCTGGGCATTCCCGCGTTCGTCGGTTCCTACGCCTGGGTATCGCTCAGCTATGCGGTCAACCCGGCCTCGACGGCCCTATTCGGCCTGCCCGGGGCAGTGCTGATCCTCGGCTCCTCTCTGTACCCGTATGTGTTCCTGCCAGTGGTCGCTGCGCTGCGCAGTCTGGACACCACCCAGGAGGAAATGGCGAGGTCGCTCGGCCACGGGACGGTCGCGACCTTCCTGAAGGTCACCCTGCCCCAGTTGCGGCCGGCACTCTCGGGGGGCGCCCTGATCATCGCGCTGCACATGCTGGCCGAATACGGCGCGCTGGTGCTGTTGCGATACCAGACGCTGACCACGGCGATCATGGCCCGCTACGAGTTCGGCCGGGCCGAAGAGGCGCTCCTGCTGTCCACCCTGCTGACGGTGCTCTGCCTGGCGGTGCTGGGATTCGACCGGCTGTTGTTCCGGGGAGTCGGGCGGGCCGCACCCGACAGTCGGATCCGGCTCGGATCGGGAGTCACCCGCACCTCGACGCCGGCGCCGCTTCACGCCTGGCAGGTACCGGCACTGCTCGGCTCATCGGCGGTAGTGCTCATCGGGTTGGTCGTTCCGCTGACCGGCATCTTCGGGGGCCTGTTCCAACGCCTTTTCGGCAGCGGGTTCGCTGACTATGACTGGCTGCGACTGCTGACCGCGATCGGCAACACCGCGAGTGTGGGCGCCCTCGCCGCACTCGTCACCACACTCGTCGCCATCCCGGTGAGCATGTTCATCACCAGGCATCCCTCCACGCTGAGCATGCTCACCGAGCGTGCCACGTGGATCACCCGATCACTGCCGGGGATAGTGGTGGCCCTTGCACTGGTCTTCCTGGCCTCCCGCTATCTCCCCAGCCTGTACCAGACGATCGCCCTGATGGTGCTCGGTTATCTGTTGTTGTTCCTCCCGCTGGCGGTCGGCGCCCAGCGTTCCGGCCTGTTGGCGGCCGCGCCCCAGTTCGACGAGCTGTCGCGATCGTTGGGGCAAGGGCCGTTGACGACCTTCCGTCGGGTGACGCTGCCGCTGGCTCTGCCCGGAATCGCCTCCGGTGCCCTGCTGGTCTTCCTCGATGTGGGCAAGGAGCTCACAGCCACCCTGCTGCTGCATCCGACCGGGTTCGACATGTTGTCAACCGGGCTCTGGTCCAGAACCGAACTGCTCGATTACAAAGACGCGGCACCCTACGCGCTCGCGTTGGTCGCCCTGTCATCCATCCCGGCGTATTTTCTCGCCCGACGGATGCTGCGCTGAGCCGGAGGATCTGCGCTGAGCCTGAACCCCAGCACTGACGCGCCGCACCTGCGCGTTCCGCAGGCGCCGGGCGGTGCAGGCGCAGGCGGTGCAGGCGCAGGCGATGCAGGCTCAGATGGGACGTACCGTGAGTGTCTGCTCTGCCCGCCCGAACGGGCCCGACTCGTCATGCAGCACCGAGGAGGTGACGCCAACCCCCAGCCGGCCGAAGCTGACCGCATTCTCCAACCCGAGCAGTTCCCCTGCCGGCTGCCGATACAGGTGGATCTGCAGGTCGACGTTCGGAAAGATGTAAGTTCCCGCGCCCGGGGGCACCCGGGGCGCAATGCCGTTGGCTGTGTCGACCAGCCCGACCAGGCGGGCCAGGTCGGAGAACGGTTCCTGGTCGATCAATGGGTGCCTGGTGCGCAGCCAGGAGCGGCCACGGCCGGCCCGGTGCCCGGGCAATGGGTACGCCTCGATTGAGCGAACGTACCCTCCGGGCCAATCGAGTTTCACCCACCCCGCCGATTGGTCGATTCCCGGCAACGGTGCATCTTCGATCGCCTCGACGGCGCTGGTGTCGAAGGCCTGCAGACGCCACGCCGTGGCCCGCACGGCGGTGCGTCCGCCCGCGACCAGTTCTGCCTGCAGCAGTTCGATGCTGCGACCGGGCCGAAGCATCGAGGTGACCACCTCGAACTCCCCACCGGGAATCACTCCGAGAATCTCAAAGCTGAGCCTGGCCATCTGCATCCGGTCACGAGGTGCGAAATTTTCCAGGCAATGGGCGAGGATGCCCGAGACCGGCGCCATGTGCTGCTCATGGTCGTTCCACGCCCCCTGGGCGTGCACGGTCGAGGTGTACCGGCCGTCTCCGTTCGAGCGGTAATACGGTTCGGCCGCCGCGTGTCCGCCCGTCATGCCGCACCGTAGGACACGGCGAGCCGGGCGAGCCCCTCGTCAAGGCTGACCGACGGGTGCCAGTCAAGGTCATGTCGGGTGCGCCGTTGGTCGAACCAGTGCGCGGTGGACAGTTGCTCGGCCAAGAACCTGGTCATCGGGGGTTCGTCCTTTCCGCCGGTGGATTGCCAGAGCTGTTCGATCAGGCTACCGGCTCCGCGGGCAAGGCCTGCTGGCACCCGCCAGGTGGGTGGTTGAACACCCGCCGCCCGGCAGATCCCGGCCAACAGTTCCGCGACGGGGCGCGGTTCGCCGTTGGTCACGACATAGGCTGCGCCGTGCACCCGGTCGATGTTCTCCAGTGCGGCGGTCAGTGCCCCAACCGCGTTGTCGATGTAGGTCGTGTCGATCAGTGCGGTCGTGTCGATCAGTGCGGCTCCGTGCCCCAGCAGCGGCAACCGACGGCCACGGGCTCGTTCGACGATGCGCTCCACCAGCTGGGTGTCGCCGGGCCCCCAGACCAGATGTGGCCGGATGGCGACCACCTGAAATTCGGCCGAGTCGGCCGCCAGAGCGAGAAGTTCGGCTTCGGCCTTGGTGCGGGCATAGTTGCCCCTCGCGCGCAGCGGGTCTGCCGGTCCGGCGTCGTCGCCCATGATCGAATCCCCGGAATGTGCCACCGACGGAGACGAGACGTAGACGAACCGCGAAACCTTTGCGGCCGTGGCTGCGGCGAGCAACGCGCGGGTTCCCTCCACGTTCACCGCATCGAACTCGGCCGCTGGGCCGGCCAGCGACACCTTCGCAGCCAGATGCACGACCCCGTCCATTCCGGCGACGGCACCCGACACGGCTTCCGGGTCAAGCAGAGAGCCGAGCACGTCCTTCACCCCGGCCACCTTCGACGGGCCGCGCTGCAGGGTGCGCACCCGATGCCCGGCGGCCACCAGCGCGGTTGCGACCGTCGAGCCGAGAAACCCGCTCGCCCCGGTGACCAGGACTTTCACGGCTTGCCCATCCGGCCGCCGGACAGGATGCCGGTGGCCCAGTCGGCGAGGCCGGCCCGGTCGATCTTCGAGTTGTGTCGAATGTCAGTCGGCAGGCGGGGCACGACCATCACGGCGGCCACGGGAGCGTCGACCGCCGCCCGCACCTCGGCAGCCAGGGTGTGTTCGGCCAATCGAACACGGCGGCTGGCCGGACTGGTCTCGACGACGATGACCAATTGCTGGGTACCCGCCGGCCCCACCCCAACCGCGGCCGCACGTGCGACCCGCGACACGCGTTCCGACTGCAGTTCGGGGCCGACCGGCGTGATCACTCCGGCGGGCGTGCGAATCAGATGCACCATCCTGCCCTCAACCCAGAGCCGTCCCACATCGTCCAGGTGCCCCACGTCACCGGTGCGGTGCCAACGTCTGGCACCGTCGGCGCCGGTGACACCTGTGCCTCGCAGCGCCTGCCTGTCGGTCAGGTACAAACGGTCGTAGTGGTCCTTGATATGCGGCGCCGAGACGACGATCTCGCCGGTGACGTCGGGGGTGTCCGAGGGCGAACCCACGGCATCACCCCCCTCGTCGAGCCCTGAAATCAGAACCCTGCTGCCTGCTGCCGGGCGGCCGACACACACACCTGACGGCGTTCCCACCACGGGCACAGTCTGCCTGATCTCGTCGAGGTCGATGTCGGTCAGCAGCAGTCCCTCGGTCATTCCGTACGGGGTGTGGGCCTGCGCGTTCGGCATGAGTGCGGCGGCCCGTGCCAGCAGATGCTCGGAGACCGGCGCCCCCGCAGACAAGAAGGTGCGAACGCCGGCAAGCGCTTCCCGATCGGAGTCGGTGAGCGCCGCCTTGGTCGCGTCGACGTTGACGAGAGCGGCTGGGGACAGGAAGACGACCGACGCCCGGGCCACCCGCACGGCGTCGGCGACCGCCGTCGCGGTGAGGGTGGCCGGCGCGGTGACGTCCATGTCGGGGGTGACAGAAGTCGCGCCGAGGGCGGGGCCGAGCAGAGCGAACGGGGCGAACCCGGCGACCAATCCGGTGCCGGGACCCACCCCGTATTGGCGGGAGAGGGCCCGGGCGACCGCCGCCAATTGGCCGTGCGTGTAGACGACGCCTTTGGCTGGGCCGGTGGAGCCCGAGGTGAACAGTAGCGCGGCGGCCTGGGTCGGCCCGGGTTCGGGCGGCAACGGGGTGTTCCGGCCCAGCCGCGCGAGCTCCCCGAGCGACCAGGAGACTCCGAGCGTGCGCGCCACGGCTGCGGGCAGACGGGCTGTGGAGATGGCACGTCCCGGCCAGCCGAGCGCCCGTGCGGCGGTGAGGCCCGGGAGCCGGCCGATGACAAAGTCGGCCTGCGCGCCGCGTACGGCGCGGCTGAGGCCTTTCAACCCCAACCCCGCGTCGGCGACCACGACGATGGCGCCCACCCGAACGCAGGCGTAGAGCACGGCGGTCAGGTCTGCGCCGGGCGGCACCAGGAGCGACACCCGGTCGCCGGGCCGAACCCCGATCCGCACCAGTCCGGCTGCGATCTCGCGCACCCGGCGCGACAGCAGCTGCCAGCTCACCTGCAACGGCCGGGCACCGGTTGCTGGCCGCATCTCGATCAGCGCGGTCTCAACGCTGTCTTCGAGCTCGTCGAGAAAATGCCAGAGCGGACGATATTCTGCACTGGTTTCGCTGATGGTCTGCCCGGGGGCCGCCACTTCGGCCGGGTCGGAGCCCGGCTGCACCCGCAAGGCGAGCCAGCCGAGGGCTGCCTGCGCATAGTCGACGTCCTCGGCGATGAGGTGACCGGCGCCCTCGAATCGGTGAACGTCGGCGTGCGGCATCCGATCGATCAAGTCGTCCAGATACCGGTCGCCGAAGATCGGGTCGCTCGGACCCCAGAGGAGAAGCGAAGGCACGGTGAGCTCGCGCAGGCCGGCGGCGATCTTCTCGAGTGCGGCATGACTCTCGTGCTCGGGCCCCACCGGGATATCGGCCACGAATCCGCCGATCCCGCCGCGACGGGCGGCGCTTCGGTACGGTGCCCGGTAGCCGTCCTTGACCGCTCGCGTGAGCGGCGGATGGGCCAGGGCGAGGGTGGTCTCCAGAAATGCAGGGCTGGTCACGGTCGAGGCCTTCAGCAGCGCCGGGTTCAACGCCAGCCGCAATGGTGCCGGAATCGCCGTGTCTGCGGCCTGGTGAACCGCCGTGTTGAGCAGCATCACCCCGGCCAACAGCTCGGGATGAGCGAGGGCCCAACCGAGTGAGACAACGCCTCCCCAATCGTGCCCGAAGGTGACGACCGGCCCGGCCAGTTGTAGCTCGTTGGTCAACGCGCTCAGGTCGAGCACCCGGTCGGCCAACGTGCGCGTGCGGCCGGTGCGCTCAGAGAATCCCATCTCGAGTTGGTCGACGGCGATCACCCGCCATGCTTGGGTGCCCGCGGGGCTCTGTGCACCGGTCGCCGCCATTTCAGTGGCAGCAGAGACCAACCGGCGCCACAGATATGACCACGTGGGGTTGCCGTGTACGCAGAGGATTGTGCCCGCCGGTTTCACACCGAGTTCGGCCAGCCGATCACCGTTGTCGAGAATGTGCCAGGTGCTCACCCGATCCCGGCCGGCACCCGATTCGGCCTCTCGCGGCACATCGACCAGTCGGGAGAAGCGCTCGTCGAGCCCCTCCAGAGGCACCGGCGGCAACCGCGCCGACTGCGTGGGCGCCGCCTGTGAAGAACGAGCGGCGTGCTTGTTCGTCGCGGACAGCCTGGGGAGTGTCACCAGGCGAGTTCCATCATGGCCGTGTTGAGGCCTGATCCGACCCCCATCAGCAACACGCGATCGCCGCGCGACAATGACGCGGCCTCCTCGGCCAGGGTGATCGGAATGGATGCCGGGCCGACGTTGCCGAACCGGGGATAGGTCAGCGGCACTCGCGCCCGGTCGATTCCGGCAGCCTTGATGATGGCGTTGGTATGCACATCAGACACCTGGTGAACGATGTAGCGGTCCATCTTCGACCAGTTCCAGTCGCGTTTGGCCTCGTTCCACGCCGAGACCACCAGATCCATGCCCCCGGTGAGCAGGGCGTGGGCATCGGTGAACATGCCGTCGACGCTGCCGACGCACAGGTCGTTGAACTGGGTGGCAGCGCGGGTCACGCCGCCCAGTATGCGGTGCCCCTCCGGGTGCTCATCGGCCGGGCCGAGCACCACAGCAGCGGCACCGGAGCCGAGGGTGAGGCTGGCGAATTCGCTCATGAATTCTTTGCGGCCGATGTCGGCGCCGCGAAGGCGCTCGATCGTGTTGGTCTGAATGTCGTCGGCGTCTTCGCCGTCGATCACCATGGCATACTTCACCTGGCCGGAGTCGATGAGTTGCGACGCGAGCGTCATGCCGTTCACGAACCCGAGGCAGGCGTTGGCGATGTCGAAGTTCGTCGCCGACGACGGCAGCCCCAGGCCGTGGTGGATGCGCACGGCCACCGAGGGTTCCAGGTGCGGCCGGGTGACCGACGTGTTGATCATCAGACCGATCTGATCGGCTCGAATACCCGATTTCTTCAAAGCGAGCTGGCCTGCCGTCACCGCGGCCTCGTCAAAGCCCTGTTCAGCGTCCCAGTTGCGACGCTCCAACACGCCGGCGACCCGTTGCAGCAATCCCTTGGGGAGGCGCAGCCTCTTCAGCGCGTCTGTGAGCCTCGAATCGATCTCGGTCGACGTGGTGACGCGCGGCGCGAGCACCGAGGCGACCGCCAACAGTGCCGCGTTGGCATGTCTCGACGTCGCATTGCCGTTCACGGCGTTTTCCTCATCCCGCTCGCTGATCGAAGCGAACATTCCATTGTCCTCCACCGCACGGGCGCCAGATGACAATTCGCTGGGAGTTTGTCGCGTCTGATGCAATTCTGCAGCTCCCCTCCGTCGATTGCCACTGGTATCAGTCAATTGCCACTGGTACCCCGCCGAAATCGGCGAATACTGGATATATGGATCCCGTAGCCCCGATACTCTATGCCGTGCTGGCGATAAATTTCATCCTCGGTGTGGCGGCGCTTGTCTCCATGATGAGCCGTCCGCGTAGCCGAACGACCCACTGAGTCGATCGCTTGGAACAGCCTGACCCGGAAGATCACTTCTCTTCTGCGGTCAGTACGAGCGTGTGTCCAGCGGTGAAGGCGACCCGGTCGAGTGTGTACAGCCACTGCCGCGTCTCGTGGTTCTGCCACAGGGGGGTCTGGTCGGCATAGTTCGGGTGGAAGGCGTGTCCTGATGAACCGGTGAGGTTGATCCAAGTCGAGTCGTCCCAATCGTTCAGGTCGAGCACCTGCCGCATCGATGGCACCCAGTTCACCTCGTAGCCTTGGGTGGCATCCCAACCGACCGCGTTCACCACGGCGGAGGCTCCGCCAACCCCATAGGGGCCGCGGTTGAACAACCACTCGATCGGTGCGATGCCCGATTCGCCGAAGCTCGCATTGGTGAGAGTGAGTGTATGGATGCGATCCCAGCGCCAGCTGTCGGTATTGCCGCCCATGAGATCCTTCGCCTCGGTGCTCGCCTGCTCCAGGGCGTAGGCGAGCATGGCGTCACGCCCGGTGATACCCAGCCTCTGGTTCGTCCACCACCGGGAGTTCGGCTCGTCGAGCAGCGACTCGACCACGGCGAAGGATCGGTCGCCGCCGGTCATGTGGGTTCCATCGGGCAGCGTGTCGTCGAACATGGCCACCAAGAGGTTGCGCCAGACGATGTTGAAGTAGGCCGCCGCCGCACTGTCGGGGTCGACGGCGAAGTTCCATCCGTTGAACAGGGCAACCGCCTTTGCCGTCTGGTCATCGACGGAAACCGCTTTCAGCGCCGGCACCAGCGTCTGGGCGATCGCCAGGTGGTTGTCTGCCTGAACCGCCCCGATCTGTTCGACCGAGATCGGGTCGCCGGTGGCGATCAGTTCTTTCAGCCGGGTCTCGATCTGCTGGGCACGGTACCCGAGATCCCAGTCCCTGGTGATCAGATGCGGGTATTCGGGCCCGACCGCGGCGTTGTTGGCGGTGACGATGTACCCGGATTCTGGGTTGAACACCGACGGGAGTTCCTCGAACGGAATGTAGGAGATCCAGTCGAATTCGCTGGTCCAGCCCGGGCTCGGCAGGGTTCCGTCGCCTTTGGCACGAATCGGGATCGCCCCCGGCGCCTGGTAGCCGATATTTCCTTCCTTGTCTGCGTACAGCAGGTTCTGGCTCGGCACGTCGAACAGGGCGGCAGCTGCCCGAAACTGGTCCCAGTCCTGCGCGGTGTTCATCGCGAAGATGGCAGAGGGCGTGAAGCCGGCCGACAGCGCGGTCCACTTGAGGCTCAGCGCGTAGCGGGCATCACCGGGTTCAGGAAGATCGACCGCAACCGAATACGTGTCGGCCAGAGATGAGAATTGGCCAACCAGGTCGCTCATCAGCGGGCCGTGTTCAGTCGCCCTGATTGTGAGGCTCACGTCGTCACCATCGGCGACCGTGATCGTCTCTGTGCGCACGTCAAGTGGCTTGGACTCCCCATCGAACTCGTAGTTGTCTCCGGTCACCTTTTCCAGGTACAGGTCAGCGACGTCAGGCCCGAGGTTGGTGAACCCCCAACCGATCTGGGAGTTGTGTCCGATCACGACTCCCGGCAGCCCGGAGAAGCTGTAGCCGGACACGTCGAACGGACACTCGTCGCCGATCGTTTCGCAGCGCAGGCCGATCTGGTGCCACACCGACGGCATGGCCGGCCCCAGGTGCGGGTCGTTGGCCAGGATTGGCTTTCCGGTGTCACTCAGGCTTCCGTCGATCACCCAGGAGTTCGAACCGATTTCACCGCCGGCCGGCCCCAGCAGCTCCGGAATCGTATCCAGCGATGCGCGCAACGCTGTGGCCGCGGCCCTCAGCCCGGCGGTTGCCGCCGCACTTTCGGCGACAGCGGCCGTTGCCGGCTCCTCGAGCGGAACCAGGTCACCGGCAGAGGCTACGTCAGTGGCATCCTTGCCGGCCTCAATCTCGTCAGCAGCCACAATCGTCGGATGCTCCCCATACGGATAGTCCGGGTGCAACTGCTGAACCTCGGCCGGGTCGAGCACTGTCGACAGGAGGGCGCGGTCGATCTCGTCCTCGAGGTTCGACCTGAGATCCCAGGCCATCGCCTTCAGCCAGGCAACCGAATCGGCGGGCGTCCACGGTTCGGGCACATAGTCGGAGTTCTGGAGACCGAGCACCACATACTCCAGGGAGAGTTCGGCGCCTGAGTGTGACGCCAGATACTCATTGACGCCGTCGGCGTACGCCTGGTAGTAGCCGAGCGTCCGAGGATCGAGCATGCCCACCTCTTCTTCGGCGACCTTGCGCCACCCGAGCGTGCGAATGAACGCGTCGGTGTTCACCTGACTCTCACCGAAGAGTTCGGCCAGCCGCCCCGAGGTCACGTGTCGGCGAAAGTCCATCTCCCAGAAGCGGTCCTGGGCCTGCACGTAGCCCTGGGCGCGAAAGAGATCTGCGGAGCTCTTGGCCACGATTTGCGGGATGCCGGCGTCGTCGCGGTAGACCGACACGTCTTCTGAGAGTCCGGCCAGATGCACTTCACCGCCGTACATGGGAAAGGAACGGGTCACCGTCCAGACGCCGACCCCGGCCAGGACCACGGCGACGGTGAGGATGAGCACCCCAGAGATGATGAGAGTGCGGCGGATGATGCGTCGGCCTCTGGTGCGTGGTTTCTCGTTCTCCACGTCACTCCTTCGTGAGTCGGTTTGGTGCGGCCTGAAGCCGAGCAATATTCACTCAGAAGAGTATGGCAGGAGGCTGGGAATCGGCGAAACTCAGGTCAGCTCACTTCGGGTCTCTTTCGCTGGGCAGGGCGCGCTGGTGTGTGTTCGCCGTTCCAGACGCTTACGATCCCCCAGGCCACAGCCGCGATCGGCACCGACAGCACCGCGCCGACGATACCGCCGAGAACCGTGCCGACCGTCAGCGCGAACAGGATCACCAGGGGGTGCAGTTTGAGCGAACGCCCCATCAGCACCGGTTGCAGCAGGTTGCCCTCCAACTGGTTCACCAGGATCACGATCGCGACAACGATCAGTGCGGTGATGGGGCCGTCGGCGACCAGGGCGACCAGGGCGGCGAGGATCCCGGCCACCGTGGCGCCGACGAGCGGGATGAACGCCGTCAGGAAGACGATCACCGCGAGCGGCAGCGCCAGCGGCACCTGCAGGATGAACAGTCCCAACCCGATGCCGATCGCATCGGCGGCGGCCACGATTGCGGTTCCGCGCACGTAGTCACCGAGGGTGGTGACGGTCTTGTGCCCGACCCGTTTGGCGCGCGCGTAGGAATCGCCGGTGAACGGGCGAAGGATGAACTCCCAGATGCGCGGCCCGTCCTTGAGGAAGAAGAACAGCGTGAAGACCATCAGGAAGAGTCCGGTGATGAAGCTGGCAGCTGCAGATACCCCGGCAAGCGCACCGAGGCCGAATTGGCTGCTCGTGAAGAAGTCGGTGAGGGTGTTTTTGAACTGGTCGAATTGGGCATCCGTGATGTCGAACGGAAGGTGAACCAGGTAGTCGCGAAGCTTGACGACGCCCTCGGTTGCACTGGTCGCCAACTCACCCCACTCATCGCGCACCGCCGCGACGATCAGCCAGACGACGCCGGCGACGACAATCAGGATCGACAGCATGGCCGTCCACGCCGAAAGCATCGGGGACACACCCTTGCGTCGCATCCACGCCACGAACGGCCGAATAGCCGAGGCCAGGATCAGCGCGATAGTGATCGGGATGAAGACCAGGCTCAACTGGGTGAGAATCAGCACCAGGATTGCCACCAGCAGGAGCACCACGACAATCTGCACGCTGCGGGTGGCGATGCTGCCGAATCGGTCGCTCCACAGCTTCGACGCACTCGGTGCAGGTTGTGCAGGTTGTGCAGGTTGTGCGGGTTCGGCGGGTTCTGCGGGTTCTGCGGGCTCGACAGGAGTTGCCAGGCGGCTGCGGAAGAGTCTCATGACGAACAAGAGTACGGGAGGTACGCCTGATCCTGGCACCTCGGCGGTGGCGTTTGGCAGATCGCCGGGCCCGGGTGGTGGCCCGGTTGGGACTGGCCCTTGACACAGCCAGCTCAGGTCACTAGGTTCTATAGTGCACTATAGAACCTAGGCGGTGAGATGTTTACAGATGACAGTCCGATCTTTCAGCAACTCGCAGACCGAGTTGCCGAGGACATCATGAACGGAACGTATCCGGAAGACACCGGCGTGCCGTCCACCAACGAGTATGCCAGCTTCTACGGAATCAGCCCGATCACCGCGGCGAAGGGCATGAACGTGCTGGTCGAACAGGGCCTCCTGTACAAGAAGCGCGGCATCGGAATGTTCGTGGCTCCCGGCGCGCCCGCGCAGCTGCGCTCGGAGCGTCGGGCAGCGTTCCGCGATCAACACGTTGCTCCGCTCCTTCGCGAAGCCGCACTGCTCGGGATCGATCCCCAAGAACTTGCACAGATGATCAACCAGAAAGAGAGCTCATGACACACGCACTCGACATCCAACAAGTGACGCGCAGCTTCGGGCGCACGGCGGCCGTCGACAACGTCAGCTTCCAGGTGCCGGAGAACTCCATCATCGGGCTGCTCGGCCGAAACGGCGCCGGCAAGACCACACTGATGTCAATCCTGGCCGGCCAGGACCGGCCAGACACCGGCACCGTGAGGGTGCTCGGCGACAAGGTATTCGAACGGGCGAACACGCTCTCCAGGATCAGCTACGTTCGCGACAACCAACGCTACCCCGACAACTACATGCTGCACCACGTGCTGCGCATCGCGCCGGCCTTCGCCCCGAACTGGAGCCGGGAGCTCGCCGACGAACTCGTCGACGGTTTCCGTATCCCGGCGAAGACGAAGATCACGAAGATGTCCCGTGGGCAGCTCTCCTCCGTCGCGATCGTGCTCTCGCTGGCATCCCGCGCCCCGATCACCCTGCTCGACGAGCCCTACCTCGGCCTCGACGTGACCAGTCGTGCCCTGTTCCACCGGGTATTGCTCGACGACTACCAGACGCATCCACGCACGATCGTGCTCTCAACACATCTGATCGACGAATCGGCGGCCCTGCTCGACCGAGTCGTGATCATGGACAAGGGCCGGATCGTGGTCGACGACGAGACCGAGAACGCCCGAGACGGCGCTTTCGTCGCCAGTGGCCAGACCGACGCCGTCGGGCGCCTACTCGTGAACCACCGGGTACTCGAGACTCACTCCGTGGGCGCATTGGCATCGGTCACCGCGGCTGGCACCCTCGACGACACTTTGCGCCAGAGCGCCCGTGAAGCCGGCGTGCAGCTCACTCGGGTATCGCTGCAGGAGCTGGTCTCCGCCTATGGCGTGAACGAATCCACCTCAGAGACGAAAGAGAAGGTACGAGCATGAGCACCATCGTTTCCACCACCAAGCTGCACCTGAACAAGCGTGAGGCGACGTTTGCGGTGCCGCTGTACATCACAGCCATGGTGGCCGTGATCTCCGTGCTGATCTCTTTGTTGTTCCTCCGGGCCGGCAGCGTGCCGGGCTCCGCCGAATGGATCGACAGTTCGCGAATGAACCCCGGCATGATCTATGCCCTGTCGGGCTTCTTGGTCTACCTCGGGGTGCAGTCTGTCGCAACGACGTTCCCATTCGCACTGACGCTGGGTTCCACCAGGCGCTCCTTCGCGGCCGGCACGCTGGTCTGGAATGTGATCATGTCGGCCTACCTTGCCGTCGTCTTCGCGGTGATGCTGATGTTGGAGCTCGCCACGAACCACTGGTTCGCGGGTTTCTACATTTTTGACATCATCGTCTTGGGTGCGGGCGACCTGAGACTGCTGATTCCGATCGTGT
>CAJDUP010000063.1_pt1 | contig 18894 bp, 16 predicted proteins | sample 7391181 | NCBI WGS metagenome assembly CAJDUP01 (sample SAMEA7055690, study PRJEB34461) | soil metagenome | biome: terrestrial ecosystem; feature: Peninsula; material: soil | place: Antarctica | collected 2016
GACCGGCCCGAAGATCTCGGCGCGCCAGAGCGCATCCTCGGCCGTATCCGGCAGCACAACGGTCGGCGGCAGCCAGAACCCGGCGCTGGGCCCGGCCGTGGCGCCCCGGTACGCCACGTTCGCCCCGTCCAGGTGGGCGAGGACCGAGTCGCGCTGGCTGGCCGAGACGAGCGGCCCCATCTGCGCGTCGGTCGATGTCGGATCGGTCACGTGAAAAGCCTTGACCGCGGGTTCCAGCAACTCCAGAAAGCGCTCGTACACGGTCGACTGAACCAGAATCCTGGACCGGGCACAGCAGTCCTGACCGGCGTTGTCAAAGGCTGCGCCGGGGGCCGTGGCCGCAGCCACTTCGAGGTCGGCATCATCGAAGATGATGTTTGCGCTCTTGCCTCCGAGTTCCAGGGTGAGGCGCTTCACCTGGTCGGCACAGCCACGCATGATCTGTTTGCCCACGCTGGTCGACCCGGTGAAAGACACTTTGCGCACCAGCGGATGGGTCACGAAACGGTCCCCGACCACCGGCCCCGGTCCCGGGATCACCGTGAACACATGCTCCGGAAGTCGCGCGAATCCCCATCCCGCGATCGGCATCGGAAAATTCCACGGCACGATGATGCCGACCACCCCGAGCGGTTCGTGGAATGTGACGTCGAGGCCGCCAGCCACCGGGATCTGGCGGCCGAACAGCCGTTCCGGTGCCGCCGAATAGTAGTTGAGCACGTCCCGTACGTTTGCGGCCTCCCACCGGGCGTTCGAGATGGTGTGCCCCGAGTTCGCGACCTCCAGCCAGGCCAGTTCCTCCAGATTCTCCTCGACAGCCGATGCAAAGGAGCGCAGCAGCCTGGCGCGCTCCCCCGGGGCGATCGCGCTCCAACGAGCTGAAGCCCGGTGGGCGTGCTCGATCGCCTGGTCGGTGTCGTTCCGATCGGCCAGTTGCACCGTGGTGAGCCGTGTTGCGGTGGCCGGATTGAGGAGATCCACACTCCCGCCGCCAGAGAACGGTGAGGCCGGGAATCTCAATGGCGAGAACCCGGCGGGTTGCGCCTGTGTGACGGATGAGTTCACTTTCAGAGCCTTTCGAACCCGCGACGAAGCTCCCAGTCGGTGATGGCCGCGTCGAAGGCCGCGATCTCGACGTCGGCATAGTTCAGGTAGTGCTTGATGACCTCGTGGGAGAAGGCCTCTCGCGCGATCGTCGAATTCGCGAGCAGGTCTCTGGCCTCGTGCAGGGTGGTCGGCACCGTCGGGGCACCGGAGGTGTAGGCGTTTCCGGAAACCGCCGCCGGAAGCTCAAGCTCGTGTTCGATGCCGTATAGGCCGCCGGCGAGCATGGCAGCCAACGCGAGGTACGGGTTCACGTCACCACCGGGCAACCGGTTCTCGAGGCGGGCGCTTCGGCCGTGCCCGACCAACCGAACCGCGCAGGTGCGATTGTCGATGCCCCACGCCACCGCAGTCGGCGCGAACGAACCCGGTACAAAGCGCTTGTACGAGTTGATGTTGGGCGCGTAGAACAACGTGAACTCGCGCATGGTGTGCAGCACCCCGGCGATGAAGTGGTCGTACAGCGGCGTGCGCCGCCCTCTTTCCTGATCCCAGAAGACGAATTCCCCATCGGTGCCGCGCAGCGACATGTGAATGTGGCAGGAGCTGCCGTCGCGCTCATTGGGCTTGGCCATGAACGTCATCGACTTGCCCTGCTGATGGGCGATGTCCTTTGCGACCGTCTTGTAGACAGTGTGGTTATCGGCCGTCGTGACCACTTCGTCGTATTCGAAGGCGATCTCGTGCTGGCCCAGGTTGCATTCGCCCTTGGCGCTCTCAACCGTCATGCCGGCCTGGTAGAGAGTGCTTCGGAGAGTGCGCAGCAACGGCTCCACACGCAGGGACCCGAGAATGGAATAGTCGACGTTGAACTGGTTTGACGGGGTCAGGTCGACGTAGCGCCTGTTCCAGGCGTCTTCGTAGGTGTTGTCGTAGATCATGAACTCGAGCTCGGTTCCCGCCAGGACCCTCCATCCGCGGGCGGCCGCCCTCTCGGCCTGGACGCGCAACATGGTGCGCGGCGACATCGGAACCGAACCACCGTCGATCTGGCCGAGGTCGCACTGGATCATGACCGTGCCGGGGCGGTGTGGCAACCGGCGTATCGTGTCGAGATCCAGCACGAACGCCATGTCGCCATAGCCCTTTTCCCAGGACGTGCTGTCGTAACCGCCCACCGTCTCCATCTCGACGTCGACGGCCAGCAGGTAATTGCAGCCGTCGGTTCCGTCGGCAAGTGCCGATTCCAGGAAGAAGGGTGCATGCAGCAGTTTTCCCTGGAGCCGGCCCTGCATGTCGGTGAAGGCAAGAATGACTGTGTCGGTCTCACCGCTTGAGATCATGTCGGTCAACTGTTCGACGGTCAGCATGCGGTTGTTGCGAGGATGGGGGGCCTGCGTCATGGGATGCAACCACTCATTTCAGTCCACGTGGCGCCGCCGTGGCGTCCGTATCTCCGATGCTATTGGTTGCCGGCCCCCAATAGGGATCCAACCCGGTCAGCCGGAACAGATCTCGGACGCACTAGTTTCCCAATCGTTCACAAACTGATACCCCAAACCGTCGCCACCACCCAGTAGCATGCAGACAAGGCGGCCAAACGCCACACTCGACTTCTCTTCGTCGGCGACGTGCACGGATGGCTGAAATTGTACCAATGGAGGAACAATGTTCAAGACACGCACCATCACCGCCGCTCTGGCCGTCGCGGCGGTTGCAGCACTCACCCTGAGCAGCTGTTCGTCCGGCTCTGGTGCCACGCCGTCCGCTAGTGGGGTTGACGCCTCGACAGCGACCAGCGCTGAGGCATTCGGCGGAATCGACGGCCTGGTCGCCGCCGCCAAGGCAGAGGGAACGCTCAACGTCATTGCCCTTCCCGACGACTGGGCCAACTACGGCAAGATCATCGCCGCGTTCAAGACGAAGTACGGGCTCACCGTGAACTCCGCGAACCCGAACGGGTCGAGCGCCGACGAGATCAAGGCCGCCGACGACAACAAGGGCCAGGACACCGCGCCCGACGTCTTCGACCTGGGAACGGCGGTCGCCCTGGCCAGCACGGCGAAGTTCGCGCCCTACAAGGTTGCGAACTGGGCTGAGATCCCCGACGGCAACAAGGAGCCGACCGGCCTGTGGGTCAACGACTACACCGGCAGCATGTCGATCGGCTACAACTCAGCCAAGTACGCGGCACCGACGTCGTTGGATGACCTCTTGAAAGCGGATTACAAGGGCGCCGTGGCCATCAACGGAGACCCCACTCAGGCCGGGGCCGCGTTCGCCGCCATCGGGTTCATCACGGTGCAGAGCGGCGGCACCCTGGATGACTTCCAGCCGGGCATCGACTTCGTACAGAAGCTGAGCAAGGCCGGCAACTTCCTGACGGTGGACCCCACCCCGGCGACCATCGCCTCGGGTGAGACCGGCGTTGTCTTCGACTGGAGCTTCAACAATGTTGCTGCCGCGGCGACGGTTGATGGTTGGAAGGTCACCGGCCTCCCCGGTGTCGCGTACATCAGCTATTACAACCAGGCCATCAACATCGATGCCCCGCACCCCGCCGCAGCCCGCCTGTGGCAGGAGTTCCTGTACACCCCCGAAGCCCAGAACCTGTATCTCGCCGCCGGCGCCTACCCGGTGACCCTCGATGCGATGATCACGGCCAAAACCGTCGACCAGGCGGCGCTCGACGCGGTCGGTCCCCTTCCGGACAAACGGGTCACCCCGACCACGGAGCAGACCGACGCGGCCAACGCCCTTCTGTCCAAGGAATGGGCGGCGGCTATCGGCCAGTAGCTGATACCAGTGACTATCGCTGACACGCCTGGCGGTGCGGGTGGTGATGTCGGGGTCGAACCCCGACGTCACGCCGGCCCCGCGGCCGAGCTGACTCGTCGCAAGAAGCGCAGTTGGGCCTTTCTCGGGTTGACGCCGTTCGCGTTCTATGTGCTCGCCTTTTTGGCACTGCCGACGATTCTGGCCCTGGCCACCGGCTTCTTCGACACTGACGGCACTATCACCCTGGGAAATATCGCCGCCCTGTTCGATCCGGTGATTCTGAACACTTTCATCTCCTCGTTCTGGTTGTCAGCATTGACCGCGGTCGTCGGAGCGATCGTTGGAGCGGTGATCTGTTACGCAATGCTCGGGGCCAGACCGGAGGGCCGCCTGCGGCAGACAATCGAGTCGGCGTCGAGCGTGCTCGCCCAATTCGGTGGTGTGATGCTCGCCTTCGCGTTCATCTCCATGATGGGTGCGGCCGGGCTGGTCACCGTCTTGTTGAAGTCGGCGATCCATTTCGACATCTATGCGGAGGGTGTCTGGCTGTACACGGTCCCGGGGCTCATCCTGCCCTACCTGTATTTTCAGATCCCGTTGATGGTGATCGTCTTTCTGCCCGCGATGGAGGGATTGAAACCGCAATGGGCCGAGGCGAACGCGACGCTCGGGGGAACCCGCTTCACCTACTGGACGCGGATCGCAGCCCCCGTGTTGGCGCCGGCTTTCTTCGAGCAGCTGCGCGACGCAACATCTTGGCCGACCAAGCGTTCAATGCGTTCTCGGCCTTTGCCACAGCTGCTGCACTGATCAGCCAGGGGTCGCAGATCGTGCCCCTGCAGATTCGCGCGGCCCTGGTCAGTGAGACCATTCTCGGCCGGTCGAACATGGCCGGTGCACTCGCGCTGGGCATGATCATCGTAATGATCGTCGTGATGACCGCCTATTCGTTCCTGCAGAAACGCACGACCAGGTGGCAGCGGTGAGCCGCGCGGCAACCGGCGTGCGCAGCGCCCCCACCGCCGGAACCCGGCGTTGGATCCTCGCGGTGATCGGCGTGCTTTTCGCCATCCCTATTCTGTCGATGATCGAATTCTCGCTTCGCCAGGGACTCGCGGGCGGGTACACGCTTGATCACTGGACCGGCTTGTTCAACCCGGCCAACGCATCGCAGTACCAAGTGGTGTGGACCGGCCTGGTCAACTCTCTCGTGCTGGCGGTCGTCACCGTCGCAATCGTATTGTTCGTGCTTCTGCCAACCATGGTGCTCGTACAGCTGAGCTTTCCGTCGCTCGTACGATTGCTTGAGTTCATCTGCATCATCCCGATCACTGTTCCCGCAATCGTGCTCGTGGTCGGGCTCGCGCCGGTCTATTCGGTCGTGGCACAGATCTTTGGCAGCTCCGTCTGGACACTCGCGTTCGCCTACGGAATCACGGTTCTGCCCTACGCGTATCGCACCCTCCAGTCGAATCTCGGGGCCATCGACGTGATCACGTTGAGTGAGGCGGCCCGCTCGCTCGGCGCGGGCTGGGGCTCGGTGTTCTGGCGGGTGCTGATCCCGAACCTGCGCCGCGGCATCCTGGCCGCCTCCTTCATCTCTGTGGCCGTGGTACTCGGCGAGTTCACCATCGCCTCATTGCTCAGCAGGCAGAACCTGCAGACCTCGATCCTGCTGATGTCGCAGACCGACCCCTACGTCGCGGTGATCATCGCGCTTCTCGCACTCGCCTTCGTATTCGTGCTCCTCCTCGTGATCGGCGGAGTGGGAGCAGCCGGTCAAAAGGGCCGGAGAAAGACCAGGACCCAATCGTGAGATCCACTCAATCCGTCGCCGTCACCCTGGCGAACATCACCAAGACGTTCGCGGGACAGCCCGCCCTGAGCGGCTTCGACCTCTCGGTGCGCCCGGGCGAGTTCGTCGCCCTGCTCGGGCCCAGCGGCTGCGGCAAGACGACCGCCCTGCGCTCACTGGCCGGGCTGGAGACCATCGATTCGGGAACGATCATGATCGACGGTGAAGACGTCACCGACCAGGCGACGAACAAGCGCGACATGGGCATGGTCTTCCAGTCATACTCGTTGTTTCCCCACCTGACCGCGGGCGAGAACGTGGAGTTCGGGCTGAGGATGCGCAAGGTTCCGGCAACCGAGCGGCGGCAGCGGGCCGCCGAGTCCCTCGCCCTGGTCGGCCTTGATACCCACGCGGCCCGGTACGCCCATGAGTTGAGCGGAGGGCAGCAGCAACGAGTCGCGCTGGCCCGTGCGCTGGTGACCGAACCCCGGGTGCTCCTGCTGGACGAGCCATTGTCGGCCCTCGATGCGAAGGTGCGGGTGCAACTGCGCGAAGAGATCCGTCGCATTCAGATCGACCTCGGCATCACTACGCTGTTCGTCACCCACGACCAGGAGGAGGCGCTCGCCATCGCTGACAGGGTCGCGGTGATGCAAGCCGGCACGATCGAGCAGATCGGCACCCCGGAAGAGCTCTATCGCAGCCCGGCGACACCATTCGTTGCGGAATTCATCGGGCTGAGCAACCGTGTCACGGGTGTGGTCTCCGGTGGTGAGGTTTTGGTTCTCGACTCCCGAATGCCGTTGCTGCACCCGGAGACCCCGCCGGGCGCCGTGCTGGTGCTGCTGCGCCCGGAGGAGATCGAACTGGTGGCCTCGGGCATTCCCGGTACCGTCGTGACAACGAGTTTTCTCGGTTCGATCCGTCGCACGGGGGTGCGTCTGGCCGATGGTTCCGTGATTGCCGTGCAGCACGCGGCCAGACACACGCCCGCCGTGGGCGAAACCGTGCACCTGGAGTTGAGTGGGGCCGCGGTCGCCGTGGTGCCGGCACCGGTCGGTTGATCCAGCAGCGCGCCCCACGTTCACGCTGTTTTTCGGACCCCCTCCCAGCGAGCCCGCTCAGGCGTAAAATATGAATTGTCAGGCAGCACACAGGACCCAACCAGAATCCGCGCTCCACACATTCACGTGCGTCGCCGATCTGCGGCCCCGGTACCCACGACCTCCACAACGGGATCGAGGACGTACCTGATGTGGAGTGGGACAGATCATGGCCAGGATCCATCCGGCAGCATCGACAGCCGGTATCGAGCGTCATACCATCGAGCATGTTCCCGAAACAGATCGGCACGGGCATCCGTGGAGCCTGTTCGCCGTCTGGTTCGGCGCAAACATGCAAATCACCACGATCGTCACCGGGGCGCTCGGAGTGGTTCTCGGTCTTCCGCTGCCGTGGGCGATTCTTGCCATCGTCATCGGGAATTTGTTCGGCGCCGTCTTCATGGCGCTCCATTCGGCACAGGGACCCGTGCTCGGCATTCCGCAGATGATCCAAAGTCGGGCGCAGTTCGGCTACTTCGGCGCGATCGTGCCCCTGATCCTGGTTCTGCTGATGTACATCGGCTTCTTCGCCAGCAGCGCCGTTCTCGGCGGGCAGGCTCTCGCGGCCTGGTGGCACATCCCATTCGTGCTCGCCGCGATCATCTTGTCGATTGCGATCACTATTGTCACGATCTACGGGTACCGCACCATTCACCGTTTCGAGCGTGTGGTCAGCGTCATCGCGGCGATCGCATTCATCTACATCACGATCGAGTTGTTCGCCCAGAACAATATCGGGCACGCCTGGGTTGCGGGGGGCGAGTTCACGGCCGGAACCTTCCTGCTGGTCGTGGCGATCGCAGCCACCTGGCAGATCACCTACGCGCCGTATGTGGCCGACTATTCCCGCTATCTCCCGTCGAACACCTCCATCCGCGCTTCGTTCTGGTGGACCTATGCCGGCACCGTGATCGCAGCGATCTGGATGATGTCGCTCGGTTCGATCGCCGTCGCCGTCGCCTCGGATGCGTTCAACAGGGGCACCTCCGACTTCATCGTCGGTCTCGCCCCCGGCGGTTGGGGCTGGTCGATCTCCATTGTGCTGATCCTCGGCATCGCCGCGGTGCAGGTGCTGAACCTGTACGGCATGTTCATGTCGTCAACCACGACGATCGACGCTCTGAAGAAGTTGCGCATGCACACCTCGACCCGCGTTTGGTTCATTCTGGTCGCCGCCGTGGTGGGTACGGCCGTCGGAATAATCGGAGAGAACAACTTCCTCCAGTACTTCTCGAACTTCATCCTGTTCCTGGCATATTTCCTGATTCCGTGGACGGCGATCAACCTGGCCGACTTCTACCTGGTCAGGCACGGTGCCTACGACCTTGACGCGATCTTCGACGCTAACGGCATCTACGGTCGCGTCAACTGGCGCACGATGATCGCGTACGTTGTCGCCATCGTGGTTGAAGTCCCGTTCGTGAATTCGTCGTTCTATGTCGGGCCATTCGTTGACCCGCTCGGCGGCGCCGACATCTCCTGGATCATCGGAATGATCGTGGCGGCTGGGCTCTATGTGGTGCTCATGCGCCCTGTGGCCGCCCGGCAATTGAGCGAACTGTCCCATTCGAACAGCACAACAACCATGAGCACCCACACCTCGACGATGGCAGGCTGACGCGTCAGGAACCGACGTCGGCCCTGCGCAGGGTCTGTTCCGCGTTGCGCAACACCGGGTTGTCAACCATCTGCCCACGAAAGCTGAACACCCCCCGCTCACCCGCGGCTGCAGCAAGCACATCACGCGCGTAGGCCACCTCGTCGTCCCCCGGCCGGTACGCAGCCCGGATGACCGCAACCTGACTCGGATGAATGCAGGCGGTGGCCGCGAAACCGCTGGCGCGCGCATCCGATGCCTCCACCTCGAGCCCTGCCGTATCGGGAATGTTGAAATACACCGTGTCCACCGCGGCCTTCCCGCTGGCGCCCGCCGCAAGAAGAACCTGCGAGCGTGCGTGCACAGCGAGCGGACGGTAACGGCCGTCAGCGAAGCGGCTCGCGGTTCCCCCCAGCGAGACGACCAGGTCTTCGGCCCCCCACATCAGGGCGACCACATTCGGTTCGGCGGCGATCTCGGCCGAGGCCAGCACACCGGCAGCACTCTCGCAGAGGGCAATCACACGAAAGTGCGCGCCAGAGGCAGCGAGCACCTGCATCTGGCCCGAACTCTCCGCCTTGGGCACCATCAGGTAGCGGTACGGGGTCTGGGCGATGGCAGTGATATCACGGGCGAAGTCGGCGCTCGGAACAGGATTGACCCGCACAATAGTGCGCTCGGGGTCGAGAGTGCTCGCGACAAGCGCCGAGCGGGCATCCTCCTTCGACGAAGCCGCCACCGCGTCCTCCAGGTCAAGGATCACCGCGTCCGAGCGTTCGGCCGCTTTGGCATAGCGCTCAGGTCGGTCCGCCGGGCAGAACAACAGCGCCGGGCCAAGGGTAAAGCCGCTGGCACCGGTCATGAAGTGCGCCCCTCAGTTGTGCCGGGGCCCGGCACATCGACCCCTCGCGCGGCGGCGTCCGCTGTGGCCTTCTGGGTCTCGTCATAGGCATCGCGGCACCAGACCAGTACCGAGCGCACGGCTGTGGCCACGACCACGTCATCCTGGTTGCGGGCGGTGTGGGTGAGGGTGATGATGCCCTGGCCGGGGCGCGAGCTCGACAGCCGCTTCGCGTCGACAACACTCTCGGAGTACATGGTGTCGCCGTGATAGAGCGGGTGGGGAAATCGCACGTCGGTGAAGCCGAGGTTTGCGACGATCGTGCCCTGCGTGAGTTGCGCCACCGAGCTGCCCACCAGGGTGGCAAGCGTGAACATCGAGTTCATCAGTCGCTGGCCGAACGGCTGGGTGGCACTCCACGCAGCATCCAGGTGCAACGACTGGGTGTTCATCGTCATCGTGGTGAACAACACGTTGTCTGTTTCAGTCACCGTACGGCCCGGCCGGTGCAGGTAGCGCGTGTTCAGATCGAACTCCTCGTAATAGAGGCCGCGCTGCTCGACGATCCTTGGCTCGACGAACTTCTGTTCGCCGGTGGTTTCGTCAGCGCCCAGCCCTGATTCTGCCGCCATCAGAGCGCCTCGGCCGTATCCAGGGCCACGGTGAGTCGCGCGCCGGTTGCGGCGACCACTTCGTCCGCAGTCACGCCCGGAGAGCATTCGCGCAACACCAAACCGTCTGCGGTGACATCGATCACGGCGAGGTCGGTGATGATCCGGTCCACGCAGGCACGACCGGTGAGGGGAAGGGTGCACCTTTCCAGAATCTTCGGGTTTCCGTCTCGACCCACGTGATCCATCATGATGATCAGTTTCTTGGCTCCGAACACCAGGTCCATTGCCCCGCCCATGCCCTTGACCATCTTTCCGGGGATCATCCAACTGGCGAGATCCCCATTCGCCGCCACCTCCATGGCGCCAAGCACGGCGACGTCGACGTGTCCGCCGCGCACCATGCCGAACGATGCCGCCGAGTCGAAGTAGGCGGCGCCTGGGTTGATTGTCACGGTCTCTTTGCCCGCGTTGATCAGGTCGGGGTCGAGCTCAGCCTCGGTCGGGTACGGCCCAACGCCGAGGATGCCGTTCTCCGAGTGCAGCACGACCTCGATTCCCGGCGGAATGAAGTTCGGGATCAGAGTCGGCATGCCGATGCCCAGGTTCACGTACTGGCCGTCTTCGAGCTCGAGGGCGACCCTGGCCGCCAACTCGTTGCGTGTGTAACTCATGACGTCTCCTCAAGCCTCACGGTTCGCTTCTCGATGCGCTTCTCCCCCTTCGGCACCACAACCACCCGTTGCACGAAGATGCCGGGGGTGTGGATGCTTGCGGCCGCCAGCTCGCCCGGTTCGACCAGTTCCTCGACCTCGGCGATCGTGATTCTCCCGCTCATTGCCGCAAGCGGATTGAAGTTCATCGCGGCTGCGTGATAGACGAGGTTGCCGTAGCGGTCTCCCTTGGCCGCGTGCACCAGTGCGTAGTCGGCGGTGATCGCCCGTTCCATCACGTAGTCGTTGCCGTCGAAGTTGCGCACCTCCTTGGGTTCGCTTGCGATCGCGATCGACCCGTCGGGGTTGTACCGTCTCGGCAGGCCGCCCTCACTCACCTGCGTTCCGACGCCGGCCGGCGTGTAGAACGCGGGAATGCCGGCACCCCCGGCACGCATCCGCTCGGCCAGGGTGCCCTGCGGGGTGAGCTCCACCTCGAGTTCACCGGCCAGGAACTGCCGGGCGAACTCCTGGTTCTCCCCCACGTACGAGCTGATCGTGCGCCGGATCCGACCATCGGCCAACAGAATCCCCAGGCCCCAGTCATCAACTCCGCAGTTGTTGCTGATGGTCTCCAGTTCGCGCGTGCCCTTCTCGTGCAGGGCCTCGATCAACGCCACCGGAATACCGCACAGACCGAATCCGCCGACCGAGATCGACGCCCCGTCCGCGATATCCGCCACGGCTTCCCTCGCCGTCGCCACCACCTTGTCGATCATCTGAGGTCTCCTCCCTGTTCCGTCTTTTCACACCGAGCCCGGTTACCCAAGGAGCGTACCCGCAACGAAAGCGGGCCGGGTCGAATCGGTCATGACTGCGGTTCTGCTTCGGTTATCTGGGCGACCACCTGGTCGAGTGAGACCAGATCGCCCGGTTGCACATCGATCGTGACCACACCCGCAAGTTGGGCTTTCAGTTTGTGTTCCATCTTCATCGCCTCGATGGTGAGCAGCGTCTGCCCGGCCTCGACAAGGTCACCGGTGCGCACCTCGACGGCGACGACGGTTCCGGGCATCGGGGCCCGAACATCAGGGTTCGCCGCGCCGGGGGCACGGCTGATCCCGGCAAGACGGTCGGCCAGTTCCTCTGCCCGAGACGGCAGTTGGATGCGGCAGGAGAACCCGCGTTGGCCCAACCACAGGCTGTCGCCGTCGCGCACGATCCGGAACACCGAGGTGACACCGTCGACGGTCACCTGCCAGGCAGCCGCGCCGTTGAGCGCACGGATTGCGGCACGAACCGGCGCCGCGTCATTCGGGTGCCCGCTGGTGATGGTCGCCTCCTGAGGGTGCCCGCCCACCCAGAGCTCTACCAGCTCTCCCTGTGCGGTCATGAGTGGGTACCGGCACGGCCGGGTCACTCCCCCGGCTCTCCACCCGGTCGGCTCCTGCCAGGGGCCCTGTCGGCCACGTCCCCACCGCTCGGAGTGCAGGTACAGCGCCGCGACACCCATCACGCGAGCATCCGCCTGCCGAAACTCCATGTCGGGAACCCGGCGCTCGATCAGCCCGGTGTCGAGGTTGCCCGCGTGCACATCGGCGTCGGCCAGCAGCAGGCGCAGGTATTCGATGTTGGTTGGCACGCCCAGCACCACGGTGTCGGCGAGCGCCGCGTCCAACCGGGCGAGCGCCTCGGCACGATCTGTGCCCCAGGCAATCACCTTTGCCAGCATCGGGTCGTAGTCGGAGCCGACTGTGAGCCCTGCGACGAGCGCACTGTCAACGCGAACACCCTCGCCGGTCGGCTGCTCGAGCACCAGCACGCGCCCGGCCGAAGGCAGAAACCCACGCTCGGGGTTCTCGGCATAGACGCGCGCTTCAATCGCGTGCCCGCTCAACTGCACGGCAGGCTGCTCACGGGCCAGCGGGTGGCCGGCCGCGATACGCAGCTGCTGTTCGACCAGGTCGATGCCGGTGACCATTTCGGTGACCGGATGCTCCACCTGCAGCCGTGTGTTCATCTCCATGAAGAAGAACTCGTCGGGTGCGGCCTGGGAGACCAGGAACTCGACGGTTCCGGCCCCGCGATACTGCACGCTGGCCGCCGCCTGGCAGGCGGCCTGGCCGATGCGTTCCCGGGTCGCCTCGTCGAGCAGGGGGCTCGGCGCCTCCTCGATCACCTTCTGGTGGCGCCTCTGCAACGAACATTCCCGTTCACCGAGGTGGATGACGTTCCCGTAATTGTCGGCGAGCACCTGCACCTCGATGTGCCGAGGCTCGGTGATCAACCGCTCGAGAAAGAGGGTGTCGTCGCCGAACGAGGAGCGGGCGATCCGGCGAGCTGTGGCCAGCGCCGCAGGCAACTGGTCGGCCGACTCGACCTCTTCCATGCCTTTGCCTCCACCTCCGGCCGACGGCTTGATCAGCAGTGGATAACCCACGTCACCAGCGGCCGCAATCAACTGTTCATCGGTGAGGCCCGGCTCGGCGATGCCGGGGGTCACCGGCACCCCGTGCGCGGCAACATGATTCTTCGAGCGAATCTTGTCGCCCATCACCGCCAGTGCGTTCACCCCTGGACCGACGAAGACCAGGCCCGCCGCCGCACAGGCCTCCGCGAAGTGGGCGTTCTCCGAAAGAAAACCGTAACCGGGGTGGATGGCCTGGCAGTGCGTGGCCACCGCTGCCCCGATGATCGCTTCGATGTTCAGGTAGCTCTCGTTCGGTGCCGCTCGGCCGATCCTCACCGATTCATCGGCGAGGGCGACATGACGGGCGTCGGCATCGGCATCGCTGTAGACAGCGACCGAACGAATGCCCAGCCGGTGCAGCGTGTCGATGACCCGGCAGGCGATCTCACCACGGTTCGCGACCAGTACCCGGTCGAACAGTCGATTGTCGGCGACAGCGCCGTAGGTTTCAGTCATCGTCTCTCACATCCGGAACAGACCGAAGTTGGTCTCGGGCAGCGGCACCCCGGCACAGACACCGAGCGCCAGACCGAGCACCGTGCGTGTGTCGGCAGGGTCGATCACTCCGTCGTCCCACAACCGCGCGGTGGAATAATAGGGGCTGCCCTGCGATTCGTATTGTTCGGCGATCGGGGCCTTGAACGCCGCCTGGTCGGCGTCGCTCCAACTTTCGCCCGTGCGCGCAAGCTGGTCGCCGCGGATCGTTGCCAGCACCGAAGACGCCTGCGCACCGCCCATCACCGAGATACGCGCTGAAGGCCACATCCACAGGAATCTGGGGCTGTAGGCGCGGCCGCACATCGCATAGTTGCCGGCACCGAACGAACCACCGATGATCACCGTCAGCTTCGGAACGCGGCAGGTGGCGACGGCGGTGACCAGTTTGGCGCCGTGTTTGGCGATACCGCCGGCCTCGTAGTCGCGGCCGACCATGAAGCCGGAAATGTTCTGCAGGAAGATGAGCGGGATACCGCGCTGGTCGCACAACTCGATGAAGTGGGCACCCTTCAACGCCGACTCGCTGAAGAGGATGCCGTTGTTGGCGATGATGCCCACCTGGTAGCCGTTGAGCCGGGCGAACCCGGTGACGAGTGTGGTGCCGTATTCCTTCTTGAACTCGTGAAATTCGCTGCCGTCGACCACGCGGGCGATGACCTCGCGCACATCGTACGGTGACTGCACGTCGACCGGCACCACGCCATACAACTCGGCCGGGTCGGCCACCGGTTCCCGGCTGGGCACACGATCGAGGTGCTCCTGGCCCGCCGGCAGGGTGGCGACGATGTCGCGCACGATCTGCAGAGCGTGCGCATCGTCTTCGGCGAGGTGATCGGTCACCCCCGAGACCCGGGAGTGCAACTCGCCACCACCCAGCTCCTCAGCCGACACGATTTCACCGATCGCAGCTTTCACCAGGGGTGGACCACCGAGAAAGATTGTGCCCTGTTCGCGCACGATCACCGTCTCGTCGCTCATCGCAGGCACATACGCTCCACCGGCGGTGCACGAGCCCATCACCGATGCGATCTGCGGGATCTTCTTGGCCGACATCTGGGCCTGATTGTAGAAGATGCGTCCGAAGTGTTCCCGGTCGGGAAAGACGTCGTCTTGCTTGGGCAGGAAGGCCCCGCCCGAATCGACCAAGTAGATGCACGGCAGGTGATTCTCGAGGGCGATCTCCTGCGCCCGCAGGTGTTTCTTCACCGTCATCGGGTAGTACGTACCGCCCTTGACCGTGGCGTCGTTGGAGATGACCAGCACCTGACGGCCGTGAACCAGGCCGATCCCCGTGATGATGCCCGCGCCCGGGCTGTCGTCGTCGTAGAGCCCGTTCGCGGCCAACGGCGCGATCTCCAGAAACGGGCTTCCCTCATCGAGCAACCGGTTCACCCGCTCCCGGGGCAACAGTTTGCCTCGGGCCAGATGCCGCTCCCGTGCAGCTGCCGACCCGCCGAGGGCGGTGGCCGCGATCTTCTGGTTCAACTCAGTCACCAACGCGCGTTGGTCACGGTCATTGTCGTGGAACGCTTGGCCGGCACGGTCGATCTCGGTCTTCAGGATCTGCATTGACGCCCCTTCTCGGATGCCGTCGGCCACGGTCGGGTCCTGTATGCACGACCCGAAGTTTTTTGGTTTCCTTGGATCCGGAGATACTGTTCACGAGGATTGCTTGCTCTTACGTTAGTATTTACTAACTGAATTGTCCAGCAGGTATCCGCCTGAGGTGAGTACGGAGGAAGATTCGATGTCGAAGCATGCATCTGTCATGTCGCCGCCGCCCAACCAGCCACCAGCGGCCGCGACGAAACGCAGCCGAGCGAAGGCCAGCCGCCGCACCGCGTTACTCGCCGAGGCCGCGCGGCTCTTCGCCGAACGCGGTTTCAACGGTGTGTCGATCGAAGACCTCGGGGCCTCCGTAGGTGTGAGCGGCCCAGCACTCTATCGGCACTTCAGCGGTAAACAGGCGGTGCTCGAGGCACTCCTGGTCGGCGTCAGCGAAGATCTGCTCGCGGGCGGCCGACGCGTGATCGCCGACACCACGAGCGATGAAGACGCGCTCAGGTCGCTGGTCGCCTTTCATGTGGATTTCGCCCTGAGCAACCCCAATGTCATTCATGTGCAGGATCGCGATCTCGACTCGCTGAGCGCGGAACCCCGTCACGAAGTGCGTACCCTCCAGCGCCGCTACGTGGAATTGTGGGTGGATGTGTTGTCGCGAATTCACCCGGAATTAGAGGCATCCAACTTGCGCCTGCGCGCCCACGCCACCTTCGGCCTGATGAACTCGACTCCGTATTCGACGGGTGCTCCCAAGGGACACGGGTCCTCCGCTTCGAAGGCCGTTCGGTCGGTTCTCGAGCAGATGGCCCTCGCGGCCCTCGAAGCCCCGGCGATCACCGGCTGAGCGTCAACAGACTGCGCTTCAGCAGGCCCGAGGTGAGCAGGCCGGGCGCACCAAGTGCGGCGTTGCTAAGCTGGGCGCAGAGCGCGCATCACGCTCCCGGACGAGGGTTCAGTACCCGGAACGCGACAAGACTGGCCACAAGGAGTCAGTTGTCATGGCATGGATCGTTCTCATCGTCTCCGGTATGTTCGAGGCCGTCTGGGCCACCGCGTTGGGCAAATCAGACGGGCTGACGCGGCTGTGGCCGACCGTCATCTTCGCCGCCGCACTCGTGGTCAGCATGGGCGGGCTGGGCTGGGCCATGCGCGACATCCCGACCGGCACCGCGTACGCGGTCTGGGTGGGAATCGGCGCGACGCTCACGGTCGTCTACGCCATGATCTTCGGCGGCGAGCCGGCCTCGATCGTCAAGATCCTGCTCATTCTCGGACTGATCGGCTGCATCATCGGACTCAAACTCGTCGACGGCCAGACCGCCGGCTCCTGACCCGGCGTCACCACGGCCACAGGCGGCAACCGGAGACGCCGATTCCCAGAGAACCTGCACCCGGCGGGGAGTAGACCTGAAGCATGGGGACCATGCACTCAAATACCATGCACTCGAACTTCGGCGGGACCGTGCCGCTGGCAGGCAGCGCCCGGCTGAAGGCCAGAGACGCCACCAGCCACCGCACGGTCCTGGACGATGACTCGCCGGTCTCAGCGACCCTCATCCTGCGGCGCCGACTGCCGCTGAGAGTCGAGCGGCTGCGGGTTGCGTTGACGGCAGACGAGTTCGCGCACAGTCATGGCGCCGATCCGGCCGATGTGGCCCTGGTGACTGACACACTCCGTGGGCTCGGAGTCGACGTCATCGAGGAAGTGGCCGCGCAACGGCGCCTCCGCATCTCCGGAACCGTCGGTCTGCTCGGTTGGATCTTCGGCACCACGCTGGAGATGGTGACCAGTCGAGACCCCGACGGGCGCCGGGTCTCCCACCGCCAGCGCACCGGGATTCTCCGCCTGCCCGCCGCACTCGACGGCGTCGTCGTCGCCGTTCTTGGGCTGGACGATCGCCCCCAGGCCCACGTGCAATTTCGTGTGGCACCCTCCGCAGCAGTGCGATTCAGCTATACCCCGCCCCAGCTCGGTGAGATCTACGAGTTCCCCTCCCCCGCAACCGGCGCGGGCCAGATGATCGCCCTGATCGAACTCGGCGGCGGTTACTCCCCAGCCGACGTGGATGCCTACTTCAGTTCACTGGGGCTGGCCACGCCCGCCATCACCTCAGTCGGTATCGACGGCACCGAGAACCAGCCGGGGAAGAACCCGAACGGAACCGACGTCGAAGTCCTCCTCGACATCGAGGTGGCTGGTGCGCTCGCACCCGGTGCCGCGTTGACCGTCTACTTCGCACCGAACACCGACGCCGGATTCGTTGACGCGGTGAGTCAGGCCGCGCATGCCACTCCCACCCCGACCGCGATCAGCATCAGTTGGGGTCAGAGTGAGGACGATTGGACCCAACAGGCACGAACTGCCTTGGACGAGGCTCTCGCCGATGCAGTCGCCCTCGGCGCCACCGTGACCGTTGCAGCAGGCGACAACGGCAGTGCAGACCAGTCGACGGACGGGCGTGCCCACGTCGATTTTCCGGCTTCGAGCCCGCACGCGCTCAGCTGCGGAGGCACCACCCTCGATGCCGATGCCACCTCGGGTGCGATCTACAGCGAGACCGTGTGGAACGACGGCCCGGCACAGGGTGTCACCGGGGGCGGTGTCAGTGACCGGTTCGACCTTCCGGCCTGGCAGGCACGCGCAGGGGTGCCCACAGTCAATGGGTTCCGCGGGCGTGGTGTTCCGGATGTCGCTGCCGATGCCGACCCCGAGACCGGGTATTGGGTGCGCGTCGACGGCCGCGAATTGACCATCGGGGGCACCAGCGCAGCCGCGCCGTTCTGGGCCGCGCTGATTGCCCGCCTTGTCGAGGCCGCGGGCCCCCTCAGCCCGGTACTGCCCAAGTTCTATGGTTTGGCAGCCGCGGGCGGGCCTCCGAACGGGTTTCGCGACATCACCTCTGGTGACAATGGCGCCTATCGGGCGGAACCCGGCTGGGATGCCTGTACCGGGCTCGGCGTTCCCAATGGCATCGCCCTGCTGAAGGCCGTGCAGACGACACGCTGACACGGTTGCCAACCCAAGACCCCAGTATCCTGAAGATAATGACTTTGGGGCTGGGAGGTAACCGCATGCTTGACTTCGAAATGATCGAAGAGGCCGCCCGGCAACTGCACGGCGTGGCCCACCGCACCCCCGTGCTCACGTCGCGCACCCTGGACGAGCTGAGCGGGGCGACCGTGTACCTCAAGGCTGAAAACTTTCAACGCATCGGTGCTTTCAAGTTCCGTGGCGCATACAACGTGATCTCCCGGCTGGATGCCGACGAGTTGCGTCATGGTGTGGCCGCATACTCGTCGGGGAACCATGCCCAGGCCGTGGCTCTGGCCGCATCGATGGCCGGCACCCAGGCCACGATCCTGATGCCCGAAGATGCGCCTGCGGCGAAGATCACAGCCACCAGGGGGTATGGCGCGTCAGTCGAGTTCTACGACCGGTACACCGGAGACCGGGTCGCCCTCGGCAACCGGCTCGCGGCCGAGCGCGGCCTCACCCTGGTTCCGCCCTACGAACACGCGGGCATCATGGCCGGGCAGGGCACTGCAGCCCGTGAACTGATTCGTGAAACGGGGAGCCTCGACGCCCTCCTCGTGCCGATCGGGGGCGGCGGGCTGATGGCGGGCAGCGCCACGGCGGCAAAGCATCTGGAGCCCGACATTCGCATGGTGGGTGTCGAACCGGCGGCCGGGGACGACACCAAGCGGTCCCTCGCGGCGGGGGAACGCGTGCGCATCCCGGTTCCGAAGACCATCGCCGACGGTCAGGGCGCCGAGATTCCGGGTGCGATGACGTTTGCAGTGAACCAGCGCCTGGTGGACAGCGTCGAGGTTGTCACCGACCAGGAGATCATCGACGCCATGGTCTTCGCCTTCGACCGGTTGAAGATCGTCTTGGAACCGTCGGGGGCATCGGCGCTGGCCGCAGTCATGAACGGCCGTGG
>CAJDUP010000044.1_pt1 | contig 18759 bp, 13 predicted proteins | sample 7391181 | NCBI WGS metagenome assembly CAJDUP01 (sample SAMEA7055690, study PRJEB34461) | soil metagenome | biome: terrestrial ecosystem; feature: Peninsula; material: soil | place: Antarctica | collected 2016
GATGTGGCCCATGCGCTCACGACGCACCGAGGACTTGGTGACCTCGACGCCGCAACGCTCACAGACGATGCCCTTGAAGCGCACGCGCTTGTACTTGCCACAGGAGCATTCCCAGTCCCGGGAGGGCCCGAAGATCTGCTCACCGAAGAGGCCGTCCTTCTCTGGCTTCAGGGTGCGGTAGTTGATGGTCTCGGGCTTCTTGACCTCACCGTGTGACCAGCGACGAATGTCGTCGGCGGTCGCGAGACCGATGCGCAGCTCGTCAAAAGTTGTTACGTCGAGCAATTTTCCTTCTCTCTTGGAAGTCTCTGAAATCGTCACGGTGTCTCCTAGATCTCGTCGATCGACGCGGATTCGAAGCGGGTTGAGATGTTGATGCCGAGCTCTTCGGCGGCACGGAAGACTGCGTCATCCGTGTCGCGCAGGCTGAGCGCGGTGCCGTCAGATGAGAGCACCTCCACGTTCAGGCAGAGCGACTGCATCTCTTTGATGAGCACCTTGAAGGACTCGGGGATACCCGGCTCCTGGATGTTCTCACCCTTCACGATGGCCTCGTACACCTTCACGCGGCCGAGGATGTCGTCACTCTTGATGGTGAGCAGCTCCTGCAGTGCGTAGGCGGCGCCATAGGCTTCGAGCGCCCAGACCTCCATCTCACCGAACCGCTGGCCACCGAACTGTGCTTTACCACCGAGCGGCTGCTGCGTGATCATCGAGTAGGGGCCCGTGGAACGCGCGTGGATCTTGTCGTCGACCAGGTGGTGCAGCTTCAAGATGTACATGTAACCGACCGAGACCGGCTCGGGGAACGGCTCGCCGGAGCGACCATCGAACAGCATGGTCTTACCGGTGGAGTCGATCAGGCGGTCACCGTCACGGGTGAGCGTGGTCGAGTCGAGCAGTCCTGCGATCTCTTCCTCGCTGGCACCGTCGAACACCGGGGTGGCGACCTTCGTGCCCGGGGCAGCCTGGTGGGCCTCCTTGGGCAGGCGGCCTGCCCACTTCGGCTTGCCGCTGACTTCCCAGCCCTGCTTGGCGATCCAACCGAGGTGAGTCTCCAGCACCTGGCCGAAGTTCATGCGGCCGGGGATACCGAGCGGGTTCAGGATGATGTCGACCGGGGTTCCGTCGGCCAGGAACGGCATGTCCTCGACCGGCAGAATCTTGGAGATGACGCCCTTGTTGCCGTGACGACCGGCCAGCTTGTCGCCCTCGGTGATCTTGCGCTTCTGCGCAATGTAGACGACCACACGCTGGTTGACGCCCGAGCCGAGCTCGTCGTCACCCTCGTCTGAATCGAACACCTTGACGGCAATGATGGTGCCCTGCTCGCCGTGGGGAACCTTGAGGCTCGTGTCACGAACCTCGCGGCTCTTCTCGTTGAAGATGGCGCGCAGCAGGCGCTCCTCGGCGCTCAGCTCGGTCTCGCCCTTCGGCGTGACCTTGCCGACGAGGATGTCGCCGGGGCGAACCTCGGCGCCGATGCGGATGATGCCTCGCTCGTCGAGGTCGCCCATCTGGTCGGGGTTCACGTTCGGCAGGTCGCGGGTGATCTCTTCCTTGCCGAGCTTCGTGTCGCGGGCATCCACTTCATACTCTTCGATGTGAATGCTCGACAGCACGTCGTCCTTGACCAGGTTCTGGCTGAGGATGATCGCGTCTTCGAAGTTGTGGCCCTCCCACGGCATGAACGCGACCAGCAGGTTCTTGCCCAGTGCGAGTTCACCGTTGTCGGTGGCGGGGCCGTCGGCGATGACCTCGCCGGCCTCGATGCGGTCGCCCGCATTCACGATGACGCGGTGGTTGTAGCTGGTGCCCTGGTTGGAGCGGTTGAACTTGCGCAGGTAGTAGTCCTGCGTGCCGCCCTCGTCGAGCTGGATGGTGACGACCTCGGCCGACACCTCCATGACCACACCGGCCTTCTCGGCGCAGAGCACGTCGCCGGCGTCGATCGCGGCGTAGCCCTCCATACCGGTTCCGACCAGCGGGCTGTCGCTGCGCAGCAGCGGAACAGCCTGGCGCTGCATGTTCGCACCCATCAGGGCGCGGTTCGCGTCATCGTGCTCGAGGAACGGGATGAGGCTGGTCGCCACCGACACCATCTGGCGCGGCGAGACGTCCATGTACTGAACCTCGTCCTTCGGGAACAGCTCCACCTCACTGCCGGCGAGGCGCACCAGCACGGTGTCCTCGACGAAGGTGTTCTCGGCCGACAGCGGCGCGTTGGCCTGCGCGATGACGAACTCGTCTTCTTCGCTCGCGGTCAGGTAGTCGATCACGTCGGAGACGACGCCATCTTTCACCCGGCGGTACGGGGTCTCGATGAATCCGAAGGAGTTGATGCGTGCGAACGAGGCGAGCGAACCGATCAGGCCGATGTTCGGGCCTTCCGGGGTCTCGATCGGGCACATGCGGCCGTAGTGGCTGGGGTGCACGTCGCGCACCTCGACGCCGGCGCGCTCACGGGAGAGCCCACCTGGGCCGAGCGCCGACAGGCGGCGCTTGTGGGTGAGGCCCGCGAGCGGGTTGTTCTGGTCCATGAACTGCGACAGCTGCGAGGTGCCGAAGAACTCCTTGATCGCGGCGACGACGGGGCGCACGTTGATCAGGGTCTGCGGGGTGATCGCTTCGATGTCCTGCGTGGTCATCCGCTCACGAACAACGCGCTCCATGCGGCTGAGGCCGGTGCGCACCTGGTTCTGGATGAGCTCGCCGACCGCGCGGATGCGGCGGTTGCCGAAGTGGTCGATGTCGTCAATGCCAAGCGGCAGCGCGATCTTCTTGCCGTCGCGAACCCCGGGCATGGTGGTGTCGCCGGCGTGCAGGGCGGCCAGGTACTTGATGGTCGCGAGCACGTCCTTGACGGTCAGCACGGAGTCACTGAGCGGCGCGTCGATGCCGAGCTTGCGGTTGATCTTGTAGCGACCGACCTTGGCCAGGTCGTAGCGCTTGTGGTTGAAGTAGAAGTTGTCCAGCAGGTTGCGGGCAGCTTCAGCGGCCACCTGCTCGCCCGGGCGCAGCTTGCGATAGATGTCGCGCAGCGCGTCTTCCTGGCTGAGGATGGCATCCTTCTCAAGAGTGAGGGCGATCGAGTCGACGCCCTTGAACTCTTCGAGGATCTCTTCGCTCGTGAGGCCGAGAGCCTTCATGAACACGGTGACCGACTGCTTGCGCTTGCGGTCGATGCGCACGCCGACCTGGTCGCGCTTGTCGATCTCGAACTCGAGCCAGGCACCACGGCTCGGAATGATGCGCGCGGTGAACAGGTCTTTGTCACTGGTCTTGTCCGCGACGCGGTCGAAGTAGACGCCGGGGCTTCGCACCAGCTGGGAGACGACGACACGCTCGGTGCCGTTGATGATGAAGGTGCCCTTCTCGGTCATCAGCGGGAAGTCGCCCATGAACACGGTCTGGGTCTTGATCTCACCCGTCAGGTGGTTCATGAACTCGGCCTCGACGTAGAGCGGGGCGGCGTACGTCTTGCCGCGCTCCTTGCACTCGTCGATGGAGTACTTCTCCGGCTCGAGGTAGGGGTTGGTGAACGAGAGCTGCATGGTTTCCTGCAGGTCTTCGATCGGCGAGATCTCTTCGAAGATCTCTTCCAGACCGCTGTTGCTCGCGAGATCCTTGCGGCCGGCCTTCTTACCGTCCGCGGCGCGCTGGGCCCACGCCTCGTTGCCGACAAGCCAATCGAAGCTCTCGGTCTGCAATGCCAGCAGATCGGGAACTTCGAGGTTGTCTGTGATCTTCGCGAACGAGAGACGCTGAGCGCCGCGGCCGTTCTTGAGTGTGTTCTGGGTGGATGCGTTGCGCGCAACAGCCAAGGAAATAACCTCCGCGGGCCCCGACGGGCCCATTACTGGTCGGTGTGATGGGTGTGATCATGAAAGTGGTACAGATCCTGTAGGGATCGACCGCACTGCCCAATTCCCGCGCGTGCACGTCGATCTGCACTTCTTTCTGCTGGTCAGCCGCCGTTCAGGCAACACGAAAAGCTCGAAGTACAATCTCCGGGGCACGCACAAGCCGACCGCAATATGAAGGCACACAAAGTTTTGGGGAGCGCAAAGAACTACTATATGCCTCACAGGGCGCGCCTGTCCACCCCCAATCTTGACCAAGGGTGTTTTCTCAGGTATAACCTCGCGTGCCACTGTGCACCTGGGCTCCTATTCTCTCACGTAAATCCCTCTCACGTAGATCCCTCATCACAAGTGCCCCCTCTCACAAATCTCCCCAATTCTTGGCGAGGGGCCACGATCGGCGCCACGAGCAGCCTTTCCGGATGCGCCAGATGCATATCTGGACCCCTCAATGATGCGCCGAGGTGGCGTGTGGATAACTTCTGCGTGCGAGACGGGAAACTGGGCATCCTGTGCTGTATGGGAAAGCGCGTTCACCTGCCCGACCACTTGTCATCGGCACCATTTCTGCTGAGCGAGGGAATGGCATCCGGTCTCACCGTGGGCCGCATGCGCGGCGGTGACCTGAGCCGACCTTATTCAGGGGTGCGGGTCCCCCAACCCGGCCCGACGCCTCTCACGTTGCGACAACTCGCGTTCACCCAGCAGTTGCGGATGCCCGAGACGTGGTTCTTCAGTCATGTGACGGCAGCCGCGCTCTGGGGCGCGCCGCTGCCCGCGCACCACGAACGGTCGTCGATGCTGCATGTGGCGAGCCGTGCACCCGTGCGAGCACCGCGAAGCACGGGAGTGCGCGGCCACAAATTGCGAGTGGATGACGGCGATGTGCACACCGTGGATGGGTTGAGGGTAACCGGCCCCGAGCGCACGTGGCTCGACCTCGGCACCGTGCTGGCCCTGCCCGATCTGGTTGCCGTGGGTGACTTCTTGATTCGGCGGCGGCAACCGTTGACGAGCCGAACCACGCTCGAGACCGCTCTCGGCAGGTACCGAACCCGCCGCGGTGTTTCGAACCTGCGTGTCGCGATCGAGCTGCTCGACCCGAACTCGGAGTCTCGCAAGGAGACCCAACTGCGGGTGATCGCAGTGACCGGGGGAATCGACGGGATCGTGGCCAATCTCGCCATCACGACACGCAGCGGGTCTCGCTATCGTGCCGATCTCGCAATTCCGGGCTCCCGGGTGATCCTGGAATACCAGAGCGATTATCACGCCGAGCTCGATCAAGTGCGGCGCGACATGACCCGGCGGTCCAGGCTCGAGGCCGATGGCTGGTTCGTGATGTACATCAATGCGGACGACCTGCGAGACCCGGTGGAGCTGGTGCAACGCATCCGAACCGTGGTTGCCTCACGCCAACGGCACTGAGGCTCTCACGGCGCCGAGGGGTCCCTATCGGCATCAGAACACGCCAAAACGGTCGGATCCACTGCAGATCGTGACCCCTCAGCGCACCGTGGTCGGGGCGGGAGCAGTAGGGTCTAAGGGTGGTGGAGCATCCGAGTGTCGTGTTGGGGGTCAGCGGGTATACCGCGACCATTGTGCCCGACCGGCACGCCCCGGGACAGTACACGCTCGACGTGGACGGCACGCCGCAGTCGCACGTGGACCTGCAGCACCCGAAACACCTGCTCTTCGAGTACGTGCGGCGGATCGGCTACGGCATCGACCTGCTGGCCCCGGCCGGCGAGGCGATCACCGCCGTGCACCTGGGCGCCGGCGCGATGACCCTGCCGCGCTATGTGCAGGCGACCCGCCCCGGCTCCCGGCAACAGGTGATCGAGCTCGAACCCGCGCTGGTCGACCTGGTGCGCGCCGAGCTTCCGCTGCCGCGCGGCGCGCAGATCCGCGTGCGCAACGGCGACGCCCGCGAGGTGCTCGGCAAGCTCCCGGGCGGGCTGGTGGGTGTGGTCGACCTGCTCGTGGTCGACATCTTCTCGGGCGCGCGCACCCCGGCACACGTGACCAGCCAGGAGTTCTACCGGGAGGCGGCCTCGTTCCTGGCGCCCGAAGGCATCCTCGCCGTGAACGTGGCGGATGGCGCCGGCCTCGTGTTCGCGCGCGGCCAGGCCGCCACACTCGCGTCGGTGTTGCCACACGTTGCCGCGGTCACCGACACCCAGATGCTCAAGGCCCGCCGTTTCGGAAATGTGGTCATGTTCGCGTCGCGGGCGCCGCTCCCGTTCGAGCGGCTGCCACGCCTACTCGCCAGTGACCCGGCCCCGGCAAAGCTGGTGGCCGGGCACGAGCTCACCCACTTCATCGGACACGCGCTGGTCGCCACCGATGCCACCAGCACGGGCTCCCCTCCCCCGGCCCGCAGCATCTTTCAGACCTCGACCCGCCGAAGCTGACCGCGCGGGCTCGTGGCGCGCCTGACGGCGGCGTTTCTCTTTGCTGCTCGGCGGACGAAACTCGACAAGGGCCAACGGTGAAACGCGGGCGGTGTTCGTTGACGATTCCGCTGGCCGGCAGCGGCCGGAGACCAGCGCGAGAACGGGCAGATAGACCCGCACACGCGGCGTGCGACCTCTTTGCGGCAGAGATGCCGTCGGGAGCGGAGCTCGCGGCAGCGACGACCCTCCCTCACTAGCGCAGGTGTGCTGCTGACCACAGGGCGTGCTCACGCCTGGGGGCACCCGCCCAGTGCCCGGCTCAGCGGCCCGGTGCCGTCAGCGCACGCCCTTGACACGGTAGACGAGCACTCCCCCGACTACCGACAGCGCAGCCGACAGCAGGTAGAGGCCGGTGTAGCCGCCGAAGGTGGCCACCATGAACGCGGCCACGATCGGCGCCAGTACGTTCGGCAATGCGATCGCGAGGTTGATGATTCCGAGGTGCTTGCCGTTGTTCGACGCGGTGGGCAGCACCTGGGAGACCAGCGCAAAATCGACCGACGTGAACACCCCGGTGCCGAGCCCCAGAATGACCGCGGCAACCACCGCGGTCGTGAAGTTCGGTGCATACGCCATCAACACCGTGGCGGTCGAGATGAAGATGGCGGATGCCGCCACGAACACCCGGCGCCGCCCCAGCCTGTCGGAGACCATACCTGCAACGACCACCGTGCCGAACACGCTCAACGCATACACGGCGGTGAGGATGAGCACCCCGTCGCTGACCCGCAACCCGCCGCCGGAGGTGGCAGCATCATCGCGCACCAGCCCGATCGCATCCTGCAGGAAGTAATAGAGATAGAACAGCGCGGTCGCACTGCTCAGGGTGACCAGGAATCGGGTCAGCCAGGCCCAGCCGAAGTCGGGATGGCGCCGCACATCCACCCAGTAGATATCGAGTACCGTGCGCAGCCGGAGTGGTTGCCGCGCAGCCAGGACGGCCTTCGGCAACGGCGTCTCCCAGCGCGCGAGCAGGAACGGCAGGATGGCAAAGACGCAGGCGGCGGCACAGAGCAGGTAGCCCATGGTGATGCCGGCAGGGCCCGCCCAGATCGCCGTGGCGATGGTTCCGATCGCAGTGCCTGCCACGACGGCGAACGTGTAGGCGAAGCCGTACCAGCCGGAGACCAGCCCGCGTTGCGCGACCGGAACGTGATCGGGAACGCTCGCCGACAGCGGCGTGATCACCGCGTTGATCGCGGCCTGTACGGCGATCCACCCGATCAGCAGGGCCGGCAGCGATTGGGAGAACCCGGCGGCGACCATGCCCGTTGCGATGACCGCGAGGCCACCAGCCATCCACGGGGTGCGGCGGCCGAACCGGGACGTGGTGCGGTCGGAGAGCGCTCCCCAGAGCGGCGTGGAGACCAACGCGAACAGGCCGGCGATGAACCCGATCACCGCGAGGTTTGCCTCTTTGCTCTCGCTGAAGACGCCCCACGGCACACCCGCGGTGAGCCGCTCCACCTGGGGTGACATCAATACCTGCCCGGGGCCGGCCCAGACGATGTTGATACCGATGTAGGCAAGGGTGAACCGGGTGATCCAGCCGTGGGATGCGCGCGTGACCGGCCCCGGAACAGATGCCCCGGTGAGCCCGGACCCCGGCGCCCTCGCCCCGGCCGACGTGCCCGCGCCGACGCGAGCGTCAGCCGCCTGGGCGAGCACCCCGCCGTCGGCCCGGCCGGCCGCCTGATCGGCGGCCTGACCGGCGGCCGAGTCGGCGGCCTGGCCAACCGCCGGACGAGTTTCCGCGCAGGTCGGCGCATCCACCTCCGCACCGGTGGCCGATCCGCCCGCTTCGATCATTTATTGGCCTGGATGACCTGTTGATACCAGTAGTAGGAGTCCTTGGGGGTGCGTTTCTGGGTCTCGTAATCGATGTGGATGAGCCCGAACCGCTGCGAGAACCCGGCGGCCCATTCGAAGTTGTCCATCAGCGACCAGTGGAAGTAGCCACGCACGTCCACACCCGCCTCAATCGCATCGGCGACCGCGTTCAGGTGCGACTCGGTGTATTCGATGCGGCGGTTGTCGTGCACCTTGCCCTCGGCATCCGGCCCGAGGTTGATGGCCGCGCCGTTCTCGGTGATGTAGATCGGGGGCAGGGCGTCTGAATAGCGCTTCTTGAATGAGACCAGCAGTTCGGTGAACGCCTTCGGGATGACCGGCCAGCCGAAGTCGGTCATCGGATAGCCCTCGATGTCGTGCAGGGAGAACGGCAGGCTGTCGTCGAGTTCGACCCCGTCGACCGTACCCACGCCGCCCGAGCCCGGCGCACCGACCAGGGTGGGGTTGTAGTAGTTGATTCCGTAGAAATCGATCGGCGCGGAGATCTCGGCCAGGTCGTCGTGCACGCTCTCCGGCAGCAGCGGCGCCATCTCGGCCGGGTAGGAGCCCTTCAGGATCGGGTCGGCGAAGATCCAGTTCGCGATGTTGTCGTAGAGGCCAGCCGCCTCACGATCTTCGTCCTTGTCACTGAGCGGCCAGGTGGGGGCGTGGTTGTTTGCAATGCCGATGTTCGTCGCTCCGGTGTCGCGCAGCGCCTCAACCCCTCGGCCGTGCGCCAGCAGCAGGTTGTGCGCGGCAGGCAGGGCGCCGAACCCGAGTCGTTCACCCGGCGCCTGGATGCCGGCACCGTAGCCGAGCATCGTCAGCACCACGGGTTCGTTGATGGTGATCCACTGGTTGATGCGGTCGCTGAAATGAGTACCCATGATGTGCGCATAGTCGGCGAACCGCGATGCCGTGTCGCGGTTCAGCCAGCCACCGGCCTCCTCCAGCACCAGCGGGGTGTCCCAGTGGAACAGGGTCGGGGTGGGCGCGATGCCTGCCCCGAGCAGGCCGTCGACCAGGCGGTCGTAGAAGTCGAGGCCGGCGGGGTTGACCTTGCCGCTGCCGGTGGGCTGGATGCGCGACCAGGCGAACGAGAACCGGTAGGCGTCGACGCCCAGCTGGCGCATCAGCTCGATGTCCTCTGGATAGCGGTGGTAGTGGTCGCAGGCCACATTGCCGGTGGCGCCCCCGATCACCCGCCCGGGTTCTGCACAGAAGGCATCCCAGGACGTGAGCCCGCGCCCACCCTCGTTGACAGCACCCTCGATCTGGTACGACGCGGTTGACACACCCCAGACAAACGATTTCGGAAGGGTGGGAAAAGCAGAAGACATGGTCGTCCTTTCGCGCGTCATTGCGTGTGGGCGTCGCGCCGTGAGTTGAAGATGAGGCTATCGCTGAAGCAACTGGGTCAGTTGCCCCAGTGCGACTCTACTGCTGCCATGATGGCAATGGAAGCATAGCGAGAACTGGACGAAGGAGCCGGATGCGCGCCCCGCGCCGCCCGCAGGCAGACTCCACGAACCGCACTCTTCCCACATCCCGCCGCGGGGTGGAACAGCCGGAATCGCTTTCGTCGTCACCAGCCCAACGAGACGGACGTGGATTCTGTGAGCGATGCCAAGGGCGACCAGAAGGTGCTCGGCCCGGCCGATGACACACCCCGGTCTGAGATCAGCGGCTGTTCGGCGCCGCGACGCCATCACCTGACTCTCGCCCGCGAGGCGCCGGATTCAGGCTGCGCGCAGATCCCCCGGGCACACTGGAGTTTGGACGCTGGGGCTGAACACTGGAGGGCGCGTGACGAGCAGGCGACACGGCACGCGGGTGGCAGCATCCGCCTCGCTGATGGTTGTCGCGGCCCTCGTCCTCGCCGCCTGCACGACTCCGGGCACGCCCGGCCTGTTGCCGTCGCCGTCGCCGTCGAGCATCAGCCCGCCGGTGGCCACGGCCACCCCGACTGCGGTGGATGTTCCGGTCAGGCCCACCGGCACACCAACCGTCGTCGCGGCCGGCCTGGCCGCACCCTGGTCAATCGTGCGGTTGACCAACGGCTCAGCACTGATCAGTGAACGGGACACCGCCGAGGTGATGGCGCTGGACGGCAACGGCAGTCTGCGCCCGGTCGGCACCGTGGACGGGGTTGATCCTGACGGCGAAGGGGGGCTTCTCGGGCTCGCCGTGCGTGCGGGCAACCCTCCGTGGCTGTATGCCTACTACACCTCGAACCAGGACAACCGGGTGGTGCGGATGCCCCTGACCGGAAGCCCTGGCAGCTATGACCTGGGTGAGCAGCAAGTCATTCTGCGCGGTATCCCGAAATCGTCGAATCACAACGGCGGCCGAATAGCATTCGGCCCCGACGGCATGCTCTATGTCACCACCGGCGACGCCGGAGACCCCGACAACGCCCAAGACCTCAACTCGCTGGGCGGCAAGATTCTGCGGGTGCAGGCCGACGGGCGGGCACCGACCGACAACCCGTTCCCTGGCTCCTATGTCTACTCCTATGGGCACCGCAATCCGCAGGGGCTCACCTGGGACAGCAAGGGAACCCTGTGGGCGAGCGAGTTCGGACAGGACACGTGGGACGAGTTGAACCAGATCGTGGCCGGCGCCAACTATGGCTGGCCCCTGGTCGAGGGCAGGACCACGCAATCGGGTTTCGCCAACCCGGTGCTTGAGTGGCCGACCAGCGACGCCAGCCCGAGCGGGCTCACGGCGGTGGGAGACACCCTGTTCATGGCGGCGCTGCGCGGGCAGCGCGTGTGGGCGCTCTACCCCGACGGTGGCGTCACCGCGGAGGGGCAGGCATCACCCGCCACCACGGCGGCGACCTCCATGGCCTACTTCACCAGCCAGTTCGGACGGATCCGCGACGTCGTGCCCGGCCCCAACGGCACCCTGTGGTTCATGACGAACAACACCGACGGACGCGGCAATCCCTCGAAGGGCGACGACAGGATCTACCAGGTTCAGTTGGACCCGGTGCCCGCCCCGAGCCCGGCACCCAGTACCGCGCCGAGCACCGCGCCCGAGCCGAGTGCGGCCCCCACGCCCTGAAGGCGCGCGGCACGGTGACCGTGCCGACGGGCGCGGCCACGGCATATAACCGCGCCTGGACAGGGCACCGCCCCCATACCCAGAGGGTGCGGGGGCGGTGAACTGCCTCAGCCGAATACTGCTGACTACCGCTTCGCGGCCGATCCCCAGTTGGTCGACTCGCCGGCGGGGGTGCGCAGCTGCGGCACGTTCCACGGGTTGTCATCGCGCAACGGCTTGGGCAGCAGTGCCTGCGGTGCGCTCTGGTAGGTGACCGGCCGGGTGAACCGGGTGATCGCAGAGGTCCCCACCGAGGTGCTCGAGTCGTTGGTCGTTGCCGGCCACGGCCCACCGTGGGTCATCGCGGGCGTGACCGCCACGCCTGTCGGCCAGCCGCCGAACAGAACCCGGCCGGTGTGTTCGCTCAGCCACTGGATCAACGCACGCAGGCGCGGTGAGTCCTCACCGTCGGCCGCGTGCACCGTGCCGGTCAGGTTTCCTTCGAACAGTGCGTCGGCCGCGGCCACGAGGTCGGAGTTCTCGTCGTACTCGACCATGATGGACAGCGGACCGAACGCCTCGTCGGCGAGCACCTCACGCTGCGCCACCACGTCGTCGATACCGACGCTGACGATGGTCGGGGTGGCCCAGCCCTGGCCGTCTTCATCGATGCGCAACGCACCTTCGGCCACCGGGGTGACCCCTGGTGCCGCCAGGATCGCAGCCCTGCGCGCGGCGTAGCTCGTGGCGATGCCCGGGTTCAGCAACCGGTGCTCGCCGATCCCGGCCGCCTTCTCGGCGAGAATGTCACCCAGGGTGTTTCCGGCCGGAACGAACAGGAACCCGGGCTTGGTGCACAGCTGGCCGGCCGAACCGGACACGCTCGTCAGGTAGCCGTCGGCGATTGCCTCGGGGTTCTCGTCGAGCGCGCCGGTCGTGACGAACACCGGGTTGACGCTGCCGAGCTCGCCGTAGAACGGGATCGGCGTGGGTCGGGCGGCGGCGATGTCGGCGAGCAGCCGGCCCACACGGATCGATCCGGTGAACGAACCGGCGGCGATCAGTGGGTGCTTGAGCAGTTCGACCCCGGCCTGCTGGCCGCTGATCAGCTGGAATGTTCCGGCCGGAGCGCCGTTGGCTTCCAGCGCCTTGATCACAACGTCGGCGGTGGCGACCGAGAGTCTCGGATGCCCGGAGTGGGCCTTCACGACCACCGGGCAGCCGGCAGCCAGCGCCGCAGCGCTGTCGCCTCCGGCAACCGAGAATGCGAACGGAAAGTTGCTGGCCGCGAAGTTGAGCACGGGGCCGACCGGGATGCGGTAGCGACGCAGGTCGGGGCGCACGCCCAGGGCGAAGGCCTGATCGGCGTCGTCGATGCGCACGTCGAGGTAGCCGCCGTCGACCACGGTGTCTGCGAACAGGCGCATCTGCACGGCGGTACGCTTCAGCTCACCGGTGAGGCGGGCCTCGCTGAGCCCGGTCTCCTCCATGCCGATCGCGACCAGCTCGGGCCCTGCGGCCTCGAGGGCGTCGGCGACCGCGACCATCGCGGCTGCACGCTCGGTGGGCTCGAGTCCGGCCCAGCCGTCGGCGGCGGCCGCCGCGTTCTGGGCGATCTGGTCGATGTCAGCGAGATCGGTGGGGGGAACAGTGGTGTCAGTCATGGGTACTCATTTCAGTCGGAAGACAGGGGGAACGAAGTGGTGTCGGGAACGGGGTTGGGGCGGCCGAGGCTGGGCAGCCGGGCGGTCAGAGCGTGAAACCAGTCGGGAACGGGTCGGAGGGGTCGAGCATGTACTGCCCGATTCCGGTGACCCAGGCGCGCCCGGTGACGGTCGGCAGCACGGCATCGATGCCCGCAACGGTGGTCGTGCCGACCAGACGGCCGGTGAACGTGCTGCCGATGAACGACTCGTTGACGAAATCGGTGTCGAGGTCGAGCTCGCCGCGGCTGAACAGTTCGGCCATGCGGGCGCTGGTTCCGGTGCCGCACGGAGACCGGTCGAACCAGCCCGGGTAGATCGCCATCGCGTGTCGGGAATGCTCGGCCGTGGATCCGGGGGCGATGAACTCCACGTGGTGGCAGTGGTCGATGCCCTCGATCTCGGGGTGGTGCGGCGGGTTGGTGCTGTTGATGGCATCCATGATGGCGAGCCCCGCGGTGAGGATCTCCTGCTGGTGGTCGCGGTCGAACGGCAGGTTCACGTCGTCGAGGTCGACCATGGCGTAGAAGTTGCCGCCGAAGGCCAGGCTGTAGGGAACACTTCCGTAGCCGGGAACCTCGACCGTGTCATCCAGTCGCAGGGTGAACGACGGAACATTCTCGATGGTCACCGAGTCGGCGTGGCCGTCTGTGACCTGCACCTGGGCGATCACGAGCCCCGCCGGGGTGTCGAGGCGAATGGTGGTGACCGGTTCGGTGACCTCGACCATGCCGGTCTCGACCAGCACTGTCGCGACGCCGATGGTGCCGTGGCCGCACATGGGCAGGCATCCGGAGACCTCGATGTACACCACTCCCCAGTCGGCGTCGGGCCGGGTGGGAGTCTGCAGGATGGCGCCGCTCATGGCGGCGTGCCCGCGCGGCTCATTCATGAGCAGCAACCGGATGTCGTCGAGATGCTCCATGAAATACAGGCGCTTCTCGTTCATGGTGGCGCCGGGAATGTTGCCGACACCGCCGGTGACCACGCGGGTGGGCATTCCTTCGGTGTGGGAGTCAACCGCGGTGAAGAGTCGTTTCGAACGCATGGGGCCATTCTTTCACTTGCTGCTGTGACGGTGCGGGGCGTGGAGGTCGGGCGTGGAGGTCGGGGGTGGAGGTGGTGCGTGTTTGTGCGAGTGGGCCCGGGGGCCGCCGGGCCTCCAACGAGGGCCTGCGTGTGACCTTCACCGTCGAGGCCGGTGGATGGCCACGCGGCCGAAAGATACCCGCGCACGGGTACCTTTCGGCCTCATGACCATCGCTGGGCAGAACCCAGACTTCGGTTACGCGACCGCCTTCTCGCGATTCGCGATGTAGTCGAGCGCCTTCTGGGTGTCGATCGTGACCTGCTTGTGCTGCTCGGGGCTGAGCGGGCCGCGCGGCGGACGGGTGACGCCGCCGTAGCTCTGGCCGGCGATGTCGATCGACAGCTTGATCGCCTGCACGAACTCGATCTTGGTGTCCCAGCGGAACACGGTGATCAGGTGCTTGTAGAGCTCGAACGCCTCGGCGATGTTGCCGGCCTTGACCTGGTCGTAGATCTCGACGGCTTCCTTCGGGAACGCGTTCGGGTAGCCGGCGAACCAGCCATCGGCACCCACGACGAGCGACTCGAAGAGCAGGTCGTCGGTTCCGCAGATGATGTCGATGTCGGTGAGCTCGCGAATCTCGAGGATGCGGCGCACATCGCCGGAGAACTCCTTGATCGCGACGACCTCGGGGATCTCGCCCAGGCGCGCGATCAGCTTCGGCGACAGGTCGACCTTCATCGAGAAGGGGTTGTTGTAGGCCATGATGGGCAGGCCCACCTCGGCGACCTTCTGGTAGTGCGTGAAGATCTCGTCGTCGTTCGACTTGTACATGGTCGGCGGCAGCAGCAGGATGCCGTCGGCACCGTCTTCCTTCGCGTAGTCGGCCCAGCGCTGGGCCTGGTGCCAGCCGACACCGGCGGCACCGGCTACGACGACACCGCGTCCGTCGACGGCGTCAACGGCGACCTGGATCACCTTGCGGCGCTCCTCGTCGGTGAGCGCCTCGTACTCGCCGAGCGAGCCGTTGGGGCCCACGCCGCGGCAGCCTGAGTTCATCAGGAAGTCGCAGTGCTCGCCGAACTTGTCGAAGTCGACGGCCAGGCCCGACGGCGCGGAGGAGTCCTCTTTGAAGGCGAGGGTGGTCGCGACGACGACCCCGCCGAGGTCAAAGTTCTTTTCAGCCATTATCAGTGTTTCCTTTTCTCTATCGTGTTCGTTTGTCGTGGCACCGGTTCAGGTGCCGACAGGGGGGTGTTACGTGGTTGGTCTGGATGGTTTGGACGGGGATGCGGTCTGCGGTGAACGCTGACCCGGGCTCGCGGGCAGGGCGGCTGCCGCGAGGTCGGCGATGCGAACGGGGGCGGCGATCGGCCGACGGTCGGTCATCACGCCATCGCTGAGGCCACCGGGAGTCTGGCAGGCCAGCAGCTCCTCGACGGTGCGGCCGCAGACGCGGCCCTGGCAGAGGCCGAGCCCGGCGCGGGTGGAGAGCTTGAGCGAGCGCAGCCCGGTTGATTCGGTGGCCTGGGCCGTCTGGCACAGGGCGCCGTAGTTGACCTCTTCGCAGCGGCAGATGATGGTGTCATCGGTGAGCCAGCCGGGCCACATCGCGCGGATGCCGTGCGCCTTCTCGATGCGCCGGGCGAATCCGCTGAAGGTGATCCGTTTCGCCACCTGCGATTTCATCACCGGGTCGGACAAACGCCCGCCGGCCGCCGCATGTCCGGCAATGGTTCCCTCAACCAGTGCCGCATCGACGCCGCCGATGGCGGTGAGTTCGCCGGCCGCGTAGACACCGGGCACGGTCGTGCGCTGATGGGCGTCGACCCTGACGAACCGCTCGGCGGTGAGGGCGCAGCCGGCGGCGATGGCGAGTTCGAGTCGGGGGGTGAAGCCGTGACCGATGCAGACCGCATCGACGGCGACCGTCTTCTCGGTGCCGGCAATCGGGGCCCACCCGGCGTCGAGCTTGGCGGTGGTCACGTGCGTGACCCGGTCGGTGCCGTGGGCGGCCACCACGCCGCGCCCGGTCAGGTACGGGATGCGATTCGCAATGTGGTTGCGCGCGTATCCCGCCAACTCGGCGCCCTTTGAGGCGGCACCGATCAACTGCCACGGCTTCTTTCCCCAGCCGGTGATGATGCGCTGCACGTGGTTGGCCTCGAGCACGCCGAGCACCGTCGCGCCGACCTGCGCGAGTGATGCGGCGACCGGCAGCAAAAAGGGGCCGGCGCCGGCCACCAGCACACGATCGCCGACCGCGATGCGCTCGCTCTTCGCCAACGCCTGGGCGGCGCCGGCAGTGAAGACACCGGGCAGGTCCCAACCGGGGAACGGCAGGGCGCGGTCGTGGGCTCCGTTGGCGAGCACGATCGCGTCTGGGCTGAAGCTGAGCCGCTCCCGGCCCACCCCATCGGGTTCACCGACGAGCACATGCACGGTGGGTGCCGCAGAAGTGGCGGATGCGGCGGAGCCTGCGGAGTTTCTGGTGGAAGCGCCTGTGGCGGCGGGGTCCGTGCCGGTCGAGGCTGTGGTGGCTGAACCTGTGCCGGCTGAGCCTGTGCCGGCTGAACCTGTGCTGGCTGAACCTGTGCCGGCGCAGCCTGTGCCGGCTGAGCCTTCGGCGGGCGTGATCGCCCAGACCTGCGCCTGGGTGAGGATGCGGCAGCCGGGGTCGGCAACCAGGTCGGCGCACAGCTTCTGGAACTTCGCCCAGCCGTGGTGCAACCCGGCCTCGTGTTTCGACGGGCGCTGGGTGGGCAGGTGCCGCCAGTACTGGCCGCCGAGTTGATCTGCAGAGTCAAGCAGCACGACGTGAGCCCCGAGCGCCCGCGCGCTGGTCGCCGCGGCGAGCCCGGCCGGGCCGGCGCCGATGATCACCACGTCAGTCATTGTCGCCTCGCGCATCCGATTGGGTCTGCTCGTCGCTCTGCTCGTGCTGTGGGTCCTGCTCGGTCCGCTGAGATTGACCGGTCTGCTGCGTCTGCTGAGTCTGCTCGCTCTGCTCGTCCTGTGCGGCCCGCTCGGTCCGCTGAGATTGACGGGCCTGCTCAGGCTGCGCGCTCTGCTCGTATGGTTTCGGCAGCAGGTCGTGCTGGCTGACCACCACGTCGCCGTCGGTCGCCCGGCGCAGGCACGCGCGTACATCCCGGTGACCGTTCACCTCGACGACGCAGTCGAAGCAGACGCCGATTCCGCAGAAGACTCCGCGCGGCTTTCCCGATGCGGAGGTGCGTCGCCAGGCCAGCGACCCGGATGCAAGGATGACACCGGCGAGTGTCTGTCCGGCGACACCCGTTGCCAGAACTCCGTCGACGGTGATCGTGAGTGGTGTGGGCGCGTCCGGAGCGATCGGGTCTTCGCTGGCTGGCAGCAGGCGGGCGGTCATGCGGCGCCTCCCGAGACGGCGGCCTGATCGGCCGCGTGCTCGGCTGCGGCACCAAGCGCCTCTGCCGAGCGGGCTGCATCATCAGGCACAAGGAACGGGGCCAGGCTGTCCCTGGCAGGCGAATAGGGGGTCGGGTCGATCGGCGGCTCGTCGCCGGTCATGAGGGCAGCAATGATCTCGGCCGTGCCGAGAGCCAGCCCGATGCCCGCACCCTCGTGCCCGGTGGCGTGCCAGAGGCCAGGCAGCCGGGGGTCGGCGCCGATCAGCGGCATGTGGTCGGGCATGAACGGCCGAAATCCGCCGTAGGCCCGCATCACCGACATGCCCGCGAGAAACGGGAACAGTCGCAGCGCCTTGGCGGCGATCTCGGCGAGCACGTGCACATCGAGCCGGTCATCGAAGCCGACCTGCTGGCGGGAGGATCCGATCAGCACGGTTCCGGACGCCGTCGATTCCACCACACTGGAGGTCTGCAGTGCGGCGTCGCTCGACAGTGTGGCCCCGACGTAGTCGGCGTCGTACACCTTGTGGAACACGCGGTGCGGCATGCGCGTGGTGACCAGCACCATGCCGCGGCGGGGTTTGACCGGCAGGTTGACGCCGAGTGCTGCTGCCACTTCGCCCGACCAGGGCCCGGCGGCGATCACCACGTGGCCCGCGTGCAGGTCGCCCTTCGTGGTCTGCACCCCGACAAGGTCGCCCGATGCCGACAGGATCGGCCCGGTCACGCGGGTGTTCGTGATGACGCGCACCCCGCGCACCCGCGCCGAGGCGAGCAGCGCCTCTGCGGCGATGGTCGGCTGCACCTGGCTGTCTTCGGGGTAGTGCACGGCGGCGGTGATGGCCGGGTTGAGATCGGGTTCCAACACCAGAGCTTCTGCGGTGCTGATGGGGCGGGCATCCACTCCGGAATTGCTCTGGCGCGCGGCGAAGTCGAGCAGCGGCTGCGCCCCGGGTTCGGTGGTGGCCACGACCAGGCCACCCTTCTGCTCGAACTCGACCGACGGGAATGTGCCCGGGAGTTCGGCGGTGAGGTCGGCGACCGTGTCGGGCCAGAGCGTGGCCGAGTACTGTGCGAGCACCAGTTCTGCACCGGGCTGCTTGTCTGAGAGAAGAAGGTTGCCCTCCCCCGCCGCGGAGGTTCCCCCGGCGGCGGCACCGCGTTCGACCACCGTGACCTGGAGCCCGGCGGCCGCGAACGTGCGCGCACACGCAGCACCGACGATGCCGGCGCCGACAACGAGAACGTCATCGATCACGGTCGGCTCCTCTCGCAGAGTCACAGGTCACAGGTCAAGCATGATCACATGTCAGCAATACTCAACACCAGCAATGATCACACCTCAGCAATGATCACACCTCAGCAATGATCAACACCAGCAATAGCCGCACGTCAGTGATACTCCACGTCAGCATTAATCACTTCAGCAAGGATCAC
>CAJDUP010000054.1_pt1 | contig 18688 bp, 16 predicted proteins | sample 7391181 | NCBI WGS metagenome assembly CAJDUP01 (sample SAMEA7055690, study PRJEB34461) | soil metagenome | biome: terrestrial ecosystem; feature: Peninsula; material: soil | place: Antarctica | collected 2016
CACCACCAAGCAGCTGATGGCCACGCTCGCCGCCAAACCAGACAGCATCCTCGTGTCAGCCGAGACGGTCCACGATTTCCAGCTCCTGCCAGGAGACGCTCTTACCCTCCGGCTCCAGAACGGCAAGACCAAGCAGTACACGAACGTCAAGTTCCACTATGTGGGCGTCGCCAAAGAGTTCCCGACCGCCCCCCGAGACAGCTTTCTGCTCGCCAACGCCAGCTATGTCGCGCAACAGACCAAGACCGACACCATCGGCTCGTTCCTCGTGGACACCGGTGGACACAACATCGCCGGCATCGCGGCCGACCTACGTACCCAGGCCGGTCCGACCGCGACCGTCACCGATCTCGCTAGCAGCCGAAAAGTCATAGGGTCCAGCCTGACCGCGGTCGATCTCGCAGGCCTCACCCGTGTCGAGCTGGGGTTTGCCCTCGCCCTCGCTGCCGCCGCTACCGGCCTCACCCTCTGGCTCGGCCTCGTCGAACGGCGCCGCACCCTCGCCATCGCCACCGCCCTCGGCGCCACCCCACACCAACTCGGCGCCTTCGTCAGGGCCGAAGCTGGCGTCATCACCGTTTCGGGGCTCATCGCTGGCACGGCCACCGCCTGGGCCCTGTCGAACATGCTGGTCAGGGTGCTCCAAGGCGTTTTCGACCCACCACCATCAGCACTCGCCGTGCCCTGGATCGTCAGCATCACCGCCACCGCAGTCGCCGCGATCGCCGCCATCACGAGCGCCCGCCGTCTGCACATCGAACTCCTCCGCTCGATCTGACATCCGTCCTCCGACAGCAATGGGCGAATCGCGACCCCCGCCTTTCGCGGTGTAACGAGTCGATATCTGATGTTGCCGCTCCGTCGACGGGCAGATCGACGACCACGACGACGCAACGCATTCATGACAGAGCGGGGCGGGTACAGGCGGGGTCAGGTACCAGCGAGGCGGGCGAGGAGGGTGCGACGGTTGTGAGCACCCGTCTTGGCAAAGATTGATTTCAGGTGGTCTTGGACGGTGTGTTCAGACATGAAGAGCGCTTGGGCGATGGCCCGGGTGTCAGCCCCTCGGGCTAGGCGGTCGAGCAGCTCGGTCTCCCGTGGGGACAGGGCGTGGCTGCGGGCGAACAGGCTGCGCCGCCCGGACGGTGATGTCGGTTCGATGGTCACGGCGATGTCGTGATCGATCGATGGTCCCGCGGCGTCCACCCGGGCCGCCCGGAGCGTGAGCCATACGCCGCCACCGAGGTGCACACGCGACGTTGGGGGATGCTCGTCGACACCTGCTTCCACGGCGAGCAACTGCGCGGCAACGTTGTAGGCCCCAGCAGGCACTGGCCGCCGGTCGCCGTCGGGCGGAACCAGGCTCCGTAGGCACTCCTCGGCCTCTGGCGTCTGCCCCTTGACCTCGAGCTCGGAGGACAAGACCAACACCACAGGGCCACCTCGGGCCGGAGCCGGCCCTGTGGTGCCCTCGTCGAAGGTGCGGGCCTGCCCGCGGCGAAGCGCCACGGTGACGGGTCCGACGATGGCGGCCAGATGGTCGAGGTCACCAGGGCTGAAGCGACCGGCCGGCCCCGATCGCCAGAGGTCGACGAATCCCCAACAGCCATGGGCGTCACGGAACACCAGCGACGCCACATCGACCACGCCGTAGCTCGACAACACCTCTTGCCACACACGGCTGCGCTCGTTCGCTCCTCCGGTGGCCGCGTGGAGGGAGGTCGCCGTCGCGCCGAGACCGGTCCACCGGTTCACTTCCGTCAGGTACTTCGATCGGATCAGACGCGGTAGGTCAAACAACGACGGCGTATCCGCAAGAGGCGAACTCCCGACCTCGGTCTCCGGATCGGTCAAGAGCCACGCGTACCAGTCGAAGCCGACCGAACGCCTGAGTTCGTCGATCAAAGCAACGCGCATCGGTCGCTCACCGACGTCGACGCGACACAACCGCTCGACGCGTTCGATCGCTCGGGCCGGTGGGCTGCCCGGTGCTGTCATGGCGCGAACACTACGAGATCCCCACCTTCTTGGGATATGCGCCCACAGCCCTGATCCGTACGGTTCGATCATGGCTTCGCTGCACATCGAGCACTCGATCACCGACCTGAAAACATGGACCGCTGCCTTCGACGCCTTCGCCGAGACACGACGCCGAGCAGGCGTCCGCGCCGAGACGCTTCGATGCACCGAGGGCGACGAAACCTACGTCGTCATCGACCTCGAATTCGACACGACAGACCAAGCCCACGCCTTCCAACACTTCCTGCAGACCCAGGTGTGGGCCGTACCCGTGAACTCGCCCGCACTGGCCGGCACCCCCGTATCGAAGGTCCTCGAGACCGTCCAGTGCGCACCTCCGACCGCGACTGCCCCAAGATCGACGAGCTGATTCGGCCTGGGTTGACGGTACCCGCGAATTCGCCCGCACTGGCCGGCACCCCCGAATCGAAGGTCCTCGAGACCGTCCAGTGCGCACCTCCGACCGCGACTGCCCCAAGATCGACGAGCTGATTCGGCCTGGGTTGACGGGTGCTCGTCGGCTCGGATTTGTCAGGCTGCGTTCGGACTGGTCGACCCTCACCTCGGTAAGAGGTGCTTCGTTCAAGAACCGTCCGTCCCCGTCAACCATCTGTGCCGTCGTGATGGAGACCACCGACGACATCAGGGTCCTGCACCGCGCTGGTGCCCTTCATCCCGACGTGTTGAGCGACGTCAAGCACGCTGACCGAGTTCGATGACCCGGCCGATCGGACTCCCTACCGTGCCCGACGTTCACCGATGCGGTCGAGCACGGTTCGTATCTGTGGCGACCGTTCGCTTGCCGTGTACTTGCAGCGTTCGGACGGTATGGCACCTGACGCGTCTGCCGTCGAGGTTCGGCACGGCACCCGCAGGGCACGCTGGTTAAAACGCACCTCGGGCGAGGACGGGTGCTCTGACATTGGAGACCGAGCATGAGTAGCCAGCGCCTTCGCTTGAACGCCGTCATCGAACGGGTCCGCGCCAGCCTGTTCTTCATCCCGATGTTCGCCGTCGTCGGTGCGGTGGCGGCAGGTGCGATCGCGCTGATGTTCGACCGCCACCTCGACGAGCAACCCGGCGATCTGCCACTGGGGTTGGTGACGACCGTCGATGGAGCCAGAGCGCTTCTGAGCACGATCGCCGGCGCCACCATCAGCTTCGCCGGCATTGCCTTCTCCGTCTCGCTCCTCATCATCCAACAGGCCTCGAGCCAATATTCGCCGCGAATTGTCCACACGTTGTTCCGCGATCCCTTCAACAAGCGGGTCATGGGCCTCGTGGTCGGCACGTTCACGTTTTGCGTGATCGTCCTACGGTCCGTGCGTGCTCCGCTCGAGGAAGGCGGGGTCCCGATCGTGCCGAACGTTTCGGTTGCCATCGCGGTGGTTCTCGGCGTCGTGACGATCCTCGCCATCGTGGCCTTCATCGATCACAGTGCGCATTCCATGGACGTGAGCGAGATTCTCGAACGAGTGCGAGTCGAGGCCACCGAGCACATTCAGGACACGTGGTGTGACCCCGAGCCCGCGAAGGCGCATGAACCTGGAGATGTCCCCGGCCCACCTGACTCGGATCTGTCCCGGATTCGGTTCTCGGGCACGGGCTGGGTCCAGCAGATCGACTTCGATGCCGTGCTCGACGCGATCGACCCCGGTGCGACTCTGCGGTTGGACACTCAGCCCGGCCGCTACGCCATAGCGGGAACGGTGCTAGCCACGGTCGACCCCGTGCCCGAGAACCTGGACCTTCTCGAGGAGACGATCAACAACGCCATCGTGGCTGGCCCCACCCGGACCATGCAACAAGATGCGCCCTACGCACTCCGACAGCTCGCCGATGTCGCACTCAAGGCGCTGTCGCCTGGCATCAACGATCCCACCACCGCCCAGGACGCCATCTTCCACATCGCTGCCGTGCTCTCCGAGGTGCTTCGTCGGGACCCGCCTCACCCGGTACTGAGCCAACGAGAGGGGAAGCTCCTCGTCGCCACCCAGCAACCCACCCCGGCTGACCTGGCTCGCCTCGCGTTTGCCGAGATCCGACGGGCCGCCGCCCAACAGCCCGCCGTTTGCGTGTACCTGCTCGAGGCGATCGCGCTCGTGAGTGAACCTCTTGTCTCCAGCGGGATGGCTGAACGGGCCGACCCGCTGTTCGAGCAGGCGGCGCTGGTGCTCGAAGGCTGCCGGGCTGCCGACCTCATCGCGAGCGATCTCCGAGAGGTCGAGGACGCCTACCGTCAACGGTTCTCACCTCACCCCTATTGAGGCCGGGACCCAACAGAAGTATCACGTGTCGGTAGGCAACATTGCCCGTCGGCCGACATCATCGTGCCGCGCCAGTTGTCTGCCGCACCGGCGCAGGACGCTCTATCGCTGATCGCCGACAGGCACCGCGTGTCTGGACCGTACGGTGGTCCCGTGGTTCTCCTGCTGGTGTTCGCTGTGCTGTTGTTGGCAGCGGTCCTGCTCTCCAGCCTGGCGCACCGGACGGTGCTGTCGACCGCTGCGTTGTTCTTGGTCGCCGGATTCGTCCTAGGCGACGACTCGCTCGGTGTCCTGCACATCCAGGCCGACGATGAGTTGGTCTCCAGACTTGCCGAGCTCGCCCTGTTCAGCATTTTGTTCTCCGACGGCATGCGATCCGGAGCCCGAGACATCCGGGCAGCTTGGCGGCTCCCGGGGCGAGCGCTGGGTTTCGGGCTCCCGCTCACCCTTGTCATCACTGCGGCGTTCGCGCACTACGTGGCTGGCCTCCCATGGACGGAGTCGTTCCTCATCGGCGCCGTCCTCAGTCCGACTGACCCGGTGTTCGCCGCAGCCATCGTCGGCCGCGAGGAGATCCCTTACCGGCTACGCAACCTGCTCAACGTCGAGAGCGGCCTCAACGACGGACTCACGCTCCCAGTCGTGATCGTCCTCCTATCGGCGGCGGGCTCCGGCGGCACCGGTACCGTGACCCTGTTCGTCGAGGTTCTCGCCGGCATTGCCATCGGCGTCGCCGTACCCGCGGTGGCCATCTGGCTCGAACGCCTGCGGTTCTTCAGCGCCTCGGCCGCCTACCAGCCGCTCAACGCCGTGGCCGTCGGCCTCATCGTGCTCGCTGCAGCGACCCTCACCCACGCCAACGTGTTCCTCGCCGCATTCGCCGCCGGCATCACCATTGCATCGCTGAGCCCGGCCATGCGTGCCGCCTTCCAAGAGTTCGGTGAGCTCGTCGCCGAACTTCTCAAGCTCGCCGCCCTCCTCGTGTTCGGCTCGCTGATCTCCCTCTCCTTTCTCGGCGAGATCGGACTGAGCGGGTACGCGTTCGCGGCCCTCGCCCTCTTCGCCGCTCGACCGATGGCGCTGGGCATCGCCCTGCTGCGATCCAAGCTGGACCGGCGCGAACGCCTCGCCGCCGCATGGTTCGGCCCCAAAGGCTTCGCGTCCGTTGTGTACGGACTCCTCATCCTCGAAGCCGGGCTTGCCCGCAGCGACGAGCTCTTCCATCTGGTCGCGCTCGTGGTCGCCGCGTCGATCCTCGCCCACTCATCCACCGACGTCGTGATCGCCCGTTGGTTCGAACCCGGACCCGAACTCGACGCCACCGACCCGCCGCCACCGGCCTCGCCCCACTGAGCAGTGCTTTGGACCTCTACACGGGCCCGGACGAGGGGGACTGCCGCGTGATCTGGTGACAGGTGGGGTTTGGGGTTAGGCCGCCTGTGTGGCGGCGGGGGTGATGATGGCTTCGAACTCGATTGGGGTCAATCGGCCGAGGCGGGCTTGGCGGCGTCGGCGGTGGTAGGTCCGGTCGATCCAGGTCACGATCGCGAGCCGTAGTTGTTCGCGGCGATGACCAGGTCGGTGGTTTGGCGTTCGCCCATCGACCAGCCGACCAGGGTGTGGTCGTGCAAGTCACGGATCCCGGCCAGATAGAGCTTGCCGTCCACGCAGCCGAACTCGGAGATGTCCGCGACCCATCGCAGATTAGACCGCTCGGCGGTGAAGTCACGGTTCAACAGGTCCGGTGCCGGGACCATGGCCCGGTGGCGGCCCTTGCGCCACCTGCGACGCCCATGGGCCCCGACCAGGCCGTCGGCCCGCATCAGCCGAGCGACCCGGTGCCGGCTCACGTGGTGGCCGACCCGACGGAGCTGACCACGGATTCGCGGCGCCCCGTAAGTCCCCCGGGAGTTGTGATGGATCTCGCGGATCGCCTCGACCAGGACCGCATCGGCGGCGGCTCGGGCCGACATCGGCCGGGACCGCCACGCCTAGTAGCTCGAACGCAACACCTTCGCGACACGGCACAGATCGGTGACGTGGTAGTCGGCTTGGTGATCATCAACGAACCGGAAGCCGGTCACCGGTTCGTCTCCTGCGCGAAATAGGCGGCCGCTTTCCGCAAGATCTCCAGATCGATCTCCTGCTGGGCGGTCTTCTTGTGCAACCGCTTCAACTCGGCACGCTCCGACTCGCTGAGCGAGTCCGGATCTGCAGAGCGCTCGGTTGCCTCACGCTCGAGCTTCACCCAGTTCCACAGGGTGCCCTCGGCTATCTCAAGGGACCTAGCCACCTCGGCAATCGGTCGACCCGACGGCTTCACCAAAGCAATGGCTTCACGACGGAACTCGGGCGGGTACTTCGCTGGACGACCCATCCGGGCCTCCTTCCACTGGGTCTCCCCCAGAATCAGGTGTCCACGAAACCTTGGCAACTCCACGCCCGCTCCCACCCGTTCTGCTGAAACCTTCGAACTCCTTGACAGGCCCCGCAAAGAACTTGAGAATATCGCCGAACGTGCGATCTCTGAAGGAGGCGCTGGTGTTCGTCAATGTTGTGGAGTTCCCTCCAGTAAAAGAAGGTCATGACGCGGAGTTCCGTGCATGGTTCGACTGGTCGAATGGAATCTACGAGGGTTTCGAAGGCTTCGTGGCCCGTCGGCTGCTCGAGGACACGAAAGAGCCGGGACGGTACGGAGCGATCGTCGAGCACCAAAGCGAAGCCACGTTCATGGCCATGCATCTCAGCGACACACGCGAAGAGGCGTGGCAGCGCCTTGAACCGCTGCTGACGGGTTCGCCAACCCCGCGCTTCTACACGGTGGTGTTGGCATCGGAGCGCCGCGCCTCGCAATAGGCGGTCCAGAATACGGGAAGGCGCTCACGGACATTGAGCTTGATCTGCATGAGCTCATTCACGAGTCGAACAAAATCCTTCTCCCGACTGCGCTCAAGTTCAGGCCACCCATCATCGGGAAGCGATTATGGTCACGACGACAGATGAGGTCACGCGCGCGTACGGCGATAGTCTGAGCCTGACCACTCATGGGACGGTCGAAAGATGCGAACCCTCCCATGAGCGGCTCGGTCAGTTGACCTTGACCTCGGCGACGGCCGCCTCACGGCGATGGATGACCCACAAACCGGCTTCGAGCATCCCGATGGATCCAAGCACGAGCACCATGAAGGTGACCATGCTCATCTGGAAGTCGACCGCTCGAAATGCCACCAGCATCGTAACCATGAAGACGAGGTGAATGGCGTGCTTACCGAGGTTCTTGTGCATCACGTGGTTGTCGATGTGTCGTTGCATGGTTGAGGCCTCACGATTCGTTAGACGCCTGGGTAGACACGTGTAGCCTAGCCGTCGGTATCGGGGAAGTACACTCATCTCATGACTTCCGGGAGCGCAGGTTGGTCACGAGCCAAACGGGTCTCCACCAGAGATCAGACGCGAGCATCGATCGTCGACGCCGCACTACGACTGTTCTCCGAACATGGCTATATCGGAGTACGAGTTGAGGACATAGCCAAAGAGTCCGGGGTTGCGAGGGCGACTTTTTACAAGCACTTCTCCGAGCGAGACGAGATCCTCGCAGAGCTGTTCACCCGGCTAGTCGAGTCCGAGGTCGAGATCGAGATCGAGGGTCACAACCCCGAGGACCGGGTCCTGTCCGTTCTGAGTCAGGTCGCAGGGCGGATGCTCGAGCAGGACAAGCTCGCACGGTTCGTGTACAGCCTCCCGGTTCGCCACGACTCGATCTTGCCGGGGGGCTCGGCAGCTCCGGCCGTCATGAACCTGGTCCACGCAGAACTCGAGACCGGGTATGACTCCGGTGCACTGCGCACCAACATCCCGCTCGAAGCGTATGTCGAAGTGGTCGGCCGCTTGTTCGAGACAGCCATGCGCGACTGGGCCGAAGGAAGGGCCGATGACGCTCTCGAACGCCTCGGCCAACTCGTGACCATCACGTTCAACGGCATCAACACGCGACGGAAGCCGCAACCTTCGAGCTAGCCGCAAAGCCCCAGGACCTTGCTGGTGGCGGGGGCACCGCCTCCTGGTCACTTCCATCACCGACTGCTGCCGCCATCAGGAACTGGGGAGCTTGGCATCGATGACACGCTTCACGCAGAGCGCAGCGGGACGACCTGTCGAGCGCCGACGAAAAGCGCCCCGTACTCGAGGGCTGCGAGTACGTCATCAATTTCGAGGTCGGCGTAGTCAGCGAGAATCTGGTCGGTCGCATGCCCGAGGCCAGCAAACCGAGCACCATCTCGACCGAGTACCGCAGCCCGCCGCAGACACCCGGCTGCCCATGACAGACGTGCGGGTCCATCGTGATGCGTTCGAGCCGACTACTGACGGCATGTGCTGTGTTGGCTCCGCGCCGTCAGTAGCGAACGCCAGCCTCGTCAACCGCTTGGAGGACGGAGGCAATACGCCCTGGTCAGCACTGGTACGGCGTGGCACAACTCCCGTGAACGGACGTGGCCTCTGACCTAGCCGAAACAGCAGGAAACCCCGTCTGAGCAGCGGTTTCCTTCCTGAGCGGACGACCGGATTGGAACCGGCGACCCTCACCTTGGCAAGGGGCTTCGTTCAACCACCACCGGTCGGCAAACGCCCAGGCCAGCGGGTGTGATCGGGCCGAAACGGGCCCGTTGGGCACAATCCTGGGCACAATTCGCGCTGCTCATCGAATCGGCACCACACCGTACAAACGCGTCCCGATGCGTCCCCTCGGGTCTTGGTCAGGTTTGAAGTATTCGGAGTATCTCTCGGGCATCCTCGGAAGCGGCGGCCCAGGCTTCGTGGGCTGCGTCGTCGAACAGCGGCGCTAGGGCCTCGTTGAAACTGCGGCGCTCGCGGGCCGACCGGTCGTCTTCGTATCCGTCCACCGCCAGAGCACCTGCGAGCGACACGATGTCTTGCTGATGGCGCAACCGTCGTGACTCGGCTTCTCGAATCTGCACGCACGCTTCGGCCTTGGCCATCAGCGCGCCGAATGCCGTCGGGCACCTCACCATGGCAACGAGACCATCGCCCAACACTGCCCGGACGGTCACGCTTCGCTTGAACGCGTTGGTGGACCCCGGTGCGGCGAGGATCTGTCCGCCGTCGATCGTGCCCACCGGTCGCCCACCGAGGTTGTCCGGGGCCAGCAGGTCGATTCGGGCATGGCCACGCCGGTACCGGTCTGTGCCCTCACGATTACGTTCGATCGCGAACCCTTGTTCGACTAACCAAGCCGAGACTTGTTCGGCGTGGACGCGGCGGGCGGCTCGTACATCTATGACGACGTCGATGTCTGTGGTCACTCTCGGCATCGCGACGCCAGTTCTTGCCGCGTGGATGAGCACCATCTGCCCGCCGACGACCATCCAGGTCTGAATATCGAACGCTTCAGAGAGTTCAGCAACCGCTTGCCACGAGGCTCGAGCCTCAGGACCCAGCAGTCGCCCGAGATCGACTTCTCCAAGAAAGGGGTTGGCGGTCACGGGCGGGCCTGGGCGAGCGCCTCGTGGGCGGCACGGCGATCGAGTCTCTCGAAGGCATCGAGGGCGCAGACGGCCAGCGGGGCAACCCGTTCGTGATCCTTGAAAGGCCACGAGTCATCGTCGACCACTCGAACGATCACGTTTGCCTCATCGGGACTCGCACGAAGGCCATGGCGCTTGATGACCTGCTCCAGCAAGGACTGACGGACGTAGACATCGGCTCCGTCCATGGCGACTGCCGCTCCCTGTTCCGCAGCCCCCGCCGCACCAGACAGCACGACGTCGGGGTCGGATCGAACAGCGTCGAGTTTGAACGGCAGTACTCGGAATCGATGTTCGACCGCTCGTCGACGGACCTGCACGGCTATTCGGGGAAGGTCGTCGGCATCGAGGGGAGCCTGCTGTGCTTGGCCAAGCATCTTCCAAGCAGACCTCGGACCAAGCGGGCGGCCCGGGTCCGGCTTCGCGGCGAGGCGCTCGTTCACCGAAGAAGGATCGACAGCCCAGGCACGCCCGAACTTCCTCGCACGCAACTCACCGTTGGCGATCAAACGGCGGACCTGTGCCCCACTGACACCGAGCCGTGCCGCTACATCGGCAAGTGGTAACAACTCCATCTACACATAATAGGTGCGCTGCCGCTCTCATTGCACGCCAGTTTGGTCGGCCGCCTACATCGAGAGCTCGCCGGACCCCACTCGGCACGCCGAGGCGCGTACCGAGCGATCTACGAGATCGACGACAACGGGTAGTTCCCCCCAGTCTCAGCGGTCAGGCCATGTGCCGTCCGGCAGTCACAGATCAGCTGCCACCAGATCATGCAGCAGTCCCCTCCGGGCGCCAGGCCGCCGCGACGACTCGGGACACCCTGGTCAGGGGGCAGTCGGTCGAACGGGGAGAAACCGCTACAGCGGCACACGCGCGATGTCACTAAAGTCCGAAATATCTGGGCACAATCTGGGCACAAATCTGGGAGTGGCCATCGAGTACGCCCTGGTCAGCACTGGTACGTCCTCGCACAACTCCTGTTGACGGACGTGGCCTCTGACCTGGGCCAAAAACGCAGGAAACCCCTGCCTGAGCAGGGGTTTCCTTCCTGAGCGGACGACCGGATTCGAACCGGCGACCCTCACCTTGGCAAGGTGATTCGTTCAGCATCGACCGGTGTGCGAACGCGCAGGTCAGCAGGGGTAGCTCGGCCGAAACGGCCCCGCTGGGCACAATTTTGGGCACAATCTGCACCGATTCAGGAATGTGTACCTTCCCGTGCTGCCCTGTCCTGCGGTGGCACGCTCAACTCGCTTCGACCGTCCGACATCGAGGCCGAGTTACTTCTCGGGTTCTCGGCGGAATCGATCTCCTCACCACCAAGGACAACACGCGGACTCGGATGATCACCCGCAACCAGACCGGAGGCGGGTATGACTTTCGAGTTCGTCTTGGAGCACTTCTCGAAGCAGGTCGAGGTCATCGACGGCGTCGGGATCAGCGATAATCGTGACCGTGAGCCTGCCTGCGTAGGAGAACACCGCGAACGAGACGGTCACGTTTCCAGAGATCCCCACGATGGGGAGCACCTCGGTGATGCTCGCCCCGCAGAAGTGGAGTTGTTGCTCAGGGCCACGAAGGTTGGTCACGAAGCTGTTGACGAGTCGTTGATGGTCGATGAACCATCGGAGGCCTCCAAGTTTCGCCAGCAGCCGGAACAGCGGCCCTAGCAACGCCGCCGACGCACCGTGGGGTCCTGTCCTGATGAGCGCGCCGCGCTCGACGATCACCCGAAGTCGTTCGCCCCGGTCACGGAGCCCTGGAAGCTCGATGGGGGTCACGCCGACCTGGTTCCCCAACTCGGTCGCAGTCGTTGTCTGGCGTCGCGACACGGGGACCGAGACCACGAAGCGTTCGGCTACCTCACCGCGAGACACGACCAGTCTCGCGAGGGCGCCATCGATCGCGGAGAGCACGACGTCGTTCACCGAACCACCCCAGCCGTGAGCGACAACAACGATTGCCGAGAGGTCGCTCGACGCAACCGCAAGTCGTCGGCGTGGACCGGTCGGTCGATTGAGCGATGTGTGTGAAGCGCGGGTTCGACCAGTGGCGCGAAGCTCAGATACCGCCCCGTACAACCGACGCGGCAGACGGGGAAGGCCGGAAGCCCATCGGATCCTTTCCTTGAGCGCATCGACCGCAAGCCGGACGGCAGTTGGTGCCGGACTGGGGAAGTCCGTGGCCTCGGCGTCGGTCGCCCCGTCGACGAGACCAGCGAGGACGGCCAGACCGCCGATCCCGTCGGCGAGCACGTGATGGAAGACGATCACCAGCGCGGTCGACTTTGCGTCGATCGGTACGAACGTGGCCGCCCACATCGGGCGGTCATGGGGCAGGCGGGTCGCAACGATGTCGGCACTGCGGGCGAGGACCGCGGTGAAGTCACCGCTGAAGACCTCACCGTCGATCGAGACGTGTTGATCGATGTCGAAGCCTTCGTGGTCGACCCAGATCGGTCGGCCACAGCCCAACGGGACCGGTTGAAGCCGTTGACGCAGACGGGGGATGGATCGAATCCGGCGGGCCATGGCATCTCGGGCGGCGGCCAGGTCGAACCCGCTGCTCGTGTCGAGAAGCAGGATCGCCCCGACCTGCATCGGAACCGGTCCGACATCGGCCGCCAGCGATGTCATGTCCTCAGCAGAGGCCCGCATGATGGCCATCTGGCCGCCAAGCGTTGCCGAATCCGACGAGACCTCCCCATCTCGAGCGCCCCACCGCTGGGTCCAGCGCCGAACGAGTCCCGCTGAAAGCCCGACAACCACGAAGTACCTGGCGTAGCGGGTGCCAATGCTGCCCACGTGACGGGTCTTGCCGATGTGCAGGTCGGCGACGGTCATGCGCGCACCTGCGGATCTCCTGATCCGACGACGGGATCGAGCGATGTGATGTCACATCGGAAGAACTGACCCCTCGCCCACCGGTCGGTTCCGTGGAACCATCCAGCGGTGCCCTCCGCTGGTATCGAGAACGGCCCGAACTGGCGGGTCTCGGTCACCTGGAAGCCGAACGGGTGCAGTCCCCATGTACCGGTCTCGTCAGGGTCGCCCCATCGGTCGAGTCGCACCCACTCCAGGTGACCTTCATCGTTGATGCGCAAGTGCAGCGTGACATCGGATCCGTCGATCGTCAGACCGGCTTGCAAGTCGTGCTCGGACGTGACTTCCCAACTGACACCAAATCGAGGTAGGAGCGCAGTCGGCACCCACACCGCCTCGCCTGCGGCTCGCCCGGCGGCGCTCCGTGTGACGTCATCGCCTTCGGCATGGGCGACACGGGCGAGGCCGAACAGCTTCCAGTCCATCTGGCCATGACCATCGACACACCGGTCGGATCCGGTAATGACACCGGCAACCCGAGCCCGCCACACGAAGCCTTCGTGCGGCGCAAGGACCTCGTGAGCACGAAATGGCAGCCACCGACCGTTGAGCTTCAGCCGACCTCGCATGTCCATATCCGTCGCTCGAGCGAGCGGCGCTCCCGGTGCGAGCGCTGCCCGAAAATAACGCACCACCGGCTCGGGGAGTCCGACAAGGTCACCTTCATCGAACACACCTGGGTCTGCCGGAAGACGCAGACGACCCTCGTCCCGGCGCTGAGCCATCGACAACCTCATGACCGTCGTGCCTGCGCGATGTCGTCGTCGGGCTCCGCTGCGCCCGGGTGGCTCGTGTTGTCGAAAATGAGAGGGCGAAGGAGGTGGGCGGCGTAGGCGACCACAACCGTGGCAGCAACACCGAAGAGCGCGATCTGGGCGCTGGTGGCGTACGGGTCGTCGTTGACGACGAGGACGACGGACATTGCCAGCACGGCGAGGCTGACCAACACGAACCAACCGACCACCAGGTACAGAGATCGGAGCGCCCACTGGCTACCTCGGCGGAGGCCGACGGCGGTGGCAAGGACTACCGGTACGAAGACTCCGAGGTCCATCAAGAAGATGCTCCAGAACATGGCCGGGTCGCCGAGGCTCCCCTCTGGGATCGTTTCGTTGGCGAACGCCGCCGGGATCGCAGGTAGGTACCGGAGGACGACGAAGCCCGCCAGAGCGAAGAGCGCGATGGAGTGACGGGAACGAGCGCGGGGTGCCAGTGGCCTGGGCCCAGCCTGTCCTGCCAGCTCCCAACCCTGGATCGCCACCGCCCCGCCGATGATGAACAGACCCATCTGCAACGGCAGTGTGCCGGGGTAATGGGTGTAGTCCGGGCCGACGACGAACTGGAGGTACATGTAGGCGGTGTAGCTCCCGACGACGACCGCAAGGATGGGCCCCAGGCAGTGCCGGCGGCGCAGGAGAAGCCCGGCACCGACCGCTACCGGTGCCACCAGAAACATGGTGGCAGCGTCCAGGCCGATCGTCTGGTTGCGGAGCGTCTCGGTCAACGGATAGTCGACCAAGTCGACGCCCAGTGGCCCGATGGCCGAGTTGACTGCGAGTCCGGCGGCGAGCGCGAACAACCCGACTGGAAGCCAGGTGCCCGGCACGGTCGTTGTAGGTGAGGTCACCGAAGAGGCCGACGGGTCCGTCGGGTGCTCGGGGGGAACGGCAGTCATGTTTTGGCTCTACTTCGTTTCGGGACGGCGAAGTGCGCCGCCGAAGGGTGGGCGATGAACCGCGTCCGGACCGTCGAGCGCCCGCTCATGTCGTTGGCACCCGTTCGGTGCGATCTCGATGTCCGATAGCGGTTTCGAGGTCATCATCAGGACGTCCGACCGTCCCTCGGCCGTGGCGGTCTCGAAGCAGCACCGCTGCCACCGCCGCGCAACCGACGACGAACAGGCCGAGGTCCTCGGGGTAGCCGTGGCCGACGGCAGCGAGCGGAGCCAGCACGGCCCATATCGCCGGGATGATCAGAAGGTGCTTGGGGAGAGGCGGCCGCACCAGGAGAAGGAGCCCGAAGGTCGCGATGGTCGTCGGGCATGGCGCCATCCCGAAGAGCGGGGACTCGGGATAGCCATGCCCCAGGAGGATTCCCAGGAGCGGGTAGACCACCAGGGCGTATCCCAATGCTGCCCACCCGATGCGTCCGGCCACGCCGTTGCGGGTCTCGAAGGTCAGCCGGTCACCGGTGATGCCGGCTCGGATGAACAAATAGGCCTGGTAGACGAACACCGCCCCGTACAGAGCGGCGAGCAGTGGGTCGCTCTGTGCCGCGTACTGTCCGAAGAACACCAAGCCCAACCAGAGCCACGCCGTCACGAGCACGCTGGTCGTGAACCGGTTGGCGACTCTCCCGGGACGGCGAAGGATCATCCATAGCGACGCTGCGATCGCGGCGTACGCAGCCAGATGGCCGGGCCATACCGCCGGGTTGTATTCGGCGAAGAGCAGGCGCAGCGAGTCGGCCTGGTCGGGTTCGACAGCGGGCTGCCCGTCGGCGGGGACGTCGGGTGCGGTGCGGGCCAGCACGGTGTCGGTCATGACCTCGGCGAAGTGCTCCGGTTCCTGGACCCACGGACGGTGCCCGGAATGCTCGAAGGTGAACAGCTTCTTGTCGGGGGCGTCGAGCCGGTCGAACCATTCCTGCGCCAGCACGGCGCGGCCGCGGGCTTCATGGGCGCCCTGGACGAGGTAGACGGGGACGTCGAGGCGCGTCGTATCGCGCAGGTCGATGTCGTAGAGCTCCGGGTAGAGCGTCACGAAGGTGTCGAGCAGGTTCGCCATGGACCGCACCTGGTCCATCAGCGAGTACTCCGAGACGAACAGGTTGCCGGTTGGTTCCCGGAGGCCGGGGAACCCGTCGATCCCCGAGTAGTCGTTCCACTGGTGCTCGGAGGCGACCAGCGGGGCCATGTCGAGCAGATCGTCGTAGGGCGGCGGGCCGTTGCCCCGCAGCGTCGCTGCCATGGCGGTGTTGCCGGTGGTGTCGGCGTAGTCGAGGGCGTCCTCGTAGAACATGCGGTCGGTGTCGACGGCGTCGACCATCTGGCCGGTCCCTACATATGCCGCGTAGAGGTCAGGGCGCTGTTGGGCAGCTCGGACGCCGAGGAACGTGCCCCAGGAGTTTCCGACCAGGTAGATGCGGTCCTTGTTGAACCGTTGGCGCAGGTATTCGCTCACTTCGATGGTGTCTGTCACCGAGCGGTCGAAGCTCAGCTTCGATGAGGGGTCGAACTGGCCTGTGGAGCGCCCCGTCCCCAGCTGGTCCCAGGTGACCACCACGAAGTTCTCTTCCAGCGGGTGGGCGTAGCGGCTCATCGATCCAAGCTCAGATCCCCCAGGGCCACCGGCGAGGAACAAGATCACCGGATCATCGGTGTCGTGCCCACGGATGAGCATCGTCTGGTCGTCTCCAGCGATGTCCACGGTCGCGAACTCTGAGACGCTGTCCGCCAACGGTTTCCCGTTTTCGCCGAGGATCGGTGCCGTGGATGCCGGGCGCAGCAACGCGACTGCGAGCACTAAGAGGCAAGCGACCGACACAGCGAACACTCGTGTGCTGAACGCACGCGCGATCCGCTGGATGATCGTCGGCGGAGGCGCTGGAACCCCGCTTATGGCCCAGCGGCGGCCGAGGGCAGCGCCCACCATCATCGGCCACAGGGCCAGCACGCCGTGGAACAGACGACCCACCACGAAGGCCAGGACCCCGTACTGGCTAGTCAGGGTGATCCGGTCGACTGTCGCTCCGGTCACATCGAGACGGACCAACTCGAACACACCGACGAACACCACTGGCGCCAGGATTATCGCCCATCGTGAGCGCAGGGCCGCGCCGGCTCCCAGGCCGACCGCCAATCCGAGCCCCATGGCCGCCAGCGCCTGGACCGTGTCGTTTGGGCCACGTGGCGTCCACAGTCCAGCGACGACGCCATAGGCACCTGCGGCGGAGACGACCATTACACACGCACCGATCCGACGGCGCCAGCCAACGACGTCCGATCGATCATCGTCGGGCAGATCCGTTGGTCGTTCCTCACCGCAAGTTCGAGCGTTGCTGTCAGGCATCGCGACGGGTGAGCGCTAGGGCGCCAACGGCGAGCGCCACGGCAGCCCAGGCCCCAAGCACGAGGGCGGCATTGGCCGGACTCAGGAGCCTCGTCACGCGTTCTGGGGAGGACATCGCAGCACCGGCGGCTCCGGGCAGGAGCTTGCCCACGCGTTCGTCCCAGGTCCCCGGTAACAGGGTGACCAGGCCTGGGAGTACCAGCAGCATGCCGAACAGTGCGGCTGCGGCACCGGCGGAGCGACGTAGCGCAGCGCCGAGGCCGACGGCGATGACGCCGATGGCCACGAGGAACGTGGCACCGCCCAGTAGGCCGCGTAGGACGCCAGGATCAGCGATGGAGAGACCGCCGTGGTTGGGCCCGAGGATGGCCTGGCCAAGAAGGAACGCGCCCATGGTCGAGGCGACGCTGACGGCACCGACGGCGACAGCGAACGTGGCCACCTTTGCGGCCAGCAGCATCAAACGTTGCGGTGTGGCAGCGAGGGTCGAGGTGATGGCACCGGTGGCGTACTCCGACGTCATGACCAGAACCCCGAGGACGCCGACAGAGAGTGGAGCGAGGTTCATGCCGGCGAGGCTGTAGAGCAGCGGGTTGAACTCGGCGATCTCCGCTGGCGAGCGACGGTCCCACCTGGCTGCTTCGAGTGCGGTGAACAAGGCTCCGAGACCGAGCATGGCGACGACGGTGAATGTCAGGGTCCAGAACGTGGAGCGGACCGTGCGGAGCTTCGTCCACTCTGAGCGCATGGTGGCAAGCAACATCGTTCCCGTGTTGGGCGCCGGTGTCTTGGTCAGGGTGCGGGGTTCGATCGTGGAGGTCATGCTGCGCTCGGTTCGTGGTGGTGGACGGCGGCGAGGAAGTCGGCCTGGTCGTGGGTGGCTTCCATGAAGGCGTCCTCGAGCGATGTCGATGGAGAGTTCCTCGGGACCGACCTCGTCCACGGTTGCTCCGTGCCCGCGGAGGAGAGCGGCGAGCCGCACCGGCTCGGGGGTGAGGGCCCGGATGTGGTGCGTGGTGCTGCGACCGATGAAGTCGTCGACGCTGCCCGTTGCCAGCAGGCGGCCTCGGCCGATGACGATCAGGTGGTCGGCCGTGAGCGCCATTTCGGACATGAGGTGACTCGACACGAGGATCGTCCGCCCCTCGTCGGCGAGGGACCGCAGCAGCCGCCGAACCCAGATGATGCCCTCGGGGTCCAGACCGTTCACCGGTTCGTCGAAGATCAGCACCGCAGGGTCACCCAGGAGCGTCGCACCGATCCCGAGGCGCTGGCGCATGCCGAGCGAGAAGGTGCCGATACGTCGGTCGCTCACATCGGTCAACCCGACGATGTCGAGGACCTCCTCGACGCGGGTCCGTGGGATCTGGTTGGAGTCCGCCATCCACCGCAGATGGTTTCGCGCCGTGCGGCCGGGATGACCGGCATTGGCGTCCAAGAGCGCGCCCACATCACGAAGGGGAAAGCGCAGATCCTGATAGCGAAGACCGGCCACCGTCGCGTGGCCCGACGTCGGCGCGTCCAGGCCCAGGATCATCCGCATGGTGGTGGACTTGCCGGAGCCGTTCGGGCCGAGGAACCCGGTGACCTGGCCGGCGTCGACCTCGAACGTGAGGTCATCGACGGCGAGGACGGGTCCGTATCGTTTGGTCAGGTTCTGCGCCTCGATCATGAGCCCACCCCCAGCGCGACCAGGTCGGCGGGTTGGGCATGGACCACCGCAGCTGCGGAAGTAGGTGAACAAGTAGGAACCGTGGACACGGATGACTCCTCAGATACGGAGACGCCAAGCCCGTCAGTGCGGCGCTCTGCGGAGGCCACGGTGCCGAACCAGCCGTCTCGGTGGACTGCTAGTTGGCGCTACCGGGGTCCGGAGCAACGCTCCCGAGACCAGCCGAATC
>CAJDUP010000082.1_pt1 | contig 17985 bp, 16 predicted proteins | sample 7391181 | NCBI WGS metagenome assembly CAJDUP01 (sample SAMEA7055690, study PRJEB34461) | soil metagenome | biome: terrestrial ecosystem; feature: Peninsula; material: soil | place: Antarctica | collected 2016
CAGAAACCGTGCGACCGAGTAATCGGCGGAGGCGACATGCGCCGGTGCCCGCTCATCCCAGTTCGCCCGGTTGAGGTGGAGATAGTCACCGGCCACGCCTGCCCTCGTCTCGCTCATGCTCCGCGCGAGACTCACGCGAGTTTCACACGCTAGAAGCGTATCGCGGCCAGCGATTCGGCGCGCGCAGACCCGCGCACTCCCGGCTGGCCCTTCGGCGTGTCCCCGGCGATCGGCGGTCGGCCGACGCTAAGGTCAGCGACAGCCGGCGAAAAGTGTTCGGGTCACCTTTCGCCGGCTATCGCAGCCCTCACGCGGGTCGCGCGGTTACTGTTGCGCGCCCACGAGTGTCTCACCACGCACCGACCGTGCCGACCGTGCCGCCCGCGGCGCCGATTCGTCGTCCAGCGCGAATGGCAGCAGCGCCACGCCGAACAGCGCCATCGCCTCGGCATAGGCCGGGTGGGCGAACGGGGATGCACTGATCGCGAACGCCCCGATCACCGCGAGCAGAGATCCGGCCAGCAAGATCGCGGGCAGCCGAAGGGCGCGGCGGCGCAACAGCGGCACTCCCAACATCACCGGCAGCAGAAGCAGAGCGAAGAACAAAATGGTCGGAACGATCTCGAAGATCCCGAGCGCACTCTCGTTCGCGCCGGTGACCAGCCCCCAGATCGTCATCGCCGCGAACAGCGCGAACGCGACGATCAACAACCGGCGCACCCAGCGCACGTAACCGCCGGTGTCGAGCCTCGGCCCGACCTGGATCAGGACCACCATCAGCAGGAGATAGGGCACTGCGTGACCGAAGTTGATGCCGGCGATCATCCACGGATGGCCGTCCTGGAAGTTCCACGGCGGCGGCGCGTTGTTCTGAAACCCTTGCCAGAGCGCGTCGGTGATGGCGATGGTGGAGAGGGTTGCGGCGCCGGCGACGCCGGCAAGTGGAAGAAGTTTCATGATGTCTCCTTGCTGCGACCCGATAGTCGGCGGCCGCGAGTGGTGGATGCTGCAACGGGTTGTTCCGTATGCCTCCATCCTTGAAGCGGGCCGAGCCGCCGGCATCCGCAACGACGCATCGATCGTGTCCCCCGCGGGTCGGGCGCCCGAAGGCGGTCGGGGTGGATGGCGGCTCCGACCTTCGGCGGATGCGGTCGGGGCACACCCCCATTAGCCTGAATCCATGAGGCTCACGGCGCCGCGACTCAGTGACTGGTTGTTGGCGTTGTTGGTGCTCGCGTCGATGCTGTTCTACCTCTGGCCCGCAACGGCGTGGGCCGGCGTGATCGCCCCGCTGGCTGCCCTGGCCGTGCTGTACATCAGGCAACGGCCCATTCCCGCGGCCCTGGCTTTGGCCGCGCTGCAGCTGGCCATGCTCCCGCTCGACGTGGACCCTGAGAATCCGGCGCCACTCGCGTCCATGTTGATCGCGACCTACACTCTTGGCCGGAGCAGTCGGCTGGGTTGGGCAATCGTCACCGCTTCGGTCTACCTCCTGTCGTTCCTGGTTCTGGATTTCTCGGTGGGCACCGTCGGTTTCGTCACAGTGATCATCGGTGGTGTGTTCACCTTCGGGGTGCTCGTGCGACGCCGCACCGACCGGGCCCACCGGGCGCGCCACACCGCGAATGCGTTGGAGGAGACGAATCTCGCCGGTCACACCGCCCGCGTCGTTGCCGATGAGCGGGCCCGGTTGGGCGGTCAGGCGCTCCAGGTGGTACGTGGTTCGGTCGACGCGATGCGCACCGACGCCGCGTCCGCCATGATCACCCTCGACCCGGTGCTGATCGCACGCATCGCGGAACGTGGGCGCGCGGCGATCACCGAGTTGCGCTGGATGCTCGGACTGCTCCGCACCGAGGCCGAACCCGACGCACCGGCACCGTCTCCTCGCCGACTGAATCAGGTCACCGACGCCGGCGTTGCGGCCGTACTGATGATGCTGACGATCCTCGACGCGCACCTTCCCGAGCAGCCGCGGGTCTCGGCGATCGGCTGGGTGCTGCTGCTCGCCCTGCCGGCCACGATCATCGTTCGCCGGCGCTACCCGGCCTGGAGTTGCGTGGCCGCCACTTCGATCTTCGCCGCCGTCACCTTCAGCGGCACGCCGCTGTTCATCGGGTTCGGTATCGGCTCCATGGTCAGTGTGAGCCTGCTGGCCTGGTCGGCGGCAGTGAGCGGGCGACGCCTCGACTGGCTGTCACTCGCCGGCCTGGTGATCGTGGCGTGTCACCGAACCCGGCAATGTGCCCATGCTCCTCGCCATCTTCGTGATTCCTGCGTTCGCGGGGCACCAGTGGAGTGCGCGCGACCGCGAACGGCGCCGTGCCGAGGAACGCGCCGCGGCGCTGCAGGGTGAGATCGACCGCCGGGTCGAGCGTGCGGTGCGTGCCGAGCGGTTGCGGCTCGCCCGCGAACTGCACGACGTGACCAGCCACGCGGTAGGGGTGATGGTGTTGCAGGCGGCGGCAGCCGACACGTTGAAGCACACTGACGCCGAGGCAGCCCGCCGCGCGCTCGTCACGGTCGAAAACGTCGGTGCCAAAGCCCTCACTGAGATCACATTGCTGTTCGACCTGCTCGATGCGGGCGCCATCGGCGGACCGGGGCTGGCCGGGGCCTCCGCGGAGCCGCTCGGCGACCTGGTCGAGCGGATGCGGTCAGCCGGGATGACGATCGACTTTGCCGAATCCCGACCGCAGCAGGAAGAACAGACCCGCACGACCACCGGGGACGGGGACTGTGTCGCTGAAGAACCGGCCGCGATCGCGTACCGGGTGGTGCAGGAGGCTCTGACCAACGTGGCTCGGCACTCGCCCGCGGCGGCCGTGCGTGTGCGTGTAACGTACGCCGCCAACGAGATCCAGGTGCAGGTCGATGACGACGGTGCCGGATTCGATCCGGGGGTCGCGAGCGCCGGCTTCGGCCTCGCCGGCCTGACCGAACGCGTGCGGGCCGGCGGCGGTCATTTCACCGCCGGTCCGCGCCCGGGTGGGGGTTTCGCGGTTTCCGCGAAGATCCCCTGCCAGGCGGAGGCCGCGCCACAGACTGAAACGACACCCGCAGCATGGTTCGCCGCGTTCGGCTACGACGACTTCGATATCGTGGACCATCACGTCAAGCGAATGGAGACACCGTGATCCGGGTGGTGATTGCCGACGACCACGACCTGATCCGTGGCGGCCTGAAGGCGATTCTCGACGCCGAATCCGATCTTCAGGTGGTCGGCGAAGCAGCCGACGGCGCCGCCGCGGCGCGGGTGGCGGCATGCGAACAGGCTGACATCGTGTTGATGGACGTGCAGATGCCCGGCGCAGACGGCATCGAGGGTGTGCGGCTGCTCGGCAGATCCCGCCCCGATGCCCGCGCCCTGATGCTCACCACCTTCGACCTCGACGAGTACATCTTTCAGGCGTTGCAGGCCGGCGCCAGCGGGTTTCTGTTGAAGACCACGCCGCCCGCCGAACTGGCGTCGGCGATCCGGGCCAGCCACAGCGGAGAACTGCTGTTCGCACCGAGTGTCACCCGTCGCCTGGTGGAGGCGTATGTGCGACGGCCCCCGGTCGGCGACGGGGTGCCGCCGCAGCTGGCCGAGCTCACCGAACGCGAACTCGAGGTGTTTCGGGCGATGGCCCGCGGGCTGTCCAACGCGGAGATCGGCCGCGACCTGTTCCTGGGCGAAGCAACCGTGAAGACCCATGTCACCCACATCTTGGCCAAGTTGCGCCTGCGCGACCGGGTGCAGGCCGTGGTGCTCGCCTACGAATGCGGGCTCGCCGGCTGAGCTCCATGCACCGCCCCGCGGGTTGAGGGATCCGACGAAGGAGGATCGTCTCGAAACCCCCGATCAGCGACAGTTTCAGTCAGTGCTCATAGGTCTCGAGACGGTCGCTGCGCGACCCCTCGACCAACGGGTTGGGGTTGCCGAGGCGTCACTCAACCGCCGGTGACCTCGGGCTGCAGCGGGAGCGTGCGCTCGCTGGCGAAGTGACGCGGGCTCCCATCGAGCGGATCCCGAAAGCTCAATTCGCTCGACAGCAGCTGCAACGGGGTGGAGAAGTCTTCGATGGCGACATCCTGAACCGATGGGTACAGCGGGTCACCAATGATCGGGATCCCCAACGCCCACATGTGCATGCGCAACTGGTGCGTTCGCCCGGTGCGCGGTGTCAGCCGATAGATCCCGTTTTCGCCGAGCTCTGTTTCACGTTCGATCAACGACTCGGAGTTCGCGGGCTCCCCCGGCCGCACTTCGGCCTGCATGCGGCCGCGCTGCTTGACCAGGTGATTGCGCACCGTGACCGGAAGTTGCAGCCCGGGCCCCAGCGGGGCAACGGCACGATAGGTCTTGGTGATTTCGCCGCGCTGAAACAGGGTCTGATAGCGGCCTCGCCAGCGTTTCTCGGTCGCCAGGATCAGAACACCGGATGTCACCCGGTCAAGCCGGTGCAATGGTGACAGTTCGGGGAGTCCCAATTCGGCGCGCAGCCGCACCACCACGCTCTGCTGCACGTGCCGGCCACGCGGAATCGTGGAAAGAAAAGCCGGTTTGTCGACCACGACAAGACGTTCGTCCCGGTGGATGATGCGGATGCGCCCGGGAACGACCGCCTCGTCGACGAGATCGCGGTGGAACCAGACAAAAGTGTTCGGTTGGTAGCCGTCATCGCCACTCACCGGCACGCCGGAGCCATAGACGACCCGGTCGTCTGCCAAAAACGCGGGCACGTCGATGAACTCCGACAGTCGCTGGTCGAGCCAGTGCCCCATGGTCGGCCAGGGCGCCGGATGTGCGGGGTCACGGTCGGGAGTGCGCATCCACGCGGCATCGAGGCCGTGTCGTTGCGGGAGCGGGGAACGTGGGGGCACCACCCGATCGTACTTCGCGATGGCGGATCCGGGGTTTCGAGACGTGGTCAGTCTGTCTCCAACCCGACTGGGCACTGTTCAGCGGCCGCCCGCGAGGGGATCGTGGCCGTCGTCGTCGCTCGTGCGATCGGGTACGTCCGGGGAGTCGCTGCGCGCTCGGGGGTCGCGGTCGACGACATAGTCGATGTCGCCGGTGGGAACGCCGCCGGGACCGGCGTTGGTCGCATCGAGTGCTTCGGTCGTGGCGTGTTGCGGGGGCAGGTCGCCGTCGACCTGGGTGAGCACGGGGCGCAGCGGGGCCTCAACCACATCGAGCGACTTTGTCTCAGCGTCCGGACGCGTGCTGGTACGACGCGTGCGATTTCGTAGCCATTTGGGCCGCCTGATCACGATGCCCCTCTCGATCGGACCTTCAACCTCGAGCCCGTAATATTCGCCGATCTGGTCGACCAGTTGCGCACGTGCGGCTCTCTCGTAGGCCCGACGTTCACGACTGAACGCGACAACGGTCGCCCAGCAGACGAGCAGCAGAATAATGCTGAAAGGTAGAGCGATGATGATCGCGGCGGTTTGCAGCGACTTGAGGCCCCCGGTCAGCAGAAGCGAAATTGCCAGCACCGCGGTGACAAGGGTGAAGAAGACTCGTACCCATCGGCGCGGGTTGATCTGTCCACCGCTGGCGATCATTCCCATCACCAAGGCGCCGGAGTCGGATGAGGTGATGAAGAAAATCGTGATCAGCAGAAGTGCACCAAAGGTGAGCACGGTGGTGCCAGGAAAATAGGCGAGCATCTGGAACAGCGCGGTGTTCACATTCACTGTTCCATCGGCCTGCGTGAGCGCTCCCGGCTGGTTGAGCTCGATGAAAAGAGCCGAGCCGCCGAGAACCGCAAACCACAAGATCGTGATGAGTGTCGGAACAAGAATCACACCCATGGCAAACTGACGCACCGTGCGGCCTTTTGAGATGCGGGCGATGAAGATTCCCACGAATGGTGACCACGAAATCCACCAACCCCAATAGAACGATGTCCACGCCGCCTGCCAGGCCTCGCCGTCTGCGCCCTGAAAGGCGCTGACCGTGAAAGAGAGACCGACGTAGTTCTGGATGTAGTTGCCGATCGACTGCACCCATTCCCGGAGCAGGAACTCTGTCGGCCCGAAAATCAGCAGGTAGAGCACGAAAAGACCGGCCAGCGTGAGGTTGATCAGCGAAAGCCACTTCATGCCCTTTGTCACACCCGAGAGCACAGAGAACAGCACGAACACGGTGATCACCGCGATTATGACGACCTGACCGGCTGAGGATGGTGAGACTATCCCTGCGAAGTCCAGGCCCGCGCTGATCTGGAGAACACCGAGGCCCAATGAGGTGGCGACTCCGAAAATGGTGCCGACCAGCGCGACCACGTCGATCGCGTTCCCCCAACCGCCCTTGACGCGCTTGCCCAGCAGGGGCTCCAGTGCCCAACGAATGGAGATGGGGCGCTTGCGCCGATGGATGGCATAGGCGAGGCCCAGCCCGACAACGACGTAGATCGACCACGCCTGCACCCCCCAGTGCAGGTAGGTCTGGCTGAGCGCCGCCTGCGCGAGTTGCTGGGGAGTGCCAGACACGCCCGGACGGGGTGTGACGAAATGGCTGAGTGGCTCGCTCACTCCGTAGAAGACGAGGCCGATTCCCATGCCGGCGGCGAAGAGCAGCGAAAACCAGGAACCCAAGGAGAATTCTGGTTTGTCCGCATCCGCCCCGAGTCGGATGTCACCGAACCTGCTGAATCCCATGAACAGTGCGAACGCGACGAAGAACGCCGCGATAAGGACGTAGTACCAGTTGAACGCGTTGACGATTGATGACTGGATCGCGCCGAACGCGACCTCCGCCAGGTGCGGGACAAGCATCGCGAAAAGGCTGAAGGAGATCACGATCACGGCGGCGGGCCAGAACACCCACCGCTTCACAGACGACGCACGTTTCTGCGTTGCAGGAAATATCGGATCAGTGGGTGTCTTTATTGACATGTGCCAACATTAGTCCCACGCCTCCACCGTTGCGACGGAATATTTCTGCACTCACCAAGGTTTCTCCACCGATCACAAAGTCGCCGGTTGGGCAGCAAGTTGCGCCTCCAACCGCTCCACGTCCGCTGGGTAACACAGGTCGGTGCCCGGTGTCATCGCGGTGGCACTGCCGGCAGCCACCGCCCAACGGAACGAGTCGGCGAGGGTGCGCCCCTCGGACATTCGCAACACGAAGGCGCCCAGAAAGGAGTCACCGGCGCCGACGGTGCTCTGCACCTCCACCATCGGTGTGGCCAGACGCAGTACCTCGTCGCCCGAAGCGAGCACCGCGCCCGATCCGCCCAAGGTCAACGCCACCAGTTGGGATGCTCCCCGGGCCACCAGCTCCTGGGCGGCATCCACCTGGGCTTTGGGCGTGTCCAGCAACTGCCCGATCAACTCGCCAAGCTCACGACGGGAGGGCTTGACCAGGAACACCCCTTCGTCGAGCGCGGCGGCGAGGGCATCACCGGATGCATCGACCACACAACGCGCGTCGTTCGCGTGGGCGATGCGCGCTGCCCTGGCATAGAAATCGACCGGCACGCCCGGCGGCAGGCTGCCGCTCGCCACAACGTAGCCGCCGCGTGGCACGGAACGCTCCAACGCCGCGAGGCACGCCTGCCATTCGGGCTCGGAGAGCTCGGGCCCCTGCAGGACGAAACGAAACTGCTCGCCGGTCTTCGCCTCGTCGACGGTGAAACTCTCTCTGGTGGTGCCACCGATCGGCACGCTGAGGGTGGGCAGACCCTCGGCTTCGAGTAATTGCCGGTACATGCCACCGGTCAGGCCGCCCACGGCGTAGATGGCGATCACCTGACCACCGAGCCGGTGGATGACCCGGGCCACGTTCACCCCGCCGCCGCCGGGATCGAGGCGACTGGGGCCGCAACGAAGTTTATGTTCGCTCACCACCTGGGGCGTTGCAGTGCTCACATCGAGCGCCGGGTTCACGGTGAGGGTGACGATCGGCACTCCGGGTGCGCTGTGGCCGGGCGCCGGCGACAGGGTGTCAGAAATGGTCATGATTCACTCTAAGCAGTTCGTCGGCTGCCCCGGGTCGAGGCGCGTGGCCGGGGGCCGCATCCATCACTTGAACACGGCGTTACTCGGGCGTAGCCTCTGACATAAGCAGTCAAACCAATCGTGAGAAGGCTCGGATGAGCACTGTTGAAAGTGATGTCAACGTCAGGGTTCCGATCAGTGTTGCCTACAACGTGTGGACGCAGTTCGAGTCGTTTCCCACGTTCATGGACTCCGTCAAGGAGATCACGCAAACCAGCGACACCGAGTTGCATTGGCGGGTGAAAGTCGCGGGTGTTGAACGAGAGTTCGATGCGGTGATCACGGAGCTGATTCCCGATGAGCGCGTTTCCTGGAAGAGCGTTGACGGCAGCACCCATGCCGGTGTGGTGACTTTTCACCGGCTCAGCGAAGACGAAACACGCGTCAGTGTGCGCATCGATTGGGCTCCTGACGGTTTCGTCGAAAAAGCGGGCGCGCTGCTGCAGGCAGACGACATCGCAATTGACCGCGATCTGCGCTCATTCAAGGACATGATCGAAGCACAGGACCTTGAAACGGATGGCTGGCTGGACCAGTTGGGTTTTCCGGGAGGGAATGCGCCGGAGAATCTCGCTGAGTACGATGCCGCTGACGGCAACGAGGCCCTGCCCGACTTCGATGAGGGTGAGCACGGGGCACGGGGGGCCGATGGCCCAGACGATGATGCAATCAACATCAGCGAGAGTGACGGGCCAGACCTGCACCGCGACCACTGACACGCCTCACCCCGGCCGTACGGCTGGACCGTCACGCCTCATCCCGGCCCTACGGGTGTACCGCTCGGATGACGTCACGTACTCTCCGGTTCACGCTGTCCGAAGCAGAGAGCCAGCGGCCCGTCAATAGCCGCCGTCAACTCTCCCCGGGGCGCACCAGTCCCGACTCGTAGGCGAGCACGGCGATCTGCACCCGGTCACGCAGAACCAGTTTGGCGAGCAGCCTGGACACGTAGGTCTTCACCGTCGCCTCGCTGAGAAACAGTTCACGGCCGATGTCAGCGTTCGACAGCCCACGGGCCACCAGGCGCACCACCTCCAATTCCCGTTCGGCGAGCGCGGCCACCTCGGGTGGCAGTTCCCCTGCCAGCGGATGCCGCGCGAACTGTTGGAGCAGACGCCTGGTCACCGCGGACGCCAGCAGGGTATCCCCGCGGGCAACCTGGTGAACGGCGTGCACGAGATCTCCGGGCGAGACGTCTTTGAGGAGAAAGCCGCTGGCGCCGGCCTTGACCGCGCGATAGACGTACTCATCGAGATCGAAAGTGGTCAGGGCAAGTACGCGAGGTCTGGGTTCTGGCCCGGCCATGATGGCGGCTGTCGCTTCGACACCGTCCATCACCGGCATCCGAATGTCCATCAACACAACGTCGGGTGCCAGCTCGGCCGCGAGGCGCACCGCCTCCGCGCCGTTTGCGGCCTCGGCCACCACGTCGATCCCGGCCCGCTCGAGAATGAGCCGGAAGCCTCCGCGCACCAGTTCCTGGTCATCGACGACGATCACCCGAGTCATGACACTCCAACCGGCAGGGTGGCGTGCACGGTGAACCCGGCGGCAGTACCCGCCGCCTGCAACTCGCCTCCGTACAGCGCGACGCGCTCCCGCATGCCGATCAGCCCGTGGCCACCGGCACGCTGGTTTTCACCACCATTTGCGTCACCACCGTTAGCGTCACCCCCGTTAGCGTCACCACCGTTTCCGTCGTCGGCGACGGTCACCCGCACCGCGTCTTCGGAGCGGTGAACACGCACGTCGACGCGGGTCGCAGATGCATGCCGGCGCACGTTCGTCAGCGCCTCCTGCACAATGCGGTAGGCGGCCAGGTCGACTCCTGCGGGCAGGTTGACGATTTCTCCCTCAATGGTCAATCGCACGTCGAGGCCGGCACCGCGGGCATCCTCGACCAGCGCCGCCACCTCGCCCAGGCCCGGTTGCGGTCGTAGCTTCTCCCGAGCCCCTCCCGCTGCCGCGCCACCGGTGACGAAGTCTGCGGAGGCATTGTCCTCGTTCTCGCGCAGCATGGCCACCAGCCGGCGCATCTCAGCCAGGGCATCCGCTCCGGTCGACCTGATCGTTGCCAACGCCTCACGCACATGGTCAGGGTCGTCGGCGACCACCTGCTCGGCGGCACCCGCCTGCACGATCATGACGGTCACCGCGTGCGCGACAATGTCGTGCAGTTCTCGCGCGATCCGCGCTCTCTCATCGGCAATCGCGGTGAGCACCCGGGTGCGGCTCTCTGCCTCGACTTCGATCGCCCGCACCCGGCTGGCGGCGGCACGCCGTTCGGAGCCACGCACGAGGAGCCCGATCAGCCAGGCGAGCATGATCGCAAGCCAGTGGAAGACGATCTCGCCCACGTCCTGGAGCTCAGCCACCCGCAGGTCGAAGAAGAGCATGCAGGCGGCAGCGACGGCCAGGCCGATCAAACCGCCGCGGCGTGACGCGTAGCGCGCGACCGAGTACGTGGCTACCACGATGGGCACCAGCTGCCCCCAGAACAGAATCAAGATCGGCTGGATCATGAAGGCGACCGGCCAAGCGAGCATCACCACGAGTGCGGTTGCCAACGGCCAACGGCGACGGAACGCGAGGGCCAGACATGCGATCACCGCGACGACGGTGCTGACCGCGGGTGAACCGTCACCGACAGCCGAGGGCAGAGGCACCCAGATCTCGACGAGGGCGATGGCAGCCAGACTCACCGCCAGTGCGGCGTCGATCCCGTGGCGAAGCATCCGTCGGTTCACACCGCCAGCCTATCCAGCGGTGCCGGCGGGCGAATCCCCCTGAAGTTGATCGGATGATCAACTCTGGGCTGATGACACACGCCCTGGCCGGCTCATAACGTCGATGCCACGACGGGGCCGTGCGCCGCATCGGCCCCAGGTCACCAACGAAGGAGAATCATGAATCAGATCGCCGCCATGCGCCGTATCGGCGTCGCCGTCAGTCTTGTGCTGGCCGCTGTCTTGAGTATTGTCTGGGTGGTGCTGCGCCCGGTCGCCGACGGGTCACCGGCTGGCCAGCTGGCCGCGATCGCCGACGCGCCGGGACTGGCCACGGCATCGACTGCCGCGTTCGTGCTCGCCCAATTGCCGTTCCTGTTGGCCGCGCTGGGCATTGCCCACTTCATCGCTGACCGCGCCCCCGTTCTTGCCACGATCGGGGCGTCCCTGGCCGTTCTCGGCGGCTTCGGCCATGCCGTGTTCGGTGGGGTGCAACTGGTGCAGGTGGGAATGGCTGCCGACACCGCCAACGCGGAGGTGTATGCCGGGCTATTGGCGGGTGCGTTGCCCTGGCCGCTCATGGTGATGATGCTCGCAGGCACCGTCGGGACGGCCCTCGGGCTGCTGTTCTTCGGGATCGGCCTGATGAGGGCCAAAGCCGGTCCGCGCTGGGTGCCGTACACCCTCTGGGGTTTCATCCTGGTCGAGTTCGTCGGCACCGGCCTCACCTCGTGGGCGAGTCTGGCCTCCGGACTGCTCTATCTCGCCTCATTCGCCGCGCTGGCCGTGGCTGTGTGGCGCAGCCCGCTCGCCCTCTGGATGAGCGGCACCGCCGTCGCCGGCATCGAGGCGACACGAACGCACGGCCGAAAGAGCGTCCCCGACCGCGTCTGATCCCGCCGAGCGTTCCGTAGATGAGGTTATCCGCTTCGGATAACCTCATCTACTCCCCTGTCAACGGCCAGAGGATACCGGGTACCAGCGTGCGCCCACCCGCTCGGTCAAGCGCGCTGTGACCACAGCGGCCAGTCGCGCGGTGGCCTGGCCGACGTGAGCGGCGACCTGTTCGGCGAGTTCGGCGTCGTCCGCGCTGAATCGCACGGTGATCCGCGCCTCACCAGCAACAACGGACAGTTCGGAGGCCTCCAACTCGGTCACCTCGGCCGCAGCAGCCCCGGCGGCTGGCAGCACCTCCGGTGGGGAGACTCCCGGGCGCAACGCTCCGATCGACAGTGTCACGCGGTACGAGGGCATCCACCCAGCGTATTCGTTCATCGACGGCTGGGCCGCTCCACGCGAGCCGCCCTCGGCGGCCCAGATTCGCGATCGAACGCCTGCCGGCCCACAGCGCTCACCACGCGTCGCCCCGCCGCATGGGGCTGCCACGCGTCCGGATGGGCGACGAGCGATCCTCGTGCGGTGGAGCGAGAGGGGCGTGCGACCCTCTAGTGACCGCGCCGGCATCCGTTGGCCGTTCAGGTATCCGTCGGCGGCACGAGCATCGGTCGAAATCCGCCGTCAGGGTCGGGAAAACAGGAAGATCGGCAACCACTCAGGGCTGTGGGCGTGCACGATCACCAGAAACACGACGAGGTCGAACAAGAGGTGTACACACACCACGTAGGTGAGCGACTTCGTCAGCTTGAACGTGAAACCCTGAAGCAGCGCAAACGGGAACGTCATGAGGGGGCCCCAACTCTGGTAGCCGAGTTCCCAGAGGAACGAGACGAAGATGACCGCCTGTAACAGGTTGGCCTGCCAGTCGGGAAAGTGGCGTCTGAGCAACGTGAACGTCACACAGATGAAGAAGAGTTCATCCCAGATGCCCACAGCGTTCACGCCGACGAACAGTCGGGCGATCTCATCTGGTTGGGTCACCGCCGGCCAGTTCTGGTAACTGCCCGAGCCGATGAAGTAGATCGGAAGGATCAGGTAGCCGAGCATCACCACGATCCTGATCGCGTGGTCGTGGTACAGATATCGTGACAGCAGGTAGGGCACAAGAACCGCAAGGGTCAGCACCGCACCCATCAATGCCATATTCGGGTAGCTGATGTTGGCCTCGAGCGAGATGGTGGAGATGATCCCCAGGCCCAGTGCGATGAGCACGAGGTCACGAAAGAGCGCCCGGTCGACGAAGAACGCGGCCGCCACGCTCAGCACCAGCACCGCGTAGCCGGCCAGCGGAATCTGCACGCCGAACAACAGCACGGCAGATGCCGACACCCCGGCCGCGGGCAGCAGGCCCCAGGATGCCCGGGGTCGAACCCCGACCGGGTTCGGGGCATGCGTCGTTGTGGTCACGGCTCAACATTGCCATGGACCCGATCGATGCGCGAGTGCAGCGCGCCGGTTGCCTATTGCAACGTGCTGCTGTCGATGTCGACCGTTCGATCACCGATGCTCAGGTCGGTCAGCCGTACCCGCCCCCATTGCTTGGGCAGCCCGTTGGCGGCATGCACGGTGCCATGTTCAGTGTCCGGTTGCAGGTGGAGCAGGCTGGACAACAACGAGAGGGGCGTGGCCGCTGCCCACGCCTGCGGTGAGCAGGCGGTCGGGTAGCTGACCGGTGTGGAGAGCACTGTGCGGTCGAAGCCGCAGAACAGTTCGGGGAGACGCCCGGCAAATGAGGTGGACGCGTCGATCAGTGCGGCAGCCACTTTTCCGGCAGCCTCTGTGTGCCCATAGCCGGCCAGTCCGGCGACGGTGAGGGCGTTATCGTGGGGCCACACCGAGCCGTTGTGGTAGCTGATCGGGTTGTACGCACCCATGCCTTGGGCGAGGGTTCGGATTCCCCACCCGGTGAACATGGCAGGGGAGAGCAGCTGCTCGGCCACTTCGGCGGCGTGTTCGTGGCCGGCGATACCCGTCCAGAGGCAGTGCCCCTGGTTGGAGGCGAGGGCGTCGACGGGATGTTTGTCACCGTCAAGGGCGAGCGCGTAGTATCCGTACTCCGGCAGCCAGAACGCTTTCTCGAACTGCCCCTGCAGTTTCTGCGCCTTGGCCAGGAATTGCTCTGCCGTGGCCTCGTCACCCGACAGTGTAGCCAGGCTGGCGCGGGCGGTGTAGGCGGCGTAGACATAACCTTGCACCTCGGCCAGTGCGATCGGGCCGTGGGCCAGACGGCCATCGCGGCCGCTGATCGAATCGTGGGAGTCCTTCCAACCCTGGTTGAGCAGTCCCCGGTCGGTTTTGCGCTGGTATTCGACGAAGCCGTCGTCGTCCAGGTCGCCATAGTCCTGGATCCATGACAGGGCTCGATCCGCCGCCGGCAGCAGCTCGGCCAGCTGGTCGCCGGGCAGCCCCCAGCGGACCGCTTCGCCCAGCACCATGACGAACAATGGGGTGGAATCGATGCTGCCAAAATAGGTGGCGCTGCCGCCCAGCGCGGCCGATTCGTCGAGACCGAGGCGCACCTCGTGCAGGATCTTGCCGGGCTCCTCCTCGCTGAGCGCGTCGACTCGCTGGCCCTGACGTCGAGCCAACGCAGCCAGCGTGCCGCCTGCCAGATCCACATCCCAGGGCAGGCACATCAGACTGGTCAGCAGGGAATCCCGTCCAAACAAGGTCATGAACCATGGGGCACCGGCCGCCACCACGGACTCTTCGGGCCGGTCAGTGTCCGGGATGCGCAATGACCCCAGGTCGATGATGCTCCGTTCAATTGCCTGCTGCAGGGCATCGTTGTCGCATTGCACACGCGGGAGGCCCGTCTCCCACTGACGCTGCCGCTTCGATGGAGACGTGGTGGCGACCGGCCTACCTGCTGGAAAGGACTGGCCCGGTTCGGCCCCGTCCTCGGTCGGCAGGGCGTGGAGTGTCGTCGTCCATCGGGTGTGAGGCGGCACGGCCAGCCGCCAGCTGATCCCGGAGTGAGTGACCGTGCCATCATCAGTGTGGATCCGCACACCGCGGAGTCGGCCTGCCAAGCTCATTGACAGCTCCAGCTGCTGTTCGGTGACCTGCCGGTGCACCACACCGCGGCGGTGGGGGTGACCATCCTTGACGGCGAACAGGTCGGCAAAGTCACTGTTGACGACCAGAGTCATGGTCGCGCCGAGCGGTTCTGCACCAAAGTTGAGCACGGCGATGTCCTCACGCATGCCTTCACCGATCAGCCGCCGCCGCTCAACCACTACCGACGGATCCGCTCCGGCGCTACGCGGATCGGAGTGACAGACGAATGTTGCAGAGAACGGGTCGTCGCCGACTACCGCGAGCGGCGTCAACGGCTGGTCGTCCACGAGTAGCTCCCAGGTAGAGATGATGCGGGTGTCCTTGACGAACATTCCCTGCGCCTGATGCGCGCTCATGTCGCCAACGCGTCCGCTGCGGCAGAAAGAAGACCCTTCCAGCACGGTCACTTCGTCACCGGCGAAGATTTGGGCCTGGCCGCCGACTGCCGAGCTCATGCCACCGACCGTCCGTTGGCCGTACTCGATGCTGCTGCGACGCGGGCCAGAACCGAACGGTAAACGCGTTCGTATCCGGCGGCCATGACCGGTAGGTCGAAAAGCTCCTGAGCGCGTTTGCGGCACGCGAGCGGGTCGAGCAACTCGGCAGCACGAATCGCCGCGGGCAGATCGGCCGGAGTGTCGGCAATGACCCCGGTGACCCGGTCGGAGACGACTTCTGGCACACTGCCGCGGCGTAACGCGACCACGGGCGTACCACAGGCCATCGCCTCGATCAGCACCATCCCGAAAGGCTCCTCCCACTGCACCGGGAACAGCAGGGCCCGAGCGCGCGAGAGCAACTCGCGCTTGCGTCCAGCGTCGGCCTGGCCGACAAAGTCGACATCCGGTCCCAACCGAGGTTCGACCTCACGGGCGAAGTACGCACGCTCGGCCGGCTCGACGCATTTGCCAGCCAGAACGATGCGCCGGCCCACTGCGCGGGCCGCGTCAATGGCCAAATGCGGCGCCTTCTCGTCGCAGAACCGTCCCAACCACAGCAGAAAATCATCTTTGCGGGTGCGGACGGGAAACGAGGACACGTCGATCGCATTGTGGACGGTGCCCACCCAATTCAGGCGCGGGTTCAGCCGACGCTGTGATGAGGAGATGGCGACCATCTCGATCGCATCTCCCAGGGCGGCATAGTAATCTCCAAGCTCGCCCAGAACCGGGCCGTGCATCGTCACCACCGTCGGAACGCGCCGGCCGTAGGCCAGCAGCGGCCCCGCGAGGGTGTGATCGTGCACAAGATCGACGCGCGCATTACGCAGTTCGGCTGCCGCTCGTGCGGCATGGATCACCTCGGGCACGGGCGTGCCCAACCGCTCCGAGGGCGGTGTCGCGAACGTTGAGTAGAACCGCGTCGCCCGGGTGCGATCGCGGCCGGCACCGATCAACGTCACCTCGTGCCCGCGGTCGGATAGCTGGTCGACCAGATCCGCCACTACTGATTCGATGCCGCCGTACCCGATAGGAGGTAACTCGAACCACGGCGGGGCGATGACTCCGATTCGCAACGGTCGGCTGCCACGGCCATCATCAGACAACCCGTCCACTGGCCGCCCGGTCGCCCTACCCTTGACCAGAGCTCGGCCCCACACATGATCGACGGGGTGCTGCTTAGCCGGCCCGCTGACAATTGCGGACATACCCCGTCACCTTCTCTACGATTACCACATCGGCATAATGCACAAGAAACACTCGTCGTTGCCGACGAGAGCGTAATCGAAACCCACTCGGTCTGTGAGAAGACCGAGCACGTATTCAGGCTATACCTCTCTGGGCGTTTTCGGTCGCGGGGAAAGCAGAGGTTGTGAAGGCAGGTGTCGATCCTCGGTGATCCGCTCGCTCCAGTGTGACTCTCGAGTACCAGCGTCATGGGGAAGTGGATGGGGTTGAACGTGATCATCGCGAGGACGAGCCTGAAGCTTCAACACTATTCGGTGCATCGGCGCTTAGGCTGACTCCTGTGAGCAGCCCGATCGTCGTCCTCGTCACCCGTCCGGTGATCGCGGCCACCGCGACGCTGAACGCAGGCCGCGACCTGCGCCAGGCCGATCCGGGGTACCTGTCCTGCGACCCGGCCCTGGCGAGCGTGAGCGTGCGTGACCCCGGAGTGCTGCGCGGCGACGGAATCTTCGAGACGATCGGCGTGATCAACGCGTCCCCGAGGGCCCTGGACGCCCACCTGGAGCGATTTGCGTCATCGGCACGAATGCTCGACCTGCCCACCCCCGACCTCGCCGTCTGGCGACAGGCGGTGCTGCACGCCATCGAAATGCATGGGCCCACCCGCGAACTGTCGGTGCGCATGACGATGACCCGTGGAGTGGGCAGCGGCATCGGAGTCGAACCGAACCCCGCCTCCGATACCCGCTCCCCCCTCACATCTGCCTGGGTGTCGGCGGAAGAGGTGCGCGACTTCGAAGACGTGCGCCGAGACGGTCTCCGGGCGGTCACCCTCGACCGCGGCTACCGCAGCGACGTCGCGGTGACCTCCCCGTGGCTGCTCACGGGTGCGAAAACCCTGTCATATGTGGTGAACGCGGCAGCACTTCGGGAGGCGAAGCGCCGGGATGCCGACGATGCGATCTTCACAAGCTCTGACGGTTTCGTGTTGGAGGGCACGACGTCCAGTGTGATCGTGCAACACGGCACGCTCGTGCGCACGCCCGGCAGCGACCTCGGCATTCTCGCCGGAACCACGCAGGCACGGGCATTCGACTTCTTCGAGCGAAATGGGTTCGACCTCGGGTACGGACTGATCGAGGCGGCCGATCTCACCACCGCCGACGGAATCTGGTTGCTGTCGAGCTCGAGGTTGGCCGTGCCGGTGCGTCGGCTGAATGGAGTTGCCATCGCCGTCGACAAGATTTTGGCCGCCCGGCTGAACGACCACCTGCTCGGCGAAGAGAATGCGTAGTCTGGGAAAAACGGCAGAAGCGAGGAACGATGGCCACGACAGACGAGCACGGCTCGGCGGGCACCTACGTCACCGAAGGTGAGGCATTCACCAGGGACACCAACTACATCGACGACCGGATCACCGCAGATGCACCTCGGGCGGGGGGTGTCGACGCTCACGGCCGCAGGCTCTGGCCGGTCGAGGCCGGACGGTACCGGCTGGTTGCCGCCCGCGCCTGCCCGTGGGCCAACCGCACCGTGATCTCGCGGCGGCTGCTCGGCCTCGAGGATGCCATCTCGCTCGGCCTGCCCGGCCCCACCCACGACAGCCGCAGTTGGACATTCGACCTCGATCCCGGCGGTGTCGACCCCGTACTCGGTATTGAGCGCCTGCAGCAGGCGTTCTT
>CAJDUP010000067.1_pt1 | contig 17835 bp, 14 predicted proteins | sample 7391181 | NCBI WGS metagenome assembly CAJDUP01 (sample SAMEA7055690, study PRJEB34461) | soil metagenome | biome: terrestrial ecosystem; feature: Peninsula; material: soil | place: Antarctica | collected 2016
CCTGGCCGCAGCACACGAGACGTACACGGCGTACCTTGCCGCCGGTGATCGGGCGAGTGACAAGGGCGAATCGGCCAGAGTTCAGTTCTTTGAATTGAGCACAGGAAGGGCATTGCTTGAAGCGCAAGAATCCGCAGAAATGTTTGACGAGAAGGGATGGAATCGGGTCGGGACGATAGGTTTCGATTCGATGTATGTGCGGTCCTTCGGGCAGATATCAGATGTTTTTGAAATCCGAACTCACCTCTGCATGGATGTTTCTGACGCAGACGTATTGGACGCCGCCGGCAAATCGGTTGCTAAGAGCGATCGTCCCTTGCGCCTTCCTTTAGAAGTGGCGTTTATACAAGTAGCTGAAGGCGGACCACTTCTAGTCTCGGAGTCAACGGTATGGTCCGGCTCAGACTTCTGTTAGCTACGGTCGTATCCGTATCCGTATCCGTAGCCATAGTTTGCGTGGGCGGTGGAGAGGCCGCTTGGGCAGGAGACAGCGGGTGTCATGGGGACAGCGCAGCGGCGGGACTTTGCGAACCTCCATCCTCCGGCGCCGAGAGTGACGACGGCGAAACCGATATCTGGGCGACGATCAACAACCCTGCTCCCGGGCCGAACCAACCTGATGAATCCGGCGCAAACAACGCCGCGCCCCACGGCGCTGGTGCGCCCGACGCCGCTGGTCCGGGGCTGCCCAACGTCGGTTGCGCGGATGGTGCTGCGTGCGACACCACGCCCGCAGAACCAGACCCGGTCGTGGAGCCGCCGACGGTGACCTTGAGCGACCTGGCTACGTTCCGGCCCGCGATCCCTGACGTCACGATGGAGCCCGAGGGTTGGATCCTGGTGGGCCTCGACACGAACTTTGTGGCGCAGGCATCCGCCCACACGCTCACCGGGGAGTTGCTGGGCTGGCCGATCGAGGTGCGGTATGCGCCCGATACTTTTCATTGGTCGTACGGCGACGACACCTACGCGTCGACAGCGACGGGTGGGGCGACCTGGGCGCAGTTGAGCCAATCGGAGTTCTCACCAACCGCCACCAGCCACGTCTACCGTGACCGTGGAACGTATTCGATCGACGTGCAGCTGGCCTATTCTGCCGAGTATCGCTTCGTCGGCTACGACTGGCTCCAGGTCGCGGGCACGGTGACTTCCGATGGCAACCGCATCACCGCTGTGGCCGGCGAGGCGAAGACCGTCCTCGTCAACCGCACCTGTCTGGAGAACCCGCGTGGTCCTGGTTGTTGACGGACCGCTAAAGAACCGTCAGCGCCGTACAATCCCCGAAACTCGCCTCACAGAACCTTCGAGAGAAACTCCTTGGTGCGGTCGTGCTGAGGATTGGTAATCACATCTGCTGGTTTTCCTGCCTCGACGACCATACCGCCATCAAAGAACACCAATGAATCGCCTACCTCGCGCGCGAATCCGATCTCGTGAGTGACCACAATCATGGTCATGCCGCTCGCCGCGAGTTCTTTCATCACGTCAAGCACTTCGCCGACGAGCTCCGGGTCGAGCGCAGAAGTCGGTTCGTCGAACAGCATCAGTTTAGGGTCCATGGCCAAAGCTCGAGCAATCGCTACACGCTGCTGTTGGCCACCCGACAGTTGGCTGGGATAGGCGCCCACCTTGTCGGCCAGACCCACCCGATCGAGCAGTTCCTTTGCGCGCTTCACAACAGCGCGGCCCCTCTGTTTGTGAACCAGCTGCGGTGCGCATGTGATGTTCTCGAGCACCGAGAGGTGCGGAAACAGGTTGAATCGCTGGAAGACCATGCCAATGTCCCTCCGCTGGGCTGCGGCTTCAGCCGGTTTGAGCTCGTAGACCTTGCCGCCGAGGTCGCGATACCCAATGAGAGAGCCATCCACGAAGATCCGGCCGCCGTCGATCTCCTCCAAATGATTGATGCACCGCAGGAACGTCGACTTTCCCGAACCCGACGGACCGATGATGCAGGTCACCTGACCGGGATTGACCTGGAGCGAAACGCCTTTCAAGACATGGTTGCTTCCATAGACCTTGTGCACACTCTCGGCAAGCACCATCGGTTGACTATCCATGGAAACTCTTTCCTTCCAGGTCCAACGTGTCTTTAGCGATTCCCGGGGACAGGGCGGGCACTTCGCCGGGTCCGCCGTCTCCCGAAACAGAAACGCTTCGCTGATCGAAGCCACGGGCGAACCGTCGCTCCAGGAAGTGTTGGCCCACCATGAGAATCGTGGTGAAGAACAGATACCACACCGAGGCAACTAGTAGGAGTGGAATCGGATTCAACGTCTCGGCCGAGATATCGCGGGAGCGCGTATAGAGGTCGAGGCTGAATGGCACTGCGGTGACCAGCGACGTCGTCTTCAGCATCGATATTACTTCGTTCCCGGTAGGAGGAATGATGATACGCATCGCCTGTGGAATTACGATCTTGCGCATGGTCTGGCCCCAGGTCAGGCCGAGTGCTGTGGCAGCCTCGGCCTGACCCGTGTCGACCGAAAGCAGGCCGGCCCTGACGATCTCGGCCATGTAGGCGGCCTCATTCAGCGCCAAACCGATGACAGCAATCCAGAAGACGTCCACAAGGTCGATATTCCCGAACTGTAACCACGGCTCTTGGAACGGGATGCCGAGCTCGATCGTCTTATAGATCGTCGAGAGGAGACCCCAGAACACTAGTTGCACGTACACCGGGGTTCCCCGGAACAGCCAGATGAATACGAACGAGACCGTACGGAATACCGGATTCGGGCTCTGGCGCATGATCGCCAGCAGAATTCCCAGCACGATCGCGCCGATCATCGAATACACGGTCAGCTGCAGGGTGACCCCTGCAGCCCTCACGATCCGGGGATCGAACAGGTACTCGGAGAATGCCGCCCAATCATAGGCCGACCGCTGGCTCGCATCGATCAAGAAGTACGCCACCGCAACGATGATGATCGCCGCAAAGACACTTCTCCACGGGTGTCGGAGGCGGATCGCCTTGATCGTGTCCACACCGATCATGCTTTCAATGGAATGACCGGCTCGTGGACCTCTGAACAAAGACTTCATGGTCGTCTCGGTCAGTCCTTTGCGCCGTTGATCTGGATCGCGTCGATGGCGCCGCCTTCAACGCCCCAGTATGTGAGGATCTGGGTGTAGGTTCCATCGACCATCAGATCCTCGAGGGCCGCTTTGACCGCCTCGGCGAAGGTGCCACGCTCTTTCTTGACGGGAGTTCCCGAGAGCTGCGAATCGTAGACATCCGAGGTGACCAGCTTGCCGTCGCTCAGTTTCACGGCGTAACCGGTGACGGGAGAGTCAGCGACCATGGCGTCGGTGCGTCCGAGAGTCAGTGCGGCGGTGGCGTCGTCCTGCGTGTCGTAACCCAGAACCGTGATGGCCTCCTTGCCGGCTGCTGCGCATTTTTTGTCAAGCTCCGGCAGGTAGACAAGCGGCGCCGATCCGCCGTTCTGGGCGGCAACCTTCATGCCGCAGACATCGAGTTCAGAGGTGATCGGGTTGTCTTTGTGCGAAGCGAACTGGTTGCCCGCTATGAAAAAGTCGACCAGGTCGAGGGTCTCCTGGCGCTTCTTGGTGTCGTAGTAGCCTCCCAGACCCATGTCATAGGTCTCACCCAGAATGCTCGGCACAATGTTGTCGAACTTTGCAACACGGTACTCGGTGGTCACGCCGAGCTTCGCGCCCACGGCGTCGATCAGGTCGATCTCCCAACCGATCGGATTTCCATCCTTATCCTTGAACTCGTTCGGGGCATATGTCGGGTCAACCCCGATGATGAGCTTGCCCGCTTTGACGATGTCTTCAGGCAACAACTTTATTGCGTCGGCATTTTCGCTGATGGTGGCCACATCGACGCCGGTCTGTCGGTCTTCGGCAGCGGGCTTGTCGTTTCCTGCGGACGGCGCGCAACCGGCCAGCAAGGTGATGATGGCAACAGCGGCCAAGCTGTTCAATGTGTTTCGTTTCATTTCTTCTGTTCTCCTGTGCTCTATGTTTCTTGATTGTTGGGTGCGATGTGTACGGTGGGGGCGCTGGGGCGGCGCTCAGGCGCGGTACACGGAGGCGCCGGCGAAGAATGTCTCAAGCGTTTGGGTCTCTGCGATCGTGTCGGAGGAGAACTCGAACGGATTGCGATCGACGACAACGAGGTCAGCGGCGTAGCCCTTCTTGATGGCGCCCGTGTAGTCTGCGCGGCCGTTTATGTGCGCGGCACCGCTCGTGTACGCACGCAGTGCAGCGTCGAGAGTTATGCGCTCCTTCGGCACGAACACTGACTCGTTGTAATCCGGATGGCCAGCCGGCAGTTGGCGGTTCACCGCAACATGCATTGCTAGCCACGGGTCGGGTGTTGTGACCGGCCAATCTGAGCCCGCACAAACATGCGCACCGGCGGCCAGCAGGCTGGCGAACGGATACTGCCAATCAGCCCTGGCGTCTCCGATGATGGGAAGGTTCAACTCCACCATCTGGGGATCGTTTGCTGCCCACAATGCCTGAATATTGGCCGCAACGTCCAGTTCGGCGAAACGCGGAATGTCATCTGGTTGAATGATCTGCAGGTGCGCGATGTGGTGTACCACACCCGAACTGCCGTTCTCCCTCCGCGCTGCCGCAACGGCGTCCCCGACGTAGCGGTTCAAGCTGCCTGGTTCGATGAAGGAAATTCCAGTGTCGCTGCCGCGGCAGGCGCATCCGGGAACGATGTAAGGCTCGATCATGGCCGCGGTCTGGTTCTCGCTGACCCCGTCTTGCATAATTTTCACTGTGGAAACGCGGAACAGTTCGCCTTGGAAGCGATCCCGCACCGCAAGAATCTCCGCCAGTTGCGACTCATCCCCATCGCGGTCCCACCAGATGGCCCCGTTGACGCGGGCGTGGAGTTGGCCGCGGTCGATCGCCTGCTGATACACATTCACCGTGTCTGAACTGTGGTTGCCGTAGTCGCCAATCAGGGCATCCTGCCAGCCGGTGATCCCGAATGAGTGCAGGTAGTGCTGGGCCTCGATGAGGCCGGCATACATCTGGGGGCGTGTGGCCTGAGGGGCGAGGCGGAGGGCGAGCATTCGGGCTCCCTCGTGGAGCGTGCCCGTGGGATTGCCGTCGGCATCCCGTTCAATCCGGCCGTCGAGCGGGTCGGGATAGTCCTTGTCGATTCCGAGAATGCGCAGCACCACCGAATTCACCCAGGCGCTGTGATGGTCGCGGTTGGAGATGATCATCGGTTTATCGGTCGAAATCTCGTCAAGGTCACGTGCATTCGGGGTGCCCCCGGGAAAGGCCGCCTGTTGCCAGCCACCGCCGATGATCCATTCCTCGCTCGGATTTGTTGAGACGTACGATCTGACGATCCGCAGGTAGTCCTCACGAGTCCAACCGGGGGACAAATCACAATTGAGCCGCTCCACGCCGCCTTCGACCGGGTGCACATGCGAATCGATGAAGCCGGGTGCCAGGAGCTTGTCGGTCAGGTCGATCACTCGGGTTTCTGGACCTATGCCCGACTTCACCCGGGTAGCATCCAGCGTGACAATGACGCCGTCCTTCACTCCGACATCGGACTCAACGGGCGCATCGCTGACGCCATCGAATACGCTGCCGTTGATGAAGGCCAAGTCCAAGCTCTGCAAAATCCCACAACCTCGCTGTTTTTGCCGCCAGCACGGCGGCGCTCGACCTATTGTTTACTTAATCGATTTATTACTTAATCGATTGAGTGCGATCCTATAGCCTTGTTTCGTCGCTGAGCAATGTGCAAGCCGATCGGGAAGGTAACAAGATGGTGACGACATTGGCCGACATCGCCCTTCGGGCTGGTGTCTCGACCGCTGCCGTCTCTTTGGCCCTCAACGGCAAGAAGGGTGTTTCGGAGAAGACGCGTGCCCGGGTTCTCGCGATTGTTGAGGAAACCGGCTATCGCGTGAATCGACTGGGCCGCGCCCTGCGCCAATCGCGAACCGGGGCCGTCGGCCTGTACATGCCCGACTCTGCGGTGCACTTCGGCTACTACACGAACACGACTCTGGGCGTTGCCGAGATGTTGCACCGGCATGACCTCTCCCTGCTGATTGTGCCCAGCACGCCGAAGAAGGCACGGATCGACAGCTTTCCACCAGTCGACGGGTTCATCCTCATGGAACCGCACTCGGACGATCGTGGAGTCGAGGCGATCCTGGGTCAGGAGCTACCAGTCGTGACGGGCGACCCGCCTGCTGACGGATTCCCCAGCCCGTGGGGAATTGTCGAGTCACCCAACACCAGGACCACCGTCCAGGCGTTGGAGCGGTTTCGGGAAGGCGGCGTCGTGCGGCCGGGGTTGCTGCTCGTCGAGAGAGTCTCGACCTGGGCCGGTGAACTCGAGGTGGCCTACCGAACGTGGTGCGACGAAAACTCAATTGAGCCTCGAGTTCTTATGGTTGATATCCACGATTCGAATGAAGCACTGGCAGACCTCTTGCGGACGTGGGTCGACGGTGAGTCTGGGTGCGACGGGATATTCGTCGGTGCCGACGGGGTCGCGATCAGAGTGGCCGGGCTGTTGAGAACCATTGGTCACCAGCCGCCGGAAACAATCAAGTTGATCTCAGGCGTGGACAGCCCGATGATGGATTTCCATACTCCCAGGATCACGGCTGTTGACCTCAAGCCGCGTCAGTTCGGTCGTGCGTGCGCTGAACTGTTGGTCGAATTGATCGATCAACCCCGACCGGAGTTTCCTGTGAGGCGTCTCGTCGATGCGTCTTTGGTCGTGAGGGAATCCGGGTAGCCGGGTAGCCGGGTCATGCTGCTTACTTCTTGACGCCTACTTTCGCTTTCGTCGGGTTGGCCTCGGGCGCGGCAGGTATGCGGCCGACCTTCTCGGCGGGCACTGCCTTCGCGGCAGGTGCGGCGCGCGCCGGAGACTTTGACGCCGCCATGGTGCGCGCAGGGTTCTTCTTCGATGAGGCGGTGGAGGCCGCGTCCGTTGCCTCGCGGGCAATCGGCGTGAGCCGGGCGAGCTGGGTGACGTGACCGGGCTCGAGCTCGTCGAGGGAATTGACGCCGAGCAGTCGCATCGTGCGGGTGATCTGCTCCGAGAGGATCTGGATCATGCGGTCAACCCCAGCCTCACCGCCGGCCATCAGCCCGTAGAGGTAGGCGCGGCCGACCAGGGTGAAGCGGGCACCGAGCGCGATCGACGCCACGATGTCTGCCCCGGCCATGATGCCGGTATCGAGCAGCACCTCGGTGTCGCCACCGACTTCGCGCACGACCTCGGGCAGCAGGTGGAACGGGATCGGCGCGCGGTCGAGCTGGCGCCCGCCGTGGTTGGAGAGCACGATTCCGTCGACGCCCATGGCCGCGAGCTTGCGGGCATCCTCCACATTCTGCACTCCCTTGACCACGAGCTTGCCGGGCCACTGGTCTTTGATCCAGGCGAGGTCTTCGAAAGTGACAGTCGGATCGAACATGGCGTCGAGCATCTCGCCGACGGTGCCCGACCAACGACTCAGTGACGCGAACGCGAGCGGTTCAGTAGTGAGGAAGTTGATCCACCACTCGGGCCTAGGGATGGCGTTGATAATTGTTTTCGGTGTGAGCGCAGGCGGGATCGACATGCCGTTTCGGGTATCGCGCAGGCGGGCGCCAGCCACGGGAACGTCCACAGTCACCAGCAGAGTGTCGTACCCTGCGGCCGCCGCACGTTCGACGAGCGCCATCGAGCGGTCACGGTCTTTCCACATGTAGAGCTGAAACCAATTGCGGCCCGGGTTCGCCGCCTTGACATCTTCGATCGACGCGGTGCCCATGGTCGACAGTGAGAATGGGATGCCCGCCCGGAACGCGGCGCGCGCCCCGGCGATCTCGCCCTCGGTCTGCATCATGCGGGTGAAACCGGTGGGGGCGATGCCGAACGGCATGGAGACCGGCCCGCCGAGTACCGTGCGGCCCGTGTCGACGGTGGAGACATCGCGCAGGATGGACGGATTGAACTGGATGTCCTCGAACGCCTGACGGGCGCGGGCGAGGGAGAGCTCTGCCTCGGCTGCGCCCTCGGTGTAATCGAACGCGGCTTTCGGGGTTCGGCGGGCGGCGATGCGGCGCAGGTCGTAGATCGTCAGGGCCGAGGCGAGTCGACGCTTCTTCGCGTTCAGCTCCACCTTCTTGAACTTCATCAGCGGGGCGAGGTCGCGGGGTTTCGGAAACTGGCGCTTAACCATGGTGGGGCTCTCTCTTTTGGGGCGGGGTCTGTTGGAGCGGGGTCTGTTGAGCCGGCATTCGTCGGGGACGCCGCGCGAAGGCGGTCAGGTCGTCATCGTCACGGTCGACGTGGTCATCGGGTAACGGATCGGTGAGCTTGGTCTCGGCGTAATAGCCGGCGATGTGGTCGTGCATCCTGGTGCTGGCGAGGTCCGTGTCTCCCACCCGAATCGCCGCGAGGATGCCACCGTGTTCTGCCCGCAACCGATCGACGGAGGAAGCCCAATTGGGCAGCCGCGCGACCCCCGCGAGCACATAACCCTCGATCGAATTGCGCAGCCCAGCCATCATCGCGGTGATCACCTGATTTGCGGAGGCTTCGGCCAGGGCGGCGTGGAACGCGGCATCCAGGGCGAGAAACTCCGGCGGGGTGAGCCCTGGCGAGTCCATCGCGTCGAGCAGCTGCTGTGCTTCATCAAGCGGCGCAGATTTCGCGGCCAGTGCCAACTCGGCGACAACCGCGGTCTCGAGCACCAGGCGGGTTCGCACGATGTCTGCGACCGGAAATCCCGTCGCGGCCACCTGCAGTCGCATCAGTTGCGACATGCCACCGGCGGGGGTCGCGACGATCATGGCGCCGGCGAGGGGCCCCGAGCCGGTATTTGTGCGAACCAGCCCGAGCACTTCGAGCACGCGCAGTGCCTCTCGTACGCTGGAACGCCCGACGCCGAGTTCAGCGGCGAGTGCACGTTCGCCGGGCAGGCGATTGCCTGGCTTCAGCGTGCCACTCAACAGATCGCGCTCGATCGCCTCGAGCACCGTGCGCCATGCGCGTTGGTCTGCGGTCACTGCTGCCCATCCTGATCTATGTGGTCTGACCACATACTATGTGATCCCACGCTGCGAAGAAAGGACGTGCCTTCGGCGTCGGAGGGTCGCGCGCACTCCTGACGCATTCTCCTCAGGTCAAAATCTCTTGAGAAGCAATTGATGCCGGATCTGCCAGAAGTCGGGCAAACGCGATCTCGGCCGCCCCGATCAGCAGCAGATTTGGGCCCAACTGTGCACGTCTGATCGTGACCGTTCGCTCGAGTGAAGCGAACGACATCGACGCGTGGCACGAATCCAGATAGCTAGCCGCGACGTCGTAGAGTGAGCCGAGGTGCCCACCGAGAATGACCAGCTCGGGGTCGAAGATACTGACGAAATCAACGATCTTCTCGGCGATGACATCAAGCTGTCTGGTCACCTCGGGGCGGAGGCGGCTGCTGTGCGGACCTCGGAGAACGGCATCCAGTTCGTCAAGATCGACCGAGTGGAGCCCGATCGGCGCGAGAAGCCGCCTGATGTTCACCTCGGTCTCGAAGCATCCGGTGCGGCCGCAGTGGCAGGCCCGCCCCGAAGCGTTGACTCGGGTGTGACCGAGCTCTGCACCATACCCGTGTGCACCGAACAGTGGGTGGCCGGCGGAGAAGACCCCTCCGCCGATCCCGCTCGTACTGCCATTGAGGTAAACGAAGTCAGCGGCTCCGCGCCCCGCACCATACAGACCTTCGGCAATCGCACCGAGATTGGCATCGTTGCCGACTGCTGCGTCAACGCCGAGTGCGCTCTCGAGCGCGTCGGCGAACTCCTCGTTGCGCCAGCCCAGGTGGGGCGCGAATGCGACAGTGCCGGTCGAGGTGTTCACCAGCCCCGGAATAGCGGCACCCACCGCGACGATCTTGAGGTCACTGATCTCTGAAGCCATTGCCTGGGCCGTCTCGACCACCATCGACACGACCTCTGCGGCGCTCGGAATCGTTGCGGTGGGTCGTCGAACCCGCCCCAGCACGGCGCCGCCCAATCCGATCAGGCCGATCGTGACCGCGTCAGTATCAGGATTGACCGCGATTGCCGCAACGGATTCACGCACTTTTACTGTCGGGCTCGGGCGTCCGGCAGAGCGTCCGGTCTGCCGCCCCGCCACTGGCGAACCGGCCGTGGCCTGGGAAATGGACTCCTCGCTCACGAGGCCGAGCGCAGCCAGCTCACCGACCAGGGCGCCGATGGTGGACCGGTTGAGCTCTGTGCGCCTGGTCAACTCGGCCCGTGTCTGCATGCCCTGGCGATGAAGGATGCCCAGAACGGTGGCGAGGTTGTGTCGCCGGGCCTGGTCGTTGTTGTTCCCGCGCTCCGTTGCAGCGAGCCTGGACGCGATGTCTGTGGTCATGCCCCTGTTCAATCTGCCCGGAATCCGATATGTTGTGTGCGATAACTTATTATCACTTTATCCCGAGCCACCCGTCAAAGTTGACCACAATGGAGCCCATCATGTCCCTGACACCTACCCGTGACGACAAGTTCTCGTTCGGACTCTGGACCGTTGGTTACAACGGGTCTGATCCGTTCGGGGGTCCGACTCGCGAACACCTCGACGTCGTTGAAGCGGTTGAGGAGCTCGCCGGTCTCGGCGCCTACGGGTTGACGTTTCATGATGACGACCTCTATCCCTTCGGATCGACGGATGCCGCCAGGCAAACGCAGATCGACCGCCTGAAGCGAGCTCTGGGTGACACCGGAATGATCGTGCCCATGGTGACGACCAACCTCTTCAGCGCCCCGGTGTTCAAAGACGGTGGATTCACCTCGAACGACCGCGCGGTGCGCAGGTTTGCGCTGCGCAAGGTTCTGCGCAACATCGATCTCGCCGCCGAACTCGGGGCGAAGACATTCGTCATGTGGGGAGGGCGGGAGGGGGCCGAATACGATGCGGCCAAAGACATCCGGGCCGCACTGGAACGATACCGCGAGGCGGTGAACCTTCTGGGGGACTATGTCACCGACAAGGGCTACGACATTCGGTTCGCCATCGAACCGAAACCGAACGAGCCCAGAGGGGACATCCTGCTGCCCACGGTCGGTCACGCATTGGCCTTCATCGAAACCCTGGAGCGTCCCGAACTGGTCGGCGTGAACCCCGAGGTCGGCCACGAACAGATGGCGGGATTGAACTTCACCGCCGGCATCGCCCAGGCGCTGTACCAGGACAAGCTGTTCCACATCGACTTGAACGGCCAGCGCGGAATCAAATATGACCAGGACCTCGTCTTCGGCCACGGTGACTTGCAGAACGCATTCTCCCTGGTTGACCTGCTGGAGAACGGCGGCCCCGATGGCGGCCCTGCCTATAACGGTCCGCGCCATTTCGACTACAAGCCGAGTCGAACCGAAGACGCCACCGGTGTTTGGGAGTCTGCCGCCGCGAACATGCGCACCTACCTCCTGCTCAAGGAACGCGCCGCCGCGTTCCGGGCAGACCCCGAGGTGCAGGAGGCACTCGCCGCCTCGCGGGTGACCGAGTTGTTGACGCCGACCCTCGCACCCGGTGAGAGCTGGGACGACCTGCTTGCTGACCGGGCCTCGTTCGAAGACTTCGACACCGATGCCTACTTCAATGCCAAGGGGTTCGGGTTCGTGCGACTGCAGCAATTGGCCGTGGAGCACATGATGGGGGCCCGTTAGTTGTGACGCCGCCAACCCTCGTAGCGGGCATCGACTCATCGACGCAGAGTTGCAAGGTCGTCATCCGGGAGTGCGAGTCCGGCCGTCTGGTCAGGTCGGGACGCGCCGCGCATCCGAATGGCACCGAGGTCGACCCCGAACAGTGGTGGCTGGCGTTGGCCGAAGCGGTCGTCGACGCCGGAGGCATCAGCGACGTCGCCGCACTGTCGATTGCGGGCCAACAACACGGGATGGTTGCGCTCGACGAGTTCGGCCGGGTCATCCGAGACGCATTGCTCTGGAACGACAGCCGCTCGGCAGAGGCCGCAGCCGACCTGATCGATGAGTTCGGGGCGGCCGAGCTTGCGCGGCGCACCGGCCTTGTCCCTGTGGCGTCATTCACGATCAGCAAACTGCGTTGGCTGCGCGACACTGAGCCCGAGAATGCGTTGCGCGTTGCGGCGGTCGCGTTGCCGCATGACTGGCTGACCTGGCGATTGCGCGGATTCGGGCCGGTCGACGAATCCGCTGGTCACCGGGCCCGATTCGACGAGTTGGTCACCGACCGCTCCGACGCAAGCGGTACCGGCTACTGGAACCCCTCCACCGGTGACTATGACCGGGAACTGCTGAGCGCAGCATTGGGGCACGACTGTGCACTGCCGCGTGTTCTCGGGCCGGCCGAACCGGCTGGGGTGACCGAAGACGGCGTCGTCATCGGGCCGGGTGCCGGTGACAACGCGTCAGCGGCGCTCGGCCTGGGAGCCGAAGTCGGAGACGTCGTGCTTTCGCTCGGCACGAGCGGAACGGCATTCATCGTCGCAGACGAAGCCACGAAAGATGCAACCGGAATCGTTGCCGGATTCGCCGATGCCAGCGGGCGGGCACTGCCGTTGGTGGCAACCCTCAACGCTGCCCGAGTGCTCGACGCTGCCTGCCACCTGCTGGAGGTCAACCATGACCAGCTTGCAGAACTCGCGCTCGCCGCAGAGCCCGGTGCCGGAGGCCTGGTTCTGCAGCCGTACTTCGAGGGGGAGCGAACCCCCAATCTGCCGGACGCCACGGCCACGTTGTTTGGTATGACTCTGAAAAACTCCACTCGCAACAACCTCGCACGAGCGTCGTTCGAGGGAATGCTGTGCGGACTTGCCGACGGGGTGGATGCCGTACGAGGGCCGGGCACGACCGCGCAACGAATTCTTCTGATCGGTGGAGCGGCACGCAACGCGGCAGTGCAGCAGATCGCCACCCAGATCTTCGATCTTCCGATCAGCGTGCCGGAATTCTCGGAATATGTGGCCGATGGGGCTGCAGTCCAGGCCGCCTGGGTGCTGACTGGTAGTCGCCCGCGTTGGCCGATTCAACTCGTGTCAGATTATGAGCCGCGCATCCATCCAGTGATCCGCGCCCAGTACGTGGATCACCATCAGGATTCGCGCAATTCGGCGGGGTCGACATCCACGCCAGCCAACGATCGCGGCGCTGGTTCACAATAACGCGGTTGCGCACGCTGAACCCACTTGGCGGTTGACAGTCGCGCCAGAAAACAGTTAGTGTTCTTACTTGTATACACATACGGATACAAGGTCGGTGCAGGGTTGCTCCCCAGTGGTTGCGGCACCGCCTGCCTACCTAATTTTTAAGGAGACCAGGTGAGCCAGAATCCACAGTCCAGCGGAGTGAGCGGCGAATACTACCTTCGTGGCCAGATAGCGCGAGAACTTGCCACAGCTGTGGGGGCCGACCACGTCAGCACCGATAGTGCCGAGCTTCAGGCTCAGGCCTCTGACTGGTCCTGGATGTCCAAGTACTTCCAATACAAGGATTTGCCACAGCCCAGCGCTGATTTCGTGGTGCGCCCGCGCACCACGAAAGAAGTCGAGCGTGTTGTGGAGATCGCGTCCGACTACAAGGTTCCGCTCACGCCTCGCGGCGGAGGTTCGGGAACCCAGGGTGGTACGTTCGCCCCATACGGCGGCATTGCGCTCGACCTCGCGCGTATGACCGACATCATCGAGATCGACGAGGAGAGTCTCGTCGCCACCGTCCAGACGGGGATCGATGGCCCCAAGCTGGAGGAAGTGCTCAATGAGAAGGGGCTGACCCTCGCTCACTACCCGGGTTCCTATCACCTCGGAGCCACCATCGGCGGTTTCATCGCGGCACGCGGGTCGGGTGTCGTCTCCACCAAATACGGCAAGGCTGAAGATCAGGTGCTCCAACTCGAAGTCGTAGTGGCCCCGGGCAAGACCGTGAAGACCTTGCCCGTGCCGAGCCACGCCGCGGGCTCCGACCTGTTGCAGACATTCGTCGGCTCAGAGGGCACCCTCGGTATCATCACCGAGGCTTCGATGCGGGTCGACCCGTTGCCTGAAACACGCAGTTTCCTTTCTTTCAGCTTTCCCAACATCTTCGCGGGGATCGAAGCCGGGCGACAGATCATGGCCAACCGCCTGCGCCCTTCGGTCATCCGGCTCTACGACGAGGCCGACAGCCTCAAGCTGAAAGACTGGGTCGGCACGCCCTTCACGGGCACTCTCATGGTGGTCGTGTGCGATGGCGACCAGGAGCTCGTCGACTACGAGGTGAAGGCCATCACCGCGCTGGTGGAGAAATCCGAAGGCACCTCACTCGGTCCCGACCTCGGCAAGATCTGGTGGGATGGAAAGTATGAGCCCTACGCGCGCGGCAAGCTGCCGCAGCCGCCGCTGCTCTACGGCACGTTCGACACCGTGGCGCGATTCAGCGCCATCCCCAAGATCTATCGTGCGCGCAAGGAGCTGATCGAGACCGAGTTCGCCGAGTATGGTGCGCGCTACACCGCGCATCTGTCTCACTGGTACGACTGGGGCGCGATGATCTACGATCGGTTCTACGTCGATGAGGCGCCGTCCGACCCCGCAGAGGCGCTCGCGCTGCATGATCGGCTCTGGGACGCCGGAGTTCTGACCGCGCTCGACAACGGTGGCACGGTCAACGACCACCACGGCGTCGGCGTCAAACTCGGTCGCTTCATGCGCCCGCAGTACGGCCATGGTTTCGAGCTCATGCGCTCACTCAAGGAAGCGTGGGACCCCGACGGCATCATGAACCCGGGCAAGTTGGGCTTCGGCCCGCCGAAGAACAGCCGTTGGTAGCCTCGGGCACGCAGATACAGCACAACTGAAAATCGATCAATCCAACCTGGCGCCACCGGGCGTCAAAACTCGAAGGAGAGTGTTATGCACCTGTCAATGCACAACTGGATGCGCAGCGAGCCGATCGAAACCACGATCGCACGACTGGCGAAGTACGGCTACAAGAGCATCGAGATCAGTGGCGAGCCACAGCAGTACGACGCCAAGCATGTGCGTGGGCTCCTCGACCACTACAAACTCGATTGCTGGGGCGCTGTCACCCTGATGGTCGACAAGCGCAACATGCAGAGCTCCGATGAGGCAATGCGGGCGTCGAGCGTGCAGTACGTCAAGGACTGTATTCAGTTCGTACACGACCTCGATGGGCAGATCCTCACCCTTGTGCCCGGCACCGTTGGCAAGATAGTTCCCGACGCGACTCCTGAAGAGGAGTGGAAGTGGCTCGTCGAAGGTGTCAAGGAGATCTACGAGGTCGCCGAGGACAAGGGCGTTCGCGTGGGAATCGAACCGCTCAACCGTTTTGAGTCCTACCTGATTACACGTGCCGAGCAGGCACTTGCGCTGTGCGCCGAAGTCGGCCCGAACCTGGGCGTGGTGCTGGACGCATTCCACATCAACATCGAGGAGTCCAATATCTACGACGCCATCCGGCTGGTCGGTGACAAGCTGGTCGACTTCCACGTCGCCGACAACAACCGGATGCCGGCGGGCTACGGAACCTATGACTGGACCGAACTGGTCGGTGTGCTCAAGGAAATCGGATACGACGGGGCACTCACCGCAGAGTTCGTGGCGCCGGTCGACCGCACACCCGCCAACAAGTACCCGAACGCGCTCGAGACCAACTTCGAGGGACTGGAGATCGACCCCGAGCAGCTCAAGTTCATCATCGACCATGGCTCGAGTATCTTGACCGAGGAGTTCTACGACTGGCTGGTCAAGGTCAACGCCGAGACCCTGCTGCCGCTGATCTGACGCTGAACCACGCTTCGGCAGGAGTTGTAAGGAAGAACCCAATGGGCAAGGTCGTCATCGTCGCCACGCTCGACACCAAGGGTCCTGAGGTGGCGTATCTGCGTGATCGCCTCCAGGCGCTCGGTGTCGCGGCGCTCGTCGTCGACTCCGGAATTCTCGGAGAGCCGGTTGGGATCGTTCCGGACGTCTCGCATTCTGAACTGGCTGGGCGAGGTGGGTTCACCCTCGCCCAGCTTCAGAATTCGGGAAGCCGTGGGCGTGCTGTGTCGACGATGCGCGAACTGGTCACTTCCTTCGTCCAGGAGAAGTATGCAGCTGGGGAGATCGTCGGGGGGATCAGCGTCGGCGGTGTCGGAGCGGTCATGGGCGCGGCCGCAATCCAGACCCTTCCGCTCGGTGTGCCCAAGATCGTGGTTGCACCGACAGCCTCCGGCCACCACGAGTTCGGGCCCTATGTGGGCACTAAGGACGTCATGGTGGTTCACTCCGTCGTCGACATTCTTGGCCTCAACCCGGTCGCCACGACGGTCTTTGACAATGTGGCCGCGGCAATGGCCGGGATGCTCGCCCACGGACACAAACTGGAGATTCCGACATCAGGTCGTCGCTACGTGGGTACGACCATGCTTGGAAACACGACCATCGCGGTCGGCGCTATGAAAGACCGCTTGGCCGAACTCGGTTATGAGACCGTTGTCTTCCACTCCAGCGGTGTGGGCGGGCCTTCGATGGAGGATCTCGCCGAAGAAGGGCTGTTCGTCGGAGTCATCGACTACACCACCAACGAGATCACCGACCCGCTCACGGGCGGAATCCACAACGGCGGACCCGACAGGCTCCGCCGAATCGGTGAACTTGGTATCCCGCAGGTGGTGTTGCCCGGCTGCGTAGATTTCTCAGTGTTCGCCCCCGAGTCCGTTCCGGAACGCTTGCGCGACCGGGTGATGTACGACCACAATCCTGAATACACCCTGGTGCGTGCCAGCCACGAGGAGAAGATTCAGATCGCTGGAATATTCGCCGAGAGGCTCAACCACGCGACCGGACCAGTTCGAGTGATCATGCCGATGGGCGGACTATCAATCCCGAGCACTCCCGAGGGTCCGTTCTGGGATCCCGACGGTGATGCGTTGTTCCTCGCCGAGATCCAGCGACGGCTCAAACCCGAAATCCAGATCGACGTGGTCGACCTACACATAAATGACCCCGAGCTCGGCGAAATGGCCGCCGAACTCTTCGCCACACTGATGCCCAAGGAGGCAGCATGACCCCCCGTCCCGAACGTAAGATTGCCCGACTCACGACAGGCGATGAGGAGTTCAGGGCTAAATTCCGCTCTTGGAACCACGCCTACCTGACCTATGTCGACATCGAGGAATACCTCAAGACGAAAGACACCATCCTCATCCCGATGGCCAGCACGGAGCAGCACGGGCCGCACCTGCCGCTGTACACCGACACGATCACCGCGGTGGAGGTGGCGGAGCGCGTTTCCGAAGCCATCGGAGTCCTTCACACTCCGCCACTGTGGGCCGGCTATTCGCCGCAGCACATGTACGGCGCCGGCCAGGGCCGCGGGACCATCACCTTGCGCGCCAGCACCCTGTTGAACCTTATGGACGATGTCGCCCGCAGCCTGATCCACCACGGCTTCAACCGCATCATCTTCATCAACGGCCACGGCTCGAACGTCAAGGTCGTCGACCCCGTGCTGCGCAAGCTCCGCTACGAGACCGGTGCGATGATCTCCTTCGTCAAGCCGTACATGGAGCGCTACACCGGTGTGCTCGAAGGCCTGATGGAGAACCCGCCCGAAGAGACCCCGGGCTGGCACTCGAGTGAGTTGGAGACCAGCCAGGACATGGCGTGGAACCCCGACCTGGTGCGCATGGAACGCGCCGTCGACACGCGAGCGCACACGCCGGCTTTCCTACCGAAGGCATTCAGTAAGGAAGACGGCATGCCCGACACGGACTTCGAGGGCTACCAGTACTTCACCTTCCCGATGGACCACCACGAGTTCGTCGAGAACGGCATCATCGGGAACCCCATGCGTGCCACCGCC
>CAJDUP010000068.1_pt1 | contig 17693 bp, 16 predicted proteins | sample 7391181 | NCBI WGS metagenome assembly CAJDUP01 (sample SAMEA7055690, study PRJEB34461) | soil metagenome | biome: terrestrial ecosystem; feature: Peninsula; material: soil | place: Antarctica | collected 2016
CTCTCACTGTCGAGCGTGGTCACCCAGATCATTCACACGCCCGCCGGCGTTGGAATCCGATTGGTCACCGGCGAGTCGATGAAGGTCGACCGGGTCGTCGTCACCGTGCCGCTGGGGGTGCTGCAGTCCGGTGACCTTGTCTTCGAGCCTCCCCTGCCAGCGGCCCACCGCCTGGCCATAGTGGCCGGGGGGATGGGGGTCAACGACACCCTCTGGTTGCGCTACGACGAACCGTTCTGGTCCACAGACGACACCCGCTGGACCCTGGTCGACGAGAGCGGCAAACACGGGTTTCTCCAATGGCGCAATCTGATGCCTCTGACCGGCGAGCCGATACTCGTCGGATTCACCGGCGCGGATCAGGCCACGCAACTTTCCACGGCAACCGATGCCGACGTTCTTCAGGCGGCCACTGCGAGCCTCGCCGCCTTCCATTCGCTGTGACCGGAACCGCCTGGTCCCGGTATCCGCCGTCGACACCGGATGCCCCAGGCGACGCCCCAGGCTCGACCCGGACCGCTCCCATGTCCCGCGCATCCGCCTGTTGGAGTGGCCTGGGCAACAGACGGCTGACCGCGATCAGAACAGCGGTCAACGCGGTGATGACGACTCCCATCACAGCGAGGTAGGCCGCGATGCCCCACCAGCCGCCGACCTGGTCCGGGTCGAAGAAGAAATATGGATACCAGCCGACGGATGCCCCCCGCCACACGGTTGCGGCTCCCCAGAGCATCGGGAACACCAGTGCGACAGAGAGCCGCTTCCACGAGATGCGTCCGCGGCCTGGTGCCAGCACCCAATCGAGGATGGCAAAGGCCGGCAACCAGTAGTGCAGGATCCGGTCGGAAACGGGCACTTCGAACCGGTAGTCGGTGGCAGCGGCCCCGGCGACGATGGTGCCGTAGACCACGCCGGAGATGATCTGGTAGCACGTCACCAAGAGACGGCTGCTGGTGAGCCAGCGGGGGTCGCTGGGGCCCAGTAGAGCCAGAGTGCCCCCGACCCCCCAGAGCGCGACCGCGGCGAATGCGGTCTGAATGGTGAAATACCAGAAGAAATTCTCGGTCGCGAAACTTCCGAAACCCAGCCCGTACTCGAACCGGGCAACCAGGGCGGCGATTCCCACGAGGGCGGCGACGAGTCGCGCGATCCCCCAGGCAATCCGCATCAAGCCCTCCTTCTGGTGACCGACAACACGCCGCTCGCTTCTGCCACCCTGCAGTACTCAGACATTCAGCCTAAGTCCTTTCGGCGCCGGCCCAGCACGGGCCGGTAAAGTGGGCGCTGACTGTGAGACCGGGCACCGTGGGAGCATTCCCCGGTGGTCCGGCCACCGTGCGGTACGAAATGCAGTGCGGTACGAAATGCAGTGCGGTACGAAATGCAGTGCGACGCGAAGTGCAGTGCGACACGAAACAAGAGAGTGAATCACGCCATGAGCCACGTTCTGGACCCCGCCGCGGAAGAGGTCATTCTGCTGAGTGAGACGGGAGAGGCAATCGGTACCGCCGACAAGGCCACCATCCACGGCGCTGACACCCCGTTGCACCTCGCGTTCTCCTGCCATGTGCTGAACAGCCGCGGCGAGTTCCTGATGACCCGGCGTTCGTTGAACAAACTGACCTGGCCCGGCGTCTGGACGAACTCCTTCTGCGGCCACCCGTCTCCGAGTGAGAAACCGGTCGATGCTGTCATGCGTCGCGCGCAGCACGAGCTGGGGATGTCGGTGACCGACCTCGAGGTAGCGCTGCCGGAGTTCCGGTACCGGGCGGTTGACGCCTCGGGAGTGGTGGAGAACGAGATCTGCCCGGTATACACGGCAACCAGCGACCAGACCCCGGCACCGAATCCCTCTGAAGTGATGGATGTCGCTTGGGTCGATCCGGCCGATCTCGGCCGGGCGATCAGACTCACCCCGTGGGCGTTCAGCCCCTGGCTGGTGCTCCAGGCAGTACAGCTGCCGCATCTGGGGGGTGTTCGGCCGTAGCTCGCACCCGCCCGTTTCGCTTCGCATCGTGAGACACCACCCCCGGGTGCCGGTCAGAGCCCGAGCGGGTTGGATGAGATGATTGTCGCCGGTGAGGTGCGCCCGTTGCCTTCTGCGTAACGCACCGAGATCTCACCCACTGGACGCAGGCCGAGGTGTGGCACGGTGGCGGTGAGGATCGGCGTGTACAGTCCACCATCAGTATCGACGAGGTCGAGCGTCGGCGCCGGAAGCACAGCAACCGGGTCGGCTGGGTCGGTAGGGTCGCCTGAGCCGAGGGGCAGAGTCACAAATCCCAATCGTGCACCCAGGTCATCGACCTCGGCCACTGCGGCCTGGCACGCGGTGCACCCGGCCAGGTGTTCGTTGACACGCTTCCTCTCTCGGCCGCCCAGGCCGCCGCGCGAGAACGCCGCCAGTCGTTCGAAGACCCACACGCATTCTGGCGCGGCGGTGTGCGAATTCAGATGCGCCTGCATCCACTCACGCCGCAGGCCCTCTCGCGCTCGATAACAGAGCGCAGCCACCCCGTTGGCGGACAGTCCCAGAAATGGCGCCATCTGCTTCGGAGACATCTTCTCCACCTCGCTGTACCAGAGTGCCTCCTGCCAGCGGTCGGGCAACAACCGGAACGCGAGCGCGATCAGGCCCTCGTCGAGGGCGTCCTCGACCGCGTGCTCACCGGTTGCAGGATCCTCCAGCGTTTCGAGCAGATCGATCGGCACCTCGCGTCGTGCTCGACCCCAGCTTGCCGCGGTGTTCCGGATCGTCGTGAACAGATACGATCTGAAGTCGGCAGTGGGCCCCTTCCCCTCAGTCAACGACTGGAAGATACGGGTGAAGGCCTCGGCGACAAGATCATCGGGATCGATGCTGGAGGTGAATGAGCGCGCAACCGTTCTGGCTGCCGCGGCATGACGCTCCCAGAGCTCCGCATAGGAGCCCGTGTCGCCGGAGCGCACATCGTCGATCAGTTCGGCATCTGACCGGGAATCAGTATCCGTTCCGGTTTCGGGATTGTCGTTGGGGTTGGCATCGGCATCGACTGCCGGGTCGATTGCCGGCCCTGCTGCAGGGGACGGCGCCGAGGGTAACGGCATTCCGCTCCCGTCTGCGCCGTGTTCGTCATCGGGCTGCTCCCAGGGGTCGCGAAACTCAATCATCGCCTCACTCCCCCAAACAGCTGTTCCCCCAGAACTGTGGTGAGCGGCGGGTTTCTTTCAGTGACTCCTCACCAGCCAGATCGTGATGCGGGCGGCTGGTTTCTGCTCACACTCGTGCCAGTCTAGATTTTATTGAGGAATATTCCACTCGATCGCGTCATAAACCGGCGAAAGTGCCCTCTCTTGGGGTAGCGACGGAAGTGCACCGCTGCAAAGCAGCGGGTCGTACCCGTGTCCGTCGTCTCACTGTTGACTGATCTCGACCCGAACGCAGATCAGTGCCCGGTTGTCAGTGCGCGGCCCACGCCGCGGAAGAACTGGGTGGGCGGGGCCGGCACAGATGGATGCCAGCCCCGCCGCTTTTCATCCCCCAGAGCTTTGGAGGCGAGCCACCTGCAGGGTCGGGCTTCCGGACTCAGCGGTGTTCGAAGACAGGCGTACGTTTCTGGACGAACGCCTGCATGCCCTCTTTCTGGTCGTCCAGGGAGAAGCAGGAGAAGATCGATCGGCGCTCCAGGCGCAGACCTTCGGCCAGCGGCAATTCGAACGCCGCATTCACAGCCTCCTTGGCCAGCATCGCCACGGGTTTGGACATGCTCGCAATCTTTGTGGCCGCCGTGATGGCCTCGTCGACCAGATCGGCCGCCGGCACCACCCGTGCCACCAAGCCGATATGCTCGGCCTCCGCGGCATCCAGCGTGCGGCCGGTGAGCACCATCTCCATCGCCTTCGCCTTGCCGACCGCCCGCGCCAACCGCTGGGATCCGCCCATTCCCGGAATGACTCCCAAACTGATCTCCGGTTGGCCGAACCGGGCCGTGTCTGCGGCAATGATGTAGTCGCAGAGCATCGCCAGCTCGCAGCCGCCACCCAACGCAAACCCCGCGACCGCGGCGATCATCGGAGTACGCACCCGGGCCAGGTCGTCCCAGGCCCCGAAGAAGTTGGCCAGGTACATGTCGGCAAACGACTTGTCCGCCATCTCCTTGATGTCGGCGCCGGCGGCAAACGCCTTCTGGGAGCCGGTGATGACGATGGCCCCGATATCCGGGCTGACATCGAATGCCTGTGCAGCCGCCAATACTTCGCGTCCGAGCTGGTCGTTCAAGGCGTTCAGCGCCTCGGGGCGGTTGAGGGTGATCATGCCCACCCGGCCGTGGGTAGCCACGAGGATGGTCTGGTAGTCGGTCATGCCTTCTCCTTGGCGACACCGGTCTGCTCCAGTGCCCGCGCGGCGAGCCCCAGATCTTTGGCCATCAACGCTCCCGCGAACCCTGGGCGGTAGTCATTGTTGGCGGGGCTGGTCGGCACAGGACCGGGCACCGGGCAGTTCGTGGTGAGCGCCCAACACTGGCCAGACGCGTTGGCGGCCACGTCGAACAATGCCTGATTCGTCAGCCCCAATGCTTCACCGAGCACAAACGCCTCACTCACCGCAATCATCGACACCCCGAGGATCATGTTGTTGCACACCTTCGCGGCCTGCCCCGCACCGGGGCCGCCGCAGTGCACGACTCGCTTGCCCACGGCCTGCAGGATCTTTGATGCCTCGGTGAAGTCGGCCTCCTCGCCGCCGACCATGATCGTCAACGAGGCCGCCTCGGCCCCCACCACCCCGCCGGAGACCGGAGCATCAACCCCACGATGCCCGGCAGCCAGCAGCAAGGCGTGTGCTGCGTGCGCGTCGTCCACCGCGATCGTCGACGATTCGATGAAGAGCGTGCCCGGTTTCGCAGCCGCGATCAGGCCATCAGCCCCCTGATAGGCCGCCAGCACGTGCTCACCGGCGGGCAGCATGGTGAGCACCACGTCGGCCGCAGCCGCCGCCTCGGCCCCGGTCGCCACCACGGTGACACCGTCAGCACGCGCCTGGTCGAGCGCGGCCGGAACCAGGTCGAACCCGAGCACCGTGTACCCCGCCGCGACCAGGTTGCGCGCCATGGGAGAGCCCATGTGCCCGAGACCTATGAAGGCGATTGTCTTAGCCATGATTGGCTCCTCTTCAGTGTGCGCCGGTGCCGGTTGCCCCCGCGGGTGATGTTCGGCCGGCCTGGCGACCCAGGCCGAGTTCCCGGTCGCCGAGCTGGGCAAAACTGCGCTCCACCTCAGATCGGTCGACGTCGGCCAGGGTCGCCGGATCCCAGGCCGGGTTGCGATCCTTGTCGATCAGCTGGGCGCGGATGCCCTCGGCCAGGTCGGGCCAGCCGAGCGCGGCCAGGGACACCCGGTACTCCTGGTCGAGCACCTCTTCCAGAGTGCCGAGTGTGGCCGCTCGCCGAAGGGCAGCGAGGGTGGTCGTGATCGCCGTGGGAGACTTCGCCCGCAGGAGTTCGGCCGCCCGCCGGGCAGGCTCCTGCTCGGATGCTTCCAACCGGTCCAGTATGGCCAGAACGTCTCCCCCCCGGTAGGCGGCATCGATCCAGTCACGCTGGGCCGCGAGGGGGGAGTCGGGCGCCGGAACCGCGAACCGCCGCACGAGGGCGTCGGCATCGGGCGCCGGAGCCGCGGTGAGTGCGTCGACGAGTGCGGGCAGGTCAGCGCTCGGCACGAAGTGGTCGGCGAACCCGGCCCAGATCGCGTCGGCTGCCCCCATGTGCGCACCGGTCAGCCCCAGATGGGTGCCCACTTCGCCGGGTGCCCGCGAAAGCAGGTACGTGCCGCCCACGTCTGGAACGAATCCGATCCCCGTCTCGGGCATGCCGATACGGCTGCGCTCGGTGACGACGCGAATCTCGGCGTGAGCCGAGATGCCCACTCCTCCGCCCAGCACCACACCGTCCATGATCGCAATGTAGGGCTTCGGGTACGTGCTGATGCGTGCGTTCAGGAGATATTCGTCGCGCCAGAATTTGGCGCTGGCGTGGCCACCGGATTGGGCATCCCGGTAGATCTCCACGATGTCGCCGCCAGCACACAGGCCCCGCTCGCCGGCTCCGGTCAGCAGTACGCAGGCGATGGCGTCGTCGTGCTCCCACGTCTCCAGCGCCTCGGCGAGCGCCAGGATCATTCCGTGGGTGAGGGCATTCAGCGCTGCAGGGCGATTCAGGATGACCCGCCCCACTCGCCCGGAACGCTGGAGAATGATCTCGGGTTCATCGGTGAACGCTGTCGACACGGTCTACTCCTCTGCCACGATTCGTCCGACGATCAGCCGCATGATCTCGTTGCTGCCTTCGAGGATCTGGTGCACGCGCAGGTCACGGGCAATCTTCTCCAGGCCGTATTCGGTCAGGTATCCGTACCCACCATGCAGCTGGATGGCGGCGTTGGCAACCGCGAACCCGGCATCGGTGGCCACCTTCTTGGCGATGGCGCACAGTTTCACCGCATCGTCGGCGCCCCGGTCGAGGGCGTCGGCCGCTCGCCACAGCAGGGTGCGGGCGGTGACCAGTTCAATCTCCATGTCGGCGAGTTGGAACAGAATACTCTGCTGGTTGATCAGCGGGCCGCCGAAGGCGGTGCGCTCCTTCAGGTAGTCGACGGATTTGTCGAGTGCCGCCTGTCCGCCGCCGATCGAGCAGGCGCCGATGTTGAGTCGTCCACCGTTCAACCCGCTCATTGCGATGCCGAAGCCGGCGCCCTCCGCACCCAGGCGGTTGGCCACCGGAACGCGCACGTTCTCGAAGACCACCTGCCGGGTGGGCTGCGCGTGCCAGCCCATCTTCTTCTCCTCCGGGCCGAACGATAGGCCCGCGGTGCCTTCCTCGACCACGATGGTGCTGATCCCGGCGTGACCGGTCTCCTGGGTTCGCACCATCACCAGGTAGATCCCAGAAACGCCGGCGCCGGAGATGAACTGTTTGGTGCCATTGATCACGTAGTGGTCGCCATCCCGCACGGCGCGGGTGGTGAGAGCCGCCGCATCAGACCCGACGCCCGGCTCGGTCAGGCAGTAGCTGCTCAACACCCCCATGTCGGCCAGCACCGGAACCCAGCGGGCGCGCTGCTCGCGGTCACCATAGGTGTCGATCATCCAGGTGACCATGTTGTGGATCGAGATGTACGCCGAGATGGTCGGATCGGCGTGGGCCAACTCCTCGAAGATCATGGCCGCGTCGCACCGGGTCAGCCCTGAGCCGCCGAACTCTTCGTCGACATAGATGGCCCCCATGCCCAGTTCTCCGGCCCGGTGCAGCACGTCGACCGGAAAGTGCTTGCGCTCATCCCAGTCGAGGGCGTTGGGCGCAAGTTCTTCCTGGGCGAATTGTCGCACCATCGCCTGCAGGGCCAGCTGATCGTCAGTGAATTCGAACATGACGGGCCCTCTCGGTTGCGGCTCGGGTTCAGCTCTGCCTCAGCGACCCACTTTACCGGTGAGGGAGGCGATCGGCCGGAGGAACAGAGGCCGGGCAAGTATCCAGGCCGCCGCCAGCACCACCAACGAGGCGGCGAAGATCCAGAAGCCGACCCAGTTCACCTCGTCGTTGGCCGCATACATGTGGTTGAGGTTGTTGAGCGCCCCGGTGGCGAGCACCAGGGTGACGTGCACGATGGTGAACGCGACGAAGTAGAGCATGACGGGGTAGTGCACCGCCCGTGCCCACTCGATCGGGTAGGCCTTGTTCAACCGGGTTGCGTTCTGGGGCCAGGCGCCGCTCATGCGCAGGCCGGTGATGATCGCCAACGGGGCCGCGATGAACACGGTCGCGAAGTAGGCCAGCAGTTGCAGCGCGTTATAGTTCACCCAGCCGGTCTCGAGCGGCCAGTCGAGCGAGACATAGTGCAGGGTTGCCGTCAGAGCGTTCGGGATCACCTCCCAACTGGTCGGAACGATTCGCATCCATTGCCCGCTCACAAACAGCAGCACATAGAAGATGATGCCGTTGAGAACCCAGAGGGCGTCAACGCTGAAGTGCAGCCACAGGTCGAGGCTGATCTTCTTCGGGCTGCCCTTGGTGCGGATCAGTCCCTTGTTGTTTCTGGTCCAGAACACCTTGGGCCGGGTGTTGGTGCGCACCTGCCAGCCGCTCTTCACGATCAACACAAGGAAGAAGATGTTCAGGAAGTGTTGCCACCCGAGCCACGCCGGGAAACCGACCGGTGCCGATTCCGGCAGGGGCTGCTTGCCCGGATAGTCGGTCATGAACTGCTCGACAGCCGCGAGCCCGGTCATCCACCGGGCCAGCAGCACCACGGCCAGCAGCACCACGATGATCAGCGGCACGATCCAGACCAGCTTGAACCACGGGCTGCGCGCCGCCTTTGTTCGGGGTGCTGCCGCCATCATGCCGAGCGCGCCTTGATCGCCTCGACCAGCTGCGGCACGATCGTGAACACGTCACCGACGATGCCGAAGTCGGCCACGTCGAAGATCGGCGCGTCGGCATCCTTGTTGATGGCGACAATGGTCTTAGCGGTCTGCATCCCTGCCCGGTGCTGAATGGCGCCAGAGATTCCGAGCGCCACATACAGGTCGGGAGACACGCTGACACCGGTCTGGCCGACCTGGGTGGTCTGGGGAGAATAGCCGGCGTCCACTGCGGCCCTGGACGCTCCAACGGCCGCGCCGAGGGCATCCGCCAACTGCTCCACCAGGGCGAAGTTCTCTTTCGACCCGAACCCGCGGCCGCCCGAGACGACCTTCTTGGCGCCCAGCAGACTCGGCCGCTCCGAGACCTCGGGCGCATCGTTGTAGGAGTCGATCACGCCGGCTGTCGCGGCGTCGACGGTGACCGATTCGGCGGTGACCTGGGCGGATGCCTCGGGTGCGCTCTCGTCGATGGCCCCCGGGCGCACGGTGATCACCGGCATCCCGGTGGTGGCCGAATCGACCAGGTAGTTGCCACCCCAGATTGAACCGTTGGCGATGATCCGGCCGTCCTCTGCCCGAACGTTCACGGCATCGACAAGCACCCCGCTTCCGGTGCGGACGGCCAACCGGGCGGCGGCCTCCCGCCCGTCGTACGAGTGCGAAACGAGCACCGCGGCGGGGCTCAGCGCGGCGACAGCGGCAGCGAGTGCCTCCACCAGCGGGGCGACCAGCGCGGTGCCGGCCGCATCGGAACGCCCCTGGTAGACCTGGGCGGCGCCAAGGGAACCCAGCTTGGCGACCACATCATCGGCCAGCGGCTCCCGTGTCGACACGACCGCGACGGGGTCTCCGAGCCGGGCGGCCAGTGCGAGCAGTCCGCGCGCCGAGTCGGCGATGTGTCCGCGGTGAGAGATTTCAACGAGTACCAGTATGTGAGACACGGATGCCCTCCTAGACCAATCTGTTGGTGGCCAGATATTCGACCAGGGTTGCTGCGGCGGTGCCGTCGTCGTCGATCTTGGTGCCGGCCGTGCGTGCCGGACGCTCGACGGCCGAGATGACCTCGGTGCGGTCGAGGCCGGAGACCTCGGCGGCGTCGACCCCCAGTTCGGCGAGGGTGACCGTGTCAACCGGCTTGCGCTTCGCGGTCATGATTCCCTTGAAGTTGGGGAACCGGGCGTAGTCGAACCGTTCGGTCACGGTCACGATCGCGGGCAGCCCGGCATGCACGTTCGCCGTGCCGTCGTCGCCCTGGCGTTCACCCGAGACCTGGGCCTCGGTGATCTCCATGTTGACGAGGAATCCGAGCAGCGGAATACCCAGCCGTTCGGAGATCATTGCCGGGACGATTCCGCCGTTGCCGTCGGTGGACTCGTTTCCGGCGATGACCAGGTCGTACCCGGTGCGCTCGAGTGCCTTGGAGATCGCGAGGGAGGTGACGAGGGCATCGGCGCCCGCCAACGAGTCATCGACGATGTGCACACCGGAGTCTGCGCCCATGGACAGGGCCTTGCGGATCGACTTGATTGCGTTCTCTGGGCCCATGCTGAGTACGACGACTTCGGTGCCCTTGTTGTCATCCTTGTAGCGCAGTGCGGCTTCGAGGCCACGCTCGTTGATCTCGTCAACGATCGGCTCGCCGGCATCGCGGTCGAGTAGACCGGTGTTCAGGTCAAGCTTTCGCACATCAGAGGTGTCGGGCACTTGTTTCACCAGCACGACGATTCTCATGAAACCACTCCTTCGGGCACGCGTAGGCTCCCAATATTACTGGTAAGACTTCAGTGGGTCAGAATTGGCTCGCGTCCAGCGCGAACAGGTCGCGGGCGCCGGCAGTGACCGAGGAAAGCAGGCCGGAGCACTGCGGCAGGATCTGTTCGGCGAAGAAGCGGGCAACCACCAGTTGGGTCTCGGCCACCTCTCGGTCTCCGGTCGCCTGTCCGGCGAGCGCCGCACGGGCAAGAAGCCAGGCCCCCGTGCACAGGCCCCACATGCGCAGGTAGGGGCTCGATCCGGCCAACGCCGCGTTCGGGTCGGACATGCCGTTCTGGAAGATCCACATCGTGGCCTGCTCCAGCGCGTCGAGCTGCGTTTTGAGCTCTGTCCGCATCGAGGCGAACTGTTCTCCGGCATCGGCCAGTTGGCCATCGATTTCGCGCATGGTGGCGAGGAACTCCCTCACCGATGCGCCGCCCCGCACGCCCAGTTTCCTGCCGACGAGGTCGGCGGCTTGGATGCCGTTCGTGCCCTCGTAGATCGCTGCGATCCGCACGTCGCGAACATGCTGTGCCACGCCGGTCTCCTCGATGTAACCCATGCCACCGTGGATCTGAAGCGCGAGGGAGGTGAGCTCGTTGCCGAGGTCGGTGCCGAACGACTTGCAGATCGGGGTGAGCAACCCGACGATCTCGTCCGCCCGCCTGCGGGCGTCCTCATCCGGCTCGTGCAGGCTGTGGTCGACGTAGCTGGCGTTCAGAAGCATCAGGGCGCGCAAGGCGGCAATGGATGCCTTCTGTGTCATCAGCATGCGACGCACGTCGGGAAAATCGATGATCGGCGAGTCTTCGGTGGCGCCGATCGCCCGCCCCTGACGGCGTTCCTTGGCGTACTCGAGCGACTGCTGGTAGGCGAGTTCTGCGACGGCCAGACCTTGGGTTCCGACCGAAAGCCGGGCGCTGTTCATCATGACGAACATGATGCGCATGCCCTTGTTCTCTTCGCCGATCAGGTAACCGGTTGCCTCCTCATAGGAGAGCACGCAAGTGGGTGAACCGTGGATTCCCATCTTGTGCTCGATTGAAACGGTGTTCACCGGATTGCGTTCGCCCAGCGAGCCGTCGTCGTTCACCAAGAACTTCGGCACGATGAAGCAGGAGATTCCGCGGGTGCCTTCCGGGGCACCCGGCGTGCGGGCGAGCACCAGGTGCACGATCTGCTCGGACAGGTCGTGATCACCGAATGTGATGAAGATCTTACTTCCGCTGATGGCGTACGTGCCGTCCCCCCGGGGCACAGCCCTGGTGGTCAGCGCCCCGACGTCCGAACCGGCCTGAGGCTCGGTGAGGTTCATCGTGCCGGCCCACTCGCCGGTCACCATCTTCGGCAGGTAGCGCTGCTTGAGCTCGTCGTTGCCGTAGTGCAGCAGTGCCTCGATCGCACCCTGCGTGAGCAGGGGGCACAGCGAGAATGCCATGTTCGCCGACATCATCATCTCCTGGATGATCAGGCCGATGGTGCGCGGGAACCCGCCGCCGCCGAACTCCTCCGGCAACGGCACCGAGCCCCAGCCGGCATCGACATACTGCTGGTAGGCCTCCTTGAATCCGGTCGGGGTGACGACGGAACCATCCGCCTGCCAGCGTGCACCCTCCACGTCGCCGGCGCGGTTGGTTGGGGCAACGACCTTCGCCATGAAATCGCCGCACTCCTCCAGAATTCCAACGACCGTGTCGAGATCGGCGTGCTCGAATCCGGGCAGCCCGGCAATATCTGGGTACCCCACGACGTGCTCGAGCAGGAAGGCGATGTCTTTGACGGGAGGCTGATATTGGCTCATGCCCGCCATGGTATCGCGGGATCAGACGTAGTGGAAAGTCCAACGCTCGTGGCGGAATCTTCTGTAGATTTCCCACCAGGCTCAAGGCACTGCGTCAGAAACAAGCGGACGTTTTCTCAACGTGGGGAGGCGACTGGGAAACACGGCTCACCTGCCGGTTAGGCTGTCGCCATGCGCTTTGGACTGAACCTCGGATACTGGCGGCAGGGCCCACCACAAGGTGCCCTTGAGGCTGTTCAGGAGGCGGAGCGCCTCGGCTTCGACTCTGTTTGGACCAGCGAGGCGTACGGTTCTGACGCTCTGACGCCTCTGGCCTGGTGGGGCGCGCAGACGACCACGGTGAAACTCGGCACCGCGATCATGCAGATGTCTGCCAGGGAACCCGCCGCCACCGCGATGGCGGCAATCACGCTGGATCATCTGAGCGGTGGCCGCTTCATCCTTGGCCTCGGAGCATCGGGCCCACAGGTGGTCGAGGGCTGGTACGGTCGCCCCTACCCGAAGCCGCTGGCACGCACCCGCGAGTACTTCGGCATCGTGCGGCAAATTCTCGCCCGCGAGGCGCCAGTGACCAGTGACGGTCCGTTCTACTCGCTGCCCTACCGGGGTTCCGACGGCACGGGACTCGGCAAGCCGCTCGTGTCAACCGTGCACCCGCTGCGGGCGGAACTGCCGATCTATCTTGCCGCGGAGGGGCCCAAGAATGTGACTCTCGCCGCCGAGATCGCAGACGGCTGGCTGCCGTTCCTGTTCTCGCCCAGGGCGAACGCAGAATTTGCGGCCCAACTCGCCGACGGTTTCGCCAAGCGCTCGGCCGACCGGTTGCCGGAATCCGATTTCGATGTGGCCGTGACCGTTCCGGTGGTCGTGCACGACGACGTGGAGAAGGCGGCCGACGCCATCCGCCCGATGATCGCTCTTTATGTGGGCGGTATGGGTGCGAAGGAGGTCAACTTTCACCGCAACGTGGTGGATCGCCTGGGCTACGAGGCCGAGTGCGATGTGATCCAGGATCACTACCTCGCCGGGCGCAAGGCGGAGGCGATCGCCGCTGTTCCCACCCGACTGGTGGAGGAGATCGCGCTGATCGGCCCGGCCGCCAAGATTCGTGACGACCTGGCCCGCTGGGAGGAGTCCGTCGTCACGACGATCCTGGTTCAGGGTGATGTGCGCACGGTGCGGGCGATGGCCGACCTGCTCGGTTGAGCTCAGGCTCTGGCGCGGTGGGCGGCGACTCGCGCCTTCTGGGCGGCAATCTGCGCGCGTGGGAACGGCTCGGCTTCGCCCACGTTCGCCTCGGTCAGTTGCGCACCCACCTCGGCGACGGCGGCCGCGAGCTGCGCGGCGGCGGCCGCATCGTAATGAAGGTTCGGGTTGCCCGCAACGGCGAGCGCCGCTGCGATCTCTGCAACCTCTGCGACCACCTCAGCCACCACCACCGGCCCTTCCGCTGCTGCCCGGATCGCGGCCGCCCGCTCAGCCCGGTCACTGAACCCCAGAGCCTTGGCGTAGTCGGCGGCATCCGCGGTGATCAGCGGCTCAAGCAACGCGCGCAACCGGTCAAGTCGCTCGGCGATCACGCGGGCATCAGGGAGCCGGGCCGTCGAACGCAGTGCGACCGTCGCTGCCAGGCCCGCAGCGAGCGCGCCCACCACGGCGATCAGCGAGCCCGCTGCCGGCACCGGGTCGCCACTGGCCACGTCGTCGAGCAGGTCGCGCAGGGGTCGGTCCAGGTAGTCGCCAGCCCTCCAGCCCCCGGCCATCAGGAGAGTCCGACGATCTCGCCGTCGTCATCGATGTCGATGCGGCCCGCCGCCGGCGCTGATGACAGGCCCGGCATGGTGCTCATGTTGCCGCAGATCGGATAGATGAATCCGGCACCGATCGAAGCCCGCACTTCGCGCACAGGCAGACGCCAGCCGGTGGGCGCCCCCTTGAGGCTGGGGGTCGCCGACAGGGACAGGTGCGTCTTGGCGATGCAGACCGGTAGGTGGCCGAAACCGCCCAGCTCGAGCTCATCGAGTTGGCGCGCGGCCAGCGGGGAGACATCCAGCCCGTCGGCGCCGTACATCTCGCGGGCAATGGTGTCGATCTTGTCGACCAGCGAAAGCTCATCTGGATACAGCATGTGAAAATCAGATCCGCTGTCGCAGGCCTCGATGACCGCCTCGGCCAGCGCGACCGCTCCCTTGCCGCCCTGGGTGAAGTGGTAGCTGACGGCCACCCGCACGCCCTCTTCCGCCGCAACATCCATGATCGCCCGGTGTTCGCTGTCATGGTCGGTGGGAAACGCGTTCACCGCAATGACGGGGGTGACGCCGTGGCGACGCACGTTTGCGATCTGCTGGCGCAGGTTTACCGCACCGGCGAGCACGTCTTCGGGGCTCTCGGCGAGCATCTCGGCCGGCAGCGGTTTGCCCGCCACCACCCGGTACTTGCCCGAGTGGGTCTTCAGGTCGCGAACGGTCGCGACGATCACTGCGGCATCTGGCGTCAGGCCCGAGGTGCGGCACTTGATGTTGAAGAACTTCTCGGCGCCGATGTCGGCACCGAATCCTGCTTCGGTGATGAGGTAATCGGAGGCATGGATGCCGATCAGGTCGGCCACGATCGACGAGTTTCCGGTGGCGATGTTGCCGAACGGGCCACTGTGCACCAGCACGGGGGTCTGCTCGACGGTCTGCATCAGGTTCGGCTTGATCGCGTCGAGCAGCATCACCGTCATGGATCCTGCCGCACCCACCATCTCGGCCGTCACCGGTTCGCCCGATCGGTCGGAGCCGATGACGATCCGCCCCATCCGGGCCCGCAGGTCTTTCAGGGATGTGCAGAGTGCGAGGATCGCCATCACCTCGCTGGCGGCCGTGATATCGAAACCGGCCTGGCGCGGGTTGCCGTCTTGCGGGCCGCCGAGGCCGGTGATGATGTTGCGCAACTCACGGTCGTTGACGTCGAGCACCCGCCGCCAGCTGATCTTCTGCGGGTCGATCTGCAGCTGGTTTCCCTGGTGGATGTGATTGTCGATCATGGCAGCCAACAGGTTGTGGGCCGCGGTGACGGCGTGCATATCGCCGGTCAGGTGCAGGTTCAAGGCCTCCATCGGCGTCACCTGGGCGTAGCCCCCGCCGGCGGCTCCACCCTTGATGCCGAACGTTGGCCCCATCGAGGGCTGCCTGATGGAGACGAGTCCCACCTTGTCGAGGTGCCCGAACGCCTGGCCGAGTCCCATCGCAGTGGTGGTCTTTCCCGATCCGAGCGGGGTCGGGGTGATGGCGGTGACGACCACGTATTTGGCGCGGGGGCGATCTGCGAGTTCGTCAATGGCGTCGAGGGAAACCTTCACAGCCGCCGTACCGTAGGGCTCCAGCAGGTGGGCACCGATGCCCATATCGGCAGCAATATCCGCCAGCGGGCGACGCACCGCTGCGCGTGAGATCTCGAGATCGGATGGCATGGCTGTGGCGACGGCGTCGGGTGTTGTAAGGATGACATTCTCCTTGGTGGGGTGCGGTTGGACCGGTGCGCCGCGTCCGCGCAATCGGCTCTTTGAGGGCGATACATCCGGTTCTCCGGCTACCGGTTCTCGAGCAGCTCGGACAGGCGTTTTTGCCCCCTCCAGCGTACCGTCCGGTTCCCGCGGCCGTGGAAGCAAATCGTTCACAGGTGTCCACCGATCACGGTTCATCACGATAGCTTTCTCCTATGACATTCAACGACAAGGCAGACATCTCGCGAGGAAAGGCGTCTAAACGGGGCCGCAACACCGGGCTCGCCGTTGGTGGCGGCGGGTTGGGGCTGGTCGTACTCTTCGTGATATCCCAGTTTCTCGGTGTCGATATCACCGGGCTGGCCAATGGCGGTCAGGCGCCAGCCGGGCCGGAGTCGAGCCTCGACCAATGCCTGACCGGGGCCGATGCGAATGAGAACATCGACTGCCGCATGAAGGGTGCCGCCGCATCCCTCGACGAATACTGGGCTATCGAGTACACCGATCTGGGCGGCGACTACGTCTCTCCCCAGAACCTGCAGTTGTTCAGCGGAGCCACACAAACCTCCTGCGGTTCGGCATCGAGTGCCACAGGGCCGTTCTACTGCCCACCAGACGAGACCATTTACCTTGACACCAGTTTCTACGACGAACTGCGCGGCCGGTACGGGTCGAGCGGTGGCCCGCTCGCCGAGATGTATGTCGTCGCGCACGAGTGGGGGCACCACATCCAGAACATTTCGGGAACTCTCGAAAAGGCGCAGGACGGGAAGACCGGTCCGGACTCCAACGGGGTGCGTGTTGAACTGCAGGCCGACTGCTTTGCCGGATCATGGACTGCCGCGGCCTCCAAAGTCGAAGACACGCACGGGGTCGCCTACCTGCAGCCGGTGACGCAGGCCCAGATCGAGGATGCCCTGAGTGCGGCATCGGCTGTGGGCGACGACCGGATCCAACAGGCCGCAACCGGCCAGGTGAACCCGGAGAGTTGGACCCACGGCTCGAGCGAGCAACGACAGCGCTGGTTCATGACCGGGTACGACCAGGGTGCGGCATTCTGCGACACGTTCGCTGTGAGCGGCCCCGAGCTCTAGGGCGAGTGAGCCGATTGCCCTGACCGTGCCCGCTCCCGCCACGCCTTGACAAAAGCGGAGCGATTAACATGGAAGGCGCAGCGCACAGACTGGAGAACTCGTGATGCGCGATCCCTCCGATGACCGGCAGCTGAACCCAGCTGAGAGCGACAAGCCGCCCTCCCGCCAGCGGTGGTACGGTGCGCGCTGGCGGCGCAGAACCCCTGCCCGGCTGCCGATGAACAGCGACATCGAGGTGGCCCGCAATGTGGTCGGGGTGCCGGTCATCGTGCGGATCCGGCCCCGCTATCTCGCTGTCGCCGCGATCGGCGGCGCCCTGGGTGCCGCAGCACGCTTCGTACTGACACAGAGCACCCCGATCTGGGAGACGCTGTCGGCCGGAACCGTCGTGGTCAATATCGTCGGGCCCTTCTTCTTGGGGGTGCTATTGCAAGCACTGGCCGAACGAACGGAGACCAGGCGCACGCGCGTACTGCGCCTGCTGGTCGGGGTCGGTTTCCTGGGTGCGCTCACGAGTTATGCCCAGCTGGCCGTTGATGTGGTCGTCGTTGCCGAGAACAGTCATCTGTTGTTGGCTGCCGGCCGTGAACGGATTTGTCCACCGGCGTGTGCTGACCGATTACCCGGTGGCGATGTTCCTCATCAACGTCACGGGCTCTTTTCTGCTCGCCCTTTTCACCGGGCTGACCGCAGGACGCATCCTGCCGGAGCAATTGGGCCTGTATGCCGGAGTCGGGATGGTCGGGGGGTTCACCGCATTCAGTACGACCAGTTTTCAGACTCTGCGCCTTTTGCAGGAGCGACGCACCTGGTTGGCCATCGTGAACTCGTTCGGGATGCTCGCCGTCGCCGTCATCGTGGCCGGCTTCGGGCTGTGGCTCGGCCGGGCGCTGTGACCGCTCGCTTCGTCTCACATGGCTCCATCGAACTCGTGCCCCATCACGTTCCCACCCCGTTGTGCTCGTGTTTCGGCGAGTTCAGAGTCGGTTGCGACTCGGACCCCTCCGGCCGCAACCACCGCACATTCGCTGCGCTGACAGTCCACTGCGCTCTACAGGCTCTGGCTCTTTCCGTTAGCTTGTTGCAATGACTCATCACGAATCCACCGCACCCGGGCAGCCCGCTTCGATCCCACTCTTCGACACCGCCGACATT
>CAJDUP010000116.1_pt1 | contig 17548 bp, 12 predicted proteins | sample 7391181 | NCBI WGS metagenome assembly CAJDUP01 (sample SAMEA7055690, study PRJEB34461) | soil metagenome | biome: terrestrial ecosystem; feature: Peninsula; material: soil | place: Antarctica | collected 2016
GGCGGGGTCAACTGCAACGCCAGCCCTTCCAGGGTCGCCATGATCGGGGCGAGTTCTTTGAACTCGCGGGCGCTCAACGGAACGTAGCGAAAGCCCTTGCCGTTGACGTTCTCGATCTGGCCCTCGCTGTGCAGGGTGATCAATGCTTCACGCAGGGGCGTGCGGCTGACGCCGAGTTCGGCGGCGAGTTGCAGCTCGTTGATGTCTTCGCCCGGGGTGACCGTGCCCTCGCGCATACGGGTGAGCAATTCGTCTCTGACCTGCGCCCGGAGTGTCCTGCGTTGAATCGGCATCTTCCTGCCTTTGGGTGGTTGCGGAACGGATCTCGTTCCCACGGGTCATTCGCGCCGTGAACGTCACGGGGCTCAGCTGTTGTTTTCTCAACAGCTTCGCCCGTGAAATTGTGTGCCGCATTTTGAATGCTAGTATACAGAATATTCACAGCAACGCGGCCGTGCCCGATGGGGCATCATCGTCGTTGCCCACTTCAAGAAAGGCCCACCGATGGCAAGTGAAAAACCCCGCGCACGACGACGCGGCATATTGATCGCCTCCCTGCTCATGCCGGCCCTCGCCCTCTCCGGTTGCGCCGGCACCTCGGGCGGCTCTGAATCTTCAGAGGAGAACGAAGGAAGCGTTCTCACGATCGGCACCACCGACAAGGTCACCTCGCTGGATCCCGCGGGCTCGTACGACCAGGGTTCGTATGTTCTGAAGAACCAGGTCTACGCTTCGCTGATGAACAGCCCGTACGGCAGCTCCGAGGTCGCTCCCGACCTCGCCGAAACGGCGGAATTCACGGCCCCCAACGAATACACCGTCACCCTCAAGAAAGACCTGAAGTTCGCCAACGGAAACCCGTTGACGGCTTCAGACGTGAAGTTCTCGTTCGAACGCATGGTGAACATCGACCACTCCAACGGCCCGGCCACTCTGCTGTACAACCTGGACAGCGTCGCCACCGATGGCGACCAGGTCGTGATCTTCAAATTGAAGAGCGACAACGACCAGGTCTTCCCGCAGATTCTCGGCTCACCGGCCGGCTACGTCGTCGATGAGGACAGCTTCAGCGCAACCGAGCTGACATCTGACAACGACATCGTGAAGGCCAAGGCATTTGCCGGCCAGTACGTCATCGAAAGCTACGACCTCAACAACCTGGTGTCGTTCAAACCAAACCCGGACTACCAGGGACTGCTGGGCGCAGCGGCGAACGCCGGTATCAACGTCAAGTACTACGCCGACTCGTCCAACCTCAAGCTGGAGGTGCAGGAAGGGGCCATCGACGCCGCCTACCGAAGCCTCTCGGCCACCGACATCGCCGACCTCTCCAAAAACGACAAGGTGAAGGTGCATCAGGGCCCCGGTGGCGAGATTCGCTACATCGGGTTCAACTTCAACTCCCAGCCGTTCGGCGCCTCCATGCCGGATGCCGACCCGGCCAAGGCGCTGGCTGTCAGGCAGGCCGTCGCCGACCTCATCGACCGCGAAGAGATCGCCTCGGAGGTCTACAAGGGCACCTACACGCCGCTGTTCGCGTACATCCCCGAGGGGCTGCCCGGCGCGACGTCGGTTCTGAAAGAGCTCTACGGCGACGGCAACGGAAAGCCCAGCGTGGAGAAGGCCAAGAAGCGGTTCGCGGATGCGGCAATCACCGGCCCGGTCGCGCTTGACCTGCAGTACTCCAACGACCACTACGGCCCCTCTTCCGGGGACGAATACGCTCTCATCAAGGCGCAGCTGGAGTCGTCTGGCCTGTTCAAGGTAAACCTGCAGACCACTGAGTGGGTGCAGTACACCAAGGACCGCGTCGACGACGTGTTCCCCGCCTACCAGCTGGGCTGGTTCCCGGACTACTCCGATGGTGACAACTACGTCACCGGGCTGTTCCTGAACGGCGGCTACCTGCAGAACCACTACGAAGATGACAACTTGAATGCGCTCATCCTCAAGCAGGCGGCCACGGCAGACCCGGGCGAACGGGTCAAGGTCATGGAGGAGATCCACGACGTGCTCGGGGCAGCACTGCCCACCGTCACCTACCTGCAGGGCGCAGAGGTTGTTGTCGCAGGAGCCGAGGTCGCCGGGGTCAACCTGGATGCGTCGTTCAAATTCCGCTACGCGACGATGACCAAGTAGCTGTTTCATTTCGGCGGCAGGCGCTATTCGTGCGAAGTCGCCTGACCGTATGACCCCGTGTGGGGTGGCCAGTGATCTGGTCGCCCCACACCCCTACGATCTCGATTGGCATTACCTTCGTGAGTACCTTGCTTATTGACGCCCCCAGTGGGGCGAAGAAGCCAGAAACGCGGCCCAAGCGAACGCGCGACGGCAGCGGGCTGAGACGCTATCTCATCATTCGGCTGCTGCTGATCGTTCCCACCATTTTCATCCTCACCACGCTGGTGTTCATGTTGATGCGGGTGACTGGGGATCCGATCACCGCGGCGCTCGGCGGTCGTCTGACGGCCGACCAGCTGCAGGAGCGAATCCATGCCGCGGGCTTTGATCGGCCGATTATCGTGCAGTACTTCGAGTACATCGGCCAGATCTTCACCGGCAACTTCGGCACCACCCTCAGTGATAATCGCCCCGTTCTCGAAGTGCTCACCACCTACGGTGCTGCCACGCTGGAGCTGGCCTTCTATGCCCTCGTGATCGCCTTCATCATCGGGATTCCCTTCGGCATGCTCGCCGCCTACTTTCGCGACAAGGCCCCGGACGCATTTCTGCGAGTTGTCGCCATCCTCTTCTACGCCACACCGGTCTTCTTCGCCGGCATGGTGCTCAAGCTGATCTTCTCGGTCTGGCTCAAGTGGCTGCCGGTCTCGGGCCGGGGCACCACCACAACCGAGCTCGAGATGCAACTGCTCAAGGGCAAGACCGGAATCTACTTGATCGACGCCCTGCGCATCGGCGACGGGGCGATTCTCGCCGACGTTCTCGCGCACGCGCTGCTACCCGGGCTCGCCCTGGGTCTGCTGACCGCCGGCATCTTCTTGCGGCTGGTTCGCACCAACGTCATCGGCACCCTGTCGATGGACTACGTGGATGCCGCGCGCTCCCGTGGCGTGAAGGAGTTTCGCCTGGTGCGGGTGCACGCGTATCGGCCGGCGTTGATTCCCATCATCACGGTGATCGGCATGCAGATCGCGCTTCTTCTCGGCGGCGCGGTGCTCACCGAATCCACCTTCGAGTGGAAGGGCCTCGGCTACCAGCTCACCCAGTATCTGCAGGCGCGCGACTTCGTGGCGGTGCAGGGCATCGTCGTGTTGCTCGCCGTGATCGTGGCCGTTACTAACTTCATCGTCGACGTCGTCGCCGCACTGATCGACCCCCGAGTGAGGTATTGAGATGACGACCACATTGCCACCGGCCCTGCGCCCCGCCAGACGCGGAGTTCTGTCGCGAGTGACATTTCTCAATAACGCTCGCAGCAGCGTGGGCGTGCAGCGCGGCATGCTGCTCACCGGGGTGATACTGACCGCCGTCCTGATTCTCACCGCGATCTTCGCCCCGGTGATCGCACCGTTCGGTTTCAGTCAGCTTCGAGATGACAGCGGCCTGTTCGGCGCCCAGTCTGCCCCGAACCCCAAGCACTTGCTCGGAACGACGACCGGCGGTTACGACGTGCTCTCCCGGGTGATCTGGGGGGCCCAGACCGCGGTGAGCGTGGTCATCGTCGCGGTGCTGCTCTCCATCATCGCCGGTGTGGCCCTCGGTCTGCTCTCGGGCTATATCGGCGGTTGGCTCGACCGGATGCTCGTGGTCATCTGCGATGCGATCTACGCCTTTCCGACGCTGCTGCTGGCGATCGTCATGTCGATTGCCATCTCCGGGGGACAGTCGAGCCTGTGGGGTGGCATCTTCGCGGCATCAATTTCAATCACCGTCGTTTTCATCCCGCAATACTTTCGGGTGATCCGAGCTGAAACGGTGCGGATCAAGAACGAGGCCTACGTCGAGAGTGCGCTGGTGCTCGGTGCCAGCAGCCCGCGGATCATGTTCCGGCACGTTCTGCGCAACGCCACTCGAAGCCTTCCGCTGATCTTCACCCTCAACTCATCCGAGGCCATCCTCACCCTGGCCGGTCTCGGGTTCTTGGGATTCGGCATCGAACCGACCTCGGCAGCCGAGTGGGGGTTCGACCTGAACAAGGCGCTGGCCGACGTCTCCAGCGGTATCTGGTGGACCTCGGTGCCCCCGGGCCTCGCTATCGTGTTGGCCGTACTCGGGATCACTCTGGTGGGCGAGAGCCTCAACGACCTCGCCGATCCCCGGCTGCGTGGCCGCCGGGCGGTGGCGGCGACCGCCGGATCGGTGGCCGCGACGTCGGTCGACCCGGTCGCTGCTGTCGCGCCGGACACCGAGTCGCTCATCACAATGCTTGGCGCGAACTATTATCCCGAACCGGAAAGCAAACAGAAATCATGAGCGATGTGCTCTCCATCCGAGATCTCAACATTTCTTTCGCGACCGACCACGGAGCCGTGAAAGCGGTCACTGGGCTGAACATCTCGGTAGGCCGGGGTGAAGTGCTCGCGATCGTCGGAGAATCCGGTAGTGGTAAGACGGTGACCGCCAAAGCAATCCTGGGGCTGCTACCAGAGACGGCGACCAGCTCGGGTTCGATCAGTCTGCGAAACCGCGACGGGTCTTCGGCCAACGACATCGTGCGCGTGGGCAAATCGAAGTTGCGCACGATTCGCGGCAAAGATGTGGCGATGGTCTTTCAAGAGCCTTCCACCGCCCTCAACCCTGTGTTCAAGATCGGCTGGCAGATCATCGAGGGGCTGCGCGCCCACGACCCCCGCCTCAACCTCAAGGCTGCCCGGACTAAAGCCATCGAAATTCTCGAAAAGGTGGGCCTGCCCGAGCCCGAAATTCGGGTGGACTACTACCCCCACCAATTGTCGGGCGGGCAGAAACAGCGCGTCGTCATTGCGATGGCGCTCGTGCAGAATCCGGGACTGATCGTGGCCGACGAGCCGACCACCGCGCTCGATGTGACCGTTCAGGCCGAGATTCTCGACCTGCTGAGACGGTGCCGAGACGAGTTCGGGGCCTCAATCGTGCTGATCACCCACAACATGGGCGTGGTCGCCGACCTCGCCGATCGGGTGGCGGTCATGTATCGGGGAGAGGTTGTCGAAGAGACCGATGTGCATTCGCTCTTCCACAACCCGGTGCACGAGTACACGAAAAAGCTTCTCGCTGCCGTACCGCGGATTGGCACGTGGGTTGACGCAACGAATGAGCGTACGGCTCCGGGCGATTCTCTGGCCAGCGAGCAGCCACCGGTGGTGCAGGCATCCAATCTTCGCATCGCCTACCCCGGGCGCATGGGCCGACCGGGGTTCGTGGCGGTCGACGGTGTCGACCTCTCGATCCAGCCGGGCGAAGTGGTTGGCCTGGTCGGCGAATCCGGTTCGGGCAAGACCACGATCGGTCGTGCGATCGCTGGGCTCACCAAGGTCTCTGGCGGGTCGCTGAAGGTGCTGGGGGAGGAGATGAACGGCATGAAGGAGCGCAACTTCAAGAAGTTTCGAAGCCAGATCGGATTTGTCTTTCAAGACCCGGCCTCCAGCTTCAACCCGCTTCTCACTATCGAGCAATGCGTCGCCGAACCGCTATGGATCCATCGCAAGGAACTCGGCGAGGGCGCGATTCGCGCGAAGGTGCGTGAGCTGCTGGAATCCGTGCAGCTTCCCCACAGCTACGGCGAGCGGTTTCCGCATGAGCTCAGTGGTGGGCAACGACAGCGTGCGAGCCTCGCCCGGTCGCTGGCCCTGGACCCGCAGCTTCTGATCGCCGATGAACCAACCTCGGCGCTGGATGTTTCGGTGCAGGCGCGGGTCCTTGAACTGTTTGCCGAGTTGCAGGCCGAGCTGAAATTTGCGGCGCTCTTCATCAGTCATGATCTTGCAGTCGTCGACATTCTGTCGGATCGCATAGGGGTGCTGTATCGGGGCAAGCTCGTGGAGGAGGGCACGGGCGCCGAAGTGCTCGGCGACCCGCGCGATCCTTACACGCGTCGATTGCTCGCGTCTTTGCCGGTGCCCGATCCGGAAACGCAGAAGGAGCGGCGAGGGGCCCTGGCGCAATTGCGTGCTGCCGAATTGGTCGCCCAGCCGGCCTGACCGTTCACGGCACGATTCTCGGTCTTCGCCCACTTAGCGGGGTGCGCGGTGGGCGCGGCCTGTGCGGGTGGGTAGGCGCCTCGAGCGCGGCACGGGCGTTCCCGGAGTGATGCCCGCGGGAACGTGCCGGAGCCGAGCAATCGTGACTTGTACGAATACCAAATACTGTATACAGTAGTTATCAATCCGGTTCGTCTCGATCCGGCGTAGGAACGAAGGAGTCACGGTGACACGTCCACTGCCAGAGCTCGGCCTCGAAGGCCTGGCGTTCGGTGCGGTCTATCACCCGGATCAATGGGCAGAAGATGTCTGGCCAGAAGACATCCGCCTGATGCAAGAAGCCGGCGTGAACCTGGTTTCGTTAGCGATCTTCTCGTGGTCGCAGCTGGAAATGGCGCCCGGAAAGTACGACTTTGGTTGGCTCGACCGCATTATGGATTTGCTGCACGAGGGCGGGATTCGTGTGAACCTCGGAACCGCCACCGCAACCCCGCCCATCTGGATGGTGCGCGCGCACCCCGAAATGCTGCCGACCAACGCCTCAGGGCAGCGCCTTGAATTCGGCGCCCGACAGACCTATTGCCCGAGCTCGCCCGTTTGGCGTGAGAACGTCGCCCGCATGTCCCGCACCATGGCCAAGCGCTATGGCAGCCATCCGGCGCTCGCGATGTGGCATGTCTCTCACGAATACGGGGATCACGTGGGCAGCTGCTGGTGTCCGGTGTCGTCCGCACATTTCCGTGGCTGGCTCGAGGCCCGGTATGGCACGATCGCCGAACTCAACCGAGCGTGGGGCACCACGAGCTGGGGCCTCAGCCACTCTGCATTCGACCAGATCGAGGCGCCGCGCACCGCGGTCGGCCCGATCAACCCGGCGCAGCTGCTCGACTTTCAGCGGTTCTCCTCGGACGCGTTGTTCGAGTTGTTCGAGATTGAGACAGAGATTCTGCGCGCGGTCACACCCGCGGTCGCCCTCAGCACCAACTTCATCAGCCTTCGCCGCGACGCCGACTATTGGAAATTCGCCGCCGAGGTAGACATGGTCACCGATAACGCCTACCCAGACCCATCTGACCCGCTCACCCATGTGCCCGCCGCGTTGAACTACGATCTGATGCGCTCACTGCGCGGCGGGCAACCGTGGCTGCTGTTGGAACACTCAACCAGTGCGGTCTCCTGGCGCGACGTCAACCCGCCGAAGAGTCCCGGACACACTCGGGTCACGGCGTTGCAGGCCGTCGCACGGGTCTGACGGGGTGCTGTTTAATCAATGGCGTCAGCCGGTGTTCGGCGTCGAAAAGTACCATTCGGCGATCCTGGGGCACCGCGGCGAGAACTCGCGCAGCTTCCGGGAGTCGGTCGAGCTCGCCACCGAACTGCAGAAGCTGGCTGCTGTGCGCGGCACCCGGGTGCGCGCATCCGTCGGCCTCGTCGTCGACTGGGACGCCTGGTGGGCGAGCTCGGCGCCGGAAGCTCTGCCCTCGCAACGGATGAGCTGGTTGGAACAGACGCGTGCCTGGCACGCAGGCCTGTTCGCGCTCGGTCACAACGTCGACGTGCTGCCGGCGGAAGGGCCGTTCGAAGACTACGACCTGGTCGTCGTGCCCAACCTGTATCTGACAACCGACGCGCAGGCCCAGGCGCTCGAAGCGTATGTGGCCGCCGGCGGGCGTTTGGTGGTCGGCCCCTTCAGCGGGGTCGTCGACGAGACCGAGACCGTACACCCGGGGGGTGCGCCCGGCCCGCTGCGCGCGCTTCTCGGCGTGGAGGTCGACGAGACCTGGCCTATCGATGACGGCCGCACCGAAACCGTGCAACTGGCAGACGCCGAGTACCAGAACGCGATCTGGAGCGAGTGGATCGAGGTCACCGCCGGCGAGTTCGCCGCAGTCGTGATTGCCGAATACTCAAGTGGCGAACTCGCCGGAAAACCTGCCGTCACCCGCCGAGCCCACGGTGACGGATTCGCCTGGTACGTCAGTTCTGTTCTCGAGCCGGCCGGCACGAGGGCGCTGCTGCGAGACGTGCTCACCGCGGCGGGCCTGCCGACCCGCGACAACCACGAACCCAATCTGGAGACGGTCACCCGCACCGATGGGGCGACCGATTTCACGTTCGTGCTCAACCACGGCAAAGAAGCGATCACCGTCACCGTGCCGGTCGGGGCCACCGACCTGCTCACCGGCGCCACCGTGACCGACACCCTCACCCTGGCTCGATTTGGGGCAGCCGTACTCGTCACGCCGAGCGAGACGGCAGCTCCGTTCTTCACAACTCCAACTCACAGAAAGTAAGGATCAGATATGACTCAACCGTTCATACACCCGTACATCCCGAACTCGGCGCCCGAGACCAAGGCCGCCATGCTCAAGGCCGTCGGTGCGGATTCCATCGAAGAGTTCTATGTGGATATCCCCGCCGACCTTCGAATGAACCGCCCGCTCGATCTGCCGGAGGCCCTCGTCGCCGAGCAAGACCTGGTCTCGCACGTGCAGGCGCTCCTGTCCAGCAACGTGTCGACCAAGGAGCACCTGAGCTTTCTCGGCGCCGGCACCTACAACCACTTCGTGCCCGCCGTCGTCGACGAGGTGATCAACCGCAGCGAGTTCCTCACCGCCTACGCCGGCGAACCGTATGAGGACCACGGCCGCTTCCAGGCGCTGTTCCAGTACCAGTCGCTGATGGGTGAACTGCTGAACATGGACGTCGTGAACGTTCCCACCTACGACGGCTTCCAGGCCACCGCGACATCGCTGTCGATGGCCGGCCGCATGTCCGGCCGCCGCGGCGTCATCGTCGCCAGCGACGTGATGCCCGACAAGCTCTCCCGGGTGCAGGACTTCGTCAGCCCCAACCTCGACCTCGTCTTCGTGCCGACGGTGAACGGCACCGCCGACGTCGCCGCGGTCGCGGCACTGGTCACCGACCAGACCGCCGCGATCTGGCTGGAGACCCCCAGCTTCACCGGTGCCGTCGAGACGGCCATCCAAGAATTGGCGGATGCCGCCCACGCGGCCGGTGCCGTGCTCGTGGTCGGCACCGACCCGGTCGGCTACGGCGTGATCACGCCCCCCGCCGACCAGGGCGCCGACATCGTCTGCGGCGACATCCAGTCGTTCGGCCTGCACCAGTGGTTCGGCGGCGCGCACGGCGGCTTCATCGCGGTGCACGACGACCCGAAGTTCATCATGGAGATGCCCTCACGCCTGTTCGGCCTCGAGTCGACCGACGTGCCCGGCGAATACGGCTTCGGCGACGTGGCCTACGACCGCACCTCGTTCGCGCTGCGCGAAGAGGGCAAGGAGTGGGTCGGCACCGCCGCCGCACTCTGGGGAATCGCCGCCGGCGTCTACCTCGCCCTGATGGGGCCGGAGGGGATGGCCGAACTCGGCGAGACCCTGCTGGCGCGCACCAAGTACGCCCAGCAAGAGCTGGCGGCACTTCCCGGGGTCGAGCTCACCGACTCGGCGCTGCACCTGCGCGAGTTCGTGGTGGACTTCTCCTCCAGCTCCGTCTCCGCCCACTCCGTGGTCGAGACCCTCCGCGGCCAGGGCATCGAGCCCGGCGTGGTCATCGGCGAGTACGAACTGCTCGTCTGCGTCACCGAAATGAACAGTCAGACCGACATCGACCGTCTGGTCACGGCCATCGCTGCCGTCACCGCGAACGCCGCCGTCACCAACACCCAGGAGAAGAACGCATGAGCCTCCCCGTTGCACCCAAGCCCGCCATCCGCCGTTTTCATCAGGCCAGCTGGGATGAGAAGATCATCTTCGAGCTGAGCACCCCCGGGGAGCGCGGCGTGCTCGTCTCCCGGCCCGAGCCGGGCGTGCGCTCGGCCGTCGGCGACGTGGTCGCCGACCTGCCGGTGAGCCTGCGCCGCAAGAAGAAGGCCGCGCTGCCCGAGATGGCGCAGATGCGCGTGCTGCGCCACTACCTGCGCCTCAGCCAGCAGAACCTCGGCGCCGACCTGAACATCGATGTCGGCCAGGGTACCTGCACCATGAAGTACTCGCCCAAGGTGAACGACGCCCTGATCCGCACCACCAAACTGGTCGACCTGCACCCGCTGCAGAACGAGGCCGATGTGCAGGGCATCCTCGATTTGATCTGGCGCCTGGAGCGCATGATCGCCGAGATCTCCGGCATGCACGCCGTCTCGCTGCACACCAGCGGCGGCTCGACCGCGATCTGGATGAACATCTCGATGATCCGCGCGTACCACGCCTCCCGCGGCGAGGCCGAGCAGCGTGACGAAGTGATCACCACCATCTTCAGCCACCCGTCGAACGCGGCCACCGCGAAGGCGGCCGGCTACAAGGTGATCACGCTGCACCCGGATGCCGACGGCTACCCCGACGCCGACGCCCTGCGGGCGGTGATCGGGCCGCGCACCGCCGCAATCATGATCACCAACCCCGAAGACACCGGAATCTTCAACCCGCGGGTCAAGGAGTGGGTCGACCTGGCGCACTCGGTCGGGGCGCTCGCCTCGTACGACCAGGCCAACGCCAACGGCATCCTGGGCATCACGCGTGCCCGCGAGGCCGGCTTCGACGTGTGCCACTTCAACCTGCACAAGACGTTCTCCACCCCGCACGCCTGCGGCGGCCCCGGTGCCGGCGCCAGCGCGGTGTCTGAGGCGCTCGAACCGTTCCTGCCGGGCCCGGTGATCGTGCGCGACGGCGACCGGTTCTCGTTGAACCGTGACCGGCCGCAGTCGATCGGCAAGGTGGCCCCGTTCTACGGTGTGGTGCCCAACCTGGTGCGCGCCTACTCGTGGATCATGGCGCTCGGCGCCGAGGGTCTGCGCGAAGTTGCCGAGATCGCCGTGCTGAACAACAACTACCTGATGAAGCGGGTGCTCGAGATTCCGGGCGCCACCGCGCCCTACGCCGAGGGACGCCGCCGCATCGAGCAGGTGCGCTACTCGTGGGAGGAACTGCACGCCGACACCGGCATCACCACCGAGCAGATCGGGGTGCGGATGTCTGACTACGGCATGCACTACTGGACCAGCCACCACCCCTACGTGGTGCCGGAGCCGTTCACCCTCGAGCCGACCGAGGCGTACTCGAAGGACGAGCTCGACGAATACGCCGACGCGCTCACCCAGGTGGCCCGCGAGGCCAGGGAGAACCCAGAGATCGTGCGCACCGCACCGCACAACCAGACGGTGCACCGCACGCACGAAGACACCCTGGATGACCCGGAGAAGTGGGCCATCACCTGGCGCGCCTACCAGCGCAAGTACTTCAGCTAAGAGCGCGTGTCCATGGATCGCGTCATCGGCCTGCTCGTCAACCCCGTCGCCGGGGTTGGCGGGCCGGCCGGGCTCAAGGGCAGTGACGGCGCCGCCGTGCAAGCGGCGGCGCTGGCCCGAGGAGCGACGGCGCGCGCCGGCGAGCGGGCGCTCCGAGCGCTCGAGGTGATCGCCGCCGAACATCCCGGGGCGACGGTACTGACGGCCGCCGGCTCCATGGGGGCGGATGCCGTCGCCGCCGCGGGCCTTTCCGCCCGCGTCGTCTACACCCCCACGTCGCCGACAAGCGGCTCTGACACCACCGGGGCGGCCGCCGCACTGGTGGCGGCAGGCGCCGGCCTGGTGCTCTTCGTCGGCGGCGACGGCACGGCACGCGATGTGGCGGCGGCGCTGGCCGTCACGCAAACCCGTTCCGTGAGGGATTCGAGCGCGCCTGCGAGCCCGAATGGTGTCGAAGGGCACCCGCAGCACCCCGTGCCCATCCTGGGCGTGCCGGCCGGAGTGAAGATGTACTCCGGCTGTTTCGCCGTCAGCCCGGCCGCGGCGGGGGCGTTGGCCTCACGCTGGATCTCCGACCCCACACTGCCGCTGGCTGAGCGCGAGGTGCTCGACGTTGACGAGGAACAGATTCGGGAGGGTCGGGTCGACCCGAAACTTTACGCGCTGGTCGATGTTCCGTTCGTTGTGGGCCGCACCCAGTCTCGAAAGTCTGCCACGGCAGCCTCCGAGGCGGCCGCTGTCGGCATGGCCGCCCGCGGCGTGATCGACGCGATGCGGCCGGGCACGCTGTACCTGCTCGGACCCGGCAGCACCTGTCGCGAGGTGGCCGCGCAGCTGGGGGTGCCGAACACGCCGCTCGGCGTTGACGCGGTGCAAGACGGCCAGATCGTGAAACTCGACGCGTCGGAGGGCGAGCTGCTCGAACTGCTGTCCGCCCACGAGGGCGAGGCGAAAGCCGTGGTGACCGTAATAGGAGGGCAGGGTTTTCTGCTCGGCCGCGGAAACCAACAGATCTCGGCCCGGGTGCTGCGCGCGCTCGGCCCTGACCCCTTGCGGGTGGTCGCCACCGAGTCGAAGATCACCGCGCTGGCCGGGCGGCCGCTGCTGGTCGACACGGGCGACGCCGACCTCGACCGGTCGCTCACCGGCTACATCCGGGTGACCACCGGTGTGCAGTCCGCCGTCGTCTACCGGGTCGCCGCCACCAGCTGACGCCCCACCCGCGCTCTCGCCCTCTCCCCACAGGCCCATCACCCAACGACCACGATGCACCACAAAAATTCAGGAAATGAGGCCAGCCCAACCCCAGCCCAGCCCCAACCCAGCCCCACCGACAGCCCCACCGACAGCACCAACAACACCCCAAGCGACACCAGAACCATAAGGAGCACCACCATGCAACTGAAGAACAAGAAGGCCATCGTCACAGGCGGCGCCGGCGGAATCGGCCGCGCCACCGCACTCGCGTTCGCCGCTGAAGGCGCATCCGTCGCCGTCGTCGATCTGCAGGCTGAGGCCGCCGAGAAAGTCGCGGCCGAGATTCGCGCGGCCGGCGGCGAAGCCGTCGCCATCACCGCCGATGTCTCCAATGAGGCCGATGTGAAGCGGGTCATCGACACTGTGGTGGCCGAGTTCGGCACCGTCAACGTGGTCTTCAACAATGCGGGAATCATCAAACGCAAGACCGCGACCGAGATCGAGGTCGACGAATGGGATCTGGTCTTCGGAGTGAACGTGCGCTCGATCTTCTTGATGTGCAAGCATGTGGTGCCGGTGATGACGGCCGCTGGCGGCGGCGCGATCGTGAACACAGGCTCCGGCTGGGGGCTCAAAGGTGGCGGCCGCGCGCTCAGCTACTGCGCGTCGAAGGGCGCCGTGGTCAACATGACCCGGGCGCTCGCGATCGATCACGGCCCGGCTGGCATCCGCGTCAACTCGGTCAACCCGGGCGACGTGAACACCGGCATGCTGCGCGAAGAGGCCCGCCAGCTGGCGCAGTCCACCGACTCGTTCCTGGCCGAATCGGCCGATCGCCCGCTGCAGCGCATGGGTGAGCCCGAAGAAGTAGCGGCGGCCGTCGTTTGGTTGGCCTCAGACGCCGCCAGCTACGTCACCGGGTCGGCGCTGGTCGTCGACGGCGGCGGCATCGCCTGAGTTGATGGAGAAACAACCCATTCGCTGGGGGTTTCTGGGCACCGGCTGGGTGGCTGGAATGTTCGCCCGCGACCTTCTCGAGCACGGTTTCGCGCTGCACGCAGTCGGCTCACGCAGTCAAGTGACCGCCGACAGGTTCGCAGCCGAGTTCGGGGTGGCCCGGGCCCACCCCAGTTACCAGGCGCTCGTCGACGACCCCGAAATCGACATCGTCTACGTGGCCACGCCTCACCCGTTCCACGCGGAGAACGCCCTGATGGCGCTCGCCGCAGGCAAACATGTGCTGGTGGAGAAGCCATTCACGCTGGATGCAGCCGAAGCCCATGAGGTCACCGAGCTGGCCGCCGAGAAGGGTCTGCTGGTGCTCGAGGCGATGTGGACCCGGTTTCTGCCACACATGCGCCGCATCGCCGAGATCATCCGGGCCGGCACTATCGGCGAGCTGCGCAGTCTGGTCGTCGACCATACCCAGCTACTCTCCGACGACCCCGAGCACCGGTTGAACTCGTTGCAGCTCGGCGGTGGGGCGCTGCTCGACCTCGGCGTCTACCCGATCTCGTTTGCCAGCCAACTTTTCGGCACCCCCCAGCACATCGTCGCCGATGCCTCGTTTCGCGCGACCGGAGTTGACGCCCAGGTGGCCACCATCTTTCGCTACGCCGGCGGACAGTTGGCGACCACCTACTCTGCGAGCAATACGGAGGGCCCCAACCGGGCCGCCATCCTCGGTGATGCCGGCCGGATCGAGATCGACGAGGTCTGGTACGAACCGGCGACCTTCCGGGTGTATTCCGCGAGTCACGAATTGTTGGAGACCTACACCTCCAGTGTCGTGGGCCGAGGGATGCACTACCAGGCGGTCGAAGCCGAACAGCTGATCCGCGCCGGCCACACCGACAGTTTGATCATGCCGCAGGCAGAGACCGTCGCGATCATGCAGACGATTGACCGCGTGCGAAAACAGATCGGGTTGCACTACCCCCGCGGCTAACCCCGGTCCCAGCGCGGTTCACCGGCGCGATCAGGCCCGCATTGTCAGGGAGACTCGGTCAGATCGACTCTGTCGGGGCGACTCTGTCAGGGCGACCCGGTCAGAACGACGCCGGCGAGGGGGCACCCTCGATCCCGCGGGCACGAATTGGAACGCAATCCGAGCGGCTGAACACCGGCCGAATCCAGCTTGAGCGCTACTCGAGCGCGGCCGGAGCGCGGCCTCTTCACTTCATTTCACAAGGACGTCTTATGAAACTCGCAAAATTCTTGGTCCCGGTTGCCGCCCTGGCACTTCTCGCGGGCTGCGCAACCGGCGGCGCCCAAGGCCCTGCCGCCCCGGCAGTCACCCCCGGCGCGGAGGTCTCCGGCGAAATCACCGTCTGGTCGTGGGATATCGCGGCGGTGTCGCTTGAGCGCCTGGCCACCGAGTTCCAGAAGAAACACGCCGGAACAACCGTCAAGGTCGTCGACGTCGGCTACGACAACGCCTACGACAAGATCTCGGTCGGATTGCAGGCCGGCAGCGGTCTGCCCGACGTTCTGACCATCGAAACCGACCGGGCCCCCGGCTACATCAACGAGTTTCCCAAGGGCTTCGTCGACCTCGACCCGATCTTCAGTGACAAGAAGGCCGACTACGACCCGTTCAAGTGGTCGGCGCAGTCCAACTCCGACGGCCAGTTGATGATGGCGCCGTGGGACTCCGGAACCGTCGGCCTCTACTACCGCACCGACTATCTGAAAGACGCGGGCGTCGACCCGGCCTCCCTCAAGACGTGGGATGACTTCCTGGCAGCCGGTGAGGCGGTCAAGTCGAAGACCGGCCACACCATGATCTCCATCGACGTCTCCACCGGTGGAACCTTCCAGATGCTTCTGCAGCAGCAGGGTCAGGGCCTGTTCAACGACGCCGGAGAGATCACCGTGAACACTCCGGAGGCGATCAAGGCGCTGACGCTGCTGAAAGAACTCAACGACAAGGGCTACCTGAAGAACGTTCAGGGCTGGGATGGTCGGGTCACCTCCGCGAAGGACGGCGACTCCGCATTCACCGTAGAGGCCGTCTGGTGGGCGGGCACCCTGGAGAGCGACGCCCCTGAGCTTTCGGGCAAATATGCGGTGACCGAACTTCCCGGATTCAGCGCAGACGGCGCCCGCACCTCCAACAATGGCGGATCGGGCCTCGCAGTGCCCAGCCAGGCAAAGAACCCCGAGCTGGCCGCCGCCTTCGTCGACTATGTGCTCGCCGACAAAGCCAATGTCGTCTCCATGATGACCGATGAGAGCCTGTTCCCGTCGTACCTGCCGGCGTTCGAAGACCCCTACTTCGCCAAACCGCAGGAATACTTTGGTGGGCAGCCGATCTACGAACTGTTCGCGAAGCTCACCGCGACGATCCCCGCGATCACGTTCACCACCGACAACGCGAAAGCGACCGACATCGTCGGCAACGCCGTGGTCGCGTCGGTACTGAACGGGCAAGACCCGGCCGAGGCGCTGAAGGGTGCGGCCGACCAGATCGCCACCGCAACCGGCCGAAAGATCGCCGGATAGCATGACAACTCGGGCTGCTACCGCTTCCGCGCCATCGCGCGCACGGAAGCCGCCCGCCCGGTCGCTGGGGCGCAGGCTCCAGCGACCGGGCATACTCTTCGCGCTGCCCGCGGTGGCGCTCCTGGCGATCTTCTTCACCTACCCGCTGGTCTCGTCGCTGTGGCAGAGCTTCTTCGCCACGTCCGGCGGGCAGTCCACCTGGGTGGGCTTCAACCAGTACGTGCGCCTTTTCAAAGATCCGCTGGTGCTGAAAAGCCTGTTCAACGCCGGCCTGATCCTGGTCTTCCAGGTTCCGCTGATGATCGGGTTGGCGGTGGGGCTGGCCTACCTGCTGAACCAGTCCTGGCTGAGGTTCCGCTCCGGGTTTCGGCTGTTCACCTTCCTGCCCGCGGTCACCGCGCTGGTCGCGTACGCCGTCGTGTTCCGGGTGCTGCTCGCAACCGACGGCGGCGCAATCAACCAGATCATCGGCTTGGTCGGCTTCGGGCCGATCGACTGGCTGAACAACGAGATGTGGGCCCGAATCGCACTGATCGGTGTGATCACCTGGCGCTGGACCGGCTACAACATGGTGATCATCCTCGCCGGCCTGCAATCGATCCCCGCCGAACTGTACGAGGCGGCGCGTATCGACGGTGCCGGCCGCTGGCAGATCTTCAGCAAGATCGTGATCCCGCAACTGCGTCCGGTGCTCATCTTCACCTCGGTGACTTCGACGATCGGCGCCTTGCAACTGTTCGACGAGAACTTCGTGCTCACCCGAGGAGGGCCCAATGATGCCACCCTCACACCGGTGCTGTACCTGTACAAGGTGGGCTTCAGGCAATTCGACTTCGGCTATGCGTCGGCGATCGCGTGGATGCTCGTGGTGCTGACTGCCGTCATCGCGATCGCGCAGTTCTGGGTGATGAGGGAGAAGCGATGACCGGGCTGGGAGCACTGTCCGTGCCTGACGTGTCTCTGCATGACCTGGGGCCAGGCGACAAGCGCCGGGGTTCGGGAAAGAAGCATCAGCCGAAGAAGCTGGTGTTCGTGAACGCGCTTCTGCGCTCGCCGATCTACCTTGTTCTGATCGTCGCGAGCGTGATCAGCCTGATCCCGTTCGCGTGGATGATCATTTCGTCGACGCACACAACCTCCGACCTGTTCGTGACCCCGCTACCACTGGCGCCTGGCGGCGAGCTCTGGAACAACCTGGCCCGGTTGGAAGAGTCGATCCACTTCAGCCAGGTGATGCTGAACAGCCTGCTGATCGCCGTCATCTACACGGCTTTCAGCGTGGTCGTCAGCGTCATGTGCGGCTTCGGTCTCGCGAAATATCGCTTCCGCGGCCGCGGCATCATCCTGGGCGTTGTGCTGGTGACAATGATGATCCCGATGCAGGTGCTGCTGGTGCCGCTGTTCCAGATGATGGCGAGCCTCGGCTGGATCGACAGTTACCAGG